>PDVJ01000296.1_pt1 | contig 16077 bp, 14 predicted proteins | sample 1369811 | NCBI WGS metagenome assembly PDVJ01 (sample SAMN07795376, study PRJNA414565) | Alkali sediment metagenome, whole genome shotgun sequencing project. | reverse complement strand
GGCATTAACCCACGTCAGGGGTGATCATCTCTTCATCCGCCATGATATTGGAACGAAAAAACTTCTTGAAAAACGCATTCGTCATATGAAGGAGATACGAGGAAAGAGATGAAACAAGACATCTTCGTGTATTTTATTGGAACCGCAGGATCAGGAAAATCCACGTTAACCGCGTCAATGCAACAATGGTGTAAAGAACGCGGATTGGACGCAATCATCGTGAACCTTGACCCTGGCGCAGCACAGATCGCCTGCGCTGACATGATCGCACTCAACACCGATGATGTCAAGGAAAGCATCAACTCATTCAAAGCTGACTATATCCTCTTAGATACCCCCGGGCAACTGGAACTGTTCGTGTTCCGAGAAGCAGGAAAGTATACCGTGAAGTTCCTCAGCCCAGAAAAATCAGTGATTTGCTACCTCCTTGACCCGATGCTGGCAAAAACAGCATCAGGGTTTATCTCACAGCTACTGCTTGCGATTACCACGAACTTCCGCCTAAGTCAACCACAAATAAATATCCTCAGTAAAGTAGATTTACTCTCAAAAAAAGAATTAGAACTTATTCAAAGATGGTCAAGTGACCCTGATGAAATCTACGAGGCGCTTTGTAGCGAAGAGGCATCCGTGCATCGAGAGTTGAGCGAGCAGATACTTCATCTTATCAAACAGATTGGTGGGTACACACGACTTATTCCGACCTCAAAAAAGAATTATTTCGGTATCGAAGACCTCTATACCAATCTCCAACAGCAATTTGAAGGCGGAGAAGACCTGTTAAAAGATTGATTACGTTGATTTACTAATTTGGTAACAACTTTATTGATAGTCTCTTCTTATGGTTTTTCTGTAAAATGATAGGTATATAAAAATAGATACCTTAGCATAAGACAAGCATTAACAAGGTTTTAACTCATGTTTTTTGTGTGAATCGGTGACATTTTCATTTTTCTAGTCTATTAGCTATTTCTTCTCAACCATTTTTTATGAAATTACTATTATGAACTTACTATGGTGATACTATTGATGATTACATCATTAACTGGCCAGTCCTTCATAAAAAAATATTTTGTCATTGTATCCACCGCAGCTATTGCACGAACAACGTCAATACCTACAACAACTCTACCGAACGCAGCATAACCATTGGGATTGGGATCAGAACTATTATACTCGAGATGTGGTTGAGCTCCATCATCAATAAAAAATTGGCTCGTCGCACTGTCCGGGTCACTTGTTCGTGCCATGCCTATAGTTCCATCGAGATGATGAACATCAGGGTTTATTTCAAGATCAATAGGACCATAGGGACTTATTTTTTGAGTCCCATTTGGATAGTATCCACCGCCTTGTATCACAAAATCATCAATAACTCGATGAAACACAACACCGTTGTAAAACCCATCATTTGCAAGTTTAATGAAATTCGCTGTGGTTATCGGCATTTTATCTTCATAGAGTTCGACTATTATTGTACCCATTGTTGTGTCCATAACTGCTATACTATTGGTATTGATTGGTAGGACTACATTACAACTTCCAATCAAGAAATGTTTCGCAATTATTATTCCATTAGACTGATTTCCGAATGTAATCGTTTCCCCAGTGGTATAGTGAAAAAATTGAAATGGTTTGAAGAAAATAATCCTTAGATTGACAGCTTCAACCGTAACGTAATCACCTTCGACAATCACATTTTGAAATCTACCGAAAAGAAACGCGCTCTTCAATAGATAATCAATTGAACAGACGTCTTCAGTCCTATCTGTGATGGTTACATCAACAGCCTTAACCGAAAATGCAGCCATTAAAAATACGCTACATAGTATCATTGTTATTACAAATAGATTCTTGAGTTTCATTTTTCTCATGTTTTTATTCCCCCTGTTAAAACAGGTTAAGAGTTAATATCTTCTTATTTCATTTAAATGTTTGGAGAAGATAAAAATTCAAAACAGAAGGATAAATACTGATTTTCTTCTTTAAAAACCTCTACATCAAAAACCTAACTGATGTTTTGGGTTAATCAATGTAAAAAAAGAAAAAAAGGGGGTTTCTAATATTCTAGCAGCGATCTCAGTATCGGGAATGCATGTGGGAATCGCTCGAACAATAACTCCAAGAAATGTATTATTGGCTTGTTATATGAGCAGGGCATGGTAACTGTTAGAGTCCCCCAGTCGCTCTCTGCATAATATTCATCAACAGCCTTGACTTTAACGCTGTAGATCCCTTTTTTGTTCCATGTGTGCGATACAATAATTTCCTCTCCAGATTCATTCAAACCAGTAATAGTAGTATCATCACCCCAATCAATATGATATTGTACATCGTCCTGGTCAGGATCGGTTGTTTGGATAATATAGTCATACGAGGTTTGAATGGCCCCATTGGTCTCTCCAGTGATGGTTGGTGTGTTTGGCGGAATGTTGGGTATATTTTTTACCAAGATTGTGTCAGTATCAGAAGTGTATCCAGGTTTTGTTGCACCAATCGGGAAGACAAGATCTTCTGGTACCGATGGCGCAGTGATTTGTGCTATGCCATTGGAATCTGTAAGAGTAATTTGACCGTTAAATAAAACCTGCGCATTTGAGACTATAGTTCCTCCAAATGTTTTCATAGTGACTTTGAATGAGGTCCCCTCGTTTACTTCATGATTGTCAAGGGAAATATTCAAGATGTAATACAATTCAAAGGGATGCATCAACGGGTACAAATCCTGTCTGTCTCCACCAGAAATCTTGTAGGGAGTATCACCTATTCCATCACCATTTGCGTCTAATCCTGTATAATCATCCCAGTAATTGCCAGTACCATTTGGAGAGTCATACCATATATTAATTAAACCATAATCATTTTTTGCATTTATAAAATTATTTAAGAAATTGTTATTATAAAAATAGTTTGATGTTGCGTGACAACAACAGTAGAGACCTATCTGATTGTTTTGAATACAATTTTTGTACACATTGTTGTATTTTGATCCTACAAATCTCATTCCAAAAGCTGAAGTATCCATCGTATTAAACGATACATCGTTGTTATCAGACTGTGTCGATAGATAAATATTATTTTGGGTATTATTTGCAAAAATATTATGAGAGATATTGTTATAAGTTGAACTTGAAGCATCAATACCGATCAGATTATTTTTAATCTCATTGTGGATAATTGTATTTGATTCTGAACCTGCTGAGAGCTCTATTCCCTCTGTAACATTGAAAATAATGCTATTTTTTATTGTATTATAGTTAGAATTAATCAATATTCCTTGTGGAATTATTGAATTGTTGTTCTGTGTTATCTGTAGATTTTCTATGGAACAGGTATTTGCATTTATTGTTATTTGCCTCATATGATAAGTTCGGTTAAAACTTATTATTGTTGTATTTTTATCTTCACCTATCAAAGTAAGTTGGTTTTTATTGATAACAATAATCTCATTATACATTCCCCTATAAATAAAAACGGTATCACCATCAGATGCATTATCGACCGCATCTTGAATCGTGGTATAATTTCCAGGTCCACTCCCACCAACATACAACCAATGACCACTTGATGTAAGTAGAGACGGTTTCTCTATATATTGAGCAGTAACTGGAATGAAACAAGTCCCTACGAACAAGAGAACGATTCCAACCGCCAACCCTTTGCTTATCAATGGATATTTATCCATACCTTTCCCCTTTTGTACAATTATATAGCACTGTTCCTCTATAAAAATATACCTTTGGAACATCCTGTTTTTATGCAAACCAGATGACAAAAAGGAAGAAAAAAATAGAGATTCTTAGTACCCCAATAAATGTCGTAGTATTGGGAACGCATTGGGGAATCGCTGGAATAACAATCCCAAGAACTGTGGTATCGGTTTGTTATTTGAGCATGGCATTGTCACCGTAAGAGTCGCCCAGTCGCTTTCTACACCATATATATCAGTTGCTTTAGCTTTAATATTGTAATTCCCTTTAGAACTCCAAGCATGTTGAACAGTTACCATCTCACCAGATGGTCCCGAAGTTGTATCAGTATTACCATCACCCCAATCAATTAAATAAGAAATAGCATCCTCCTCTGGATCAATTGAATTAAATGTATAGTCGTATAATGTACTTATTTTTCCACTCTTGGTGCCATCAATTGTTGGTGCATTTGGTGGTTGATTTTCAGCGGTTATTTGCCTCACTATTATATCATCAAACCCGGAACGAAGATAGTTTGTTCTTGTAGAACCAGCTAATTCAATGAAAAGTTGTATCCTCAACGTTACTGTACCAGTTGAAAATATTGAAGCATCAACTGTAGCACTCTGCTTATTCATCGTTATAAAATATTTATTTCCAATTATCTCAAGCTTGTTATCCCATGGTTCATCGCCACCAATACATACTTCATTGTGTCCAAGATTATCATAGTATCTGGCAACACCACCTGTTCTATCATATTCTACTACGATATAGTTCCTCCCATCAGTAATTTTCATCGCAACCTTCCCCTCAGAAGATGTCGCATCTATTTTTGGATACATTGTCCAAGTTACTTTCACCTTGTTGTCCCATGGTTCATCACCACCAATCATTGCTGCAATAGCTTTAGTTTGTATGCCTTCAGAACGAGCTCCAGTTCCACCTGATTCAATTAACCGAAATTCTGCTCGCCCATTAGTTTCCTCCCAGATTCCATTAGAATATATTTCCATCCATTTATTGGAATCTTTCATATTATCATTAAAATCATCCGAAAAAAGAATATCATCACAGCTTGTTTCAGGCATATTTGACGGTACGATCATTCTCATATCTTGTTTGGCTGTAATTCCATTGACGCAAGTTAAGATAGGACCAATAAACAGCGTACAAACAAAAATTCCTACAATTTTATTTTTCATAATTTTATTCCTCCCCTGTTAAAACAGGTGATTGTTGTTATCCTGTGGATTCATTTAAATGTTTGTTTCTTTCTTTATAAACATATCCTCAGAAACAGAAGCATTAACACGATTTAAACTCATGTTTTTGTGCGAATACTTACGTTGATTTAAGCGTCCCCAGCACCGGCTCAAAAATAAACCCTTTATCCATCAATGATGTCAACGCTTCCTCGATAGAATTCTCATCCAAGCCTTGTTTCTTACATTTTTCTACGATACTATCCCACGGAGCACCCTCTGCGCCCTCAATTTCCTTGATGGTATCTAACACGACAGTCTCGGGGTCCCCTGCAGTTTCAGACGCAGGTACAGGTTGTGTCTCCTCTTGTTTTTTCGGTTTCTTTTGCTCTTTTTTTGATTCTTTTTTCCGTTCTTTAATCTCCAGTTTCTCTTCTTTTCGAACCTCTTCGAATTTCTCTGCTGCAGCAGGGATAATGTACTGCAATGACTCGCGGATAAGTGCCGCATACTTATTCACATCGACCGTACCATATTTCTTCAATGCAGCGACAATCCCTTCAGATAATTCACGATTGTATCCAAGTTTTTTAAGGTCGTACACGTTCGGCTGCGTCATCTTCATTGCTTCAATAATCGCGCCAATACGCTGTTTCGTCTGCAGGCAGGTTTCAATGATCCATCGGTCCCGCGCCTCCGCGTTTACCTCACGCACCAACTCAGGACGCAACGATACATACAACGTACCTTCCTCGGGGATATATGTTCGTACCTTCCCGATAATCGCAACAAATGCAGGAACCTCAATGCTCTGCAACTTGTTTGTCGCTTCCTGCTGATACTGCCCAGAATAAATCGTAAAAACACCGGTTGGGTCTGACAAATGCGCTCGTAGATACTCCCCACCCTCCGTAACGCTCTCCACATCAGTCAATACACCAGTAATAAACACCCGATTCACTTTACTGCCCAGGGGCGTCACCACATAGGAAGGCACCTTTTCACCACTGCCCTTAATCTCCATTGATGCATCGTTGTATTCCGCGGCAAAAATCCGCCATGCGGGCTCCCGTCTCATAGCAATGCCTCCAACTCCTGAGACAATCGTTCTGCTTCCGCAGCAACATTAAAATCAGCACGTTTCGCATCGCGAACGATCAAAGTCACCCCGAACTGATCACCCAAGGCATTCCCCTGTAAACTGATCCGATGACCAAATAACATGCTATTCATTTCTTCAACAAGGCCATCATCATTTGAGGAAACATTCATGGTTTTCCCAAGAAGTTTTTCAGTAACCTCCTTTCCAAGAATCGCGCTCACCGAACCTGCTCCATCATCAATGACCAGTTTCATCCGTAGATCAGCCTTTCCTTTGACAGTCCCATGCACCGCACAGGCATCTTCCTGGAGAACCCGGTTACACTCTGGACATCGCTGCACCAGCCCAGAACCTTTCCGAATCTCAATGACGGTCCCTTCCACTTCCACATCCAAGGCACCGTTCCGATCAGCAAGCTCAGACAGTAAAATTTTTTGTGTTTTTACGTCTTTTTTTGAAATCATATTCGCATCAAGTTTCTCCACGGTGGCCTTCTCATCAAACGTGAACTGTGGAATCCCTTTCCAGGCTTTCACATACCCGCCAGAAATCTTCACCACAGCGCCTTCTTTTAACTTAAAATCATACCACGCGGTAAATTGTGCCTTCCCCGTCTCATCACCAAGTATTCCTGAGAAAACCTTCTTTTTCTGACCTGAAATCTCCACGTCACGGTCTTTTATCTCAAGGATTCGCGCGGTCACCTCTACAGAACTCAGACCACCGCGTAACTCTTTTACCTTGTATTCCCGTGGCTCCGCGTTCACCTCAGGAACCTCTGACGCATCCGTCTTCTTAATTTTGGTTCGGTCACCGAAATTCACTTTCACGCTCCCCTGCCATTCCTTCGTATATGCGTTCGTAATATCCACCACGGCACCTTTTTCAAGCTCAAAATCCTTCCACGCGGTAAACTGAATCGTCCCACTTTCATCACCAAGGATACCATAAAATATCTTCCGCGCTTCCCCCTTCACCTGTATCTCCCGAGGATTCACCGAAACAACACGACAGAGCACATGAACACTCTGTTGATTCGACTTCAAATCAACAACCAAGGTACGCTCTGATGACGGCGGCTGCATATATCCACCACCAAACTTCTTCACCAGCGTCTGCTTCGCATGATCAGCAGGGACACCATATTCTAAAAACTTCTTCAACTCTTTTTCCAGTTCGTCCCGACTTACTTCTTTTCCTGATGTCTCACGAAGTGCTTCAAGAATATCATCAATCTGCTGTTCAATATTATCCTCAGACATAAAGGATTCCTCGCCCGACGTTGATAATCATTATTGTATATATAAAGAGTACTGTAGTACTAATAAGCCCAGAAAAAACAAGCTCAGGATAACCCAATGATATTGCCGTTCTTATCAATATCCATGAACTCAGACTGAGGGTGCGGGGGAAGACCTGGCATGGTCGTAATTTTCCCGGTCATTGGTACCAAAAACCCGGCACCAGCAGAGAACTTGATATCCCGGACTGTGATCTTAAAACCAGTCGGTCTGCCTAGCAATAGCGGATTATCAGATAAGGAGTACGGTGTCTTCGCAATACAAATAGGAAATGATTCAAGACCGAGCTTTACACATAGTTTAATGTCACTTTCTGCGTTTACGGAATATCCAACCCTATCTGCACCGTACATCTTCTTAGCAATTATTTCGATCTTCTCTTTCACCGGGAGATCAAGATCATACAAATACGTGAAACGAGACGGTGTGTTATGAATCAAATTAATCAACTTTCCTGCAAGCTCAATTCCACCTTCGCCACCATTACCCCAGACATCAACAACTGCACAGGGCACCTGTTTTTTTAAGCAAAAATCTTCAACAAAATCAAATTCTTCATTGGTATCATCAGCAAACTGATTGATGGCGACAATCACCGGGACCTGAAACCAGGAGATGTTTTCAAGGTGTTTTTCAAGGTTTGCAAGCCCTTTCTGAAGAGCCTTACGATCATTTCCTTCACCATGTCGCTTCAACGCTCTGATACTGACCACGAGCACAACAGCATCAGGGATAAGGTTCCCGGTTCGACAGACGATATCGAAGAATTTCTCTGCCCCCAATTCGGAGCCGAATCCTGCCTCGGTCACAAAATAATCAGCAAGCCGCAACCCCATCATATCCGCAATTAGACTATTGGTTCCATGCGCGATATTTGCGAAGGGGCCACCATGAACAAACGCAGGGACACCCTCGACGGTCTGCACCAGATTGGGCATGATCGCATCCTTCAATAACACCGTCATCGCTCCCACTGCTTTCAAATTGGCTGCAGTCACCGGCTTGTTATCATAGGTATACGCAACGATGATGCGACTGAGCCGATTCCGTAAATCATTCAAATCCTTTGACAGACACAGGACTGCCATGATTTCAGAGGCTGGTGTGATCGAAAACTCAATCTCGTGCGGAACACCATCAGAAGGTCCACCAAGCCCAACAACGACTTTGCGTAATGCCCGATCACTGATATCCAGAACCCGCGGCCAGACAATAAACCGAGGATCAATATGAAACAGGTCACCATGATGAATATGATTATCAAGTAAACTTGCCAGAAGGTTATGTGCACTTGTAATCGCATGCATATCGCCAGTGAAATGAAGATTAATATCCTCCATTGGAAGAACCTGTGCATACCCTCCACCGGTAGCACCGCCCTTCTTTCCCATAATCGGACCCATCGATGGTTCCCGGATCCCTAGCATGGCTTTTTTCCCGAGCTGTGCAAGCGCTTGTGCCAACCCGATCGTCACCGTTGTTTTCCCCTCACCAGATGACGTCGGATTAATCGTCGTTACAAGAATCAGCTTTCCCTGTTTCTGCTGTTTTACTCGCTTCAGTACGTCTAGGGAAACCTTTGCTTTGGAGCGACCCCAGCAGAAGTACTCGTCCTCATGAATCCCTGCTTTTGCAGCAATGTCTTCTATAGGGAGAAGAGGAATAGAGCGTGCAATTTCTATATCGGTTTTCATACAATGACAGGTACGATATCATGTTTCCTGTTAAAAAAGATGTTCGCTCAAACAATGAGGTAAAAAATCGAAAGAGGACACCTATATGGAAATATTCATATGACGTGGGTTTTTCGAGTGGTCCATACCGTCTCAGGCAATGAGGAATAAATAGTGTGAGGGTTATATGAGGGGACATTCTTATTCTTCGCTCTGATGTTCCTCCCCTCCCTCTTCGTTTCAGATGAGAAAATCGCATTTTTCTGAAACTCCCAATAACGAATCCGCCAGTTCGTCCCATCACACAGAAGAGCCTCATCTCGTCGGGTGTTCAGAATTCCTTCTGATTCCAAACGGTAAAACAAGCGTCGATCAGAATGATCAAGCATATTATCAATAATACAGTCATCATATCCGAACATATCCATGACGATCTCAGCGTATCGTCTTGCTTCTTTTTCGTTAACATTAAGCTTTTTTTGGATTGTTTTTGCGAGTGCATTCAAGGTGACAAGCGGCATAGTGTTTCTCCTTTCTTCTTCAATAGTATAATTTTATCTTTGTTAGTATATATAATTTTCCCTTCTTTGGCCTCTTTTACTACGTTCGCCCAGTCCAACTGCTCTTATAATCAAAAAATATTATATCATATATGAACCATACCCCCAACGAGTTGTTCCTATGAAACTTGCACTCATCTCCGCACGACCAACCATCGCAAATAAAACAAAAAACATTCAAATCATGGAAAAATACATCAAAAAAATAAAAGCAGACATCTTCATCTTCGGCGAGTATTTCCTCTCAGGGGATCGCTGCAAAGACGAATTCAGGGACCTTGCAGAACCACTTAACGGACCATCCATCCAACACCTCAAAAAAATCGCAAAAGACAAACAATGTTACATCGTTTTTGGCATGCCAATCAATGATGACAAGGTTGATGGCCTCATCTACAATGCAGCTGTTTTAATTCATCCAAATGGTACAGTAGATACATATAAAAAATGGTTCCTACCAACTGCTGGGCCTTTCGAAGAAAAAATTTTCTTCGACCAAGGTGAAGAACTCCCCGTCTTCAACACCACCTTTGGAAAAATTGGGTTGCTCATCTGCTATGACCTCAACTTCCCGGAACTTGCAAAAGCACTCACGTTACAAGGTGCTGACCTCCTTATCTGCATCTCCGCGTCACCATCAACAACCAGAAAATACTTTGAAACATTACTCCCAGCGCGCGCATTAGAAAACACGGTTTTCGTCGCTTACGTAAACCTTGCAGGAAACCAAGAAGACCTTATTTATTGGGCGGGCTCGCAAGTCTACGACCCCTTGGGGAATCTCATCGTCAAAGCACCCTATTTTACAGAAAGCATAATCACTTGCGACATTAACCTGAAACAACTAGAACCAGCACGGGCACGACGACCAGTATTACGAGACATAAGACCAGAAATCTACCAAGACCTCTACCAGTTCTCACGATTTCATACAAAAAAAGAACCCTCGGAGTAGAACATTCTTCATCTTACCTATGTGCTGATTCTGGAGATAACTTATGTTTTTTTTTACAAAAAGTATATACATGAAAAAAACATTAAGGGAACCTGTTTTAATTCCGGTTAACTGGGCGGGGCGAACCTTTGAAGCAACATAATGAAGAATTTATCAGAAAATTAGACCTTACTTCAGTGAAAATTAGAAAGCATATCATTGAAATGCTATATCAAGCAAAATCGGGGCATCCGGGTGGCTCCCTTTCTGCGGTAGAAGCAATCGTTGCCCTCTATTTCCACCACATGAACCATAACCCTAAAAACCCAAAAGATCCAAACAGGGACCGCTTCGTATTAAGCAAAGGTCACGCTGCTCCGACACTGTATGCAGTGCTTGCAGAGTGTGGATATTTTGATGTAAAAGAACTGCTTCTTCTCAGACAAATCAATTGCATGTTACAAGGACATCCCGTATGCACACACATTCCGGGCGTTGAAGCATCAACCGGGTCTCTTGGCCACGGACTCTCGTTCGCAAATGGGATAGCCTTGGCGGGGAAACTTGATAAAAAAGACTACCGCGTCTACGTCATGGTCGGAGATGGAGAAACCAACGAAGGACAAATCTGGGAAGCAGCAGCAGCAGCATCCCATTATAAACTCGATAACCTCACTGCACTCATTGACAGGAACTTCTTACAAATCGATGGGAACACCGAAGAGGTTCTCCGTCTGGAATCAGTACGGGATCGATGGAGCTCTTTTGGCTGGTATGTCCTTGAAGTTGATGGGCATGATATCGAAGAAATTATCGACGCACTCCTCACTGCAAGTGAACAGAAAAACCAACCGACCATGATCATCTTAAATACCGTGAAAGGCAAAGGTATTTCATTTATGGAAAACAACATCGATTTCCATGGTGTACCTCCAAACGAGATGGAATATAAACTCGCAATGAAGGAACTTGACGCGGTACAGAAAGCACTGGAGGCTAGCCTGTGAATAAAAAAGAGATGGCAAACCCTCGGGACGCGTACGGAGAAACTTTGGTAGAACTTGGGGGAAAACACCACAATATCGTTGTACTCGACGCAGATCTTTCAAAGTCAACAAAAACCATTTTGTTTGCAAAGAAATACCCAGAGCGGTTTTTTGAGATGGGGATCGCCGAGGCAAACATGATCTCTACTGCTGCTGGGCTTGCATCTTGCGGAAAAATCCCCTTTGCCAGTAGCTTTGCTGTTTTTGCAACCGGTAGGGTCTACGACCAGATTCGCATCGATGTTGCGTACTCGAGAGCGAACGTGAAAATTTTTGCGACCCATGGGGGAATCAGCGTTGGAAAAGACGGTGCGAGTCATCAGATGATAGAGGATCTTACGTTGATGCGAGTTCTCCCGAACATGACCGTGCTTGCACCGAGCGATGCGACACAGACACGACGGCTTGTCGAGTTGATGGCAACAACCGAAGGCCCGATGTACGCTCGAATCGGACGCGCAAACGCATCAATTCTCTATAAAAAAGAGGACCTCAAGGACCTTAAGATCGGAAAAGGACTCGTCGTCAAAGATGGATCTGATGTAAGTATCATTGCGTGTGGTACAATGGTGGACCAAGCAATAGATGCACAGGAAATATTATTAAAAGACGGGGTGTCAGCTCGTGTGGTTGACATGCATACCATTAAACCTCTTGATGAGAAACTTGTCATAAAATGCGCCCGGGAAACCAACGCAATCCTAACCGTGGAAGAACATTCGGTGATTGGAGGGTTAGGGGGCGCGGTAAGCGAAGTCCTTGCAGAAAACGGTTCGCCAACCAAGTTCAAACGGATGGGTGTACAAGATATGTTCTGTGAATCAGGTGAACCAGAGGAACTTTTTGAAAAATATGGATTAAGTACACCTCATATAATAAAGACCGTAAAAAAACTCATAAAATAAGTAGAAAATACTGTTCTTAAGGCAATTTAAAGTTGAATTTTTTACCTTTTTTTTGACGAAAAAGTAACGTACATTTTTACTTTTTGTAAGTTTTTCTATTAGATATAATCACACGGCATGTTTAAATATAATAACTGTAACAGTATATCATATATACCTTTAAATAAGGCAAATGAAAGAGTATAACGATTGAGGTAAGGCGGAAGGAAAAATGACACACAAACTCAACAGGATCATTCTCCCATTCATGGCACTTCTTTTTATCAGTCAACTCCCGTTCTTTTCCACACAAGCCCAAAACACAGCTTTCGAGAACCCAATCATATCTGATGAACAACCAGATCTTCTTATCATTCTTTCACCCCAATATGAAAGCGACACTGATATTAACATCGCAATTAACTCCTACATCACATCCGTATACAGCGATCTTGGCTGGACCTCACGAATTATCGCAATACAAGAAGATGAAAACACCTACCAACAGATTGACAACATCATTGAAACCAACTATAACAATCACCCTGCAAAAGCCTGCATCATGGTCGGTGAAGACCTCAACACCGCACTCGGCGGAGATTGCGACTACCTTGAACAGCTGAGCACGCTACCCTGGTCCACCCTTGGAGGAACAACCACCTATGAACTCACCGAACAAGGCATCATCTGCAAACCAACCACTCTGAATATCTGTATTTCCCTTCTCTACCCTACCCATGATCTATCCTACGAACAAAAGAAATCATCCATCATCTCCGCATTTCACAAATTCACCACCCAAAGACACACCAAAAACCTAAACAGCATCCAAGTCTTCGAAAGCTCTGACCTCAACACAAACTCCAAAGAAATCTACCAAGGACTCAGTGATCACGGAACTTACTCGTATACCGAAGATGCTACGAATTTTGATATCAGCGCATCCCTTACAAAACCATACACTGCATTCTTCGTACACGGTCACTCTACCCCAGCTGGAACCGATGTTAACGCACAAAAAAACATCGGATGGTTCACCGCAGAAAACCTTGACACCTTACAGACACCATTCTTTGGAGCAGACGGATGCTACGCTGGCGGCTGGTGGTCCAACCAACAAGACAACGACAAGCTAGATCCCAGCATCGATGGCTCCTGGTACGGTTCAAAAATCTTTACCAGCACTCATATCCGAGTCATGGCTCTCGGCCTTCTCTCCCAAAACGGGTTTTCCACACCAGTCAGTTTCCTTGAGAATGTCTTCCCCGAGCTTCTGACAGGAATAACACTTGCAGAAGCAATGGTCGGAGACACCTGCATTGGTGATTTCATCATCGTCGGAGACCCAACATTCCATTTTACCATATAAACGGGATGAGCCCTTATATCAATTAACTTTTAATACTCTTATATCAATATTTATGTGTTAGTTTGAATAAAATGACGAGAGAAAACTTCCCTTCATTTATCCCTGCAGAAAAAACAATTCCAGAATTAACGATAAAAGCAATACTGGTGGGGATATTTCTCGCCATCGTTCTTGGAGCAGCAAACGCGTACCTCGGACTCTATGCAGGCATGACGGTATCTGCGATCATCCCTGGCGCAGTCATGGCTCTTGCATTGATGAAACCATTCAAACCAACGATTCTCGAAGTCAACATCGCAACCATGGGCGCATCAGCAGGGGAGTGTATCGCAGCAGGAGTCATCTTCACCATCCCGGCCCTTATTTTAGTAGGAGCCTGGACCGAGATAAACTATCTAGAAACAACGTTCATCTCTCTCATCGGTGGAATACTCGGCGTCCTCTGGATGGTCCCTCTCCGACGAGCGCTCGTCGTTAAAACAGATCTCCCGTGCCCTGAAGGAATCGCGGTCGCAGCGGTTCTCACGACAACAGTCGGCGGACAACAAGTCGAGAAAAAAGACCGTGTGAGCGGGATCTGGCTTGCCGTTGGTGCCCTAGCTGCAGCACTATTTAAATTCGGACAACTGTCGCTCAATCTCTTCCGCGATACTATCGATGGCATGGTCAGTATCGGAAAATATGCGATTTTTGGAAAAGAGCATGAAGCATGGTTCTACGGCGGTTCCACCATGTCACCTGCGTTATTAGCAGTTGGATGGATTATCGGACCACGAATCTCATCATATGTACTCGTAGGAGGTCTGCTCGGTTGGGTCATTATCGCACCACTCCTCATCCTTGTCACCGGACTCCCAACACCCATCACAGAATACGCAGGATTAGGGGACATCATCGGCGGGTTCTATACCATCTGGGGAGAACAGGTACGATACATTGGTGTCGGAACAATGCTTATTGGTGGCCTCTGGGCTGTGTACTCCATTCGAACAAACCTTGTCGACAGCGTCAAAGAAGCAGCAATGGGATTACGAAAACAGGGAACGAAAACCCGAAAACGCACCGAACAAGATTTGAATTACAAACTCGTCTTTATAGCCATCGGAGCAATGGTGCTCCCTATATTTGTGTTATACCAGCTACTCTCGGGGCTCATGGGCATATCGATTATTATGGCGATTCTTACCATTTTTCTCGCATTCATCGCTAGCGCGCTCGCAGGATACCTCACCGGTCTTGTCGGCTCTTCTAACTGCCCTATATCAGGAGTAACGGTCACCATTCTTCTTATTGTGAGTTTACTCATGCTTGGACTCGGAGCAACAGGAATACAAGGTATGGCAATCGTGATTTTCATCTCCGCGGTTGTCTGCATTGGTGGATCAATCTCTGGAGACCTGCTGCAAACCATGGCATCTGGTCAAATGATCGGCGCAACACCAAAGAAACTGCAGGTCTCGATGATCTTCGGAGTGGTCGCAATATCTGCCGTGGTCGGAATCGTCATCGGCGTGTTACACCAGGCCTTTACCATTGGCAGCACGAAACTTCCAGCTCCACAAGCCTTCCTCATGAAAGGAATTGTTCAAGGGATTTTGGGTGGAAATATGCTCTGGCCGTACGTGGTTGCAGGTGCAGTACTCGCGTTCGTCCTCATCCTCATCGGACTCCCGGTTCTCCCAGTTGCGATTGGAATCTATCTCCCATTTACTCTTTCCGTTCCGATATTCATCGGCGGAGGCATCCGCTACATGACCGATGCGGTCCTAAAGAAGAAATACGGAAGCGCGGAAGAGGAAGAACTTAGCGACTGGGAGCTTGCCATCAAACAAACCGGGGTCACACCAAAGGAAAAAGCGATACGAACCGGACTCTTATTCACCGCAGGACTTGTCGCTGGCGAAGCATTAATGGGCGTAGTCGTCGCAGTCCTCATTGTGCTCGGTATTCAGCTTGCAATCTTCGAAACCGCACCCTGGTGGCCAGGACTCCTCGTGTTCGCATACATCGGTGCACTGCTTGCATACATCCCAATAAGAGAAATCATATCCAACAAAAAACACTGAAATAAAGACAGCTACTTTACTTCATACAGATTATTGCAGAAATCAGTTAGCCAACTTAAGCATATTAAGCACTAGATAAGGAGAAACGCCTAAAAATAGGGTTTTTGATAAATATAATTCTTGTCATGGGTCAAGCATTAACACGGTTTTAAGACACTATGTTTTTTTGTACTAATCAATGATAAAAGAAAAATAGATTGGGATTCCTTTTAGTATCCCATCAGGTGTTGTAGTATCGGGAACGC
>PDVJ01000295.1_pt1 | contig 16094 bp, 17 predicted proteins | sample 1369811 | NCBI WGS metagenome assembly PDVJ01 (sample SAMN07795376, study PRJNA414565) | Alkali sediment metagenome, whole genome shotgun sequencing project. | reverse complement strand
CTCCAGATCTCCTCCGCCGTGGTCTCCCGATGCACCCGCGGATTGGCCGGGTTCTTGAACTGCTGCGGCATGAACGAGTTCGGCGTTTCTGCCGCCAGCGCCTCGGCCCTTCTAATGGCTCCAGTCATTCCCTCACCACCGGGCGTCAACACAATCTCAGCACCGAACGCCTCCAGAAGTTGCCGTCTCTCCAAAGTCATCGTTTCGGGCATGGTGATAATCAGCCGATATCCTCTGGCCGCACATACAAAAGCCAGCCCAATACCGGTATTCCCGCTCGTGGGCTCCACAATGACCGAACCCTTCGTTATCAGCCCCGCTCCCTCCGCGGCGTCAATCATAGCCAGGCCAATACGATCCTTCACGCTGGACAAAGGGTTGAACGACTCCAGCTTGGCTACCACAGTGCCATCGAGCCCTTCAGCAATCCTGTTCAATCTGACCAGCGGGGTATTCCCCACCAGCTCGGTGATATCATCAGCTATCCTGGGCCTCATGGCTCGTTCGATCGTCTTCTTGACCTAGATCGAGTATGTCCGTGACTTGGAGGGCGCCTTGGCCCTCTGCCGGTCCATCAAGTCCTTCAGAGTGAGCGATTCCAGGACTCCCATGATCGCTGCTTTGATGTCACTCCACACATCCCGGGTCACGCACACATCTGAGCGAGCGCACAGAGCGGGATTGTCCACACACTCCACCGGGGCGACCGATCCTTCCAGGACCTCGATCACCCGGCTCAGTTCGATCTCCTCCGGTGGCTTGGCCAAGACTATGCCGCCCTTCGCCCCGCGAATGCTCCTCAGTATCCCGGCCCTTATCAGCGGCGCCACCAGATGCTCCAGATATTGCGCAGAGATGTCTTGCCTCTTGGCGATGTCCCTTAGGAGCACCGGCCCTCCATCGCTGTTGAGGGCTATGTCCACCAGTGCCCTGACCCCGTATCGTCCTTTAGTCGATAATCTCATTTCCTCATCTTCTATACTAAGTTAATCAACATTATGCTATTAGATTGGTCTCTTGTCAAGTAGTCTGATAATCTACCGTCCGAGAGGAACAGATGCCGCCCTCAACTAGGAGAGGAACACGGGGGACTGATCTGTGATGACGGACTTCGGCTCACGCATCGCGTCGCGGAGGTATCGCGGCAGGCGAAACATGCCCTGGTGAATCGTCCCATCGTAGAACTGCAGTTGCCTGCCCACCCTGACAGAGAGGCGATTGTCTATCTCGCCGGCCGACAGAGCCAGTGGATCCAGGTCTTTGGCAGCCAGCATGAACCCCCACGCCCCACCAAACGACGGAACGCCGGCTGTGTAGGGAAAGACCCTAGGGAAAACATCACGGAGGGTGCTGCTGATAGCAGTAAACACCGCCATGTCGTGCAGATTGCAGGGCCCGGACTGCACGGCAAGGACTCCGCCGGGTGCCAGTCTCTCGGCGACAATTCCGTAGAATTCGCGCGTGTACAGCATCGAGGACGGCCCGCCTTCCACGGGATCAGTGATGTCCATCACGATAGCATCGAATTTCTGCTTGGATTCAGCAAGGTACTTCCTGGCATCGAGATGCAGCAGTTCCACCCGCCTGTCGTCGAAACAACCCTGATGCAGAGAAGGCAGGTAACGCCGACAGACATCCACCGCTTCTTGATCGATGTCGACCATCACCGCCTTCTTCACCGAACGGTGGGCCAAGACCTCTCGAAGCGTCGCTCCTTCGCCACCACCGGCAATGAACACGGTCGACGGCTGAGAGTGAGTGATCAGAGCCGGATGAACCAGTGCCTCATGATAGATGAACTCATCTCTCTCACTCGACTGCAGCTTTCCGTCCAGCACCAGGCATCGCCCGAAATCGCAGGTGTCGATGACCTGCATCGACTGATATCGGGTCTGGCCCGTGTACAAAGTGCCCCGGACGCGGTACCGCTGCACGAAGTTCGGGTTTATAGTGTCAGAGAACCATACACTTGGGTCATCATCCATGATCTACCCGACCAGTTTCCTCTCCTGCACAAACATGCCCCTCTTGACCTCCAATGCGGAGGGATCCCTGCTACCGAGTTGCCTTATCAACGCATCCGCCGCCACCTCGATCTTCACCGTGGTTCCACACGTGAAGATATCCACTGCAGCATAGGCATGCTCCGGCCAAGTGTGCAGTGAGAGATGGGACTCGGCAATCAGTACCACGCCACTCACTCCCTGTGGCGCGAATTGATGAAAGGACTTGCCGAGCACGGTAGCACCGGCTTCTTCTGCAGCAGAGACGAGAGCGTTCTCAAGATACTTAAGGTCATCCAGCACCGCTTTGTTGCAATCCCTGAGTTCCAAGAGCAGATGTCTCCCTAGCGCATCCAAATCACCTTCCCTCCTCGTTCAGACTATTTTTGTCCCATGTGGACGCCATGGAACCCCGATCAAAGCACAAGTAGAAATTGTATACACCATCCCCTGTCTTTTGCAATACTACTCGTGATTCTGGCCGTTCTCTCGGTTTTCCCCCTTTCTCGCTGCCGCGCTATAATGGAGGAGAAGGCACCTCCTATCAATGTATCACTCCCCCAATTTGCGCTCTCGTTGCTCCCGGCCTGGCCACGAATGCTGTCCCTGCGTGGTACGCCTGCCGGCCACCACGAGGAAGTCGGCGATGCCATGGCCATAGGCACCATCTCTTTCGACATGAACGGTACTATCACCCAGGGCAGATTCGTTGAACTTGTCTGGGGTGAGGGTATACCCAATCTCTTCGCCCAGAGGAGAGGAGTATCTCTGGAGAAGGCAAAGGAATTCGTCTTCCAGGAATACGCCAAAGTGGGGGAGCAGCGAACCGATTGGTACGACATCCGATACTGGTTCAAGCAGTTCGGTCTCGGGGAAGACTGGACCGGCCTGCTGATGAGCTTTCGAAATGAAGTGGCACCATTCCCCGAGGCAGTCGAAGTACTGGAAAATATGGGGAAGGAGTATCGCCTCGTAGTCACCTCAAATGCATCCAGAGATTTCATGGACATCGAGCTGGCCGCCGCCGGGCTTGACGGCTACTTCTCCAACCTGTTCTCCTGCACTACCGATTTCGGAGAGGTCAAGAAGACGCCGGAGGTATACGCCCAGGTTTGCCGGGCTCTGTCGATTTCACCCCAGGAGATGGCCCACGTTGGTGATCATCTCCTCTTTGATTTCACCGCCCCCAGTCAACTCGGCATCAGGGCCTTCCACCTGGATAGAAACGCCGCCACCGATGGTGACTTCGTGGTGCGCGATCTGAAGGAGTTCATGACCAGGATGCGTTCAGACCGTCACAAGTCCCGGCCCAGAGAGGTTGCCTGAATGCGCATCGGCCTGCTTTCGGACACCCACGTTCCTCAGGCCGCATCGAAGCTGCCGGTCGAAGTGGAAAGGGCCTTCGACGGGGTTGAACTCATTTTGCACGCCGGAGACATCTTCCACTCTTCAGCCCTTGACCAGTTGGAGCGCATAGCGCCGGTGCTGGCAGCACGCGGGGACGGAGACAACGGCCTGGTGCTGGCCGACAGCAGAGTGAAGTGGAAGCACATTCTGAGGCTCCACGGCCAGACCATATGGCTGATCCATGAAGTGCTGTATCCGTATCCCGTCGCCCTCTGGAAGACCGGAAGGACCCTGGCGGGCGGAGTGAAGGATATCCCCGATGTGGTCGTGTTTGGCCACGACCACTGCACCATCATGGAGCGCCACGGTGGGATTCTTCTGGTCAACCCCGGCAGCCCCACGTTTCTGAATTACCGCACCGGCTTGGGCACGGTCGGACTGCTGGAGGTCAACTCCGGCGAGTCACAGGCGCAGATCGTCGCACTGTGATTCCTGGCCCACCCACGATATGCAAATGGCCGGTCCCCACCCTCATGATGCGTGAGGCTGGAACAACCAAGGCACCGTGCTGCGAACGCAAATCATTCGATAGGACGACGCCGGCCAGTGTCTCTCGTTTGCGAACGAGGAGTACTAGGCTGATGTGAAAGCGTGCGGGAAGCGCCGTTTCAGTTCCTCTTGCTGAGACGCAGACGGTTCTACCAGTTCCTCAAGCCCTCTTGACGCCATCGGCGTGTTGGGGGTCTGTGCTTTCGGGGCTACCTGCCCCCTTGAAGAATCGGGGGCGGAACCACCCTTCAGCATCTCATCCGCCTTCGATTCCGCAAGAGAGACCAGGCTCCTCAGTTCGTTTGCCTCACGTTCGAGACCCTGTATCCTCCCCATCGCCTCATTCTTGTCGCGTTCGAGCAGCCTGATCCTGCCCGCAGCTTCATCCAGTTTTCGCAGCAGTGACTCCTGAGCCATGTCTCTCCTTTCTCTGTCTACCTGTGGAGTACAAGCTCACTCCCCGGTTATGCGTAGGGGCTCTTCAGATTGGAATGGTGATGTCGTGGACTTGCTTCTCCCGACTTAAAGTCTATCCAAACACCCTCTCGTACCGATCACAGAATCACTGGCGGAACTCACAGATTCGTATCACATATCCCCCAGGGTAGCTCCCTGCCGCTCACGAGTTCCTCTCTAAGTCAACGCGTGGTGGCATGTGGATTGTGAGACTATCGCAATCCTTGTGGCCAGTGCTATAATTCTGAAATTGATTTGTCTCGAACAGCGTCATTCAGAGCAAGCACCAGGTCTTTTGTACGTATGCCCGAGTCACACAGGCCCGCGAAGCCAGAGTCCCGAGCTTTCTGGAAACCCTTGGCAAATAGCCTGTACTGGAGGGGATGCTAGGTATGGACAAAGCATGGTATGAGGTTGGTAACTGGTCACTCGACGCCAACATGAGTCCGAAATTGGACAAGGCACTCACGGAGTTCACCAGCCGCATCGACGATGAGTTGTTCCAGAGGTTCGGCCAGGAGCTCATCTGCATAGTGGACTGTGCCATCGGAGCCAGCACCATCCGCCCTCTCGATGTGGTGTGCGCCCCTCACACCAAGAAGAAGTTCCGCCATCAAGTCTACATAATGGTATTCCGGCGCGAAGTAGAGAAACTGTCTGACAAGGCTACGCTTGGTGAAGTAGCCCACGAGTTCGCACACCTATTGCTGCGCCTTGACCACAAGATAGACAGCGAGACCATACCTACAGGGGAAGACATGGCTGACACTCTAGCCGTCAGTTGGGGCTTCAAAGAGGAGGTTGACCTCAACCTGGCCGAATGGGAGGCGCTAGAGGGGGCAACCCGTGGTAGAGGGCGTGCACCGAAGTAGTTTACAGCGGAGTCCTTTGCCGTCTCCCGTCAAGACTCGGCCTCACACCTCATGTATCGGTCTCCCTATCCCCGGCTAACCCCCATGCCGAAAGCGCCTTGAACCTCTCTGGCTGCGTCAGCTATGGCGACCAGGCACAAGTGCGATAGGGGGGCTTACCGGTTGCCCGTGCCTTTCTTTGTGGTCTTCGCCTTGCCCTTCTCGGGTTCAAGCGTGTACTCCCACATGCAATCGACGCCCTCCACCTTCTTGTCGTAGGGCGCGTCATATGGAGGAATCACCAGCGGTCTACACTTCACGTTGGGGATAACTGCCTTGCCGGTGATCCCAAACATGGGGATGTCCCAGTCCCGGCACATGACCCTGACGAACTCCATGTCCCCTCTGTCTCTGTAGACACGCATGGCCTTGCATCTCGTCACCTTGACTATACCCACCGTCGGGCTCTTCAGCTCGACCTCGTAGTCATAGAGGTACGGACAACCGCCGGCGGCCGGATGAAACTGGGTGACTTTGAGTATGGCGGCCATATCCTTGGCTTCATGTCCCAAGGCCTGCAACGTCCGCAAAGCAGTGGGCGGGATGTTCCTCAGCCAGACCTCCTTATCCAGATCCCGGGCCACCTGGTGACCGTATCTCTGAGCCACAGCATCGTACCAGTGTCCATCTATCTGCTGGTACGCTCTGGCATGTTGTCCCGCCAGCTTGACCAGGGTGTCATGGTCAAGGTCCTCCAGGTGAAGAACGGGTTGCACTGGACCGCTGTAGTTCTTTGCTGCTCTTGCCATTCAAACCGCCTTTCTTCGATGATCTGAAGAGTCTCTTTCAGCCAACCCTTCCGCAGTCTCCGCTGGTGACCCCGCAGCTCAACTACTGCTAACGCTGTCCTTCACCGCGGTATGACTTCACAATACCATGAGCCTCACGGCTGTCAAGACCCGCACGACTCCAGTTCAATGCTACGTTGCCGAGAGGCGCGGCCGTTCAGGCTGAACGTTGCCTCTTGCTGGCCATCGCCGTCTTGATGAAATCCGCGATGTCGTGCGTCACTGCACCAGGGCGAAAAATCGCCTCGATCCCCAGTTTCTTCAGTACCGGCACGTCTTCTTCCGGTATGATGCCGCCGGCGACGATGAGGACATGGTTCAGCCCCTTCTGCTTCAGGCCGTCCACAATCAGCGGGAAGAGTTCCATATGGGCCCCGGAGAGAATGCTGAGTCCGACGACGTCAACGTCTTCCTGAAGGGCTGCCTCAACTATCATTTCGGGTGACTGGCGAAGCCCTGTATAGATCACTTCCATCCCCGCTTCACGCAGAGCCCGGGCAATCACCTTGGCCCCACGGTCATGGCCATCCAACCCCGGCTTCGCGACCAGGACACGGATCTTCTGCTCCTTGACTCGGATATCCCCTCTATTGCCCATGTCTTTCTCTCCTGTATGGCGTTACCCGATCAACTGCCTGGCAATGGTCATGCGCTGCATTTCGGATGTTCCCTCGTAGATCTCCATTATCTTGGCATCTCTGAAATACCGCTCGACGGGATAGTCCTTGATGTACCCGTACCCGCCGTGAATCTGGACAGCCTTCGTCGTTACGCTCATGGCAGTCTCAGCGGCAAAGAGCTTCGCCATGGCGGCTTCCTTCAGATACGGCAGACCCTGGTTCTTCAAGAAGGCCGCCCGGTAGGCCAGAAGCCGCGCGGCATCGATGTGAGTAGCCATATCCGCCAGCATCCATTGGATAGCCTGGAAACCGGAGATGGCCTGCCCAAACTGCTGGCGGTCCCGGGCATACGCCAGCGAGGCCTCGAGTCCGGCGCGGGCAATACCAACAGCTTGTGCCGCCACATTGATGCGGCTCGCGTCTATGGCACCCATGGCCACCTTGAAGCCGCCGCCCTCATCGCCCAGCCGGTTTCCGACGGGCACCCGGCAACTCTCGAAGACGAGTTCCGCCGTGGAGGAACCCCTGACTCCCAGCTTGCGTTCCTTCTTCCCTACCGAGAACCCGGGAGTGCCCTTCTCCACAATGAGAGAGATGATGCCCTTGTGACGAAGTGACTTATTCACCGTGGCGAACACTACGACAATGTCAGCTTCAGCCCCATTGGTTATGAATGTCTTGGTCCCATCCAGAACGTAGTGGTCATTATGAAGTGTAGCTGCAGTCTTTATGGCTGCGGCATCGCTGCCCGCCCCGGGTTCAGTCAGGGCGAAACAGGCCAGCTTCTGTCCTTTGGCCAGAGGAACCACAAAACGCCTCTTCTGTTCCTCTGTGCCGAATAGGTATATGGGGTAGCAGGCCAGCGAGAGTGAGGCCAGATAGACGGTGGAGGTACTGGCACAAGCTCGAGCGATTTCCTCCGTAGCGATGGCCAAGTGGAGGCTATCGCCGCCGCTACCGCCGTATTCCTCAGCTATAGACACACCCATCAGGCCCAGTTCGGCCATCTTGCGCACGTTCTCGGCCGGGAACTTCTCTTCATCATCCACCTGGGCCGCTACCGGCTGAAGCTCATTGGTGGCGAAGTCCCTTACCATCCTCTGGAATAGCTGCTGGTCTTCTGTCAATGTGAAATCCATCAATCCCCTCCCATCGCTTCTCTCTACGTCACGAGCAACTCAGTGTGCTCGCCGAAAACACCTCGAAGCACGCCGCACATCTCGCCCAGTGTGGCATAGCCGCGAACCGCATCCAGAATGTAGGGCATCAGGTTAGCGTCGCCCCTGGCCGCGTCACGCAGCTCATTCAGTCTGCGGGTGACCTCTCGATTGTCCCTCTCGCGTCTGACTTGATTCAGTCTGTCCAGGTGCCGCTGCTGGCCTTTGGCCACATCTGTCAGGAGCGCTATCCCGACCGGTTCATCCATTGTGTACTCATTCACACCCACCAGTATCCGCTCTTTCGCCTCAATCTCCTGCTGATAGCGATAGGCAGCCTGGGCGATCTCTCTCTGGAAGAACCCCTTCTCTATGGCAGGGACCACTCCTCCCAGTGAGTCTATCTTCCGGAAGTACTCCCGCGCGGCCTCCTCCATCTGGTTGGTAAGCGACTCAACCATGAAGCTGCCACCCAGAGGATCGACGGAACTGGTCACTCCGCTTTCGTGAGCTATGATCTGCTGAGTGCGCAAGGCAATACGCACGGCCTTCTCCGAGGGCAATGCCATGGCCTCGTCCATGGAATTGGTGTGGAGCGATTGTGTGCCTCCCAGCACTGCCGCCAGCGCCTGCATTGTAGTGCGAATGATGTTGTTCTCCGGTTGCTGTTCGGTAAGGCTACACCCCGCCGTCTGGGTATGGAACCTCATCCAGCAACTGCGATCCTTCTTCGCTTTGAAGCGCTCCTTCATCTCCCTCGCCCAGATGCGGCGCGCTGCCCGGAACTTGGCGATCTCCTCGAAGAAGTCGTTGTGGCAGTTGAAGAAGAAACTCAGCCGGGGCACGAAATCGTCCACATCCAGGCCGCGCTCGATGCCCAGTTTCACATAGGTGAAGCCATCAGCCAGCGTGAAGGCCAGCTCCTGTTGAGCCGTAGATCCGGCTTCCCGGATGTGGTAGCCGCTGATGCTGATGGTGTTCCACAAAGGTAGATGCTTTGTGCCAAACTCGATGGTATCGGCCACCAGCCGCAGGGAAGGCCCTGGCGGGTAGATATAGGAAGCCTGAGCAATGTACTCCTTAAGTATGTCGTTCTGAATGGTGCCGCCCAGCTTCGCCATGGGTATGCCCTTCTTCTCTGCGGCCACAATATACATGGCCCACATGATGGCGGCAGGGCCGTTGATGGTCATGGAAGTGGTTACCTTGTCTTGCGGGATGCCGTCGAAGAGTATCTCCATGTCACGCAGCGAAGATATGGCTACCCCGCACTTGCCAAACTCTCCTCTCGCTTCTTTCGCATCCGTGTCGTAGCCAACCAGCGTCGCGTAGTCGAAGGCGGTGCTGAGTCCGGTCTCACCGTGGCCGAGCAAGTACCGGAAGCGCGCGTTCGTCTCCTCCGCCGTTCCGAACCCAGAGAACATGCGCATAGTCCACAATCGCCCTCTGTAGCCGGTGGGATGAATGGCTCTGGTGAAGGGATACTTACTGGGCAGACCCAGATCGTCGAAATACGACAGCTCCTTGACGTCCAGAGGTGTATACACGCGTTTCACAGGCAAGCCCGATCCGGTGGTGAACCTCGGCAGCCTCTCCGCAGCATCCTTTGAGTCAGCCTCAGACTGTGAAGTCTGTCGGTCGAGTTCCTCCAACTCTTTCTTGTTAAACAGATGATGGCTCTCCAAGGTCACTCCTTTCGGTCGGCTCCATTCACGCGTTCCCTCCACAATTTGGCCGTGAACGCCAGAAGACGCGTCAGAGAATCACGGTCAAACCAGAACGATGCCGGTCGGGCGTACAGTACATGATAACTCAGGTCTGGAGTCTTGTGTATCCGGCGATTCCTGACAAGACGATTCCAGGATAGCAGCTATGCGGGGGTACTGCCACCTTTGCGTATGGCCACAATCTGCCGGATGTCCGTGCAGACTACGCTGTCAGTGCAGACATCGCAGGCGATTCCGGACTGGCACTCATACACTTCATCTGACACCTGCTTGAGACGCTCCCGGCGCAAGTCATGGGACAGCTTCCTCACTTGGGTGCCTATTCTCTCCAGGCTCTGCACATCCTCCACGGATGAGGTGACAAAGACGATCTCCGCGGAGGTGACAGCCGCTTGATTCCGGTGGAGCTGGCTGAGAATGGTGCTTCCCAGCCGCGGCAAGGAGAATCCCTTTTCGCGGGCTTGACGGCTGATGCGGGACCAGATTCGCCCACCTGTGCTGCGAACGGCGTAGCCAGGAACGGCTTCGGCATCGCGCAGGTCTCTCTCCAACCTTGGCTGGAGTTCTTTGTTGAGAGACACACCAGCGATCAGTGTGACCTGACCGAAAGGAATCACCGTCTCTACTGTCTGAGTGACGTCTGGGCCGATCAGGGTGACTCTTCCATCTGACACCAGGGAGACGTCATCAGTCCAGAGCAGAAAGGTGGTTCCGGCCGTCGCCGGCCCGCCCAGTTCGACCGCGGTGTCTTCTTTCAGAATCAATGAGGGCTGCGCTTGGGTTTCGATTCTCTCTTCAATGCGCGATTGATCGGCAGACCAAACGCGGACGTTCCTGCCCTTGATCCTCAAATCATCTTCGTAATCACGTATCAGCGCGAAGTACGGATCGAAGAGCGCCATCAGCTATCAGCTTAATGCCAGATCGGCCCGCCCGATGTCCTTCAGATACATGGGGTATCTCTTGTACATCGGCTCTATCACAGGCAGCAGCTTCAGAATCTTGGGGATGGGCCCGCGGGCCACGATGGTCTTAGTGGTCAGGGCCTTGGCCAGATTGATCTGACCATGCCAGAACTTGTGACCGTTGTCCGCGGTCAGAGTGAAAGTGGCCGTCGGATTGATGGTTTCATCGTTGGCATAGACCCCGAACGGGTCTTTGGTGAAGTCCAGCGTCAGCGAAAGCACCGGTTCCCGCCAAACGAATTTCACTATCAAGCCCATCTCAGCCAACTTGCTCTGAATTCCTACCAGCACCGGGTCCTTGCCGGCGACACCCTCCGACATCTTGCGGAAGAAGCCACCAAGAATCTGATCACACTCCTGGGAATCCTTGAAATACGACATGCTCCCTCCTCTCAGCTAGCTCCTGTGCGGTCCGACCTACTTGCCGCTCCGCTTGAGATGCTTCTGCCTGGCTATCACGGCCGCGCCGATGGCACCCACCATTTGGGGGTCTACTCCATCGGGGAAAGTCCTGACTTTGACGCCCAGCTTGCGCTCCAGCTCATCCACCACACCGGCGTTCTTGGCCACGCCTCCCGTAATGACCACATCCTCCACCAGACCCATCCTTGTCACCAGGGCCGCCACGCGAATGGCCACGGATTGATGCATACCCTGAACGATGGATGCCAGGGGCACCTCCTCGTTGACCAGGTTGATGACCTCCGATTCGATGAAGACGCTGCACATGCTGCTGAGGCTGGCCGGCTGATGGCTGCCCCCCGCGTGCAGCTTCGCCAGGTCTTTGACGCTTACCCCCAGAGTGCGTGCAATGAAATCGAGGAAGCGGCCTGTCCCGGCAGCACATTTGTCATTCATGCTGAAATCGAGCACCTCTCCGGCTGCATCCATGACGATCACCTTGGTATCCTGTCCGCCGATGTCGATGATGGTACGTGCCGACGGCAGCAGGACCCTCGCTCCTTTGCCATGAGCGGAAAGCTCAGATATGTTGTCATCAGCAAAAGAGACTTTGGCCCGGCCGTAGCCTGTGCCGAACACGCAGGCAACGTCTTCCGCCTTGATGCCGGCCTCCTGCAGAACCCTCTCATAGCATTCCCGTGCCGTCGCCCTGGGGTTGGTGGTGCTGGGGCCAATGGAGCAAGCACCCAGGCGGTCGTCAATCCAAAGAGCGGCTTTGCTGGTCGTGGAGCCGATGTCTATCCCAGCAGTAATCAACGTCAAGCCGCCTCCTTCCTGGGCCTGACCACATCTTCCACAAAGTGAGTAATGTGATCTTGAATCGTTTCCACCGGAGTGACCCGCGGGTCGAACATGTCGAATTCAAAGTAGAGAAGAGGGATGCCCGCTTCTCTGGAGGCTTCCCGGAACAGTCCAATGCCGCCCAGCCCATGCTTGCAGGCCACGTGTCCGGCAAAGATCCCGAAGTCCGCCTGATAGTCCTTGCACAACCGCAGGTAATCATCAATGAAGGAGTCTATCGGCCCTTTGAACTGTCTCGACATCGGCAATACGCGGAGGTCCTTGCGCGCCAAACCCTCCAGCATCGATTCCGGGGTTGAAGTGTCAATGAACGCCTCCGACGCATAATAGCCGAAAAGGTCCATGGGAATCACCAGCTTCAGCTCGCTTTCCATCCAATCGTAGAACTGCAGGTCCCACCACACGGGGTCTTGATACCAAACGGCGCGGTAGAGCTCCCCACCTTCAACGGAACTCTCGCCTCGCTCGATACGTTCCTTGGCCTCATCCCGGAATCCCTTGGCTATGGCTGTGCCTTCGGGATCGCCCGAGAAGGCCACCAGCAGGGCGGTATTGAGGGCGACCATCTTGCTCACCTGAGGGCAGGGTTTGTGCCGCCGGAGTTCGTTCCAGTCGCGCAGATATTCGCCGGTCCGGTTCGATTCTTCGCACACCTCCCGGAACCTGTCCCAGTCAAACCTCTTGCCCGTATGCTCCTCCAGGAACGGGATGGCTTCCCGCAATTGCCTCGCCAGGTACTTGACCTCGCGGTCTCCCGAGAGGTACGGGATGTCCATCAGACGCATGGGCTTGCCGGTCAGTTCTGTCATCGCCTTGATGGCCGCGATCTGAGAGTCGCAAGGAGTGTTGTGGTAGAGCATGCAGGCCGGTTGGGGATAGAGGTCCTTGAGGACAGCGCCAATGGCGGCCTTGTCTATGGAGCAGACCTCCGGAGCCACGCCGTGGGCTTCCGCTCCGTCGATCAGATCGGTTGTATGCTTGACGTCACCCAGCAGGTCCTGCAGAACCGTCAGCACCTCAATCGGCATAGGCTGGACATCCTCCAAACCCCTGATCAACTCCGGAGAGCACCCGCAGTTGTGCCAGACTATCGGCCTCCCCTCGTCTATGGCCGCGAACAGGTTATCGGTGAACTGACGGAATCCTTTGATTATGGCATTCATCCCCTTCGACTCGGGGTCCTTTTCATACAGGTCAAGCAACCCGTTGGCTCCTTCGTACACCACCTCCCAGTCAACCTGCCGCTCTTTTCCTAGTATGGACACCTTGCCCTCCTTCCGGTCACTTGCTCACTACTTGAACCATGACCGCATGCCCTCGTTCTTCTCTGCACCCTTTTCACAGGTTGATTTCCGGAAATCACTTGCCGATCTTCTCCAGGAACGCTTGAACGCGGGTCTTCACCTGTCCCGAGGCGGGAACCTGATACTCCCTATCCAGAGCCAGGAAGGGTATGCCTTCCTCCCTCATCCTCCAGTGCAGATTGTGTGCGTCGCCGGCCCAAGGGTCGCAGAACTTCATTCTCTGAAAGATGATGCCATCGGCTTTGAACTCCCTGACGGTGTTCTTGAGCGTAGCCACCTGGTCGTCAAAACACTCGACCATACGGGCACACGGCACCTGGAAGAACCTGTGCCGCGCTATGCGCTCCAACGGGTCACCCGCGGCATCTGGTATTGGGTCGCCGAAGGAGCGCTGACCGAAACACACCACCTCCGCCACAGACAAGGCTCCCTGCTGTTCTATGCCCGCCAGGAATTCGGGGTTGTCCAACTCGCCGCCCGTGATGATGACCCGTGCTCTGTAGTCCCCGGTTCCTTTGGCGTCTCTGAGATGACCCAGCAATTCATCCATCAAGGCATTGAATTTCTGTCTGGGCATGAGATGTGCCGCTGTGGTAACCGTCAAGGCCTCCTCGCCGGTTATCGGTGGAGCATCCTTCTTGCGCAGCTCATAGAGTCTGCGGATACGCTCTCTGGTTTCGTTGTGCAGAGCGATGGATTCGTTCAACTTCTGATCAGTAATGGCCAAGCCGAAATGGCCCTCGATTTCCCCCTTGAGTCTCTTCAATTCAGCCAGATACCAGTCAAACAGCCTTTCCTTGGGGGCACGGGGGATCGAGATGAAGCTATAGAAGGGAAGCTTCACCTTCTTCTCGAAGAGGTCACCGGCGCGACGAATGTGGTCACAGTTCTGGGCCAGCACCAGTCCATCCAGGAAGTTCATCTCCCCCCGCAAGGCCAGACTCATCGTCTGGCGAACGAAAGTGCATAGTCTGGCGCTCATGTAAGCATCGCCCTCAGAGCTGTCTCTGCTCCCTGCCCCCCGGATGCGATAGGGCAAGAAGCCGGCGGCCGTGAAAAGCTCCTCCGGTATGTAGGAGCAGTAGTAGCCCATCACCTTGTTTCCCGTGCTGATCCAGTCATCGAGGTAGACGTTCCTGGGCTTCTGGATCACCTCCTGGAAGGTCTTCATCAGTTCATTCTTTCCCACAGATACCCCTCCGTCTCTTGAGAGCGCCTCTCTGCATGTAAGCTGACGGTCCACAATCACAAGGGCAGGTCCCAGAAAGGCCGGCACACGTCAAAACGGCCGAGCTGCGCCCCGCCCTCCCAGAGTTGGATTATCTTGCAGTCCCGCCAGTACTTCTCAATGTTGCACTCCCTCACGTAACCATAGCTGCCCATCAGTTCCATACCGCGGTTCGTGACCATGACCGCCATATCGGCGGCATAGACCTTAGCCATGCTGGCATACGAAAGCTGCTCGAGCGAGTGGACGGCGCCGTACTCCTCCGGGTGGTCAAAGCGGTATGCTCCACTCAGGTAGGTCATACGGGCGGTCTCTATGCCTATGACCATGTCGGCCAGCATGCAAGCAGCCACGGAATGATTCCGGATGGCCTTGCCCGGCTTGCCCACCACCCGATCGCCGGTGAAGTCCAGGACGGCTTCAAAGGCACCCTGGGCATTGCCCACTGACATGGCCGCACTGGCCAGCCTGCCGACAGTGAGGTTAGCGTGGAAATACGTGGCATCCTCTCCCGGGCCGGACAGGCGGAACTCTTTTGGCACCCGGACGTTCTCCAGATAGGTGGTGGTGTTGCGGTCCGCGGCCATGCCAGCCTTCCGCTCGAACTTGCCGTAAGACAGCCCTTTTGCATCCCCCGGCACGTATATGAGCGCAATGCCCTCATCCCCCAACTTGGGATCAGTGGTGCAGATCATGAGATGAGCATCGGCGATGCCAGAGTTGGAGGCCCAGATCTTCTGGCCGTTCAAGACCCACTGGTTGCCATCCAGCTTCGCGGTGGTGCGGATCTTCCGTCCCTCCATGCCCGGATTTTCTATGTCACAACCTCCACCTCCTGAAGACCCGCCCGGCTCCGTCATGTTGAAACACCCGATCTTCAGCTCATCACCGCAGAAAATGGGGCCGAAGTGGTCCAGGACTGCCTGATTCCGGACCCACCAGATGGCCGGTATGAAGGGCCACAGCGTGCAGGCCAGGGCGACAGCGATGCCCGAATCGCCGCGGGCGATCTCCTCCAGCGGCAGGCCCATGGTCACCGCCGAGTGGATATCGGAACCGCCGTACTTCTCCGGGAATATGGCCTTGATGAAGCCCAGGTTGGCCAGGCCCTGCATAAGCTCTGTGACAATTGCGTGGTGTTCGTCGTCGTCAATCTTCTGCCGCACGGGCATGATTTCCTGGTTGGCGAAGTCCCGGGCCAGATCCCGCAGAATGAGGTCTTCTTCCTTGCAGAGAACCTTGATAATGCTATGCTGATACACTGTCACCCTCCTCGCCAAGTCTCGGAAACACCGTCAGCAGCCACTATGCCTCGCAACTCCCCTCAACACAGGGGGAAATACTGCCCTCGTTCAGACGGAGAAGACTCGAAAGGACGGGAGAGCACTTGCCCAGGAAGAACGGGCAAAGAGATATGTAGCGCCCCCCTCACCCCACCCATGTGATGGCGAATGCTAACGGAATTCCTTATCCAAGTCAAGGCAAATGGAAGCGCGGTTGATATCGAATTGACCGTAAGATGACCCTGCACCGATGCAGGCAGAGCCGCGGGTTGAAGTAGAGAGGATGGTGGGCTGGTGGGTACAGTATTTCATTCGGACTTCAGCCGGTCTGTTACCACTCACCATATCATATGCCCCAAGAGGTGGTGTCCCTGCCGGGACTAGAACCCGGAACCTACTGCTTAGAAGGCAGTCCGACCAACACAAATTACTTAACAAACTGACTGTCTCACAGCTTGCCGAGTTAAGTAAACTCGGCAAATCATACATCTCC
>PDVJ01000294.1_pt1 | contig 16112 bp, 13 predicted proteins | sample 1369811 | NCBI WGS metagenome assembly PDVJ01 (sample SAMN07795376, study PRJNA414565) | Alkali sediment metagenome, whole genome shotgun sequencing project. | reverse complement strand
CGAGAAAAGCTCAACAATAATCCTTCCCCTTCCCATAGACTTACTCACAGCATTCTTGCAAAAGAAGGAGAAAGAATAAACCTAAGCCATATTCGAAAGCCGACTTTACGGTATACCCTTCATCAATCTGGAGTTTCTTGGGGGGTTTCGTAGAAGAAAATTAAATGGGAAGAAATAAAAGAGATAAAAACAAGGAAATAGGGTTGAGAGAACGGATTCCAAAAAGATCCTACAGTTGTGAGCAGAGCGACGATGCTTTGATCCTATCCGATGAGCTGGACATCAACGTGGGCAGCGAGTTTCCGGGCTTGAAAGTGGAGAATGAGAATGTTGCGGTGAGGGAAGAGGAGGAGGTTGCTGAATACAGGCTGGAGCCCTTTGGCAAGGTGGCGGATCCGGTTAGTATTTATTTGAAGGAGATGGGATCATTTTCCTTACTAACCCGGGAAGGGGAGGTGGAGATTGCCAAGAGGATCGAACATGGGCAATTGGAGGTGTTGAGCGTGGTGCTCGACTGCCCCATCGCCATCAAGGAAGTCATCAACCTTGGAAACGCTCTCCATGCCGGAAAGGCGACAATCCAAGAGGTCACGAATGAGATCGACGATGAAGAGACGAGTGTTGAGGAAGAACAGATCGAGAAAAAGAGAGTTCTCAATTTGATCAAGAAAATCCAGAGGGGAGAAGATCGCATTCGGTTTCTCCGTGGAGAGTTAAGGCTCAGGAATAAAGAAGTTCAAAAAAAAAGGATTCACGAAAAGATTTTGAAAAAACGAACCAAGATATTGGATGCCTTTAAGCGGATCAATTTGGGGGAAGAACAGATCAACAGAATCGTCCAGAAGTTGAAGCAGTGGGATATTCGGATGGAAAAGGCTCAAAAGGAGGTGAAGAAATGTGAGGAGGATTTAGGAATTTCAATTCAGGAGGCCAGAAAGTCTTTGAGGATAATGAAGAAGAAATCGATTCGGGAAGGCTCATTTCCACCCGCTAAGGCTCGCCTCAAGTTAAAGGATTTAGAGGAGATGGACAGGATCGCCCGGGACGTCAAAAGGAGGCTAAGCAGAATGGAGGTGGAATGTGGCTTTTCTTCGGATCAGATCAAAGAGTCAGTGAAGGCGATTGAAAAAGGGGAAGCCAAAACTAGAGAGGCGAAGAGGGAAATGGTGAAGGCCAACCTTAGGTTGGTCATCTCCATTGCCAGAAGATATATCAATCGGGGGCTTGAGTTTCTGGATTTGATCCAAGAAGGGAATATCGGATTAATGAAAGCGGTGGACAAGTTCGAATACCAGCGGGGCTATAAATTCGGTACGTACGCAACGTGGTGGGTTCGACAGGCCATCACGCGAGCCATTGCCGATCAAGCCCGAACCATTCGCCTCCCTGTCCACATGATTGAGGTCATCAGCAAACTGAATCGAACCTCTCGGACCCTGGTTCAGCAGATGGGGAGGGAGCCCACCCTGGAGGAGGTCTCTGAAAAAATGGGGATTTCTTTGGATAAGGTGCAGAAGATCTTGAAGATCACCCGAAAACCCATTTCCCTCGAAACCCCTATGGGTGAGGAGGAAGATAGCCGCTTGGAGGATTTCATTGAGGATAAGGAGGTGATCTCCCCTCAAGATGCAGCGATAAGCTCCAATATGCGAAAACAGATACAAAAAGTCCTCTCCACTTTGAACAAAAGGGAGGAGAAGATTGTGAGGATGCGGTTTGGGATTGGAGAGAAGCACGACCATACCCTTGAGGAAGTGGGACAGGACTTTGATGTTACCCGGGAAAGGGTCCGACAGATTGAGGAGAAGGCATTAAGGAAATTGAAACATTCCAGTCGGGCCGATAAATTAAGGAGTTTCATCGAATACTAAAATAAAAAAGGAGGACGATCATGAATATTTATGTTGGAAATCTATCCTTTGATGTATCAGAGGAAAATCTTCGCCAGGCCTTCGAAGCCTTCGGGCAGGTAAGCGCTGCATCAATCGTTAAAGATAAGTATAGTGGCCAACCTCGAGGCTTTGGTTTTGTCGAAATGCCCAACCAGACTGAAGCCCAAGCGGCGATTCAAAACCTAAACGGGAAGGAGCTCTCTGGTCGCCCGATGAATGTGAATGAGGCACGTCCTCGCACCGACCGGGGAAGATCCGGCGGGCAAGGTGGTCCTCGAGGGCGATCAGGTTATGGTAGCAGAAGCCGATATTGATAACGTCTCCAGATTTCTGAACTGTTTCGTGAAAAGAGGTTCACATGGTACAAAGAAGAAGGCACGGCAGGACCCGTGGTCCAAAACCCAGGCGTTCAAGTCGTCCTAAATCCTATAGAATTGCATGTGCGGGTTGTGGAAAGGAAGTCGTCGTCCAAGTTCCCCCGCCCGGTGACAAAAAACTGTTGTGTATGGAGTGCTTCAAAAAATAGAGCCATCATTAAAAACGGAAAGAAAAATGAATAGGAAGATTAAAGGTAATAAGAAAAAAATATACGTGGCTAACCTTCCCTTCGAGACCGGCGAACCTGAACTCAAAGCCCTTTTCTCCAATGCCGGAGATGTCATGTCTATCAACATTGTAAAGGACAGGCAAACTGGCCAACCGAGGGGGTTTGCTTTCGTGGAGATGTCTACCCAATTTGAAGCCCGGAGGGCCGTCTCCATGCTGAATCGAAGAAATTTCATGGGAAAAGATCTGCTGGTCAAAGAGGCCAGAACCAGCCGTGGTTTCAGGGAGAGATGGTAGTACAAATATTGGGCTTAAAAGAAGGTTGGAGAAAAGCCATGGGTCGGCCTGACCGCATGGAGACCGAGTGAAAGAAGGTACACGATGGAAAAGGAAAGGCTTGAATGGGTTATGTCAGGATTAGGTCATTATGATTTAACTGCAAGGGAGGACCAATTCATCAAATCGGTTAAGCAGGATTTCAGTCAAAAAAATATGCTCACAGAAGAGCAGGAAGAAAAATTAGAAAGTCTTTATAAGGAAAAGTCAAACTTGATACCGAATAGAAACTATTTTTCTCCCAAGGAAAGTAGTCCCCCAACGAAGACCAAGGCTAAAAGGTTTCGCCCAAAATGGATAACTTGATGACATCCCCATTTCAATAAAAAGCAGGTTTTGAACAAAGAATCTCCGTGAAACATTCCAGATTTCCATTCGCTTGCGTCTACGATTCTTTTCCATTATAATCCCACCATGATCAAATACAAGCACGCTCTCGCCCTGAACCCGTATTTCGGGGATTCTACCGCAGCCATCGGTATTTTCCCTCCGACCGGCCTTGAGTACATCGCCGCGAGCATGAAAGACCTGGTCGGTAAGGTGACGCTTCTCGACCTTCGGCATGAGAAGGCCTACCAGGACCCGAAGGCACTCAGCAAGTTCATTAGGAACGAGATCGATCTTCTATGCGTTAGCATCCGATGGCAATCTCGGTTCGAGGACATCTGTGATTTCGTCTCTCAGCTGCCTCCGGAGGTCTGCACAGTCGTCGGAGGCTACAAAGCAACAGAGGAAGTTGAGTATCTGTTTGGCCGTTGCCCGAATATCGACATGGTCGTACGAGGTGAGGGCGAAGATATCATCAAACAGATCGTCACGGGGGTCCCCTACAAGGATATCCGTGGGCTTTCCTATCGAGAGAATGGAGGAGTCGTCCACAACAAAATCCATCCTCTGCCTGACATCACGCATATTGCGTTTCCTGATCGGTCTTTGAGAAAGTACGATTATTGCTGGGTTAAACACGGTGTTCGATTCAGTCGCCACACCTTCGACACGATCCTGACAACGAGGGGATGTCCGTTCAAATGCAAGTTCTGCACATTCAGTCTCAATCCGCTCGGGCAGAAGAGGAGTTACACCGAACGACCGATCGAATCGGTCATCGAAGAATTGAAGACGGTTACGGCCGATGTCGTGCTCTTCAGCGATGACAACTTCTTCACGAATCCGAAGAGGAGCGAACAGCTCTGCGATCTAATTATCGAGAACAAGATCAAGAAGATCTTTGTTGCCCAGGCCCGGATTGACGTCGCGAGGCATCGCAGGGTCCTCGACAAGGCTGAGAAAGCGGGCTTCAAGGTTTTCCTGATCGGGATCGAGTCGCCGCATGACCGGATCTTGAAGCAACTTGAGAAGGGCATCACTCAACAGCAGGTCCGGGATGCATTTGCGGTCCTGACGCAGTATGACTTCTATCTGCATGGGTACTTCATCTACGGCAACATCGGCGAGGCGGAAGAAGAGATGCTCTACATCCCGAAGTTCGCGAAGGAGATCAAGCTGGATTCCATCAGTTTCCAGAAACTCCGCATCGAGAGGTTCTCGCCCCTAAAGGAAGTGGTTGAAGAAACGCCGGGCTACTACTACAACCGCATTGGCGGTTCTGTGTATTCGGACCATCACGGGCGCAAGGAACTGAAGCAAATCCGGAACCGTATTCGGTCGGAGTTCTACGATGTACCGCAAGCCATGCATATCATCAGAAAAGCCCGGCGAATTGGGCTTGTCGGAAGCCGCGACTTGATGAATATATTTCTTCAACTACCCCTCCTCCTGTATGGGTTGGCCAGACGAAAAATGCGGAAGAAGAGATAGATCCGGGTTCCTTGGGCCTTGACAGGGAACCCGGCCCACTCACCAAGGGCACCTGTCAAGAAAAAAGGTACCCCATTAGAAAACTGAGTTTTTTGAAGGGGTGACCTTCCGATGTATTAAGATTTGTCGCAAGATATCTCAAATTTTAATTGATCTACTCGTTCTCGACCCCAAAAGCCATGAAGCCATAACAGCTGACTTTACCCTTGACAAGAGACGATAGCTCATAATAGTATTTCCCGTGAAATGTTATGAAATGGACATTATGAAAATTCGTTCACCCTAGAACCTATTAGTTTCAGAAAGATAACCTGGGGGAGGTTATGGAGGCTCCATGCATTGTATCGTACATACGGATGCAGGGGGCCTTTTTTATTTTTTTTCTTAACTACCTTTTCCATCTCCTTCAGAACTGATGAAGGGACGTCGTCCGACCCTGCCCAGGACAGCCAAATGACTGTATCACCTTATCCCCAATGTCCCATATTAATGGTTGACGATGAGCCCCAGACATTAATCGGTTATGAGATGGCACTCCGTTCCGCCAATATCCACCCTATCATTCGTTGTCAGGAGAGCCGGAACGTGATGGGCATCTTGTCCAGCCAGGAGATTGAGGTCATGATGCTCGATCTCACCATGCCGCATCTATCGGGTGAAGAGATCCTTTCGATGGTCATGATGGATTATCCCGAGGTCCCCGTCATCATTATCACAGGAGCGAATGATGTGGAAACGGCCGTAAGGTGCATGAAGTCGGGTGCTTTCGACTACATGATTAAGCCCGTGGAAAAGAGCAGGCTGATTTCTGGAGTGAAGCGGGCTGTCGAACTTCGGGAATTGCAGCGGGAGAATAGGAGGCTCAGAGCCCACGTCCTCTCCGACACATTGGAACATCCTGAGGTTTTTTCTGAAATCATCACGGATAGCCCGGTGATGCGATCCATGTTCCAATATATCGAATCGATCTCCATGAGTCCTCACCCGGTCCTGATCACAGGAGAGACCGGGGTTGGGAAGGAACTAACTGCAAAGGCGATCCATCGCCTGAGTCAGCGTCAGGGAGGTTTTGTTCCGGTCAGGGTGGCGGGGTTGGAGGATCACGTTTTTTCAGACAACCTTTTCGGCCATACGGTAGGCGCGTTCCCCGGCGCTGATGAAGTGCGCATCGGTATGGTTGAGAAGGCCTCCGGGGGGACACTCTTTCTCGATGAGATCGGAGAGATGAGTCTTGCTCTCCAAGGAAAACTATTAAGCCTTTTACAAAACGGTGAATTTTTCCCGCTCGGGTCAGCAGTGGCAAAGCCTTCAGACGTCCGCATCGTCGTCTCTACCAATCAGGGTCACCAAATGCTACAGGAGTCTGGGAAGTTCCGTAAAGATCTTTATCACAGACTCTGTGTCCATCATGTTCAGGTTCCACCCCTTCGTGAGCGTCGAGAAGATTTGCTCCTTCTGGTTGACCATTTCATGGAGGAGGCCTCAGAGAAGCTTGGGAAGCAGAGTCCGGCTCTTTCCTTGGAACTCGTCCCTCTCTTTGAAGCCTACTCTTTTCCGGGAAATGTCAGGGAGTTGCAATCCCTCATTTTTGATGCGGTCAGAAATCATAAATCAGGGAAGCTTTCGATGGAAGGATTCCAGTCCTATTTCCACCAAAGAGATCCCAAGATGGAATCGGAATTGAAATTGCGAAAAGTGAAGGGGAAAGCCCTCAGCCATCTCTCCCACGAACTCAGAACCCCTCTTGCGATCATCCAGGGGCAGGTTCGGCTCCTGAAGCGGAAGCTTCAATCCCAGATCTCTTCGGTTGACAGAGAACAGGTCTTCGAGATCTTGGAGAAAAACCTGGATCGCCTTATTGAAATTCAACGTGAGACGGATAAGATTATCCGATCTTCCCAAGAATCGGAGGGAGGCCTTTTCCTACAAGAACTGGATCGATTCTGGAGTAAGCTGGAAGATATCTCGGAGATATCGCCCGGAATGAAAACCCAATGGAATACGCTGAAGGGATGGATCACGAAGTATCTCTCTGGCAGCCCAGTCTCCTTTGAACCCATTTCCCTTTTTCCCTTTGTAGGGCGGATATTGGAGAGAATAAAGGAGCGCGCATCCCATCGGGACATCCATTTTCAACTGGAAGCAGCAACAGACCTTTCTGTGCTCATGGACCCTGGAATCCTTGAAGAGATTCTGGAAGGCCTTCTGAAAAACGCCATTGAGAATACCCCTAACGAAGGGATCATCCGCCTTTTATCAGAGCAGAGGCAGGAGAAGATTGTTATTAAGGTGCAGGATTCCGGCGTAGGAATTACGGAGGAGAATCAGAGGTACATCTTTGACGGCTTCTTTCATACTCAGGAGACTGAACTGTATGCATCCAAAAGAGCTTTTGACTTCAATGCAGGAGGTAAAGGACTCGACCTCCTTCGGATCAAGGTCTATGGCGAGCGCTTCGGCTTCGATCTTTCAGTAGAGAGTCGTCGCTGTATTCATCTGCTAACTGATCGAGATCTCTGCCCGGGAAGGGTCTCTAAGTGTCCTCATTGCCGGAGCCTCGAGGATTGCGTGACTTCGGGAGGAAGCACCTTTTCCGTAGGTTTCCCCATCGCAGCAGAAAGACGTGCTGAGAAGATGAAGTCCTGAAAGAGAAAATGGTGGCAGCATCTTTATGAGGGTATTCTATGAATGAGAAAGTCATTGGTAAAAAACCGCGAAGGCGGGGTAAAGGGTTTGAAAGAAAATCAGTCGATAGCAGTCAAGCTGAAGGCGCGCCTAAGGCAAGCGAGGAGAAATACCGAGCCATTCTTCATGGCATTGAGGAAGGATATTACGAGGTCGATCTTGCGGGAAATTTTACCTTCATCAATGATTCCATGGTTGGGATTCTTGGGTATTCAAAAGATGAATTGACGGGCATGAATAACCGCCGATATATGTCTGAAGAAACTTCCGAGAAGGTGTACCATACGTTTAACGAAGTTTACCGGACCGGAAGAGCCACAAAAGCCTTTGATTGGGAGTTGATCAGAAAAGATGGGACGAGGAGGACCCTTGAGATCTCTGTTTCTCTATCGCGCGATTCAAAAGGTCAACCGATTGGATTTTACGGGATCGCGCGAGATGTCACCGAGCGGAAGCAGGTAGAAGGAGCGCTGCAGGCAAGCGAAGAGAAGTATCGGAGTATCCTTCAAAGTATCGAGGAGGGGTATTACGAGGTCGATCTCGCCGGAAACTTCACCTTCTTCAACAATTTTTTGGTCAAGAGCCTCGGTTATACGCGAGAGGAACTGATGGGGTTGAACAATCGCCAGTACATGAGCCCGGAAACTGCCAAATTGGTTTTTGAAATATTCAACGAAGTCTACCAAACCGGGAATCCGAAAAGGGATTTCGAATGGGACTTGATCAATAAGGATGGAACAAGGAGATTTGTTGAGGTTTCTGTATCCCTGATGCGCAACGAAAAAGGGGAGCCGAAGGGGTTTTATGGGATTGCACGAGACGTGACAGAACGCAAGCAAGCCGAAGAACAGCTCCGGCACCATGAGCAACAGATGATGCAGATGAACAAGATGGTTGCCCTCGGCACGCTGGTTTCAGGTGTGGCTCATGAGATTAACAACCCCAACAATTTTATTATGCTGAATACGCCCCTATTGTTGGAAGCCTGGGAGAGCAGCAAGCCGATCCTTGAGGAATACTATGAGAAGAACGGCGATTTCCTTGTCGGCGGTATGAAGTATACGGAGATGCGGGGAAATATCCCTGTTTTATTTTCTGGAATTTTAGATGGATCGAAACGGATCAAACAGATCGTTGAGGATTTGAGAGATTTTGTCCGGAGGGATGGGTCAGATATGACCCAGTCGTTTGATGTGAACGGAGTGATCCGATCGGCCCTTTCACTCCTCTCCAATATCCTCATGAAAGCGACCACCCATTTTTCTGTTGAGTATGGGGACTCGCTGCCTCCAATAAAAGGTAACTTCCAGAGGTTTGAGCAGGTCATCATCAATCTCATCCAGAATGCGTGCCAGGCCCTTCCCGATGCTCGAAGAGGTATTTTCCTATCCACCTCCTATGACGAGAAGAGACAGGCCATTGTCGTCAGCGTGCGGGACGAAGGCATGGGCATTCCAGCAGATGTCCTCCCCCATATTGCAGAACCATTTTTTACAACGAAGCATCATTTCGGGAGCCTGGGTTTAGGCTTATCGATCTCCTCCAGAATTGTTAAAGAGCACAGGGGCTCATTGAATTTTACTTCGAAACAGGGGAAAGGGACCACAGCCGAAATTGTTCTTCCCGTCCCCAAATAAAAGAGGTTCTTACTGAGAGGATAAAACCATGACATGTCCATATCCCCAACTCCCTATTTTGATGGTTGATGATGAAATGCAGACATTAAATAGTTTTGATTTTGTGCTCCGTTCAGCCAGTATGAATCATCTTATTCGTTGTCAGGATAGTCGGAATGTGATGGCGATTTTTTCCGAAGAAGAGATTGAGGTCATGCTGCTTGATCTCAGCATGCCGTATGTTTCAGGGGAAGAGTTGCTTTCCATGGTCACCCGGGACTTTCCTGAAGTTCCTGTGATTGTCATCACGGGGTCCAATGATGTGGAGACGGCGGTGAGATGCATGAAGTCTGGAGCTTTTGATTATATGGTCAAGCCTGTTGAGAAAAGCCGGTTGATCTCAGGCGTGAGGCGGGCAGTTGAAATTCGCGAATTGCAGCGAGAGAATAAATGGTTAAGAGCCCAGGTCTTATCGGACAAATTGGAGCATCCCGAGGTCTTTTCGGAAATCATTACCAACAGCCCAACCATGAAATCGATCTTCCAATACATTGAAGCGATTTCTCTCAGCCCTCAACCGGCCTTGATTACAGGCGAGACGGGTGTTGGCAAAGAATTGGTTGCCAGAGCCATCCATCGGCTTAGCCGTCGAGCAGGAGCTTTCGTGCCTGTCAATATAGCGGGTCTGGATGACAATGTCTTTGCAGACACCCTTTTCGGTCATCGAAAAGGGGCTTTTACCGGAGCTGACCAGGCGCGCAGTGGTTTAGTGGAACAGGCCTCCGGAGGGACGCTCTTCCTGGATGAAATAGGAGATTTAAGTCCTGCTTCGCAGGTAAAACATTTGCGCCTTTCACAAGATGGGGAGTTCTTCCCCCTCGGATCGGATGTGGCCAGACGTTCGGATGCCCGCGTACTTGTGGCCACCAATCAGGATCTTGAGGTTCTGCAGTCTTCGGGCAGGTTTCGGAAGGATCTCTATTATAGACTTTGTGCCCATCATGTTCACCTTCCTCCTCTGCGCGAGCGACGGGAAGACTTACCTCTCCTCATAGACCATTTCTTGGAAACGGCGTCCCAAACCCTTGGGAAGAAGAAACCCACGCCACCCAAGGAACTCTTCGTTCTCCTCCCAATCTATCATTTCCCTGGAAATGTGAGAGAGCTGCAGTCTATGATTTTGGACGCTGTCAGCAGTCATAAATCCGGGAAGCTTTCTCTGGAGGTTTTCAAATCCTATTTCCGTCAGAAACATCCTGCCTTCGATGTTGATTCAAAACCATTGCCCCCGGGAGAAGACTCAGTCATTTCTTTTTCTGAACAATTACCGACGCTCAAACAAGCGGAACAGTCCCTGATTTCTGAAGCGATGAAGAGGGCCAAGGGAAACCAGGCCATTGCTGCTCAGATGTTAGGGATTACCAGACAGGCATTGAACAAACGTTTGAAGGTGATAAGCTAATAACACTCTAACCTCTCAGGAAGGGTGCAACTTTATTTGTAAAGTCAATGTGTTTTGCACCAAAAAAAGCTTATATTTTCAATAGCTTATTAAAGAACCGGTAAAACTACGTCAACTTTTATTGCACCCTTCTGCCACTCCATTCTTCCTCGCTCCATTCTCTAATGTTCTTGAGAAAATACTTTAAACCCTCATTTCCCTTCTCGCGTACCTCCTTGAAATTTCTACATGTTTTTGAAAATACCAGATTAAATTCAAAATTTGAACACCATTCCAAACGGTAGACCGATCCCACCGAGGATGTCTTTGGAACGCTAATTGCTTATAAACTGTGTAAAGTCCAAGTCCAAGAATGAAGGGAGGGGTAATCCTGTGAAAGGGACGCTGTCTAACGGAAAAGATATCCTGGCCCTGAGCGATAGCGTTTTGTTTTCGGTTCTGAAGGAAGAGATGGCGAGATATGCTCGTCTCCCTAAGATCATGAATCTTGCAGGAAGACTGAATGGATTTTTCGATAGCAAATTCGAGTCTTACTGGGAAGAGGAAACCGGTCTTCCATGGCAGGAATGGGGTAAGCTCTAAGAGCTACTCGAAGGGGTTCACGTCTTGGAGGTCATAGTCATGAAAGAGTCCATACTGAAAAACAAGATGATCCTCGCTGTGGATGAAGAACTCGATATCTTAAGCGTTATGGAGGAAGAGGTTTTAGAAGCCTGTCCAAACTGTAAATTTCACAAGACAACAAATTATTATGAAGCCATTGAGAGAATGTTTTCCCGGAACTACGATATGGTCATTCTGGACATCAGTGCGGTGAGAGGTTTAGAGTTGGCCCAATTGGCGGTGAGACGAAAACTTCCAGTGGCCATGCTCACAGCCCATCCCGTTTCTCTTGAAGCTCTTCGAGATTCCGCTCAAATAAAAACTCAGACTTACCTCCCCAAGGAGAGACTGGGGGAAATCGTTCCCTTTCTTGAAGATGTTTTGAAGGATCAATATGGCAAGGCGTTTCATGGAAAGCTTGGGTGAGGTTTCAAATCAGAAAGGATCAAATTTCAATTTGGCCATGATCCCTTCCTCAGGACCCCCAGGTTAACGTACAGGATTACAGCAGTTCCTTATTGATCTCGATCTTGGCTTTGGTTCGTAATTGGCTCAACCAATTCTGAAAAAATTCTTCCTGCTTCTGATAGACTAGCCGCCTTTCTAGATTTTTCTTCGCTGCCGAAAATTTATTCTTATCTGCCTGTTCGAGAGTGGATAGTCTCACCACAAAATAGCCATCCTTTGTTTGGAAGACTTCTTGGGGAACGGGATGTTTCTGGGTCGAAGAGGAGAGGGCACCCATGAACTCTCTAGCGGGTCCAATTTTGGGAATCACTCCCTGAGTCCGGGTGAAGAATCCTGTTTCCTCTACCTGGAAACCCCGTTCCTTTGCTATTTCACGGATGGACTTTCCCGACCGAATTTGATTGAGGAGATCTTCCGCCACCTGACGAGCCTTTTCGTCAGCCTTTAATCCGACGACCTTCCGTTTCACTTCTTCCTTTACCTCCCCCAGGGAGGGGATTTGGGATTCTTTTTTATTCAGCAATTTTAGAACATAAAAGTTGGGAGGAACGTTAATCACGGGGGAGATTTCTCCGACCTTCAGGGAAACAGCACTCGAATGGAACAAAGGATTCCGACCTATCTCTGGGATTTCTTCGCCTTCTTTAAAAAATCCAGTGGTCTTGATGGCAACCCCTTTCTCCTTCGAAAACCCTTCTAAGTCTCGGCTCCGGAAAAGAGTATAGAAGGCATCATCCGCCCGGCGGGAGGCTTCGGCTTTGCCTTTCTCTTTCCTGAGAGCCTGAAGGATCTGATCCTTCACCTCTTCCAGGGGTCTCTGTTTCTCCTCCGCCACTTCCTCAATCTTGAAAATATAGAATCCATCTTTCCCCCTGAGGACTCCGCCTACATCCCCTTTCTTCAGAGAAGAGAGGGTCGATTCGATGGGTTCTCCCAGAGTCCCCCTCTGGATCCATCCCAGGTCACCTCCCTTGGAGGCCGTCGCGGATTCAGAAACCTGTTTGGCCAGGGAACTAAAGTCCTTCGCTGTCTTGGCCTTTTCTAAAATCTCTTCGGCCCTTTTTCTCTTCTCCTCCACCTTTTGGGGGGAATCCTCCCGGTCTATTTTGATCAGGATCTCTCGCGCTCTTACTCTTTTCGGTATCGTATACCTCTCCTTTCTGAGATCGTAATTTCTCTTAATCTCATCAAGAGAGATTTGAACCTTTCCCTCATAGTCGGAAGGTTTGAAGATGAGATATTGGACTTGGAGAAAATTGGGAGTCCTGAATTCCTCCTGGTGTTTTTGGTAAGTGTCTTTTATCTCCACCTCGTTCACCTGAACCTGTCCCTTAAAGGCTTCGGGATTGATTTTGACAAAGACCAAATTGATTCTTTCGTTTTCGAAGAGATAGGTCTCTAGAACCTCCTCCTCCGAAACCTTTCCGCCATTCAATCGGATGAGATTCACCACCTTTGAGATGAGGAGTCTCTCCCGCTGCATCTGTTCAAACTGCTCCGGGCTCATCCGGTTCAGGCGGAGAAATCGTTCATAGATGCGCGGGTCAAACTGGCCATTGATCTGAAAAGACGGAATGGATTCGATATTCCTCCGGAGCTCCTCATCCTGGACGTCGAGCCTCAGTCTCGCTCCTTCCTGCAGGATGAGCACTTTGGAGACGAGGTCTTCCAAGACCTTCCCCTTCAGACCGAGGTCTTCGATCATCTTCTCTGAAAAGGATGGCCCCAAGGCGTCCCGGTACTGCTTGATCACCCCTTGATAGGCATCCGAATAATCCTTCATTTCGATCACGACCCCGTTCACTTTGGCGGCGTGGGTAAATTTTTTCTCCCGGATCAGGGAATACCCTCCCCACGAAATAAAGGTGACAGCGACGAGGATCAGGATGCCCCGTAGCATCCAGGAGGTAGCGTGTTCCCTTAATATTCTCAGCATAAAACCTCTCCTTTCAAACACCCGTGCCTGCACAGGGATGAAACATGAATCATGGTTTACCCCGTTAGAAATTTTTTTATTAACCAGCAGTTCCCCTTAGTAACCCACTTCTAACGGGGCAAGCAGCAGGGGATTACGTTGTTCCATTGTCAGCGAACACAGAGTTTAATACCCCGTGTGAGCCTTCCCGTTAGAGGGCCAAACGTTTTCTAACGGGGTTAACTATTATTAATCAATCCTCTTAAAAAAGACAAGGGGGGAACCCCTTGTGAATTCTCTTGATTCGGTAGGAGGTATTTGTTAATATATCTCAACTTCAGCCCGACCGTCAATTGAGAGGATGGGTGGTTCGGGATTTAGCCCCACGGGGTTATTCAGGAGAAACATCGAGAGGTGGGGTTCCATTAAATCACAGGAGAGATTGGGATGGTATTCGATTCGTTGTGGGGTCTGTTTTCGACTGATCTGGCTATCGATCTCGGAACGGCCAATACCGTTGTCTATGTGAAAGGGAGTTCAGAGGGATTCGAGAGGAGAGAAGCATATCTTGGCGGTGGGGCGGCAGGCCAAGGAGATGCTCGGTCGAACCCCAGGAACGATCTTTGCCATCCGGCCTATGAAAGACGGGGTCATTGCCGATTTCGAAATCACCGGGGAGATGCTTCGATATTTCATCACGAAGGTCCATAACCGAAAAGCCCTCATTCGACCCAGGGTCGTCATCTCCGTTCCCTCCGGCATTACGCCGGTGGAAAAAAGGGCGGTGAGAGAGTCGGCTCAGTCTGCAGGTGCAAGGGAGATCTATTTGATCGAAGAGCCGATGGCCGCAGCCATAGGGGCTGGACTCCCCATTACCGAAGCCTCCGGGAATATGGTCGTCGATATCGGAGGAGGGACAACAGAGGTGGCTGTCATCTCCCTTTCAGGGATCGTGACGAGTCAATCGATCCGGGTGGCGGGGGACAAGATGGATGAGGCCATCGTCCAATACGTCAAAAGAAAATATAACCTCCTCATCGGTGAACGGACGGCGGAACTGGTTAAAATCAATATTGGGACTGCCTATCCCGAGGAAAATCCTCAAACCATTGAGGTCAAGGGAAGGGATCTGGTAACCGGCATCCCCAAAACCCTTGAGATTAATAGCGAGGAGGTTCGGGAAGCCTTGGCTGAATCGATCAACATGATCATCGATACCGTCCGGATCACCCTTGAAGGGACACCCCCTGAACTGGCCGCGGATATTGTGGATAAAGGGATTGTTCTGGTAGGCGGAGGGGCTCTTTTGAGAAATCTGGATGTTCTCCTCCGGGAGGTGACCAACCTTCCCATTACCATTGTGGATGATCCTCTCTCAGCCATTGTCCTGGGGGCGGGGATGGTCTTGGACAACGAGCGACTGCTCCATTCCGTGACGACCCAATATTAAAGATTGATGAGGATACGTGACTTTTTTCTCTTCAGAAGATATACGCTTGCAACTTTCATTTTCATCCTCCTCTTATCGGCGCTCATCTTGATGTCCTTAAGGGTGAAACAGAAGCAAGGAGTCACTTTTGTGGACGCCCTTGTCACGGAGATCGTCTCTCCCTTTCAAAAAGCTTCGACCTTCCTCATCAAGACGGTTCATGGTGTCTTTCAGAATTATGTGGTTCTGATCCACCTCCAGAGAGAGAATCTCATGCTCAAACAGAAGGTTGCGGAACTCGAAGGAGAGAATCATCAGATGAAGGAGATGGCCTATGCCAATGAGCGTTTCCAGAAACTTCTCCAGTTTCGGGAGAAGATTTCCCCTCCGGTCATTGCTGCCGAAGTCATCGGGGGGGACCCCTCTTCCTGGTTCAAAAGCATTACCCTGAATAAGGGGGAGAAAGAGGGAATACGGAAGGGAATGGTGGTGATCGCACCGGAGGGAGTCGTCGGTCAGATCCTGAAGACGGCGCCTTATCATTCCACCGTTCTGCTCATTACCGACTATAGCAGTGCCATCGATGCCATTGTCCAGAGGACAAGGGCAAAAGCGATCGTGGAGGGAAGAGAGGAGAACCGGTGCCAACTTAAATATCTCCTTCGATCAGAGGACGTGATCGTTGGAGATGTGGCGATCACCTCTGGCCTGGGTGGAAATTTCCCCAAAGGGTTGATGGTGGGGGAGATACGAAAGGTCGAGAAGAGGGAGCATGGCATTTTCCAATATGCGGAATTGGTCCCCAGTGTCGATTTGACGAAATTGGAAGAGGTCCTTGTCATTCCCGAAGCACCCCCACCCCCTCTCGAAGAGAAAGGGAAGAAGGTTAAGAAAAGCCCTCCGCGATCGGGTCAGAAGAAGAAATGAAACGAAATGCCATCCTCCTCTTATTAGGAATCCTTTTCTTGACCTTCCAGACAACGTTGTTGTCCTACCTCCCCATTCAGAGGATCCGTCCGGACATCATCCTGGTGCTCATCCTCTACTGGGGATTCACCTTGCCACCGGTCTCAGGAGGAATCCACGCTCTCTTTTTGGGATATCTCATGGATCTCTTCTCTGGAAATTCCTTCGGCCTCTACACCTTCACCCGGCCCCTCCTCTTCTATCTGGCTCAACTCTTTAAAGGTCGACTCTACCTTGAGAGTCTCCCGTCTCAGTCTTTTTTCGTCTTTGTGTTTGCTCTGTTTGAAGGCCTTCTCATCTTAACCCTCTTAGTCGCTCTCAATCCTGCGCCTCTCGGAAACCTTTATCCTCTTTTCTTTACGTTCTTCCTCCCCCA
>PDVJ01000292.1_pt1 | contig 16138 bp, 12 predicted proteins | sample 1369811 | NCBI WGS metagenome assembly PDVJ01 (sample SAMN07795376, study PRJNA414565) | Alkali sediment metagenome, whole genome shotgun sequencing project. | reverse complement strand
AATGCCTAAAATGCCTAAAATGCCCAAAATGCCTAAAATGCCCAAAATGCCTAAAATGCCCAAAATGCCTAAAATGCCCAAAATGACAACCAAGTCGTCACGGTCTTGGTTTCTTATTCTGTCTCCTGACTTCTGTCTACTGTATTCTTTTCTCACTTTAGGCACTTTAGCGCACTTTAGGCATTTTAGGCACTTCCCTTTTCTCTGTTTTTCGCCATTTGGACCGCCATTCTGATCGCGGCTTTGAGACTGGACGGATCGGCAATATCCTTCCCTGCAATGTCGTAGGCTGTCCCGTGATCCACCGAAGTCCTGACAATGGGCAGGCCCAAAGTGACGTTCACGGCGTCTGAGAAATGAAGAAGCTTTAAGGGAATTAGCCCCTGGTCATGGTACATGGCAACAACCGCATCGAATTCTCCCCCTGCCGCTCTGAAAAAAAGACTGTCCGCAGAGAAGGGGCCTTCCACCTGATGCCCCTCGGCCTTTGCCTTTTGGATAGCGGGACTGATGACTTCTTCTTCCTCTTTGCCGAAAAGTCCTTCTTCTCCGGCGTGGGGATTGAGAGCCGCTACGGCGATTCGTGGGTTCCTCAGACCGAAATCCTGTTGAAGAGCCCGGGAGGTGACTGAAATGGTTTTGTAGACCTTTTCCTTGCTCAGAAGAAGAGGAACCTCTCTCAGGGAACAATGAATCGTGACGAGGGCAACACGGAGCTTCTCTCCTGCGAGCATCATCACATAGTCCTCACAGCGGGTAAGTGAGGCAATCAACTGGGTGTGGCCTTCGTACGCGTGGCCTGCCTGCTGCATAAGGGACTTGCTGATCGGGCAGGTAACCACTGCGGAGAGTTCATTTCTCTTGGCCATCTCCACGGCGGTGACAATGCAGTCCACCATGGCCATTCCGCCTTCCACCTTTGGGATTCCCGGAGTGAGGACACCTCGCTCCAAGTTGCACACCGCGATCAGATCGATCTGACCTGGCTTGCCTTGGGCTTCGGAGGGATGGGTGATTTCTCTGATGGCCGGGATACGCTTTTTGCCGACACAGAGCTTCAACGCACCCCGGTCACCGAATACGAGAGGACGACAGAAGTCATAGATCTTCGGGTCGGAAAGGGCCTTCACAATGATCTCCGGTCCGATCCCCGCCGGATCACCCATGGTGATGCCAATAAAGGGTCGCTTTTTCAGATGACTCCTCCGGTTGTCGCTCTTTCTGATAGTCCGGGCGGCGAATCCTCACTCTCAGGTGAAGACTTGAGTTTGGTTTTCACACCCCGATAAAGACAAAAAGGTCCAAAGGCACAAAGGGTCCAGCTGCGCAGAGAGTGGTGCGACTTTGTGCCTTTGTCCCTCTGTCCCTTTGCCACTGGGTGAAGAGGTTAGGTGAGGGGGGTACATCTGTCAAATGATTTAAGAAAAGAAAGATGAATTCGCAACAGGAGGGCGGCATTTTTCCGAACTCCCTCCAATGCTGTTCACTTAGGCCCCTGAGCCTGAGGTGGAAGCTGCCGGGTGTCATTCCGGCGAAAGCCGGAATCCAGTCTTTTCAACCTCTTCTGGACCCCGGCTTTCGCCGGGGTGACGGTGTGGAAAACCAGATTCTCCTTAAGTGAACAGCATTGGAACTCCCTCAGAATATCGATTTTTTCCCAAAATTGCCCATCTATGACAATTTTCGCTTATTCTTCCCAATAGAGGTCTTCTTTGTCTAAAATTTAAGCTATTGAAATAATTAGATAAAAATAGAGGCCACAGGAACTCGTTCCCACTCATAGAAGTGGTACAGCCATTGCATAAGCAAATAATCGTAAGAAAATGAAAAGACTTATGAGTCACACCCCGAAGGAGCCAATAATGAAAGACCATGGGAAAGGATGGGGATGAGGAAGATTTGTTTCCTGATTCTTGCCTTTGTCTTCGTGGGATCGATCCCGTCGATCGTTTTCAGCGAAGATGTCTTTGCGCCCGTCAAGAAGGTGATGGGGTGGCTAGACGGAGCCAGGATGATATGTCGGAAGTTCGGAGGCAATGTTACTCTGCCCCTTCAGAGTGTCAATTTTGAAAAAACTTTCCCAAAGTATCAGAACGTGGATGGAGAAACGGTTCTCCTTGTTCATCCCGGCCCCAGATACCAAGACGAGAACATCGTCATATCAAACGTGCGAATGGTGCGCGGATCAGAAAGCCAAACCAAAAGCTCCTGCCTTGTGGTCTTCGAAATCATGAACAGAGGGGATCCCTGCGAAGTCCGCATTGTGGTCAACGCTCTGGATGCGCAAGGCAAGATCCTGCATCAAATGGATGTCACTTCGGAATCAAGGCTCGATACGGGAGAGTCGTCCATTCTGAAAAGATGGATGGACGGGGCAGGAGCCGCCCTGGAAAACCAGATGAGCTTTCTTAAAGTCAGCCATGTGGAGAGAAGAAATGTCCTGGAAAGCCTGTTGAATGGGAAGAAAGCGGATTACAAGACGACGGGTTCTGCGGCGGATGCGAACAAGGACAAGGTCAGGGAGGAGAAGATCAGAGCCTTGAAAGAGACTTTCCTGAAAGAAAGGCCTCCGTCTCCTTAGAAAGGATAATCCAAAATGTTGGACCAGGTGGAAGTCTTCTGTCCTCATTGTTTTGCCAATTACTTTGTCTCTCCGGAAAGGATTCCTGAAGAGGGCGTCACGACCCCTTGCAAGAAGTGCGGTAAATCCTTCACCATGGTGAAGGATTCCGGAGACCCGGTCAGGGATAGAGCGAGCCGCCAGCAGGGTTTTGTGGTTGTCCATGCCAAGAGGCGGAGGGAGACCGAACAGGACATCGATGGTGCTTCCTCCAGAGCAATGCCTCGGAGGAAGTCAGCCGCAACGGGACTGTTCAAGACAAAAGGCTTTAAGCTTGGCGTCTGTGCGGCAGGAATTGTCCTCGTCGTTGTGCTAGGCGTCTTTTACCTGTGGAAGTTCTCTGTTCACAACCAGTTCGAAAAAAGTCTGAGAAATACACTGGCCCAGGCCTCCAATGGACGGTTTGAATTTAAGCTGGAGGATATAAAATTTTCCGCTCTTCGAGGGCTCACCCGGGAGAAAGGGTGTCTTTATGGGCTGGCCCTCAGTGATCGAGAGGCACGGAAGATTTTGTATTATGCCGACAGAGTCTATTTTCAGATAGATCCCTCCAAAAAGCAATTCGTCACAGAGCCGTTCACCATGCGTGTCAATGTTTATAATACGAAAATCATTCTGAACGGCTGTGTGTTCGAAGCGGCTGGGTCTGATGGATGGCATGCAACCTTCAGAACAAAAGAAGCCACCGCAGAGATTGAAGGAATGGATGTGTTCACGGGGCAGAAGCTGGAGTTGACACTGGGTTTCAAAGGCGGAGATTGGAACGCGGATCCCCGCTTTGTCCTGGGGGATGCGCAGCTTTCCTTAAAGGTCAAGCTCGTCGCATCCCTGAGTGAGAAAATCACGAATGACGTGGATATTCTGTTCACCCTCAAGAACGCACTCCTTCCAAAACAGGCCGACGGGGCGCAGGCAGGGGCAGGGAAGTACAGTGAGACCATGAGAACGAAATGGGCGGAGAGCAAAGCCGTTGCAAGTATTGATCGATGCTCTCTCAACATCCTCGGCTCTGCCGTACAACTGGCCGGGAAATTGGAGTTTCACAACCCGCTGGATGAGAGTGATCTGGACTTATCGTTCAGGGGAAAGGATTTCAGCCGCATCATGAAGTTCCTTCACCGGATGAACAGCGAGACCTTTGACAAGATTGTTTTGATGCTGGTCGCTCTCGATGAGAACAAGGTGAACGTCTACGCTCCAAGCACGGATTCCCTGGATCTGAACGTCTCTTACAAGACTTCCAAGATCAAAATCAACGAACAGGAGTTAAAGCCACTTATCTCGTCTGCCCCTGCAGAGCTTCCTTGAACTTCTCAGCCTGCTCTCGCAAATTTCTTTCCCAGTCCTGGCTCAAATTATCCGCAAAGATTACTTGCCCGCCGATCGCTTTTGCGATCACCTCAGCGCTCTTGATCGAGAACTGAGGCTGAACAAAGATAACCTTAATACCGTCCTTCCTGGAGTGTTCGATGAGGGCTTTGAGTTGCTCAGGTTTTGGCTCTTTTCCCTCACCTTCAACAGGCACCTGTTCCAACCCATACGCCCTTGCGAAGTAGCCCCACCCGGGGTGGTAAACCATGAACTTGAGGCCTTTCTTGTCTGAGAAAATCTTTTTGAGATCCCTGTCAAGCTCCTCGATCTCTATGATGAAAGCATCGTAATTGGATTTGTAGGTCCTGCTGTTGGCCGGATCGATTTCCAGCAGAGCTTCCAGGATGTTTCGGGCAATGATCTTGACCTCAGGAGGCGAAACCCATACGTGAGGATCCAAGGCTCCGGGAGCATCCTCCCGGTGAGTGTGTTTTGTCTTCTGTTTGTGAGTAACGCCCTTTTCCTCATTGTGATGATGTGCGACCATAGCCATCTTTTCGACGCCTTTGTCGGTGTGGACAATCCGCATCTGGGGATTCAGCTTGGCGAACCTGGGAAGCCAAGCATCTTCAAAGGTGACGCTGATGGCAAAGTAGATCCTGGCCTTGGACAGGGCAGCCATCTGGTTGGGTCTTGGTTCGTAAATGTGAGGATTGGCTCCGGGCGAAACCATGACAAAAACCTTCACGAGGCTTCCCCCGATCTTCTCAATAAAGTATTTCTGAGGAGGGATACTCACAAAGACAGGAATCGGTTCACCTGCAAAGGACGGCTCACATGGGAGACTCATCCAGAAAAGGATTGCAGCGAAGAGCAAGATCAGAAAAGGTGTTTGAAAACCTTTGGTGCCGTATAACGTTTTTCTAAGGGCCATGTTCTTCAAGCCTCCTATTGATATCCTGCTTTTCAAAAAGATTTTAGAGAAACAATACTGATGGAGAGTCTCCTTGTCCAGAGGCTTTTGTGAAGAGAGAGGACAGAGTGGGAGAGTGTATATTTGCGCTTGACAGGGGCCTCTTTTTTACGTATCGGAGTCATACAAGTCAAAGAAAACTTCAGTCCCAATCCGACCTTCAAATCGAGTAGCGAAGAGCATTTGCCGCCCAATCGCCCGGCAGGAGAGGGCGGGTTCGGCTGACTATCTGATGTTAAGGGGAGAATCATGACCACGAAGAAAGTGTATAGCGTTTGCGGCATGTGTACGGTGCGCTGCCCTATTCAGGTCGACGTGAAGGACGGGGTCTGCACGTTTATCCAGGGCAACCCTCACGCTGCAGGGATCAATGGGTCCGTGTGTGCCCGCGGATCTGCAGGGATTGCGCTCATCAAAGACGATGAGCGGCCCCAGTTCCCGGTTATTCGTGAAGGGGAGCGGGGAGAAGGCCGGTGGCGAAGGGTTTCCTGGGACGAAGCCCTGGACTATGTGGCCGGCCGCCTCAAGGAAACAGTGGCAAAGTACGGAAGCCGGACCGTTCTCTTTTCAGACAGGGGAGGCCCTTTCCGGGATCTCTATCAAGGCTTTATGAGAGGGCTGGGATCTCCCAATTATTCCAACCATGACGCCTCGTGCGCAAGAAACGTTCATCACGCGGCGCAATCCCTGTTCGGGGTCGGCCGGGAGGAGCTTGTCAATGATCTGAAGAATGCCCGGCACGTGGTCCTTCAGACCCGGAACATCTTCGAGTCCATCAATGTCAAAGAAGTGAACGACCTTCTCGATGCGATCGAAAGCGGTTGCCGTTTAACAGTGATCGACATCCGGGCAAACATCTCTTCGACCAAGGCGCACAACTTCTTCTTGATGCGTCCCAAAACCGACTATGCTTTCAATCTGGCCGTGATCCACACATTGCTTTACCAGGATCTTTATGACCGTGCCTTTGCGGATCAGTGGATCAGCGACCTCAAAGCGCTTCAGCAGTTTGTGAAACCTTACACGCCCGAGTGGGCCGAAAAGGAAACGGGCATTGAAAAGGAAAGACTCCTTGCCTTTGTCCGCGAACTGGCCGAGGCAAAACCGGCCGTCGTTTGGCACCCCGGATGGATGACTGCTCGATACATGGACTCCTTCTATTTCTGCCGTTCCATCTACATCATCAACTCTCTCCTCGGTTCCGTGGGCGCCAAGGGAGGGATGCCTCTGACCAACAGCCCGTCGGACGTGGGTCGAAAGGGATTGAAGAAGTTTGTCGATCTTTACCCGAAACCACAGGAAAAGCGGGCCGACGGGGTCGGCTGGCGTTACCCCCACTTCGATTCAGGCCCCGGACTCCTTCACCTTGCATTCAAAGCCATTGAGACCGCAGATCCTTACCCGGTCAAGGCCTACATCGCCTATCGGCATGACCCACTCATGGGCTTCCCGGACCCTGAGGCTCTCACGAAGATCCTTCAAAAGCTGGACCTGCTGGTATCGGTGACCTTCAGCTGGTCTGACACCGCCTGGTTGTCCGACGTGGTGCTGCCTCTATCCCCCTATCTCGAACGGGAAAGCGTCCTGGCAACAAACCGCCACAGGGCGGCGGAGCCGCGCTTCGACACCCGGTCGGACTGGGAGATCATTTCCGGATTGGCCAAAAGGCTAAGTCTCGACGCCCTTGCGTTCAAGTCCGCTGAAGAGGTGTGGAATTTTCAACTGGAAGGCACAGGGGCGACCATCAGGGATTTCGAAGCGACCGGCATGGTGTCCCTGTCCAAGGATCCCAAATATCGCAAGGTAAGTGACCTCAAGTTCAAGACGCCTTCCGGGAAAATCGAAGTCATCTCGAAAAAGCTGGAAAGCGCAGGTCTTCCTTCCCTCAAACTCTATGAGCCGGCTCCAAAACCGGGAGACGGCCAATTTCGGATCACCTTCGGCCGGTGCCCGGTTCACACTCAGGGCCACACGGTCAACAATGCGATGCTCTCCAAAGAGATGCCCGAAAACGTGCTCTGGTTGAACAAGATGGTGGGCGAAACAATGGGCATCGCAGACGGTGAACCAGTAGAAATCACCGGCGGGAAGAACGCCGGAAGGATCAAGGTAAAGCTGACGGACTTGATCCATCCGGAAGCCGTTTTCATGGTGCACGGCTTCGGTCACACATTGCCCGTGGAGAGCCGCGCGTTTGGCAAAGGAGTTTCAGACAATGCCCTCATGCCCGGTGGACTGGATCTCTGGGATCCTGCAGGAGGGGGCGTGGCCATGCAGGAGCATTTTGTGACCGTGAGGAAGATCACGTAGGTTCTTGTCGAAGGGGGACAGGAGACCTAGAAGGGCACGATGTTTTCCGTCATGCGTCTGGCTGCGGCCGTTCTTGCGCACTCAGGGCAGAGGGTCCGCTCCAGATCCACTCCCAGCGAAAGGTCCGAGCGCTCCTTCACGAGATTCAGGTGCCTTGTGCTCGCATAGGGAGCCCCGCACAGTTCGCACCTTTCCAGAGGAAGCTCTGAGTGAACCGTGCCGCAGAAAGACACTTTTCTCAGGCTCCCCTCATCCTTCATCTCGATGTTCCCGTGCGGGCAGGCAATGACACAGCTTCCGCAGCCGATGCACTTCTCTCGAGTATTGGCAAAATCAAAGTAAGCCAGCCTGTTCGTGTCCTTGGTCTGAGCCAGCCGCAGGGCATTGGCCCCCACCTCGGTGCAAACATACTGGCAAAGTCCATCCCCCTGGCAACGGTCGCAGCGGAGGCACCGTTTCGCCTCGTTCAACGCCATGTGGTCCGTGAGACCAAGTTCTACTTGGCGAAAATTCGCCGATCGTTCTTCCAATGGGATCATGATGCTCTGTGATCGCTTCAGCTGCACCTTTTCAGAGGCTGTGAGAGAAAGAAAATCCACGTTTCCCCTGGTGATCGGTTCAAAAGGCGGAAGGGGAGGTTCACTGCCTGTCAAATAACAATCCATGGAAACGGCAGCTCTTTTTCCAGCGGCAATGGCATCAATGGCAATCCGCGGACCATAGACACCGTCTCCGCCAGCGAAAACTCCTGGCAGGTTGGTCTCACCCGTGACCAGGTCGGCCTTGATGGCTCCGCCTGGGGTGACTTCCAGATTCATGGGCTTGGCAAAAGAGGAATCTGCAGACTGGCCAATGGCCAGAATGATATTGTCTGCCGCCATGGTCGTCAGCTCGCAGGAATCATAAGAGGGATTGAATCGGCCCTTTTCGTCGAACACCGACGTGCATCTCATGAATTCAACGGCCGTGAAACGGCCGTCTTCTCCCATGAGGTGTCTGGGCCCCCAGGAATGGTAGATCGTGATGCCTTCTGCCCGGGCATCGTGGACCTCGTGCTTCCAGGCAGGCATCTGCTCAGGGGTTTCGAGGCAGACCATGGAGACTTCCTTGGGGCCGAGCCTCTTCACGGTACGGGCCACGTCGACAGCCACGTTGCCGCCCCCGATCACGATGACCCTGTCCCCGAGCCTGGGTGGAACGCCGAGAGCGGCCATCCTCAGGAGATCAATCCCGCCTAGGACTCCTTCCAGATCCTCTCCCGGAACGTTCAGCCTGCGGCTTAGACTGAGGCCGGTTGCAAAGTAGAAGGCCTTGAATCCTTCCCTTTTGAGGGTGGCTAGAGTGAAGTCCTTGCCAAAGGATGCGTGGGTCCTGATCTCCACTCCGAGATCCATGATGTTCTTGATTTCTCTGTCGAGGACGCCCTTGGGCAGCCGGTAAGCCGGGATTCCGAAGCGCAGCATGCCTCCGGCGTAAGGGAGCTTTTCGAATACGGTGACGCCGTATCCCTTCAAGGCCAGGAAGTAAGCGGCACTGAGGCCGGAGGGGCCTGCTCCCACGATCGCCACCTTTTCAGGTTTGCGAGGCGCAGCAGGAGGGCTTTGGTAGCCGCCGTTGTTAACTGCGAGCCTTGCCGTGTAGGCCTTCATCAGCTGGATGCTGATCGGTTCATCCATCTCGCCCCTGAGGCACGCCTCCTCACACGGATGTGGACAGATCAAGCCACAGGCCCAGGGGAAAGGAATGTCTTTGAGGATGACTGCCGTGGCCTCTCGGTACCGGCCGTGACCGATCAGGGCCAGGAAGGTGGGGATGTCGATGTGAGCCGGACAGGCGTTCTGGCAGGGCGCAGGGAGGTGCCGAAAGCACGTGCCTGCAAGACATTTTTTTTCTTCGAGGTGACGGAAAAGCTCCTCCTGCCTTTCTTTGAGCAAGGAGAGAACCGGCATCCCGACCTGTTGCTTCGCGTCGCCATCTAGGGTTTCAGCAACACTTTGAAGCGCCGGCAGGTGATCTCTCGTCCCTTTCCCTTCCTGAATCTCCGTGAGCAGTCTGATGATGCGAGCCACGGAGTTGCGCTCGGATCCCTGGTAATTTTCGATGCAGGGATAGAGGGTTTCTATGGCCTTGGAAATGAAGCACTTGTTGCTGTGTGTTTCTCGATCAACCATGAAATGACTTCCTCGTGCAGGCCGCTGGCCGCAACCAAAGGCCTTTTGAGCCCGGGACGAGTGGCAGGGAGCTTGATGAAGACGTGGTTAAAGTTCAGCGACAGCCTTTGCGTAGCGCTCTCTTCGAACATCTTGCATGTCTGCGGCTTTGTCGAAACGAAGACAATGGGCCGTGCAAATCGTAGCGCAGGCGGGCTTGAGGCCGGAGTCAACCCGCTCCATGCAGTAATCACACTTGACCACCTTTCCGGTTTCGGCATTCCACTGGGGAGCACCCCAGGGGCAGGCGGACATGCAGCTCTTGCAGCCCACGCACAACGCAGGGTTCACAAAGACGATGCCATCCTTTGGACGCTTTTGCATGGCCCCGGTGGGGCAGGCAACGACACACCAGGGATTCTCACAGTGAAAGCAAGGCATGAACACATAGGATGTTCGCGGTTGACCCTCCACGAGTCTGGGGCCTACGGGGATGATGTCCGTGGGCTTTGGGTCTGCGGTAAGGTTCTTGTTGGTCTTGCAGGCCACCTTGCAGCTGTTGCATCCGATGCATTTCTTTTTGTCCTGATAGAGATAATAAATGCTCTCATTCCATTCCTCCAACGCAGGCCAATGGCGCCCATAAATCTTCTGAGCAGAAGCTCAGGTGTTCGGCTGTTTTGGAGGCAATTCTATTACAGCGTTTTCAAGAAGGGAAGAGGCAAAAAAAGATAGGCTCCGCTTTTTCGAGAAGGCCCGGTCCTAGACGATACCGTTGTGGTCATAGGCCCTCAGCATCCGGTGCATGCCTTTGAAATAGGGGAGATGACGCTTAACCCGGCCGAAGAAAATTCTTGCCAGGATGTAACACAGAAGAAAGAAAAAGAAATAATTGATTTCCCATCCTATCCACGGGATTGGGAGAGCGATCTCCGCGAATCGTTCCTGCATCCAGGCCAGTGCAAAAAAGATGGGCCAGAGGGAGGCTGCGGAAAGCCCGAACTTGTTGAAAAAGAGGTGGCCGAATGCGTCGTTTCCCTCTTTATTGATGGCTCTGTAAGCCTTCTCGTCTCCCAGGTTAAGCGCCTCCTCGGACAGGCGCTTCATCTTTTCGACGCGAGCATTGAGCTTGTCCAGATGTGCCTTGTTGATCCGAAAGACAATGGAAATCGTCAACTCCCCTACCAGGACCGTCAGCAAAGCCAGCAAAAAGGTTCCCAGGTAATAATCTACCAAAGGATGGCCCGTAAGCCTGTAGAAGAGGATAAGAATCGGATCAAGGATCTGCATCGCTCACCTGCTTCAATAAGTTGTTGTACCCATCCCCTCCCCTGAAAGGAGGGGATGGGCAAAGCCGAACCCCTAACTGATCTTTTTTACATCGGTACCCATTTCTGTCCGAAGAATCCCTGGCTGAAGTACCCGAGTCCCACATAGAGGGCCAGGATGATGAAGATAATTTTCAACACCTTATCCGGGATATATTTCTGGGTTCTCGGCCCGATCATGGATCCGATGAAGACCCCTACCAGCTGGATTCCGATAAGACCCCAGTCCATGCCTGCCTTCGCAACCGTGATGTAGCCGGTGATGCTGGTCAGCATGCTCACGAGCACTGCCATGGCCGAGGTGCCGGCCACAACGTACATGGGGGCCCCGACAAGGGACGTCAGGTATGGCACGTAGAGGAAACCGCCGCCAACGCCGATGAAGGAAGAGATGGCCGCGATGACAAGACCTCCCACAAAGGCCCAGATGGGGTTGAAGCTGAATTCAACACCAAAAAAGGTGAATGTCATCCTGGTGAGGCCGAACCTGCCGACCCGGATCCCCTGCGCAGTGACGTCCTTTTTCTCCTTCACTGCCTTCTCAAAGGCTTGAGCCGCCTGCTTGGCCGCTTTCTTTCCTGCCTGCCCTCTCGGGGTCAGTTCGTAGAGGAGCACGGCTCCGACCACGAACACGAAGACTCCGAACCAGCCCTGGTATTGCCTGAAGCTGATCTTGCCACCGGTCAGAATGGGAATGAATACGGCTCCGGCAATAGACCCAAGGGCCAGGGCAATACCCAGGGGCCACGCCAGGCGTTTTGTCCTCAGGTAATTGATGGTGCTGATCAGTCCGGAAAGACCCACCAGGAACTGGTTGGATGTACGGATGCTGTCTGTGAGGGTCTTATTCAGTGCCGGGGAGGTTTTCGCGAAGGTCTTGGCGTAGTCACCGAGACCGTACACGGTGATATGGCCCACCCCTGCCATGATGCCGCCGAAGGCTCCGACCGTGGAAAAAATCCAGCCCACCCAAAGGGCCCAGCACAAGGCCAGAATCCAGCTGATGTCCGGAGCGCCTGGAATCCCAAAGGCTCCTCTAGGGGCACTTGGGTCGATCTGCCCAGGCCCTTTCCCTGCAGGGGTTTTTGCTACAGCCTCTCCGAGTTTGCCAGGCAGACCGAGCTTATCTCCTACGAGCTTGACCTGCTCTTTAGGCTGCTCTTTGGGTTGCTCCTTGACCTGCCCAAAGGCCGCGCCAACAGCCACCAGGGAAAAGACGAGGGCCAGAGCGAGAGCCAAGAAGGCACGTCTTTGAAACTTCGATGTTTTTTGCATAGTTAATCTCCTTCTTTATCAAGAAATTGCTAAATAGAATTTGCGCTCTCCGCGGAGAGCGACAAGTGTGAAATCTCTTGAGGAGTCAAATAGAAAAGGCCAAGAAGCACGGTTTCCTGTGTGTAGAACTGCTTTTCAGCCCTAGCGATTTAGTGGTAAACATAAAAAAAATAATTACGTCAGAAATGAAATCAAGGATAGGAGAAAAATTTTTCGCTAGGCCAATGGCAATTTGTAAGGGGGCAGGGCCTTTGGTGTCAGTTCTTCCTGATCGTCAAACTCGGCCTGTAGCCCGTATTTCTTCATTTTTCGGACCACAGTCGAGTGGTCGACGCTGAGCAGATGCGCCGCCTCTCTCGTGGTTCCCCGGATGGCAAGGGCTTGTAAGAGGAGTTTTCTTTCCACGATCTCTCTGGCCTGGGCAAGGGCAACAATCCCCTTGATTTGGATCATGGAATGCTCCTCGGATTCCTGTTGGTAAACGCTTGACGGCAGGTGGTGAGGCTGAAGGATTTCACCGTCGCTTGTCAGAATCATGCGTTCCACGACGTGCTGCAACTCCCGGACGTTCCCGGGCCACTGGTAGCTTTCCAGAATTTGAATGACTTCCCGAGAAAACTTCTTGGACTGATTAAACTTGTTGTTGTAAAGGCGCAAAAAATGCCAGGTTAGAGGAAAGATGTCTTCTCTTCGTTCCCTGAGGGGGGGAATCTTGATCGGCACGACGTAAAGCCTGTAGAACAAATCTTCCCGGAATTTTCCTTCCTTCACGAGCTTGGGGAGACTCCGGTTTGTGGCGGCAATGATACGCACGTTCAATTTGGTGGTTTTTACACCTCCCACCCGCATGACCTCAAGGTCCTCGATCACTTTGAGGAGTTTGACCTGACCGTTGAGGGGAATTTCGCTGACCTCGTCCAGAAAGAGGACTCCGCCGTTAGCCAGTTCGAAGAGGCCTGGCTTGCCTTCGCTTGTTGCTCCGGTAAAGGCGCCTTTGGCGTATCCGAAGAGTTCGGATTCGAAGAGGGTCTCAGGAATGGCGCCGCAATTCACAGGGATAAAAGGTCCTTTTCTTCTGGAACTGAGGCGGTGGGTCAGGCGGGCGAGCACCTCCTTTCCTGTGCCGCTTTCGCCTTCAAAAAGGATCACCGAGTCCACCTGGGCGAGCCTCGCGACCATGTCCAGAACACCGCGCATGACCCGGCTGCCGGTGACGATCTCCTGGCCGGTAATCTGCGAGATTCGGGCATCCTCCGGCGTAGAGAGATAGAGGGCCATGAGGCGGGAGACTTCTTCTTTGAGTGTCTGGAGTTCGGTCACATCCCGGATGTTCACGACAATATGCCGAAGACCTCCTTTCGATTCTACCGGGGTGGCGGTCACGTAGATCTCATTGCCGTGCTTGAGCTTCGCCATGCTGGTGACGCTTTTTTTCATCTGGTGCACCAGGTGCACGGTTTCCTGGATCGTGTGAAGGCAAACATGAGTCTCCCCGTCAAGTTCATCCACATTCTGGCCGAGAAGGCTCTGTTCCTTGAGCCCTGTGATCCTGCCGAAACTGCTGTTGACCCGGATGATTCTATCGAGCTCGATCAGGATGACCCCGTCATAAAAGCTCTCGATGAGAGACCCCAGGGTTTTGTCCAAATCAGGTGTTGCTGAAAGGGCGTTGGTAAGCAGATGATTCTGCATCCCGTCAAGGAGGATGAACATCTCGCCGCCGAGGTTCCCGTCTGCCCGAAAGGGAGCTCTAAAGACCGACACTTTTTTCTCAGACCCGTTCTTGCTCTTGATGGTTTTGCCGGGAATAAGGATTTTCATTTGAGAAGCGGCATTCTGCCTCAGCAGATTCCCCGCGGGGACCCCGAGGATTTTCTCCGCTTTCTTGTTTGCGAAGATCACGCGGCCGTCCCCGTCAGCAAGAAGAATTCCGTAAGGCGCCTGAGCGACGATCTCAGCCAGAGCCTGATTCGAGAAGAGTTTATCTGTTTTCATGGCTGGAAGCCTTTTCAACAGTCTGAATTCGTTTGTTACCATAACAGATCACAAAAAATTATTAAACTTTTAGATTGGAGAGGTCTTTCTGCAAAAAAAGAGGGCAGCCCTATAGTGTGCTGCCCTCCCAACTTACTTCTACGGATGGAAGCCTGCTTCAGGGATAATTCTAGTTCGCAATCCCCAGAAGCTTCTTGATTTTTTTCACGCCGTCTGCCGCGTCCTTGGCCCAGGCATCAGCCTTACATCTCTCTTCAACAAACTTGGGCGTGAGAGCGGCGCCGCCACAGATGATCTTGATCTTGCCGGCTACATCGCTTGCTTTGAGAGCTTTGACCGTCTCCTCCACGTAAGGGTCACCGGTTGTCAGAAGAGAGGAGAGTCCCACCACGACGGCGTTGTGCGCTCTGGCACCGTCCACAAACTTCTGGGCCGGAACGTTTTCACCCAGGTCCACGATTTTGAATCCCGAGCTTTCGAGCAGGAGCTTCACCAGGTTCTTGCCTATGTCGTGAAGGTCACCGAAAACGGTTCCGATCACCACGGTGCCCAGACTCATTTCGCTCCCTTTCTTGATGAGAGGTTTGAGAAGGTCCACGCAGGCTTGCATGGACTTTGCGGCGATCATCATCTCCGGAACGAAGATCTCCTTCTTCTCGAACCGGTTGCCTACCACGCCTAGGGCGGGGATCAGAGTGGAATTGATGACCGACTCAGGATCGATGCCCTCGGAGATGACCTTCTGCGTGATGTCCACCGCCTCTTTTCTTTTTCCATGAATCACTGCCTGTTTCAAGGCTTCCAGATCTGCCATTGTGTTTTTTCCCCTTTCCTATTCCTTCGGGAACTTTTCCCGATAAACGGAAATAAAATTCATGCAATACTCGTCCTTGCCCAGCAGGAGATCTGTGATCAAAAGCGATCTGCGGATCTCCCAGACCGTGGGATCGAGAATCGGGCAGGTTACTCCATGGATCGCCGCCATGGCCAGGAAGATGCTGTTGATGGGGTGGCGTTCAGGGAGTCCAAAGGATATGTTGCTCGCGCCCATGGTCTGATTGACTCCCAGTTCATCCCGGATCATTCGGATGGCCTTCAGAGTCTCAAGCGCAGCCATGTGATCCGTGCTGATGGCCATGGCCAGAGGATCGATCACCACGTCTTCCGGAGGAATTCCTATCTTCTGGGCCTCCTCCACGATCTTCCGGGCAATCTGGAGGCGTTTCTGCGCATCTCTTGGAATGCCTTCGTCGTCCATGGTCAGGCCGATGACCGCCGCTCCATAATGCTTCACCAAGGGCAATACTTCCTTGAGCTTCCTTTCCTCCCCGTTGACGGAATTGACCAGGGCTTTCCCCTCATAGACCTGCAGCCCGGCTTCAAGGGCTCTGGGAAGGGCGGAGTCAATGCAAAGCGGGACGTCAGTGACTTCTCTGACCGCCAGAATTGCTTCCTTCAAGAGCGTGGGTTCGTCTATTCCCGAAACACCCACATTCACATCCAGCACATGGGCGCCTTCCCGCACCTGCTTGGTCGCTTCTTCCTGAACCAGTTTCAAGTTTCCGTCTTCAAGGGCCTTGGCCAGTTTTTTCCGGCCTGTCGGGTTAATCCTCTCCCCGATGATCACGAGGGGGCGGTCCGGCCCTATGATCACTGTCTGTTTCGTGCCGGTGAGTGTCGTTTCCATCAGCGCATGATCCTCCCGCATTCCGCAGCGGTCCGTCTCGCCGCCTTTACGTTTTCGTCAGGGGTGCCATAGGTCAGGCCGACGGTGTCAATGGAGTAGTTCTCCAGAGGAGCTCCTTCGTCGATCAGCCTTTTCACCTCTGCGGCCACTTCCTCGGCCGTGCCGTTCTTCATCAGCACCGGGCTGATACGGGCATTCACGGCCACATCAGGGCCTAGCGCTTGCCGGCATCTCTTGACGTCCGAGCCGAAACCGATCTCCAGGAACTTGAGATGGCGCACTTTGGTATATCCTTCCAGAACTTCATTGACCGAGCCACAGTGATGAATCCCGAAACCATGAGATTGGACCGCGTCAGCGACGTCGTTGTCGTACTGGAGCAGGAAGGTTTCATAGGTATGGTTCGAAATCTGCTCTTCCGTGCAGTTCGGGATGACCGCAATTTTGGGGTCAGCCATAGGAGTCACGTCCACAGCGCCGGTTCCTGTC
>PDVJ01000290.1_pt1 | contig 16164 bp, 9 predicted proteins | sample 1369811 | NCBI WGS metagenome assembly PDVJ01 (sample SAMN07795376, study PRJNA414565) | Alkali sediment metagenome, whole genome shotgun sequencing project. | reverse complement strand
CCGAACATGATGTTCCTGGATGAGTTGGGACAGCACCTGGGATTGGCAGAGGTTGTTGGCAATGACCACGCTGAGGTCAGGCTTCATCTCGCGCAGCCACTCCCGTATGTCTTCGAGCGGCAGCCTGGAGGTCACCCTGCCGTTGCAGCGGCAGAGGAACAAGGCGCGTTCAGACGAAGCGGCTGGCACTATGTGTGGCCTCCCTCGGCTGCCGGAGCAGCCTGTTCCGTGGCCTCAGCTTGCGCGTGCTCGCCCTCAGCCGGGGCGGGTGTGAGATCCATGAACTTCAATCCCAGGACGAAGAGCAGCCCCAGGAGGGCGACGATTCCCAGGGTCTGCAGTGTCTCGGCAGGCATGATCAGGAATCCGCCGCGGGCGCCCCAGATGCCCGCGATCTCTCCCGGATAGTACTCAAGCGGCTGGGACAGGCCGGGGAAGATTATGGCGGCCCGTTCGAAGAAGATGCCGACCACGCAGATGGCGCAAGCGGCAATCACCCATCCCACTTTCTTGCGCAACCACGGATTGCACAGTATCCCGAGGGGGATAAAGTAGCCCAGCGCCACCTGGAGCCAGAAGATCCAGGCCCAGGGACCGGCAATGAGGAACATAACTGCCTCACGCTTCGGCGGGTAGAAGTGGGTGAGCTTATCGACAGTAACCAGGACCATGAGAATGAGGATCAGCGCGACCAGCAGCTTGCCCAGAGAGACAAACATGTCTTTGTTGATGGGCCGCTTGCTGAATCTCAATGTCAGATAGGACAACAGCGTCACCAAGGCTAGTCCGGAGGCGAAGGCGGCAGACACGAACTCGATCGGCTTCAAGGGCGAATACATTATATGTCTGGTCTCGATGAAGCCGACGATGGCCCCGGTGCCCATGTGGACGAGCATGGCCCAGAGGACGGCGACGGGGGCGATGAATTTGGTCAGCTTGCTGTTTGTCAGCGCGGCTACGAGGTAGGTACCGAGAAGGAGAATGTAGCCTGCATAGAAGATACCGTTGATGCCGAACATAGACTTCATGTTGCTCAGGTAGAAGTACATGAAGAGCCGCCAGAACTTTTCAAGGCGGCCCAAGTCGGTGAGAACGGTGAACATCGCCCCCATCATCAGAAGCAGGCCCATGTACACTGCCATCCGGCCGATGGGCTTGTACTTCTCCTGGCCGAAGACATAGACGAGAGAGGAGACCACCAGGGAGCCGGCGCTGAGACCGATGAAGAAGAAGTCGACGGTAATGAGTTGCCCCCAGGTCACGGAGTTGTTGACGCCCCAGAGCCGGAAGCCGTAGGCGTAGGCGACCAAGTAGGCGATAAGGCCGGCAGCTACCAGTGCGGCGAGGACTCCCACCAGGATCTTGTAGTTCCTCGAGTTCCCTTTAAGTGGCGCGAAACTCAGTTGCATCGAATCTCCTTACCTGGGGAGGTAGATCGTCTTGGGACTGGTGAGCATGTCCTCACGTAGCTTGAAGGGGCCGCGGGAAGCCATGATCTTGTGCACCGCGCTATCCGGGTCGTCAAGGTCACCGAAGAAGCGGGCTTCGGTAGGGCAGGCCTCAACACAGGCAGGCAAGACACCATGGTTCCCATCGAGTTTGGTCCCGACCTCCTGGCCATTCTGCAGCGCCTGGTCGATGCGGTGGAAACAGTACGTGCACTTCTCCACCACGCCGCGGGTGCGGTGAGGATAAGGCCAGGGACCGATGTGACCTGCATAGCCGAGATCGAGGTCCGGGGGCAGGTCTGGCCTCTGATACTCCTCGTCCTCCTGATCTTTGAAATTGAAACTCCTGGCCCCGTATGGGCAGGCCACGATGCAGTACCGGCAGCCGAGGCAGCGGCGGAAGTTCTGCATAACAATCCCGTCGCCCCTCTTGTATGTTGCCTTTGACGGGCAGACGTTGACGCAGGGAGGGTGGTCGCAGTGCATGCAAGGCATGGGGATTATCTGTGTGTTGACTGAGGGATACTCACCCTCGCTGGCGGCAATGACCTTGTGCCAGAAAATGTCGTGATGCCTCTTGTGCTCGTGCGGTGAGCCGTGCGGCACGTTGTTCTCAGCCTTGCAGGCCAGCGAGCATGCCTGGCAGCCCACGCACTTGTCCAGATCGATAACCATGCTCCAGTTTGCCATTACTGCCTCATGCCTTGCGGACCTTCACTCTGGTGGCGAAGAACGACGGCTGTCCGCTCTCCTCGTCGTATTCCGTGCCCATCACGTCGTTGGGATTGGCTCCCATTCCGTCGGCGAACCTGCCGGAGGCGAAGTGCCCCTGGCCGGTGGCGATGGCCACCACACCTGGGCGCATGCCCTCCAGAACCCTGGCCTCGCCCTCTATCTCACCATAGACGGACTCAAGGATTACCTCGTCGCCTTCGCCAATGCCGTGTTCGTGAGCGGTCTCGCGGTTCATCTCGATCAGGTTCTTCCAGCCACGACCATGCATCACCAGGTACATTTCCTGAGCCCACGGGAAGTTCTGGCTGCCGCTCCTGATCTCCAGGACGGGGCGATATATGGCCAGTTCCAGAGGATACACGGTGTCTTCTCCTGAATCGGTGTTGAAGGCGTAGTTGCCATATGAGTAGCTGCTCCCCTTCCAGACGCCTGTTCTGCGGAAGTCACCCCATCCAATCGCTAGGCCGGCGACGCGATACTTGGCGAAGTCCTCGGCGAATGTCTCTGAATTGCCTGATATCGGAGTGAATGCGGCAGCCTTGCCGAGCCTGCCGGCGATGTCGAATATTATGCTCGCGGTGGGCCGGGACTCGTGGAGCGGCTCATCAAGCACTGGTTGCTTTATCCTGGCCTCAGCGTAGCCGGAGCCGGGGATAGCGCTCTCGTAACCCCAGTCCTCGAGGTAGGTGCAGGCCGGGAGAATGACGTCAGCATAGGCGGCCATCTCGCTCTTGGCCGGCCCGACGTGGACGTAGAAGAAATCCTCGCTCTTCAGCATCTCATCCCACTTGCCACCCTCTCTGCTTTCCGGGACCGACATGATGAGGTTGCTGTTGAAGCCTATGGCCGCGGTGAGGGCCCCGTCGCGAAGCAAGTCCGCCATCTTCCGGAAGGTGATCCCCGTGTCCGTGATCGACAGACCGTCTGTGGGCATGTCGGCGTACGGCGGGTACTGCTGGTAGATGATGCCGCCCGGAACGTCTATGCTGCCCACCAGCGCGTTGAGACAGTAGATAGCGTGGCTGGCGAAGGTGCCGTAGGACCACCCGGTGGCGGCCTCGCCGCTCCAAGCGATGGCTGGTTTGCTCCGCGCGAATTCCCTGGCGATCCTGACTATGGTGTCAGCGCTGACGCCAGCTATCTCAGACACACTCTCGGGGCTGAACCTCTGGGTCAGAGCCACGGTTCTGTACTTGTTGAACCCATCGGTATGGTCGTTGATGAAGTCCGAGTCGTAGAGCCCTTCCTTGAGGATGACGTGGGCTACGGCCATGGCCAGGGCGCCTTCGGTGCCAGGGTTGATGGGGAGCCATTCGTCGGCCCTGGACGCGGTGACGGAGTAACGGGGATCGAAAGACACGACCTTGGTCTTGTTGGGCAACTCACGGCGGAGTTTGCCCCACAGCCGCAGGTTTCGCGCCAGGGGTCTCTCCGATTCCACAATTCCCGAGCTGAACGCGATGATGTACTTGGTCGAAGTCCCATCCTCGGAAAGGAGTTCGTATCCCTGATTAACTTGTCCGTCGGCCAGCATCTTGCCTTCGCGATCGGCATCCGTTTCCAGCCCTTCTTCCTTGAAGAGATTGGGGGTCCCGTAGGCCAGCGCGAACTGGTGTATCAAGTCCTCGTTGCTCGTAGTGTTCAGACCTTCGAGGATAAGCAGTCTGTCGGGGGAGGTGGCCTTCAGCCTGTCGAAGTCGTTCTCGTAGTCAACCGCTCTGCCTTTTTGTGTGCCCGCTCTTCTTACGAGTGGGTACGGAAAGCGATCAGGATTGTAGAGAACCTGCAGGCCGACGTGTGACCGCGAGCAGCATTTACCCTCGGAATATGTGGAGGCGGAGTTGCCGGAGATCTTCACCACCTTGGTTTGACCGGCAGTGGTCTGCACTTTTCGCACTCTAATGGCGCAGCGGGTATGACAGTTCAGACAGGAGGTGGCTATCAAGTCCTGTGTGTCAACTGCGCTGGTAGTCTGCGTCTCGACGGGCTCAGCCAGCTTGGGGCGTTTCAGGGCTAGGACCACGGCGAGAACGGCGGCCGCTGCTCCCCCCGAAACACCAAGAAAGGTCCGCCGGCTTATGCGAAAGCCTTTGGACCTCTTCGGCTCTGGACTGTTCGGTTTGTCTGTTGCTGCTTGACTCAAGGTTACTCTCTGGTGTCAACCCCCACCCGACTAACCCTAGCAGTTGCCTCTGGCGATGTTGCCCCCACGCAACACCATAAACATTCTATAAATATTGTACGAAAGACGGTTAGAGGCTGTCAACGAGGCTTGGCTACGCGAAGATTGACCCGTTGACAACCTTCCTCTGTATTCGAAGCACCTCGCAGCGCAGGAAAGCGCTGAGTGAGGCTGTCCGGAGAGTCCATTTTCAACCCCCTGGCCCCCACTCTTGGGGGCATGAAAGGAATGGAACTGAGGGACACCCCGAACCCCGGTCCGCCTCAGGTGGACACCATCACGGCGAATCTCTGTAGGGGCGCATTGCATGCGCTCAGGATACCCCTTGGCCCCCATCAGGGACGATCTCTGCTCTCCAGCGTGCGAGTCAGCGTGAGATCTGTTCATGGCTAAGCTGTTTTCACCGTATCGAGAATCTCGCCGGCGGCAGAGACCAACTGGACTGTCAGTGGCATGTTTCCCAAAGCATGCGTGGAACAGGAAAGGCACGGATCGTAGCAGCGAATGGCGGCTTCTACCCTGTTCAGCATTCCCTCGGTCAGTTTGTTGCCATCGACATACTTCTTGGCCACTTCGAAAACGGCACGGTTCATGGCCGCATTGTTGTTGCCGGTGGCCACGATCAGATTCACCTTCTTGATCATGCCGCTCTTGTCCACCCAGTAGTGGTGGAAGAGCGTTCCTCTGGGGGCCTCTAGCACCCCCACGCCCTCTTCGTTGATCTTGCCGGAAGTAACCCAGATATCGGTGGAGCATATGAGTTCGTCTTCGGCCAGGACCTTTATGCGTTCGGCCGCGTAGAGGCACTCGATCATGCGGGCATAGTGGTAGTAGAGCGATCCTTCCACGATGCCCGTATTGCTCAGTTTCTTGAACTCCTTGAACTCCTTGCCGGCCAGCGGAGTGGTAATTCGGTCAACTACGTTCAGCCTGCCGAGAGGTCCAACACGGTACATGCCGTCGGGGCACCCCGGCTTCTTGTAGAAGGGGAACTTGAGGTAGGACCAGTCCTCCACCCGTTCCTCGATAATGGACAGGTAGTCCTTGGGATCGAGTTTGTCCTCCAGGATGGCTCCCTTGTCATTTCTCATTCTCAGCGTGCCATCATAGAGGTCCAGGTTTCCATCCTCGTCTGTCAGCCCCATATAGCCCGAGGGGAACGCGGCGAAGGTAGAAGCCTCGTCCCTGTTCTTCTCCAGGTAGTCTCTGATAATGCCGACAGCCAATTGCACGTCGGCGATGGCGCCGTCGATCTGCTTCAGGATCTCTTCTTGCTGTGCGTGTGACAAAGTCCGGTTCACTCCACCGGGTATGGCGAAGGTGGGATGCACTCTCTTCTCCCCCAGCATCTCGATGATCTGCTGGCCGAACTTGCGCAGCATGACGCCTTTGACCGCCAGTTCTGGCTTCTCAGCGATCAGCCCAACGACGTTTCGCTTTGCCGGATCAGCGTCGAAACCGAGCAGCAGATCCGGGCTGGCCAGATGGAAGAAATGCAGCGCGTGGGACTGCAGGAACTGCGCCATGTGCATCAGTTCGCGCAGTTTCTTGGCTGTGGGAGGAATCTGCACCCCCAGAATGGCGTCGCCAGTCTTGGCAGCAGCCAGGTGATGGCTCACCGGGCAGATGCCACAGGCCCGGCATATGAATAGTGGCATTTCCCAGAAGAGCCGCCCTTCGCAGACCTTCTCGAGTCCTCTGAACTCGACCACGTTGAACCTGGCTTCGGAGACCCTCCCATCATCGCCGAGGTGGAGGGTTACCTTGCCATGGCCTTCTATCCTGGTTATTGGTTCAATTTCAATCTTTCTGGTCATTTCACGTGCCTCCACGCAACATCAAATATCAGTCAAAGCGCATCATGTTGGCCGGCAACACGGGGATCCTGCCGTTGAGAAGCTCGACCAGCCCGTAGAAGATGGCCTCGGCACTGGGCGGACATCCCGGAACGAAACAGTCGACTTTCACAACGTGATTCGCCGGCTTCACCTTATCCAGGAGCTTAGGTATCTCATCGGAGGAGGGTATCTTGCCCTGCACGGTGCTTTCGGTCTCGATGTAGGCACGGCGGAAGCAGTCGGCCTTGTCGAACATGTTTCGCGACGTAACGATTCCGCCGAAGCAGGCGCAGTCGCCCCAGGCCATCAGGATCTTGCAGTGGGCGCGCAGGTCCCGGAGTACCTCTTCGTCCTTGGTGGTGTTGACGGCTCCTTCCACAATGCCGACGTCTACTTGTTCGAAATGCTTGAAATCGGTGATGGGGCTGGCGGTGAGGTCCACCAGCTTGACCACATCCAGAATCTTCTCGTCTATGTCCAGGAAGGACATGTGACACCCGGCACAGCCGGCCATCCACGCGGTAGCAATCTTAGGTTTGGCCACAGCTAACCTCCTGATCAGAGCTCAACTCATGCCCCATTTTCTTGGAAAGCTCCCTCAGCATCTCCCGGTCTTGCAGCAGACCCTTCTTCGGCTCGATCACGCGATACGACTTGGCGACATGGCCATCCATGCTCACATACTGCCCGCCATCTCTCTCGGCCCAGATGGGCGAAGGAAGAACCACGTCAGCCATAGAGGTCACAGCCGAGCGGTAGCTGGCTTGCACTACGAGAAAATCGATAGTACGCAGCCAGCCCAGCACCTCATCGTTGTCCACCTGCTCGTCTGATATGAGCAGGTACAACCCCTGCACATGGGCGAGCGAGAGGTCTTTGGCGGCCGCTCCCAGATTCCAGGCGCCGCGACTGTTGGCCGCCGGTTTCAGGGAGATAACCCTCAGACGATCCCCTTCGCGGTTGCCAGTCAGGTCCGCTAGATTGAGCAGGTCAGTCACCAGAACGGGGTTCCTGGCATGCCATACTCCTTGCCCGTATACAATCACCGCGTGCTTGGCTTTGCCGTAGGTCGCTGCTGCCATCTCTAGGTCAGCAGCGTCCACGTCCGTATCGGCCTGGACCCTCTTGGTGCCGTATTCAGACAAAGACTGGATCAGTTTTGCCGGGGCTTCCTTTCCCTTGACCAGACCCTTGGACAAGATGACATTGATCAAGCCATTGAGCAGGGTGGCCTCGCTACCGGTCCTCGGCTTCAGCCACAGGTCGCGCCACAAAGGCATGACGTCGTTCTGCGAGTCGATCACTACCAGTTGGGCGTGGTTTCGGTCCACCGCGCGCCGGATGAGTGATCCCACAATGGGGTGGGTCTTCACGGGGTCGGCACCGACCAGGAGTATGCAGTCTGCCTTGAGAATCTCGTCGATGGCGCACTCGACCTCAGGGCCTTCGCTCTTCTTGTTGAAGGCCTTGGTGCCTTCAGCTATGACCCGACATGCTTCACCACCCATGGTGTCGATCCGGTTGCTGCCTACCGCCTGCTTCATGAATTGGCAGAAGACGGAGAGGGTCTCGCTGGGCAACCTCGATGACACAACGCCGGTGAAGTTCTTCCCTAGTTTCTTCATCCGGCTGCCGGCAGCTTCCAAGGCTTCGTCCAAAGTGCATTCCTTGAGTTTGCCTTCTTTGTCTCTAATCATGGGCGAGGTGATGCGCTTGTGGCCGTCGGCGAGCAGCCCGAATCGGCCCATGCGGCAGAGGGGGCCCTTCTCGCCGGTCAACTGAGGGGCCTCGATCGTCACTATGTTGTTGTCCTTGACCAGCACCGTCAGCTCACAGCCAACGCTGCAGATGGGGCAGGTGGTCTTTACCTGCTGGCATTCCTTCATTTTTGTCTTGAACAGGCTGAGCTTGGAGAAGATGGCACCGGTCGGACATGCCTGCAGGCAGGCACCGCACTGAGTGCAGGACGATCCGCCGAGTGACTGGGCGAGGTCGGCGGCAACCACCGTCTTCCAACCGCGCTTGGCGAAATCCAGTGTGTGATTGGCTTCGATCTCGCCACAGACCCGCACGCACCGGCCGCAGAGAATGCACCGGCCGTGGTCAATGGCTATGTATTCACTAAGGGAGTCCACCGCAGTTGTGGGTGTTGCATACGGGTAGCGAACGTTGTCCATCTGATAGCGGTAGCCCATAGCCTGCAGTTCGCAGTCCCCGCTCTTCTCGCAGTACATGCAGTAGTGGTTCTTTTCGGTGAACATCAACTCCAGTATCAGGCGGCGGTACTTCTCAATCTTCTCGGTCTTGGTATGAACCACCAGGCCGTCGCGGGCGGGATAGGTGCATGACGGGTTTATGCGCCTCTCACCCTCGATGTCCACGACACACATGCGGCAGGCTCCGACATTGGTGAGGCCTTTCATCTCGCAGAGCGTGGGTACATCTATTCCATTCTTACGGCAGACGTCGAGGACAGTGTCGCCCTCGTGGCCGGTGACCTTCTTGCCGTCAATTGTCAGCGATATTTCCTTCATCTATTCCCCTCCAGCTTCAGCGTCGCACCGGAGGCATCTGGAGGCCTCCGACATTGCCTCTTGGGCAGTGTAGCCCATATTGACCTCTTTGAAAGAGGTGGTCCTCTTGCCGGGATGAAGCTCACTTATGGTGATCCTGGGCTTTTCCTTGATATCCTCCACGTCCTCGGGCCTGGGTATCAGGAAGGTCTCCTGGTCCTGACGATCCACTCTGGGGCCCAGTTCCGTGCCTTGGAGGAATCTCTTGATTGACGAGGCGGCCCTCTGGCCGGCAGCGATGGCTTCGATTACGGTCCATGGTCCGCTGACGGCATCGCCACCCGCGAAGACGCCCGGTCGATCGGTGGCCAGCGTTCGGCTATCAGCCGTTATGGTACGCCCCATGCCTATCTTGATACCGTATTTCTCGACGAACCCTGTATCCGGCCTCTGGCCGATGGCTTGAATCACGGAGTCACAGGCCACAGAGTACTCGGAGCCCTTTATCTGTCGCGGCGACTTTCGGCCGCTCTTGTCGAATTCACCGAGTTCCATGCGGATGAGCTCGAGTCCGGAGACCTTACCCTCCTGGCTCAGTACCCGCGTCGGAGCGGTGAGTTCATGAATATGTATGCCTTCTTCCTCCACAGCCACGATTTCCTCTTCTATAGCGGGCATGTCCTTCTTTTCGCGTCTGTAGAACATGTGTACTTCGGTGGCCCCCATCCTCAGCGCCACCCTGGCGGAGTCGGTAGCGGTGTTGCCGCCACCGATTACTGCCGCGTCGTAGACGCCCTTCACGTCCTCGCCGGGGACCCTCATCCTCTCGCCCAGGTGAGCGCCTAGGGCCAAGAAGACTGCCTTGTAGCCCTGGGCGAACACGGAATCGATATCAGTGATGCGGGTGTTCAGTTTGATGTCCACGCCCAACTTCTCAATCGCCGATATTTCCCGGTTCAGCATCTCGTTGGGCAAGCGGTACTCGGGGATAGCCACGGCCAGCATGCCTCCGGCCACCGGGAGCGCCTCGAAGACGGTAACCTGGTAGCCATCCATGGCCAGGTCCTGGGCTGCTGACAGCCCAGCGGGCCCGGCGCCGACGATGGCCACCCTCTCGCTCCTCTTTCCGTTTGTCTTTGGCACGTACTCAAACCCCTTCTCGGCGGCCCAGTCAGCGGCGAATCTCTTCAGGTGCCGAATGGCCACCGGGTCATCCATCTGGCCGCGGCGGCACTTGCCTTCGCAGGGGTGATTGCACACGCGACCGCATACGGATGGGAAGGGCATTCTCTGCCTGATCAAGCGGTAGGCTTCGTCGAATCGGCCTTCTTTGATGAAGGCGGCGTATCCGGGAACATCAAGCCCGACAGGGCAGGTGTGCTGGCACGGTGCTCTGAACAGCCCGGCACAGACAGCAGCCGGGCATTTCTTGTCGATGATGTGGGCTTCGCACTCGGCGCGGAAGTGCCGCAGAGTGCTCAGCACCGGGTTGGGAGCGGTCTGTCCCAGTCCGCACAGCGAGGCCGACCCCACCATCTCCGCCAGTTCCTGCAGGACATCGAGGTCCTCCATCGTTCCGTGCCCCTGAGTGATCTTGTTCAGGATCTCCAACATCTTGGGGATGCCGGCCCGGCAGGGCAGGCATTTGCCGCAGGACTCGTCCTTGGTGAACTGGAGGAAGAACTTGGCCATGTCCACCATACAGGTGTCCTCGTCCATGACGATGAGGCCGCCGGACCCCATGATGGCCCCCAGGCTGGTGACTGACTCATAGTCGACGGGGGTGTTTATATGTTCAATCGGGATCATACCGCCGGAAGGGCCCCCGATCTGCACTGCCTTGAAGGTTTTTCCACCTGGCGGGCCGCCGCCGATATCGAAGACCACGTGCCCCAGAGGAGTGCCAACGGGCACCTCCGCTATGCCGGAGTTGGTGATCTTGCCCACCAGACAGAATGTCTTGGTGCCGGCGTTGCCTCCGACTCCTATCCCCTTATACCAGTCGGCGCCCTTCAATATTATCTGGGGGACGATAGACCAGGTCTCTACGTTGTTGAGCGTAGTGGGCTTGTCGAACAACCCCTTGTTGGCGGGGAATGGAGGCCTCTGACGCGGGTTGCCGCGTTTGCCTTCGATCGATATGAGCAGCGCCGTCTCCTCGCCGCAGACAAAGGCTCCGGCGCCGGGGAAGACGTCAAGGTCGAAGCTGAAATTAGTTCCCAGGATATTCTGGCCCAGGAGGCCGTATTCTCTGGCCTGCTTGAGGGCATGATTGAGCGTCTCTATGGCGAGTGGGTACTCAGCGCGCACGTAGGCGTAGCCCTGACGCACGTTGCCTATTCCAAAGGCGCCGATGAGCATGCCTTCAATGAGGGTGTGAGGATTGCCTTCCAGGACGGAGCGGTTCATGAAAGCGCCAGGGTCTCCTTCATCTCCGTTGCAGACGACGAACTTCTCATTCCCCTGAGCGCTGCGCACCATGCCCCACTTGCGTCCGGTGGGGAACCCCGCGCCGCCTCTTCCCCTCAGGCCCGATTTGAGGACTTCCTCTACCACATCATCCGGCTTCATCGAGGTCAACGCCTTGATGAAGGCCCGATAGCCGTCGAAAGCTATGTACTCTTCAATACTCCAGGGGTCGATTAGCCCGTTGAGGAAAAGGACGATTCTTCTCTGGCGCTTATAGAATTCGATGTCCTTATTGGCGGGAGCCGGCTTGCCCGTGACGGGTTCCACGTACACCAGACGCTCCACTATCTCCCCGCGTACCAAGTGCTTCTCGACGATCTCGTCGACGTCGGCGCGGCGCACCTTGGTATAGAGGATGTCGCCCGGGGTGATGGTCACGTTGGGCCCTTTTTCACAGAAGCCGCGGCAGCCTATCTTGGCCACGTTTACTCTGACGCGTTTCTCCAGCCCTCTCCTCTTGACGGCTTCCCGAAATGCGTCTTCCACTTCATCGGCGCCGGCAGCCGTGCATCCTGTTCCTCGGCAGACCAGGACGTCTATCTGGCGGGCCTCCTTGAACTTGGCGAAATTCGTGTCTTCTCTGACAGCAAGAAGTGGCCTGACCCGCTTCTTGATCTCCTCGAGGTCCTGTAAGGTGTTAATCTTATTCACGTCTCGACCCCCTATTTACAGCGGCTGACTAACTCTTTTACGCCGGTTGGTTTCACCCGTCTGTGGACCTGACCATCAAGGGTTACCACCGGAGCCAGGGCACACGCACCCAAACAGCGCACGGTGTCCAACGAGAGGATTCCATCCGGCGTCGTGTCACCGGGCTCCAGGTGATACTCTTTCTTCAGGACATCCAGAATCCGCTGGCCGCCTCTAACGTAGCAGGCCGTGCCCAGACACACCTGAAGAACGTATTTGCCTCTCGGCACTGTGGTGAAGAAGTTGTAGAAGCTGACGACGCCGTTCACCTCGCTGATGGGGACCTTCATGACTCGTGAGATGGCCGTCAGCACCTCCGGCGGCAAGTAGCCAACACGCTGCTGCGACTGCTGCAGGACTCTGATCAGCCTGCCTGACCTCCCACTGTTGAGGTCAACGATCTCATTCACGTCTCTGAGGATCCTGGCGGCGTACTCGGCGCTGTCTTTGTTTGTGGGCAACTCCAGCTCCACGCTCTGCTTGACTCTTTGCATGCCTACCTCCTGCCTGCGAAGCACTGTTCATCCAAGGCGGTATTCTGCTGGCAGATGAAATGAATAGGGGAGCCGCTACTGCAATTTCTCAATTGCCAGAGTGCTCCCACTTCACGATTACGGTTATCGATGTAGTAGAGATCTAGTATCACCGGACTTCAGCCTTGTCTGAGACCTCCTCAGTCCGCCCAGAGCCCATCCTTATACTATCCTAATAACATCGTAACATAGACACTCCCCGTGGCACAAACGGCTTGCACAGGCCAAAGCTTGCCTGGCTTGGGCAAACTCCCGGGGTAGCGGTTACTTCGATAGGCGGTGACTGGAATCGTCTGCACGAACTCATTGGGCCCGGTTCGAAATGACGGATCGGAGGCCAGCATGGACCTTGTCGAGGTAGCCCTTGAATTGGCGACGGTCGGACACTCGCTGTGATGGGGGCTTCCAGGTTGCACTGAGGTTGCAGTGCCCTGTTAGGGCCTGTGGTAAAATGGCCCCGACCCATCGCTGTAGATATGTCTGAAAGCAGAAAGGACAACCATGATCAGAAAGCTGAACCCGGGAGACGTGCGGAGGACTTGTGATCCGGCCAGTCTGGGATTTGAGAGCACGGAGACCCTCGAGGCGCCCTTAGCCATAATCGGGCAGAACCGGGCCTTGAAGGCTCTTCAGTTCGGGCTGCAGATACAGAACTCCGGTTTCAATATATATGCCGCCGGTTTGCCGGGCACCGGCAAGATGACAGCCATCACCGCCTTTCTCGAGCGTGCAGCCAAGGACAAGGAGACCCCGGCCGATTGGTGCTACGTCCACAACTTTGATGATCCCTACAGACCAAAAGCGCTCAAGTTGAAGGCTGGCCGGGCAGTGCAGTTTCAGAGGGACATGCGGCGACTGATTGAGACGGCGCAGATAGATATGAGGAAAGCCTTCGAAAGCGAAGACTACAGTAAGCGTCGGGATGCCGTAGGGCGTGCCTTCAATGAGAAGAGGGAGAAGCTGTTCAGTCAGCTCAACCAGCTGGCTCATGAGAACGGTTTTGCCATCCAGATGTCCAGCATGGGGATATTGCTGATACCAGTCGTGAACGGCAAGCCGCTTAACGAGCAGGAAGTACTCGCGCTCAGTCCTGAGGAGAAGGAAGACCTGTCGAAACGACAGGAGAATATCCAGGGGCGCATCAAGGACGCGGTGACCCAGTTGAGGAGTTGGGACAGGGAGATAAGGGAGCAGATCGAGAAGATGGACCGGGAGGCGGTCCAGTACATCCTGCAGGTGTCCATCGAGGAACTTGAGCGGAAGTACAGCGATACGCCGGGCGTCGCGGAGCACTTGGAGGCGGTGGGAAACGACATCATCGAGAATCGGGATCTCTTCCGCTCACCGCCGGAGTCTGCTGAGGGTAACCCGTTCGCCGCCAGGGCCGTGGCCGAAGCGTTCAAGAAATACCAGGTCAATGTCCTGGTGGACAACACGAACGTAAAGGGTGCCCCGGTGGTTACCGAGATGATGCCGACCTTTAACAATCTCATCGGCCGCATGGAGAAAGAGGCTCAGTTTGGGGCTCTGACCAGCGATTTCACCATGATTCGCCCAGGTTCTATCCATCGAGCCAATGGCGGCTATCTGGTGATCAGGATGGAGGACATCGCGCGGGAACTCATGTCGTGGGATGGATTGAAGAGGTGTCTTCGTGAACGCAAGATCATTGTAGAAGAGATGGCCGAGCGCTTGGGCTTCCTGACAGTGAAGACTATCTTGCCGGAGCCGATACCGCTGAAGATAAAGGTGATTCTAATCGGCGAGAACATCTACTACTACACGCTGTACCAGTACGACCGTGAGTTTCCGGAGCTGTTCAAGGTGAAAGCGGACTTCGATAGCTGGATGGACCGGGACGATGAGACCACCAGGCTGTATGCCGCCACGCTCTGCAGTGTCTGTGCCAAGGACGGCCTTCGTCACCTGGACAGCTCGGCTGTGGCCAAGATCGTTGAGCATAGCTCTCGGCTGGCTGAGGATCAGCGCAAGCTGTCCACCAGGTTTGCCGAGATAGCCGATATCATCAGGGAGGCCAACTACTGGGCGGGAGTACGTGAGGAGCCACTCATCGGCGGGGAACACGTATCCCGCGCTATCGAACAGAAGGTCTACCGCTCCAATCTGATCCAGGAACGAATCAGGGAGGTGGTTGAGCGGGGCGTTCTGAAGATAGGCACGGAGGGGGAGGTAGTGGGGCAGGTAAATGGACTGTCAGTGATGGACCTGGGCGATCTGAGCTTCGGTCGTCCTACACGGATTACGGCTAGCACGGCGGTGGGGCCGGAAGGGGTAGTCGACATCGACCGCGAAGCGAAGCTGGGAGGCCCAATACACACCAAGGGCGTGCTCATACTCGGCGGTATCTTGGCCGAGCGCTTTGCCGGCAACATGCCTCTCTCTCTGTCGGCCCGTCTCGTGTTCGAACAGAGCTACAGTGAGGTTGAAGGTGACAGTGCCTCCAGCGCCGAGCTCTACGCACTCCTCTCTAGTCTGGCCAATGCGCCAATCAAGCAGAGTATTGCGGTCACCGGCTCTGTGAACCAGAAGGGCGAAGTCCAAGCGATCGGCGGCGTGAACCAGAAGATCGAAGGCTTTTATGATCTTTGTAAGGCGAAGGGACTAACTGGTCAACAGGGTGTGCTCATCCCGTCGAGCAATGTTCAGAACCTCATGCTCCGGGAGGACGTCGTCGAGGCCATAAGGGATGGCAGATTCAATATCTACAGCGTGGACAGTGTGGACGAAGGAATCGAGATTCTTACCGGCGTTCCGGCTGGCCAGCGGCTCGAGGGCGGCAGGTTCGAAGAGGGCTCCATCAACGACCGCGCCCGGAAGCGGTTGGAGCAACTGGCCAGAGTCATGCGGGAGTTCGGCCAAGAGAAAGAGAAGGAGCGAAAGCCTAGAGCCAGGAAGAACAATGAGACTGGTTGATGGCTGCGTTTTATCGCTATACCTGATTTGCCCTTGACAGAGGCATCAAAGCTGCTATACTGAGTTTGGACTTAGGTCCCCTCGGTAATCGATACTCTTCACCTTAAGGAGCCTGCCGCGAAATACATCTTCATTACTGGTGGTGTGGTTAGCTCGGTTGGGAAGGGAATCACTGCCGCTTCAATAGGCAGAATAGTCAAGAGTCGCAACATCGCCGTCACTATCCAGAAGCTGGACCCCTACCTCAACGTTGACCCCGGGACCATGTCTCCCTACCAGCACGGCGAGGTCTTCGTCACCAAGGACGGTGCGGAGACTGACCTGGATCTGGGCCACTACGAGCGATTCATCGACATCGAGCTGACCACGGCATCGAGTGTTACGACCGGCCAGATCTACAGCTCGGTAATTGCCGCGGAAAGGCGAGGAGACTTCCTCGGTGGCACGATACAGGTAGTCCCGCATGTGACCAGTGAGATCAAGAGACGCATCAAGGAGGTGGGTGAGGCGAGTGGTGCTTCGGTAGTGATTGTGGAGGTTGGCGGCACGGTAGGCGACATCGAAGGCTTGCCTTTCCTGGAGGCTATCCGACAAATGCGCACCGAAGTGGGAAGGGACAACGTGCTCTATGTTCACGTCACCCTGCTGCCGTATATCTCATCCACGGGAGAGATCAAGACCAAGCCTACGCAGCACAGTGTCAACGAACTGCGCCGCATAGGTATTCAGCCGGATATCGTGGTCTGCCGCAGTGACTACCCGGTCTCGGAAGGCATAAAGGACAAGCTGGCGCTTTTTTGCAGCGTGGAGAAGAGAGCCGTC
>PDVJ01000289.1_pt1 | contig 16194 bp, 15 predicted proteins | sample 1369811 | NCBI WGS metagenome assembly PDVJ01 (sample SAMN07795376, study PRJNA414565) | Alkali sediment metagenome, whole genome shotgun sequencing project. | reverse complement strand
TTTTCTTTTCAAGCGTGTCCGTCAATGACTCCACAAACCAGGACCCACCGAGAGGATCAATGGTCTGCGTCACCTTCGTTTCACGTTGAAGAATTTGCTGCGTTCTGAGTGCGGTAAGTGAAGAGAGCTCCGTGGGCGTGCACAGGGCTTCGTCATAGGCGTCGACATGAACGGACTGTGCCCCGCCAAGAACCGCGGAAAGGGCCTGATATGCAGCCCTGGCAATATTATTGAGTGGCTGCTGCGCCGTCAATGACACACCCGCAGTCTGTACATGGAATCTCAACATGAGATCACGGGGGTTCTCCGCCCCGAATCGTTTCTTCATGATCTTCGCCCAAAGCCTCCGGGCGGCGCGGTACTTGGCGACCTCCTCAAAAAAATCACTATGACTCGAAAAGAAAAAACTCAGCCGGGAGGCAAAGCTCTCCAGTGGCAGCCCTCGCCTGAGAAGCTCCTCCGTACATGCGATGGCGTTTGCCATAACAAACGCAACTTCCTGAATCGCAGTACATCCCGATTCGCGGTAGTTATACCCGGCAAAGCTCACCGGGTTCCATCGTGGCGCGTTTTTCGCGCAGAATTCAATGGCGTCACAGCTCAGCTTGAAGGAGTATTCCGGGGGAAGGACGCCGGGAGCAATCGTAATCGCCGTTTCCATTAAGAAATCATTCTGGCTCGTCCCCGATAGCGCGTTGAGGGGAATACCACGGTTCATGGCATTGGCAAAGTACATGGACTGTATGGAGATATTGCAAATCGGCTGACATGTCACGAGAGACGTACTCACCTGTTCGATGGGAATTCCTTGAAAAAGAATGCGCATGTCCTCAATCGTGTCGATGGCCACGCCACCTTGACCTGCGTCGGCGCGGGCAAAAGGATCCGTGGAGTCGTAACCCCTGAGTGTGGGATAATCGAAAACTCCGTTTATCCCCGTCGCGCCCTGCTCAAGAAGAAATTTGTATCGCTTGTTGGTCTCTTCCGGAGGACCGTAACCGGCGAGTTGTCGCTGTGTCCAGGTGCGTCCCCGATACATTGTCGGATACACACCGCGCATGAAGGGTTCAAGACCGGGGAATCCGAGATCTCGTAAATAGTCCATGGACGCACAATCATCAGGAGTGTAGAGAGCTTTCATGGGAAGACCTGAAAGCGTCTTAAAGGATGGCTTAAGTTCTCTCTGCTTCCCGTAGCAGTCCTGCAACCATGTCTTTTTCTCTTTGGCAATCTTTCTTACCGATTCGCCTCTGAATAGCTTCGCCATGTGAGAGTGTCCTCCTTAACTCACAAATGTTTTAATATTCACATATCCCACGTCAAATCTACTATAAAATTGAAATGTGACAATTTACCGCTTTAGAAAGTTGATAGCATCAACCATGTCACCAACAAAGCATTAAGTTATGCCCAGGTCCCGAAAGATCTGCCCTACATCTTTTCCGCGGGACAACTCCACCTCCGCTTCACGAAGTATCCCAATAACCTGCTCCGATGTTTAAGGCCTTCGACTCATCCGGGCCGTTTGATCGACACCCGTGTGGCTTGTTACCAGGCGCGGCCGCTTCGGGTCACCCACGAGTCGGAAAGTTTCTCGTGGAATGCCAAAACCGCATTCCACCTCGGGGCACACGGGAATATAATGAACATACATGCCCAGGGTATCCCGCAGGAACCGGTCCAGTGCATGTCCTCCGTTGTAGCGGACATTTTCACCCAGAAGGCAGGTGCTTATGCCGATGGGGATCTTTCCCATGAGTCAGCCTTGAAAGACTTTCAATCTCCCCCACCTATCAGCGGCAGGACCTTGTCCAGATGGAAATAGATCAGGTATTGGGGGCCTGTCTTGTATTTGCCTTCCACTTCGGGATATTTCTTACGGCGGATTTCTTCAATCAGCGGGCTGTCCTTCTCTTCACGAATTTTAGTGAGATACAGCCTCCTGCCTTCATATCGGTCCATTTCCTTGAAAAGATAGACTGCATGAGGGTTTGACTGCAGATTGGCATGGGTTAATTTCTCAGCGGCGATAAACGCAAGAGTTTCGTCGTCGAAAAAATGCGGTCTCCCATAGAGGGCAGCATTGACATTACCATCGGCATCCGCAGTGGCAAGTACCCCCACTCCTTCTCTTTTCTCGAAATATTCACTCAGATTCATATAAATCCCCCCTGGAATTTTAATTATTTTCTTACGCGATAGATGATTTTTCAGGACTTGTAAAGCAGAATGGATGTTCTCCGTTTGTTTCCCGTGACATAACTCACTCTCTTCAAATATCTTTATTGTTTCAAAAGGTCTTTCAATGCCATATGGATAGTTGGGAAATTGAACTGGAAGCCTAATTGTGTAAGTCTCCCGGGGATTGCCTTCTGACCTTTTAAAAGAACATCCCCTAATTCTCCCAGAATAATCTTCATCATAAAACCGGGAACACCAAAGGGTAAAGTCGGCACACCCAACACGGCACCTATTGCCTTGGTCATTTCGAAATTACGCACCGGCTGCGGAGCGGTGCAGTTAATTGGACCCTCGATATCTTTCTGATCAATGAGGAATAGAAAAATATTGACGAGATCCTGCTCATGGACCCAGGGAAACCACTGCCTGCCACTGCCCAGGGGAGCCCCGAGATAGGCCTTATAGATTGGAAGCATCTGCTGAAGCGCACCCCCTCGCCTGCCAAGCACAATCCCGAAGCGGCAGATGATAACCTTCGCGTGGAAAGCTCTGGCCTGGTTGGCAGCATTCTCCCAATCTTCCGCTACGGATGCAAGAAAGTCTTTACCGGAAGGCTCTTCTTCCTTAAGTTCCTCATCTTCATGAAAACCATAATAACCGACGCCTGATGAGCTGAAAAGACGAACCCCTTCATTCTTATTCCGGGATATGGCATCGACAAGATTGATAGTGGTCAGTATGCGGCTTTCACGGATTGCCAGTTTCGTCTTTTCATTCCAGCGGCTGAAGATGGAGGCACCGGCCAGATTGATGAAAATTTCATGCTGGGCGGCTATATCCTGCCATGAACCCCGGACAGTGCTGTCAGCTTCTATAAATGACACCGTCGAGGAGAATTCGTTTTGAGTCTTAATCGTACGGTCAAGAACCGTTATCTCATGACCTTTATTCGCAAGTTCCCTTGTCAAAGAGCTGCCGACAAAACCAGTGCCCCCCGTGATAAACACTTTCATTACTTCGCCTTCCCTTCCGACTAATATCTGACCTTGACTGTGCCTTGTCTTTTATTGTAAGCGGCACTTATAGTTATTTCAATCTATATTTTCCTGAACACTGACAAAATCTCGACAGAATTTGCGATTACAGGATAGAAAAGTATCCTTGGAAAAATATCTTGAATTCATTATAGTGGAATTCTGGCTGTCGTGTGAGAGTAAAGGCCCTGCGGCTGATTAGGGTTTGGAATGCATTTATGTTTCCCTTGAATAAGAAAAGACTGAGAACCCTCAAAGAAGGAAGTGTCGAGAAAGGACCTGTCGCATATTGGATGAGTCGCGACCAGCGTACAAGCGATAACTGGGCACTTTTATGGGCGCAGGACTTTGCCCTGAAGCAAAGAGCGCCTCTTGTCGTTATGTTCTGTCTCGTTCCAGAATTTTTGAATGCCACCCAGAGACAATACAGCTTCATGTTGAAGGGCCTGCAGGAAGTGGAAAATAATCTCTCAAGAAAGAATATCCCCTTCTATCTCCTCACTGGGTCGCCTGAAAGTGTTATCCCGGAGTGGCTGAGGATACACGATATCAAAGTAATAGTGACAGACTTCGATCCCTTGCACATAAAAAGATCCTGGAAGAAGAGCATATCTGAAAGAATTAATATTTCTTTTTACGAAATTGACGCCCATAATATTGTTCCGTGCTGGGTCGTATCACAGAAACAGGAATACGGGGCATACACTATCAGGCCGAAGATTCACAGAGCATTAGAAGAATATCTGGAAGAATTCCCTAAACTCAGGACACATTCCATCCCCTGGAAGAAAAAAACAGCGAAGATAGACTGGAATAAAGTCATGCTCGCACTCACAGCGGACCGTTCCGTATCTGAGGTTGTCTGGATTCGATCGGGAGAAAGAGAGGCACATAGAGCCCTGATTAAATTCATAAAACATAAATTGTCCCTTTACCAGGAATTAAGAAACGATCCTGCTATGGATGGACAATCTAACCTCTGTCCATATCTCCATTTCGGTCAGCTTTCTGCACAGAGGATTGCCTTAGAAGTGATGAAAGCTGATGCTGCCAAAGAGGTGAAAGATGCATTCTTAGAAGAGCTTATTGTCAGGCGAGAACTGTCAGATAATTTCTGCTTCTATAATCACGACTACGACAGTTTTGCTGGATTTCCTGATTGGGCAAAAAAGACCCTTGATAAACACAGGAAAGATCTCAGGGCCTATATCTATTCCCGTGAGCAATTTGAAAATGGTGAGACACATGATGGTCTTTGGAATGCCGCGCAAATGGAAATGGTAAAGCGTGGTAAGATGCACGGCTACATGAGGATGTACTGGGCAAAGAAGATCCTCGAGTGGACGCCGTCACCGGAGATAGCGATTGAGACCGCCATTTATCTCAATGACAAGTATGAACTCGACGGAAGAGATCCTAACGGATACACTGGTATTGCATGGAGTATGGGTGGTGTCCATGATAGGGCCTGGAATGAAAGAAATGTTTTCGGCAAGGTACGCTTTATGAGCTATAATGGGTGCAAATCAAAATTCGATATAAAGAGATATATTGAGCGCATCAATTCGCTGTAACTGTCAAATTGTTAAACTGGAGGTAAGAATGACTTATAAAAACCATATCCCGAATAAAACCATCAAAGGTTCCATATCCGTCCCCGATAGACTCAGGTCATTCAACAAGAATCAGTACTTCTGTGTTCTGGCAACTAATGATGACGGACAACCGTATACTTCACTCATATCTTTTACCGTCGCACCTGATCTGCAAAGGGTCATCTTCGCCACTCCTAAAGGTACAAGTAAGTATAAGAACATCCTGAAAACTAAAAACGTGGCAATCCTCATTGACAACCGCTCAAACACACGGAAAAATCTCATGGCTACGGAGGCAATAACGATCATAGGCACCGCCCGGCATGTTCGCAGGGGTAAACTCCGGGATGAACTTGCAGTGATATTTGTTAAAAAACATCCTGATTTAGAAGAATTTATACAAGCGGATGCTACTGCTCTGATAGCGGTGGAAGCAACCCGGTGTATCCACGTCGGCAAATTTCAAACGATCTCCGTTTGGGATTGCAGGTAGGCAGAGCCGATTGACCCTGCCTTCCCATCCGCTACGGCAAGCGACAAGGTGGGTAGGTGTACGGCCTGAGCCCTCGTGATTCCTTACGTTTCAGACCCCCCTGATTCACCGCTGTCTATGCGCCGGCTTTCGGAGCACCGCCCTGACGCGCCACAAAGCCCTGTGTCTGCAAGCCTGTGGCCGATGGCGTTCCGGCGATCTGAGCAAGATATGTCCCGTCGAGGTTCTTGATGTGATCGCTAACATTTTCGAAGTAGTTGAAATGTATCTGCTCTTCGTCGATGATCAGCTCAAAGAGCTTCACACTGGAGCTGTCTCCATTCTCTCTGCACACCAGGAGGAAGTCGTTATACGTGGACATGGTGTTGTCCTCGAGGTTTGCATCAAAGGGAAAGATAGCTTCTACGCTTTGACCTTTAATCGATTTCGCTGCAGCATCCGTCGTCGGCTGACCGCCCAGCTCTTCAACCCGGTCCGCAAACAGCTCCGCGTGGCGCATCTCGTCGATTGCGATGAGCTTGACCTTTGCCGCCATATCACCGTAATCCCAGTTGCCGAGATTATAGTGCTGGTTCATATACTGGTGTATGGCATGAAGCTCCATGGCGCGCGCTTTGTTCAGTACTTCGATTACTTTTTCCTTACGTTTTTCTTTAACAATTTGAACCATTCATTACCTCCTTGTCCGTTTCTGGTGGCTATTTGCCTTTCTGGCTCTAAAATATATACAAAACACGCGATGGTTGCAATTGATATCTTGTCAATTAGTTCCAGAGGACAACGACAAGCTTTGCGGATACAACTTCACCATGATCGAAGCTCGTAACGTCAATGCCGATTTCCGCTCCTCTTCTGTTAAGAGTTCTTCCGAAGAAACCTCCTGAGAATAATCCGGATGTGTTGACGCGCCCTTTTAAAAGTCAAGAGACACCCTTCTTCTCTTGCCCCTGATTCCTAAAAGAGTCCGAGTATATACACCACACTCAACTTGTGACTCCGAACAAACCATCCCCTTTGAACTCAGTCATCAGCCAGACTATCGCCAACTCCTTCGCCTTGGCCTCCACATCCACCGTCATCTCCCGCCCCAGCCAGCATGCCGGAAAATCAGCTGGATCGATATAGTCGGCGTGTGGTTTAGGATCACCCCCCTGCCACCCGTTGCGGGGTGAGGAAATGTGACAGTAGTGATCACGTCCGCCCCCACTGCCTCGGCCAGCATCTCTTGATATTATAGTTCACGGATGGAATTCTCGACCACATGCGAATGGGGTGATGACGGGTTCTTTTTTAAACAGGCAGCAGAGGCCGAAGCGCATCGGACATCTCCTCGCAGGGTGGCATTGCTATCATGGTCAACAGCATGGCCATTTGCGGGATCTTCAGGTTCATGCGTCATCTCTTTCGATAATGACGATGCCGAGATACCCATCCACGGTGATAGTATCCCCTGTCCGGATCCGGCTGGTCGCGTCGGGTACTCCCGTTACGCAGGGGATACCGTATTCCCTGGCGATGATGGAACCGTGTATGAGCATGCCACCCCTGCGTTCGACGATAGCCGCGGCGAGCGGGACAACGAATGTCATGGTCGGATCGACGGCGTCACAAACCATGACCTCCCCAGCCTTGAACCGAAATGCGTCCGCAGCGTCCATAACGATGCGCACGCTTCCGGTGGCAAGGCCCGGTCCAGCCGGTTGTCCTACAATCTGACGGGCTCGTGTCGAAAAGCCATCAGCTTCGGCGTTGGCGGTGAGCGGGGGATGTGCACGGGTCACTTCCTCGATAACGGATGCCACATCCCCGGACCATGCCACGGGCCGCGGCGCGAAAACACCCTGTTCCTTCCGGCGCCCCAACTCGTCCAGCGCCTTTACGAGTTGGGCTTTTACCCGCCCGATATACATGTTGTCGTTGTCCCGAAGCCTGTAGCTAGCCCGTCCAAGGTCGAGCTGCTCTTCTGCCTCCTGTCGCTTCTTGCCGGTGAAGTGAGAAAGAAAGACCTCTCTCCGATCCTCCCCGTCAGACTCAGTCTTGCGCTCCTCGATAGGTTTTCGTCCGGCCAATTCCAGAACAAAGGGGATCAATCTCTCTCCATAACGGGTGGCGTCCGGCAACGATTCAAATAGGTCTCCGAACCTCTGGATAAACACTTCGAGCCGATTGCTGAAGGATTCGGGAATGGCGCCACGTCCGAGGGCGTCCCTGAGGGAGGCATCGATGCGCACGCTACTCGCCAAGGCCTCGAGTGCTCGGTTCCGCTCCAGACTCACCATGGCCGTTGCTCCGAGCAGGTCCATGAACTCAAAGGGATCGCTCGGCCGGACGGCATCGTTGTACACCATCCCGAAGAGACGAATGCCGTGGGCCAGCGGGATGAAATCATCCCGGTAGATGCCCTGCCATTTTTTGTAAATACGTGCGCGCTCTTCGATCTCGCAGACGAGCTCTGTCTCCTGCAGTGACGCCAGGTGGCGGACAGCAAGGCGATCGGCATCGCGTAGCATCTTCGGAATAAGTTCCTCCTCGATCCGGCCGCGCAGGTCTTTGAGATTTTCGAAAGTCCGGTGAAGGCTCCGGTACCAGGGGCGCTGATCGTCAGTTGACGTCTCGCCGACAGTGGTGATAGGCCGCGACTGGAGCAGGAAAAGCCTATCACCGTCATATGTCCACTCCATGTCCTGCGGTCCACCGAAAATTGCTTCTCCCCGAAGCACCATGCGATGGACATCCTTTACCTCAGAATCAGCGATTGGGGCTGACTGCATTTTGTCAGGCGGGAGAGGCTCAGTTCTCACGCCCTCCTTTGCCAACATGACAAAGCGGTCTCTCAGCGGAGCCCGGTGTGACACGATGCGGCCGCTGGCACGTTCGAGTATCCAGCGATCCGGTTCCACCTGGCCGCTTACCAGCCCCTCGTTCAGCCCATAAACCGCTTCTACCACCGACTGGGCATGGTCGTTTGGATTGACTCCGAACACAACGCCCGAACGATTCCCGGGAACGATCTCCTGCACGACCACCGCCATGGCGCTCCTCTCCACATCGAGCCCCAGTTCACGCCGGTAAAGCAGCGCCGCGTCGGACCAGAGGGATGCCCAGACGAGCCGGATGTGATCGAGAAGCGCGTCCATCCCATGGATGTTGAGATATGAATCGTGGAGCCCCGCAAAGGAGGTCTTCGATGAATCCTCACCCGGAGCAGAAGAGCGCACGGCTATTGCTCTGTCATCTGCGAACCCAGAGAGATCGTGTTTGAGACTGAAGATAAGTCTCTCCGGCATCGGCGTTCTCAGGAACAGGTTCCGGATCCTGAGGGCGGTGTCCCATATCTCTTCCCAGCGCATGTCCTCGAACCGCTTACGGTTGAGCTCCCGGAGAATATTGACCCTGAGACCCGTGTCCGCAACATAGCGGAGATAGGCCTCCGTCGTGATGCAGATGCCGGCAGGAACAGGCAGGCCCTCTCTGGCCATCACGCAAAGGGCAAACCCCTTACCGCCGACCAACTCGCGCTGTTCATCGCTAACATCCTTGAATTCAATGGCAACGCTCATGGGGTCACCTGCAGCTCGATCACATCCTGGAAGCGGCGGACCAGGATGTACTTCTCAACATCAAGACGGAGTAGCGCGGTAGACGGCGATGAGGTGAAGTCCTCCAGGTGCGGATGTCTCCCTAAGTAGATTTCGCGAGCCTGTTCCGCCTCATTGCCTTCAAGCTCACGGGCTACGCCCAGGACGGTCACGGCCATCGAACGAAATGTATCCGCCGGATCTTGCGAACGGTTGTCTACGAGGAGTGCAACCCGCGCCTCGCGCATGAGGTTGGCATACTTCCTCGTCGACCGCGTGGTGGCAAACAGAATATGCCGCAGATCACTGGAGGCGACATAGCATATAAGATTCCCATACGGTTGCTCATTGTTCCTCGTTGATAGAACGGCCAGGCTCTGCAACAATAACAACTCCCGGATTTGCCCCAACGGATCGAGATCCTCGCCCACAGTCCCTCCCTACAAATAAAGAATAGTTCAGACAAACACTCCTGGTGTGCCTTTTCTCGAATTTTTAAATATTTGTGATTAAGATGCGCTCAATTCGTCATTGTCAGCCTCAGCAAAATCCGGCTCTATGGTCTTGCGCAAATCCTCCCAGAATTTATTCCTTTTCTCCAAATCTTGCGGTGACAATGCGGGAAACTCAAGAAACGGGACTTTGATATTTTCTTTTGCCAGTTCTTCCGATAAGATCTCAGCCATAATCCCCATCAGCACAGGGTCATCTGGAGAAGGATTATCCACCGGATTAGGAGATTCCGTCTGGTATTTATTGATTTTATGCTTACCCCAATGGATGCCACAGGTAGGACTATTCTCCAACCCCAGGAAGCAGGTCAAACGGTAATTGTTCTTAATAAACTCTCTTACCATTAATAAGGGGGTTTTGAGAAGTTCCTTGCAATGATCGCGAAAAAAAATACTGTCATACTGTTGCCTTCCCTGAGGATTGCGCATCAGTCCCATAGCCGTCGTCTCCGGACAAAGGTACTGGATAATCCCCACCTTTTTCTCCATAAGGTAATCAACGATCTGTTGAGACAAGGGAAAATTCTGCCCCAATATGTGCACCCGGCAGTAGGGATTGACCAAGCACTGCGCGATGAGTATGATTTTTCTGTCTTTTTTGCTCATTTTTTAGTTCTCCTTTTATAGTTGTCGACTATTGCAGTCCCAGTGGAGTATGGCTTGGCATTGTTTCGGCCGGCATATAGAGCTTTTATTTGTCATGTCGACTTAACTTCAAGTCCTTATAAAGTTTTTTCACAGCCAATTCTTTCGCCTTTGCCTCTACTTCAACGGTAATATCCAGCCTTCTCCATTCGGCAGGAAAATCCTTTACGCCAATATAATCGTGGTGCATGTTTACACGATGCTTACTCCAACCATGCTTAGGGCTCGAAAGATGAAACAACGGCTCTCTGTTCCATGTTGTTACCGCACGCTGCGTCGCCTCCGCAACGCTTAGGTTATCCGGTAAACACCTATGATGATGCACATCATACACCAAGGGAATACCATACTCTTTGCAAAACGGCAATAAATCAGACGGAGTATATACACGGTCATCATTTTCAAGTGTAAGCCGGGCACGGACACGATTGTTTAATCTTAAAAAAACTCTGCCCATGCGCCTGAGCGCAGATGCTTTATCACCATAGGCGCCCCCTCCATGGATATTAATCACATCAGCCCCGATCAGCTCGCTTACCACTGCCTGGTATTCAAGCTCTTCTATCGCGTTGTTCACAACATCAGTATTTACAGAACTCAAAAGTATAAATTGGTCGGGATGGAAAGAAAGCCGTATGTTCAATTTTGAGGATGCATCGTGGCATTGTGAAAATAAATTATTAATGTCCTGCCAATCAGGCAAATCTGTCAGTGCGTAGCCGATATCCGGGTGTGTTTTAAGGGGCAGTATTTGGCTGTTTACCCGAAAACACCCGATATTATTTCGACCGCAATACTCGATTGCAGTGAGAAGCGCCCCGGCGTTGGCCAAACACAGCTGAGAAATCTTCTCTACCTGCACGGAACGACTAAACCCCTTCAAATACCTGGCGGTTGTCGTACGGAACCTTAAGGGCTCTTTATAAAATTTGCAGCACAAGCCTAAACGTAACATTAAAAAATAACCCCACTAAAACCATATAACTTATATTCCATGCAATATCAGCTGCGTCATTTCACTGTTTTTAGAACAGATATGATGAACTATATGCTTACATATGCGAGGACGATATGAGTTGATGAAATAATCACGGGTATCATATGTGGCGCTCGATAAATAAGACTATAAAAAATCCTGAAGCGCTCACGACACTGGTCAGGAATGTTCCCCACATGAAACCCTGCCGGGTGGACGAAATAAATGCCTGGGCGTCAATCGCATGGAAGTACTCGATTACCAGGCTCTTCGGGATGTCCTTGAACACTTCTCCAGAGGCATTCCCTCTTTCCAGATAGAGGGCTGTCACATATCCCCTGATCACTACCCGATAGCGGAGCAGGCCCGCTCCAATCAAAGCACAGGTGCGACCGTTTGAAGAGTGATTATAAATGAATCAACTCTACGGGGTTTTTAATCCTTTCTGGGAAACCAGGGAATAAAGACACTTGTCCGTCTTTTATAGTCGGCGAAAACCNNNNTGAACCTTTCCGTCATGGGAACACCGGAAACAAACAGGATGATGTAGGTGATCGTCAGCGGTCCGATGATGGACATCCAGCCCCCGGGTACCGACAAAGCCAGGATATAAATGCCCCACCACATCGTGACCTCGCCGAAGTAGTTGGGATGCCTGGAATAACGCCAGAGACCCCGATCCATGACCTTCCCCCGGTTGCCTGGGTCCTTGATGAACCGGTCCAGTTGCCAGTCCGCACGCGACTCGAAGAAAAATCCCAGCAACCACAGCATCAGACCCAAGACGTCCAGGATGCCGAGATCACCCGCGGCATAGGTATTGATGAAGAGCACGGGTATAATGTTCAGCAGCAGGATGAAGCCCTGCAGGAGGAAGACCTGGAGATAGCTCCTGAGGACAAAAGACTTCCCCCATTCTTCCCGCCACTTCCGGTATCGGACGTCCTCCCCTTTACCCCGGTTGCGCAGATGGATCCGGATGGCGAGCCTGAGCCCCCAGATCAACACCAGCAGATTGACNATCCATTGCCGNGGGGAAAAGGAACCGTTCAAGAGAAAAGTGGACCANGCCACGATGANNAACCCNGTGCCCCAGGCGACATCGGCAATGCTGTTGTCCTTTCGTNTGAGGGCCAACAGGAACCATGCCGTCATGTACAGGAACAAAATNAAAGCCGCGACTGAAATGGTCTGAACCAGTTCCATGGTGCCACCTCCCTGGTGAAACTGCCCGGCCGGAGCAAGGGCTGTGAAGGATCCTTTCTCAGGGCATGAGCCATCGGCCGATGAAAAAGCTCGCCGCCGCAACGCTTGCGGTAAGGAACACGCCCCAGGCGATATCGACCCATACGACAATGACCGGCCAGTCCTTAAGCGTCGCCAGGTTGGTTAAATCATAGGTGGCGTAGGCGAAGAAACCGAAAAGTCCTCCCAGAAGGACTGCCTGAAGCGGCGAATTTTTGTCCAGGGCCGGCATCGTTGCGAAGATCAGGATCCCGATAATGTAAAGCAGATAGAAAATGATAGCGGCAGTCCAGTTGACGTCCGGCCGGAGCAGATGACCCAGATTATTGCGATAGAACCCCTTGGCCACAAACCCGAGCCAGATCATATCGATCGCGAAGAATATGGGAATTGTAAGGAGATAGAGATAAATAACTTTCATCATAATCCCTCCATTCTATTCATAAAAGGTTCATGGGGCACTCCATTTTCAAGGAGCGATGACAGCGGCTCCTTTTCTCTGAAACCTCTTTGCCAGCCAGACCAGAAACGGTGTCATGATCCCCCAGTCGAGCGCCGCCGTAGTAGGAACCCGCGCCCCAATTAAACTGACTCTTTAAGAGGTGGCCTAAATACTTACCGTAGATATTCTTTGCAACAAATCCAAGCCATACGATATCTAAGGCAAAAAATATTACTGCCGTAAGCAGGTAGCTCACAAAATATTTTACGATGATCATATTCTACTTGCTCCTTTTATGCATGACAAAGAGGTCGTGTTAGAACTGCTCCTTCGCCCACCGGATGATGGACCCGATAACGGGTGCGCGTTCGAAGACAACGCTCGTGTCCCAGTAGTCTGTGTGGAAGATGACTTTTCCGTCTGAGGCGAAGCGCACGTGGGACATGCCGACCTGCTCAATCGGGTTGTCCTTGTCGCGCTTGATCGTGAGCTTCATGACCCAGCGGAAATAATAGTTCCCTTCATGGATGATCACGTCGGTGATGTCGAAGGTGCACGAGACGATGGCCTTCGTCGTGGCAATGAAATACGTCTCGATGGCTTCGACGCCCTTCACCTCCTTATAGCCGTCCTTGAAGAAGGCCTCTTTTGCATAAAGAGTCTTCGTGTCGCGCCGGATGATTTCTTCGGCAAAGACCTTGTAATAGGCCTTGAAGTTTTCGATGCCGGCCTTCTCCTCGGCGGAGCCGGGCTTGACCAGGGCAGTCTTCGCCGGGTCCGTCGCCGCCAGTTCTTTGTAATAGTTCTCGAGAGTCATGGGTTTTCCTCCTGCGCAGCTTGCCAGGGCCACAATCGGCACCAGCATCATTATTCCGATGTAGATTTTGTATTTCATGGACCATGCTCCTTTACTTAGAGTAAAAGGTACGAGTAGGGGTATTATTTTCCCTCACTGTGCAACTGAAACATCATTTACCCTCTTCCTCGGAGGGGCGAGGAAGATCAAGGTAGGGGTCTCAATAGCCGATTTCCGACTTCACCATCACAATCTGCAGATTGCCCAGGTAGCGCGCGGCGAAGCAGGCCTCGCACCCCGCCAGGTAATAGACCCACTTGCGCTGGAAGGAGCGGTCGAAGCCCAGCCGGGCTACCCGGTCGATTCCCGTCATGAAGCGGCTGCGCCAGTCACGAAGTGTCCGGGCGTAGTCCGGGCCGATGTTCTCCACGTTCTGCACGTTGAGACAGGTCTTTTTTGCCAGGGCTTCCATCACGATGGCCAGCGACGGAAGCTCTCCCCCGGGAAAGATGTGCTTGCGGATCCAGTCGTGGCCCTTGCGGTACTGGTCGTAGCGGCGGTCCGGGATGGAGATGAACTGCAGGACCATGACGCCGCCGGGTTTGAGGAGCCGGTCGCAGCATTCGAAGAACTTCTCGAAGTATTTGTGACCCACGGCCTCGAGCATCTCGATGGAGACGATCCGGTCGAAGGGACCTTTGATCTCGCGGTAGTCCCGCAGGACGATCTCCACGCGTTCATCCATACCTTCCTTCCGGATGCGCTCGCGGGCATACTCATACTGGGCATCGGAGATGGTTACCCCCGTCAGCCGGCAACCCGTCGTCTTGACCGCTTCAACGGCAAAGCTCCCCCAGCCGCAACCGATCTCGAGGACGTGGTCGTCAGGGCCGATTTCGGCCTTTCGGACTATCGCCTGCAGCTTGTTTTTCTGGGCCTCCTCGAGGGTGTCTTTCTCGTTGAGATAACGCGCGCTGGAGTATGTCATCGAAGGGTCGAGGAATACCTTGAAAAATTCGTTGCCCAGGTCGTAGTGCGTGACGATGTTTTTTTTGCTCCCGATGAGTGTGTTTTCCGTGATGGGGTAGAGGAGCCGGTTCAGCCTGCCGAAGAGGTGCTTGAGGCGCCGGTGACGGCCGAAGAAGGCATCGCGGTTGCACACGAACCACCTGAGCGCTCCCGTGAGGTCCGGCGAGTCCCACTCTTCATCCATGTAGGATTCCCCGAACCCGATGTCACCCCCGATGACAGCGCGCGAGAAGAACCGCCAATCCTTCACGGTCATCTCCGCCTGCTCGGGAGAGGACGCGTTGCCGAAGGTCTTCACCGCCCCGTCGGGGAGCGTCATGCGCAGAGTCCCCCGCCCGGCGCGGCCAAAAATATCGAAGGCGGCGCCCATGCACTTTTTCTGCACGAAAGTAGGAGGGTTGGTGCGGATCGTCATGGGGCTCAGCGGCACAGGTTTGTCGTGGTAGGTCAGCTTCTTGCCAAAGGAGAGCCTCGACGCTTCGAAGAGGATGCGCGGTACGGAGAGGTGCGGTGCGATGGGGTGGCGCAGGAACATCTTCATCTGGCTCGATGCGGTCAGCGGCTCGGGCGATCCCCGAAGGCGGGCCTCGAAGACGACCTCGCCTGCCTGCCGGATATTGATCCCCACGTCGAGCTCCTTCGAAATATCGGCGAAGCAAAATTCGTAGGTTCCCTCGATGCGGTTAAAGGGGGAGACGTGGAAGGCCTTTTCCGTCCGGTATGTGGCGGTGTGATCGCTGTTTCCCCAGCCGGGCGAGCGCAGGATGTAGAGATGCTTTTCCCCGAAGGTGTTGTTCACCTCGGCCACGTTTCCCACGAGGGCGCCGTCGGCCGCGAAGAGGTAGTAGAAGCTCACGGGGTTGAAGACATAGTTGAAGTAGCGCGGCGAGGTGATGAGGAAGACCCGGGCGACAGTTTCGCCGAAACCCTCCCTCGCGAGAAAGCGGTCCAACTTCTCGCGGATCGTGCCGGGGCCGCTGTCGAGGTAGTCCTTGTCGTGGACTGATGCGGGTCGAAAGCGGTTGTAGCCAAAGAAGGGGAGCCTTCGGTCGAGTAACGGCAGATCATCAAGGTCGAATCCGTAGACATACAAAGGGTATCGGAACTGATGGTCCCTGGGTTTATGGCGGTGATGCTCGATCAAACCATTGTAGAGAAATGCGTTCATAGCTCGATTCCGAAGTGGCGGGCCATTTCCACGGCGGAGCGCGTGCCGTCCTCGTGGAACCCGAAGCCGAAGTAGGCGCCGCAGAAGAATGTGTTGCGCTTCCCGTTGAGGGTTGGCAGTTCCTTTTGTGTGGCCATGGATTCAAAGGTGTACATGGGATGCGTGTAGACCATTTCATCGATAACCTCGCCGGTGGGAACCGGCTTCCAGGGGTTGAGGGTTACGCAGTAGTGATCCCGCGCGACGAGCCTCTGCAGGTGGTTCATGTAGTAGGTGACCGCGGCCGGGAACGTCTTTGGGATGGACGGCTCGTGACGATAGTTCCACGAAGCCCAGGCCCTGCGGTTTTCGGGCAGCCAGGACGTGTCGCGATGGAGGACGGTGTGATTTTTTGAATACTCCCAGGGGCCAAGGAGGCGCGCCTCATCAGGCGATGGATCGGCGAGCATGCGGCAGGCCTCATCGGCGTGAGCAGCGATGACAACGGCATCGAAGATTTC
>PDVJ01000285.1_pt1 | contig 16221 bp, 13 predicted proteins | sample 1369811 | NCBI WGS metagenome assembly PDVJ01 (sample SAMN07795376, study PRJNA414565) | Alkali sediment metagenome, whole genome shotgun sequencing project. | reverse complement strand
GCAACAGGAAGGGGATCAATCACGTCGGTATGTATCTGTCAGACGGGAGATTCATCCATTCGGCGAGGACAAAAGGGGTGGTGATTTCGAGTCTTGATGACCCTCACTGGAAAGCTCGTCTCGTTTCCACTAAACGCCTTGTCGGCCGGGATAGCATGATGGCGAGNATGGATNCTCAAACCATGTTTGGGCTTGGGATGGCTCTCGACGAGAAAAGCCTCTTNACCTTTCAGGTCACATCTGCTCAGNTTGAATCNTTTTACCCNTCGCTGGTGCACAATGANCTCCTGCAGTTTTCTCCTGATAGGTACTACCGCACAGAGTTCAATCTCCTGAAAGGTTTGTGGGTCGATTCCTGGAGCGCCCGCTTTACNGCCTTCAGAGAGCACTTCTCTTTGGCTCAGGAAGACCCCTTCCTCGCTCCACGTCCAATCCTGCGGGGAGCGGATTTTTCCGAGAACTCTTTCTCAACGACCTATGCACAGGGCTTAAAAGTAGCCAGCGACATCCGGCCAAACGAGTGGCTGCGTGTTTCTCCCTCAGTAACTTACTTTGATTACGGCCCCGGTATCGACTTGGCTGATCTGCCGAAAGTCGCTGTCGGGCTAGACTTCAATCTTGTCTCCTCCTCCGATGGTTGGTCCCTGGCCACCGGCTTCCAGTATCCTCTATCGAGATACGCTTCCACACGCCTTTCCGAGAACGACACGGCGGACAGTCGTGTCATCGACATGAGTCTCACCTTCCGTCAGCGGCTGACCGACCACGTCCAATTCTCTGTGACAGGCGAGCGCTTTTACAAGTACTCGTACGGACCCAAGGGCTCGCCGTCCGGCCTGGATGTGGAGGATCACCAGGTTTCCTTCGCTCTCCACTTCTTCTACTAATTCGCCCTTTTCTGGATTTCTTCCGTCCCTATTCGGCTATAGTGTACGAGTTTTTTTACTGCTCTGCGCACGGAAGTAGACATCCCCGTCCCGCTGTCCCTTTGTCCGGCACCCAGATCCTTTCAGAATTCCGAACAGTTACAAGTTCTGAAAAGCGGTTCTCCGATCTGGCATGCCTGTTGCTCTAGTAGGCAGAGAAATCTTCGGTGAAGGCTAGAGACAGTCATTCCCACCCGATAAACCCTCCACAGAGAGGATTCCAATGAGTGCATCCAATCCGTTTCTCCAAAGAGCCATGAGGTTTTGCGAACTGTGTGGATTTTTCGTCGGCAACCTGACCGTGAGGCAATGGGATCAAGCCGGCCACCTATGCAAAGATTGCGATGAATCCTACGGCAGTCCTGGAATGATCTTAATGAACAACGGTGTAGAACTCTGGAAGACCCAACCCACGGCCAAGTGACCCGGAGACTCCCATCGAAAAGATCTCGCCCCTCATAGGCCGACGCCGTCCCCAACACCCTGCTGCCTCATCAGGCGACAGATTGCAGAAACGCCGCGTTATCGAGGAGCGTTAGTGAGCGGCAAGGAAGGGGTGTTCACCCATTGAAATCGAGGAGATCTCTATTTCGCGCGGACCAGGAGGTGGTTTTCACTTGTCACTGCTGGGGTTCAAGGGATTTATCCATATCTTCAAGGGCCGCGGCGATTCAAGAGCTTTGTCCAGGCTTCCCCTGGGAGGGTACCCCATCGAATAGGTTTTGCTCCGGTACGGCTTTTTTTGAGAAGGCCGCTCAAGCCCTAATCATCAATCACCAAAGTTGTTCTCATGACAGCATCGTAGCATCAAGAAAAGTCAGAATCACGGCATCAGAACATCCGCCTGCCCGTTCTCGCCCGATTTTGAATTTCAGGGAACGTCAGCTCTTGCCCCCAAGCCACATCACTTTGACGAGATGCTCGACCGCACGATACTCAGGATCGTTGGTCAGGATTTGTCCGCTCGAACGCAGCGCTGTAGCGATACAGAAGGCATCCGCGTAGGAAATCGGGTACTCCGATTTCAGAGTCGCAGCCTCTTTGACGAGGCGATCATCCACGGAAACGAGTGCGATCGGCAACTGCTGCACAAGGACAAGCGCCTCTTCGGCCTTCTCTTGGCCGACTCTTCTCTTGACCACATAGTAGAACTCTCCCCAGTTGATCAAGCAGAGTTGGGCTTTTTCACCCTGCGCCAAAAGAGCGTGTAGCGTGTCTCGCACTTTGCGCCAGCCTGGTTCCTTATGAAAAAGGCTGACCAGAGCGAAGCTATCGAGCACCACGGGCTCTGTCACGTTCGACCTCCCTGCGGTGTTCTTGAATCAAGTCTTTGGTCAGAGAGAAATCCCCTTGAATGAATCCACAAGCCACCTCAATCGGGTTCTCCGGTGCCGTTTTGATTACAAGCCCTTCCTGCCCCTCAAAAAGCAGGACTTTTGCACCCGGCTTAACCCCGCACCGCTCGCGAATTCTTTTCGGGATGAGAATCTGCCCTTTGAGTGAAACTTGTACAACTTCCATAATAGTTTTCTCCTTGTATGATGAATTATTATCGCTATGTGAAAAGTTGTCAATATATTTTTTTGTTTGAAACAAATACAAAAGTATGACCGAATCAACAATCACTGCACCGCAAAGAAAGGTTACCCTTCACAGCTGGGGCTATGGGCGAGGGAAAGGGCTCAAACCAGAAATAGAAAAGGGCAAGCGCTATTTCGCTCACCCTCTGAAGTTCGCTGGTGCCGGAGGTCGGAATCGAACCGACATGAGCTTGCGCTCACTGGATTTTGAGTCCAGCGCGTCTACCAATTTCACCACTCCGGCACGTTTTTGACTCGCGATTATAGGAACAATCTGATGATCCTGTCAATATGATATTGACACGCCAAGAGCCGGTTGTTAATATCCCCCCAAACCCTGGGGCTGTAGCTCAGTTGGGAGAGCGCATGAATGGCATTCATGAGGTCGTCGGTTCGATCCCGTCCAGCTCCACCAAAAAAATTAATAAAAATAGCAGGTTAGGCAACCCCTAATCAGCTCTTTTTCCTTTCAGAGACCCCTTTTTGACCTCTGTGTGGCTTCTGTCTAGCTCGCTAGGCTCTCTCGTCTCTTCGGAGTTCGCATAAAACCTTGCCAGATCTTCCTGTCTTGAGAGCTTCCTCATGTTGGTAAGGTGTGAATATCGGTCAGTCATCTTCAGATCCCTGTGACCGATCATCTCTTTCACGTCTTTCAGGTCCGAGCCAGACAGAATCAAGTTGGAGCAGAAAGTGTGACGAAGGTCGTGAAAGTGAAGACTGGGAAAACCTGCGATCTCGCAAGCCCTGCGCCAAGACCTATTGAAACAAGCGAGGCGTCTGCCGTCGACTTTTGAGAAGACGAAGCCAGGCCCTTTGTCTTTCTTGCGCTTCCTATGGCGAATCCAATCCTGGTGCTTGCGCCATTCCAAGAGAGCTTGCTTCGTTCTCGGCATCAGATACTCTGTCCGCTCTCTGCGGTTCTTTGTTCTGTAAAATCGGATCCGGCCCCTCCCCTCGAAGTCGAAATCGATGTCACTCCATTGGAGATCGAGGATTTCCTGTTTCGAAGCCCCGTGTTCAGCGCCCAAACAGATCACGGCCAGGATCAAGTCTTTTGATCGCAGCTTCTGGCATGCCTCAAGCAGGTGATCCAGTTGCCGGGGGATTAGGAATTCGTTTCTGACATGCTTCTTCTCACTGAGGTATGGCATGGCAGCGACCGGATCGTTCTTGATCGCGTCTATTTCCAACCCCTGCTTGAAAATCTGTTTGAGAATGAAGAGGCTTCTGTTGGAGGTGAGATTTGAAGTCTCCTTGGCTACCTTGTTCTGGTATCCCAGGATCTCCTTGTGAGAGATCTCACAGAGAAGTCTGCCTCCTAAGTCTCTTTCCAGCAGTCTAAGTCTATCGCAATAGCCTCTATAACTGGTATCGCTCAGTTCTGATCTGTCGCGCCGTTCTTTCCATACGGCCTTCAACGAGCGACAGACTTCCATGGGCAGCCAAAGCCTTGCTGTGGAGACATCGGAGAATTGAAAAGGCCATCTCATAGAGATCCAACACAGATGAGTTTAAGTTCCAGGATGTGATCAAAAGCAGTATCGCAGCTCCCATTGTGGATTGAAGGATCGCCCGAAGCTGATCTCCCTCATATTTCAGCTTTGAATTGATCTCAATACACTGTGGATTCTCGATTGATCAAAGCATCAAAAAGAGGGTATTTTGGGAAGGAAACCTGATAGTTTTGGGTTTTAAAGGGTTCAGGCTCTATGGGGTATGGTGAAGTCCTCGCACCTTCATTGATCCTATTGCTCTGGAACGCAATCCTTGAGACCTTGGGATGCAGTTGAGAGTGGCCCTTGAACATTCGTGTTGGACTTCAGAGGTGAGAAGGCCATATTGCATGATGGAGCGGCCTCATCCTTCATCTACAAGGTAGGACCGCGCATAGGGCACCCCCAAAAAGGTAGTTCATGTCTTACCGGATAGGCCCACCATTCGGGTGCATGCAAGAGGGGAATCAGCAATGATGAAAATGGACAATATCCTCAGTGAACTCCTGCACAATCGCGGCCATTTTCCCCGTGAAGCTGTCGAAGAGGCGATTCGACGAAGAGAGGAAATCACCCCGCATCTGCGGCGTGCCCTCCAGGAGGCAGTCGAGCGACCAGTGGGGTCGAAGGAGGAAGAAGAGTCTTTCCTGCCCCTTTACGCCATGTTCATGCTTGCTCAGTTCCGCGACCGACGCGCCTTTACTCTCATCGTGGAGATGTGCAAGCTTCCCCGCGAGAGTCTCGATGTCCTGATTGGCGACACGATCACGGAGGGGCTTCCCCGGATCATCGCGTCGGTGTTTGACGGCGACACAAAGCCCATCAAATCGGTCATCGAGAACTCGTCCATTGACGAGTATGTCCGGGGCTCGGCGATCCGTTCCCTCTCGATCCTCGCTCACGAGGGAGTAATCGCGCGGGCCGAAGTCATTGCGTATTTCACCGAGCTGTTTCGGGACAGACTCGAAAGGGAGTCTTCGCACGTCTGGGATGAGTTGGCATCCGAGGCGGTCAATCTTTATGCCAAGACCTTGGCTGATGACATACGAGGGGCTTACGAAGAAGGATTGCTCTGGCCGGGATACATGCAACCGGAGGAGGTCGATCAGGTCTTCGCTATGCAGGAAGAAGCAGTCCTGGCTCGATCCAAGAAGCGCCACAAAGGACTCATCGATGACGTGGTCGAAGAGATGCATTGGTGGGCGTGCTTCAGCCCCCGAAAAGAGTCCCCTGCGAACCTGGCGGAACCATCCCGCGCTGCGGCAGGCCGACATGACGCCGGCACCGCCGTGCGATCTGAACTGAAGGTCGGGAGGAATGCCCCGTGCCCGTGTGGCAGCGGAAAGAAGTACAAGAGATGCTGCGGCAGATAGACGATTTCGGAACAACATCGAGACGGTGAGAATGGGTAGGGCGACTGATGCAGGGTGCCAGACAGATTATCACTTTCGACAAACACTCTTTCCGGGAATGCGTGGAGAAGGATGAGATCCTGGTGGCGTTGCGAGCGGAGTATGCGAACAAATCGGCCGAGGAGCGGCGTATGGCGGCTGATTGGGAGTACCATTCCGCGATTGCAGGCAGAACGTTCAATGAGGCTCTGGCGTGTGTCGGCCAAGCCGAACCGGGTGAACCGTATTGGCCTGTCGGGGTCCTATCCCTCGCGGTCGATCCACTTTTCGCCCCAGCGATCCTCACGGTCGGGTCAGTCGAGTATCAATTAGGGCGTCAGGACGAGGCGATTGAACTGTTCCTGACATTGGCGACCCTGTCGCCGGACGAACCGGACCTCTTGACCATCATCGACAAGGCCGGGAACTTCCTCCTGGACGCAGAAGATTACGAGCGAGCCCATGCCCTTTACGCAGGTGCGGAGAAAGCGTTTCCAGATGTGGCGGTCTATCCCGCAGGCTTGAGTTACTGTCTGAGCAGACTGCAACTACACGAAGAGGCCGTGGCCAAGGCGCGCCGGGCTGTCGAGCTCGACCCCGCGAGTCATATCCTCCTCAATGATCTCGGTTGGACGCTTTATCAGGCCGGCTATCCGGAAGAGGCGGAGGCGACCCTCGCGAAGTCGCTCAGTCTGGCCCCGTCCGACTATGAGTTGGCACGGAACAACCTCGAAGAAGTGCGCGAAGCCATGCGACTAGCGAAGATAAAGCCTTTTGGGAGCTAGGAGGATTGTAGATTTCAGCAGTCCACCCGTGCTCAAGGAGAAATTGAACGGGAAAAGGTGAGTTCCTGATTGCGAAGGGAAACCTGAACGATTTGACAACCTTTTAACTTCCCTCGTAATTTGGGAATTCTCGAGCCCTCGAAACTTCATTGATCGCGATGCTTTGGTACACAATACTTAAGATTCTATATGTTTTTGAAGTGCCAGGGCGGATTCCTCTGTACTCCCTCGCATCTGAAGCAAGTTCACCCGATACGCAACTCTCGGCTGCGCGATGCGAGGGTTTTTACAGGGATTAGGGCGGACCGGGATCATTTATGGGCCAGAATTTGGCATGGTTTTGTTCCGTCGCTAATCATAATGCATGAAGGTCTATTATGATTCACCGCTACATCCCTCCCACTGGCTACGAGTCTATGAAGCAGTGCCTGCCCGCGCTCAGGAAGGTTGTGCCAGACCTGCTTGCGAAGTTACGCCCTGAGCTCAAGGCCAAGGGCCTGGACTACTTTCCACGATTGATTGCGGCACCAGAGTTCATATTGAAGGCGGTCGAAGGCTACGCGTACAAGCTCTACACGTATGATGGGGTATCTAAGGAACAAGCTATCGCGGATAGCAATTTCTTGGGGCAACATCTCGCGTATATGTTGAACTTCGAGCTCCTTGGTCGCAAGGTCTTCTGGGTGGATGAGGCCCTGGCCTATATGCTTGCCCAAACCGACCTCGATATCGATGGGGAGGTGCTGCGCCTGCCGTTTCGTGCCTGCGCCTTCGTCTTCATCGATCGCTACACCTCGTCCCTGGGTGAAGACCTGCTGCGACGACATGGCAAGGAATCGAGCCATTCTACCCGGCCGCTTACCATCATTACGGCTCATCTATTGGAGGAGGATGCCCCTGATGGGAGACGGTGTCTGCACTTTGATCTCCTCTTTGATTCCAAGAATGACGACCGAGCTTGGCCATATCTCGTCTCGCGCGATGTTATCATTGGCCCCAAGGATGACCTGGAAACCATGCTCGAAAGTCGCTTCCACGACGTCGATCCGACCAGACGTGATCCCATTTTCACCTCCCCGGAGCTGAAGCGGCTACTGAAGGTGATTATCAACGCGATTCTCTACGCCACCTCAGCCGGAGTGACCCCGGTGACCATGGAGTCCCCGATCGCCGACCTGCGGCGCAAGAAAAACAAACTCGGCAAATCCAAGCAGGGCAAGATGATGGGACGAATCATCGAGATGAGGGGCCGATTCTCCGAGGAGCGAGTTTTCTATTTACCAGGCAAAATAACCATATCACAGCTCAAGCATTTCAGAGAAATGGAGAAGACCCATGATGGGCTCACGATCATGAAGCGCTTTATGGTCCGAGGCCACTGGCGCCGCGCTAACCCTTCGTGGCAGGACCAGGCCCTCCGCTGGATCGAGCCCTATTGGAAAGGGCCTGAGATGGCAGCAGTGATCGAGAAAGAGTATAGGATGGTGCCGTAAGGCCATTCAAACACATTGGCTTTTGGTAGGCAAAGCCCGAGCCTCCGCCCCTGATGCCCAAAGCGCGGCCCTTATGCACTAAGCCCTAGATCAATTGTTAAGCACTTTCAGGGGTTACGAGGAGTTGGACTCCCCCTGTTAGCCCCTCCCTCAGACTGAAAACCATTTAAAACGTCGAAGCCGAAGTGAGGTATCATGGTGTCGTTGTCTAGGATTCACCTGTAATGCTTGACGATCCTCAACCTCTTGGAATTCGGTTTATTTGGAAATCATGCTCTCCAAAGAGCCGCCAAACAGACATGAAGAATGTCCGTTGCGGTTGCCGTCCCATAGACGCTTCGTTCCACAGGGTGAAAAAGATCGATTCTAGCCATGGCTTGTTCCTCCTTTCTTCAAAATTTGGGTTGTGGTGAATTTTCCTGCTGTTCCAACACAGGAAAGGGTTGCTGGATCTATGAAGCGGGGAAAGACGGAAGGCTATTCAGTTTGATGAGAATGAGACCTGGAAAGGATCTCTGTGATGGCGATTACAAATACCTAATCGCTCGTCAGATTGGCCTAATAAACCTTCTGGACATCTCCCCTGAAGAAGTCTATTCTCGGCCCAATTCTTGACAATTCAGTCTTCCGGTCAACTTTCAGCATAACCGTAACCTTCTTGAGATGGCCATGAAAAGGTGCCACCCCAAAGGTCTGGAAGTAAAGCCTCCAAAGGACTTCGGTTCCTTCCTGGAGGCTTTTTCATTTCGGAGGTAATCCCATGTCAGCAGAGTCCTTCAAGCGTAAGCTCACGGCTATTTTGAGTGCAGACGTGAAAGGATACAGTCGCCTCATGGGCGAGAATGAGGCCGAGACGGTTAAGACACTCACCTCCTATCGGAAAATCATGGGGGAACTGATCCAGCAGCACCGTGGACGAGTCATAGACTCGCCGGGGGACAATATGCTGGCCGAGTTCGGCAGCGTGGTGGATGCGGTTCAGTGCTCCGTGGCGGCCCAGAATGAGTTCAAGGCACGGAATGCAGAGCTTCCAGAGAACCGGCGTATGGTGTTTCGTATCGGGGTCAATCTTGGGGACGTGATTGAGGAGGAGAACCGCATTTACGGGGATGGGGTGAATATCGCTGCCCGTCTGGAGGCATTGGCTGAACCGGGAGGAATCTGCATCTCCAAGACAGCCTTCGATCACATCGAGACAAAGCTGCCTTTGGGCTATGAGTATCTCGGAGAGCAGACGGTTAAGAACATCACTAAGCCGGTAGGGGCCTATCGCGTCTTGATGGATCCGCGGGTAACGGTTGCGGGGGCAAAGGAAAGGAAGCCTTTTGCTCCCTTGTGGTGCAGCAAACCCGTTCTTGCCGGTGCAGTGGCAGTTCTTATCCTGATCATTGGTGTGGCGGTTTGGAAATTCTACTGGCGTGCACCGAAGATCGAACCTGCCTCTAAGGAGAAGATGGCTTTTCCCCTCCCTAACAAACCCTCGATTGCAGTCATGCCCTTTGTCAACATGACAGGAGATCCGGGGCAGGAGTTTTTCTCCGATGGGTTAAGTGAGGATATCATTACAGCCTTGAGCAAGGTGCCGAGACTCTTTGTTATTGCCCGCCATTCTTCTTTTAGCTTCAAAGGAAAACCCGTGAAGGTACAACAGGTAAGCGAGGAGTTGGGGGTGCAATATGTATTAGAGGGCAGCTTACAAAAGAGCGGCGATCGTGTGCGGGTCACGGCGCAGCTCATTGATGCCTTAAAGGGGAACCATCTCTGGGCGGAGCGCTTTGAGCGAAGCTTTAAGGATCTATTTGCCATTCAAGATAGCATCACCAAAGACATTATCACTGCACTAAATGTCAAGCTTACGGAGGGTGAGCAAGCAAACGTTTTTTCGAGAGGGACGGAAAACCTCGAAGCCTACTTGAAAATCATGGAGGCCCGGTGGCTCCGTCTCCAGGGTTCAAGAGAAGGCGTCATCCGTGCTAAGAAGCTAGCAGAGGAAGCCATTGCCCTCGATCCCAAATTTGCACTTGCCTATTCCTCATTGGGCAACAGCCATATGATGGAGGTGTGGCTTGGGTTGAGCAAGTCTCCGAAAGAGTCCTTAGAACGGGATATTGAATTACAGAAAAAGGCCCTCGCTTTGGATAGCAAATCGGCCCTAGCTCACGCCGGCCTTGGAAATGCCTACGCAATGGTTCGACAATGGGACCAGAGTATTACCGAGGGGGAGAAGGCTTATGCGCTGGAACCCAACACGGCGGACGTTCTTATGGGATATGGAACGATTTTGTGTTGGTCATCAAGATTTGATCAAGCGATCCCTTTATTCAGGGAAGCAATGCGTCTTGATCCCAAGCCACCGACCTACTATTCTCGCTGGCTTGCCATAGCTCTTCGTGAGACAGGGAAGTACGATGAGGCCCTTTCATTGGCAAAGAAAGCGATCGAACAAGAACCGAATGATATGATTACTCATGTGCTCTTGACCACAATATATGCCTACACAGGTCGAGAGGAAGAGGCACGTGCGGCTGCAAAAGAGATCTTGCGAATTAATCCCAATTTTAATATCCAAGGTTATCCGATAGGAACCTTTAAAGATCCGACATTAATTGCACACATCCAGAAAGCCCTTCGCATAGCGGGACTTCCTGAAAAGCCCCCGCTCCCTCTCCCCGACAAACCCTCCATTGCCGTGCTTCCCTTTGTCAACATGAGCGACGATCCGAAGCAGGAGTATTTCAGTGACGGAATCACGGAGGAGATCATCTCGGCCCTGTCCAGGGTTTCAGGCCTATTTGTGATTGCCCGCAACTCCACGTTCACCTACAAGGGAAAGGCTATATCGGTTCCCGATGTGGCGAGGGACCTCGGCGTGGGGTATATCCTGGAGGGGAGTGTACGAAGGGCAGGGGACAGGGTCCGGATAACTTCACAGCTTATCGAAGGGAAGACAAATCACCACATCTGGTCGGAGACCTATGACCGGGAATTGAAGGACGTATTTGCCGTGCAGGACGAAATCACCATGAAGATCCTGACCAACGTCAAGGTCAGGCTGACCGGAGGGGAAGACCAAATTTCTACAGCGATGAAGCGGGCTACAAATCTCCAAGCATATCTCAAGATCTTGGAAGGCATTGCATACATTAACGAGTCCAAGTTTTCCGAAGCGAGAAAAACCTTCGAGGAGGCCTTGTCGCTGGATCAGAAATCCCCGGCGTACGGCTGGGTAGCCTGGACGTATCTTATGGATGTCTGGTTCGGCCCCACCGCCACTCGGGCACAGTCCCTCGGAAAGGCCTTTGAGTATGCACAGAAGTGCATCGAGATGGACGACTCAAATGAAGGCTGCAACAGGACGATCGGTCATGCGTATTTGTTGAAGAGGGACTATGAGAAGGCGCTCTATTATGGAAAGCGGTCCATAGAAATGAATCCCAATTCTTCGAATTCTGCTACCATGTTTGGGTGGACCCTGAGGTCTGTTGGCGAGTATGAGGAGGCCGTCAGGGTGTACGAGAGGGCCATGCGGCTCGACCCCAAGAGTATTCAAATGCCTCTGACCCAGCTTGGCACAACCTATGTCATGATGAGGCGGCACGAGGAAGCGATCGAGGCATGCAGGAAGTCCATCGGGATTCGACCTCGCAATCTGGCGGCCTGGGTCACCCTGGTCATGGCGTACAGCTCGCTGGACCGAATGGAGGAAGCGCGCACGGCGGCTTCCGAAGTCCTCAAGATCAGCCCGAATTTTTCAGTCGAGGATTTTGCAAAGGCGACGCCGTACAAGAACGAAGCCGACAGAGAGTTCATGGCCGATGCTCTTCGCAAGGCGGGGATGAAGTGAGGTCAGGTCCTCAATCCTGATGCATGATGATTAGACGCTGCCTACGATTACGAATCCTAAGCAGTGCAGGAAAAGGCACAGTTTCAGATTATGACTTCCAATGGATGTCATAATCCTGGTACCACTGCTAATGTTCTATCAGATCGAAAGACACATATAATGGAGAGTGAAATTAGGCTGGGTGGCTTGGACTACGCCATCCTTATATCCGGCCAGTGATTATCCCAAGGCTTTCTTCTTTCAAAGGCATGGGCGGCTTGCAGCACCAGGTCGTCCCTGTGGCGGGGTCCGACAATTTAGAGCCCCACAGGAAGACCGCTTCTTGTGAAGCCCGCGGGCACCGAAGCCGCAGGGTGGCCAGTCCACTCGAACTTATTCTTGGGCGGCTCCCCACGGCGTCAAGTGACGCCCCGGGAGAAAAGTCGGTTCATTGGCCGGGGCGCACGAGTTTCTCTAGCGTCGACGGCGCTAACCGGTGCCCGGGGCGCACGAGTTTCTCTAGCGTCGACGGCGCTAACCGGTGCAAGAGCGCAAACACCTTGACGAGTCCGATGCGCATTTCAAAGCTGTCGCGCTGCCAACCTGCCCAGAACTCCTGCGCCAATCTGTCCGGAGAAATCTTTGCTCGTCCTCGACCAGCGGTCATGGCTGTGTCCACCACAGGTGGGAGTACCTCAAACACCTTGACCCGCGTGCCCTCAAGTTGCCAGCGCAAAGTCTTCGAGAAGCTGTGCAAGGCAGCCTTGGATGCACAGTAGATCGAAGCAGCCTGTTTGGGAACAAGGGCTAGCCCGGAGGACACATTGACGATAGCTGCAGACTCTCGCTGGAGCAGCAATGGGAGGAACGCTCGACAAAGGAGAACCGGGGACAGGAAATTGACGTCGATCTCATTCTCGATGTCATGCGGCGTGGATTCGAGGATTGGAACGATGTTCTGGATACCCGCATTGTTTACCAGGATCGAGATGTTGGAATACGTCCGTACCAACGTTTCGCGATCCACGGCGGATGAGACGTCCGCTGCGCATGTGTTGATGCCCGGCAAGGCGGCTGCGGCTGCAGCAAGCTTGTCTTCCCTACGACCAACGACGACGACGCGGTTACCCGCGGCGTGAAACGTCCTGGCGATGGCGAAGCCAATGCCAGTCGCACCGCCGGTTATCAGGACCGTGTGACCAGAAGGATTCATGCTGTTAAGCCCCCCAAAAACGATTATGCCGATCCGCATCACACGCGGAATTTCAGTTTCCTGTTCGTATAACATGCCTGGAGATTGCCTGGCAAAACCTCGCAACCCCCTTTGGTTTCAAATTGTTGTCTTCCAGCTGTCATTTTATCATGGAATGTTATGCGGATCAGTATAAGACCCCCGCGGAGCGGATGTCAAAACGTCTCAGAGGCTGTGCCTCCGCCAATCCAGCTTATCAGGCCCATTTTAACACTTGGCTTGAGGATTTGAAACGGCCTTGGCCTCGTGCCTATTTGCCATCCTGATTCATCGTGTCCTGATTCGATTAGGATTGGTGTTGAAATCTGTATAGCATGGGGACGGAGGGTCGCTTATGACTTCCAAATGCGCCCTATCGCCTGGATAGGAAAGAGGTCGGTACGGATTTCGAAATTGAACCGGAACCTGAGCATGCTTTTGAAATCTTGAATTGGCAGCACATCAGCAGCTGATTCCAATCCGTATCGTAATCGTCAGTTTGATTTTGAGCTGGGCGCACTACATTAGCAACTCAAGTCACAACATCGTTTGAATCAGAAAGGCAGAGCAATATGCTCCTCGGCCTCAAAGACATATCGGCTGTTTTGAATGAAGGTGTGGTGATAGAGGCCATTATCGGAAGGGCAGACCTGCGTGTCCGAATAATCGATCCAGGGCTCAGTGCATAAGGGCTGCGCTTTCGCTATCCGAGGTGGGGGCCTGGGCGTGAGCTCCCATAGACCTAGGTGTTTGAGGATCTTTTGCATATCGCGGAAGAGAGGCTGGTCCTCTTCGCGGAGCTCAAGGCGGGACTCGCCTCCGCACGCTGGCGTCTCCTTCACTCCAGGCTCCTGGTTTTTACCGGGAGGATGCCGGCGAAAAATCCATCTGCGCCACTTGCGACGCTCCCCGTAAACGCGCACCAAGCAGACTGAATTCCATCAAACCTGGAAACACTTCGATCAAGACGCCATGCGAAAGACCCTTGCCTCCGCACTTGATCTAAGTTGTCATTCCCGCGCAGGCAGGAATCCAGTCTTTTCATGATCTTCTGGATTCCCGCTTTCGCGGGAATGACAAAGTAGGGGGCACTTTTCAAAGGTCTTTACAGCGCAGTTTCGATGCTGCCGACGATCGTTCGGAGGACCTTGATGCGCGCATCGTATTTATTGTTCGCCGCAACCAGGGTCCAGGGTGCGATCTCCGTGGAGGTTCGATCGATCATATCACAGACCGCCTGGTGATACTGCTTCCACTTCTGGCGGTTTCGCCAGTCCTCGGCGGTGATCTTGAACCGTTTGAAAGAGGTCTTCTCCCGCTCCCGGAAACGTTTGAGCTGCTCCTCCTTGCTGATTTGAAGCCAGAACTTCACAAGAACCGTCCCATTACGCACAAGCTGACTTTCGAAATCGTTGATCTCGGTGTAGGCGCGCATCCAATCGTTCTCGGAACAGAAGCCTTCGACGCGTTCGACCAATACACGGCCATACCAGGAACGGTCGAAGATCGTGAACCGGCCACTTCGCGGAAGGTTTCTCCAAAATCGCCACAGATAAGGCTGGGCGCGTTCTTCTTCGGTGGGCGCAGCGATCGAAATGCCCTGATAGACCCGCGCATCGAGCGCCTGCATCACCCTCCGGATTGCACCGCCCTTCCCCGCGGCGTCCTGGCCTTCGAAAACAAAGACAACCGCTCTCTCTTTGAACTTCGGATGGCGCGTGAGCAGATTGAGACGTCCCTGCCAGGTTTCCATCTCCCTGTTGTACTTTTCCTTGCTGACGGTTTTCGTGAGAACGAGCGATGTCAGCACGTCTTTGCTGCCAAGGCGGGGCTGCACCGGAGGCTTCTTTGCCGGCAACCGGGCGGAGCAGCAGCCTGCCGACGGTCAGACTTCGGTAGCGATGGTCAACACCTTCGACAACGATCCAGGGCGCTTCCGTCGAGCTGGTCTGTCTTATAAAGTACTCTGATACCTTCCGGAATCGGTCATAGCTTTTAAAACGCTCCCAATCCGTCTCGCTGATCCGCCAACGCGTCTTGGGATCCTTCTCAAGCGCTTTCAGGCGTTTCTTCTGCTGCTGTTTGGAGAGATGAAACCAGAATTTGAGGATCAGCGCCCCTTCTTCGGTCAGCATTTTCTCAAAGTGGATGATCTCCTCAATAGACTGTTCGAGCTTTGCGGATTTCAATCGGCCCAGAACCCGCTCGACAATCGGCGCCGTATGCCAGGCCCCGAATAGAATGCCTATCTTGCCGCGGGGCGGCAGCGCACGCCAGAAACGCCACATGTAGGGGCGCTCACGCTCTTCGTCCGAGGGGTCGGGAAATGCGTGCGTCTGGATATGACGGGGATCCATCCATTCGTTGAGCAGATTGACCGTTTCGCTCTTACCGGCCCCATCGACCCCGCCGACAACGATGATCACGGGGAAACGCCTCTGTTGCGAAAGATCATACTGGGCGTTGAGGAGATCCTCACGCAAATTTGGAACCTCGCGATCATAGGTCTCCTTGTCGATCTTGTGCCCCAGTTCTGCCGATTCAAACATGGTTCACCTCCTCGAATGGTTGTGGGATGTTGATATTGTGTGTAAATATACGTTATCCGTTTTTCCCGTCAAGCAATTCTCTCTCACGCCTCTTTCAGCGCCCGAAGTTCAGCGTCGGTATAGCGGAGACGCATAGCAAGACCTCGGGCCAGCCGGGCGAAAAGCATGACGCCCAGCGTGGGGTTGGATCGGGAAATCTTATCGAATCTGGCACGCGAGATGACGAAAACGTCGGTGTCCGTATCGGCAACCGCGTCTGCCGATCGTGCACCACGATCGAGAAAAGCGATCTCGCTGAAAAAGTTTCCGCGGCCGAACGTGGCGAGAATATGATAGCGCTTATTTTCCAGTGGAAGCACGATCCGTACGATGCCCCTGCGGATGATGAACAGCTCGTCACCGATATCCCCCCTGCGAAATAGGGTCTCGCCCGCCTTGAAAGAGAGCTCGACGACGCAGGCCCTCATAAAAGGCAGGCCGTTCACATTCTCAAATTCCCGCAACAATTCGATTTCAGCCAGCCCCAGCGGTTGGTCCTTTCCCGCCTGGGCCCCACGATGCTCATCCAGGATTTGATCCTCCGACCATTGCATCGCTTCATCCAGGGTCAGGAAAATCTTTACGTTTCGGTTGCGTTTCAGGAGGCCGAGCTGGTTGAAATAGGCATCGAGGTTCTGTCCGGTGGGGAGGGGTGAGGTGATAGAACTCGCTTTGAGTGGGATGGAGTATGGGTGATTGTACCTTTGTGTGTCAAGGAAACAGCCAATCCAATGATGTTGTGGGCATAGATCTTCCGCAGGTATAGCGGAGTGGCGTTAGAGTGAAGGAGTTCCCCGCCGGCGCTTCAGATGCATGGAGGGTCCGGGCAAAGCCCTCGTGAAATTCTAGAGCTTTCCGCAGAAACTCATGGTATAAATCTTCTGCACGGCGGAAAGAATTCAGCGCCTTGA
>PDVJ01000284.1_pt1 | contig 16222 bp, 17 predicted proteins | sample 1369811 | NCBI WGS metagenome assembly PDVJ01 (sample SAMN07795376, study PRJNA414565) | Alkali sediment metagenome, whole genome shotgun sequencing project. | reverse complement strand
TCCATGTCAGTAAACGCTATAGAGGCAGCGGACATTTTCATCTCTCCTGCCGGTCCGATGGAAATACAGGCAATCTTCTCACCAAAGTCTTTCTTCATCTTATCTACCAGGTCATAATTGCCCAGCATCTTAAGACTGTTGTCAGGAGTTATCTTGACGGCTTCCTTGTTGATAAAGACCTTGTAGAGGGTATTGTCTTTCGGCTTTCCCTCCAGAATAATTGCCGCATAGCCAAGTCTCGCCAATACTTGGGAGGCCTGACCACCCGAGTTGGACTCTTTGATGCCGCCTGTCAGGGGGCTCTTACAACCCACGGAAATTCGCCCCGACTGGGAGGCCGCCGTCCCACTCAACAATCCCGGCGCGATAACGAGTTTATTATCCTCGCCCAAGGGGTGACACAGGGGGGGCACTTCCTTGGAAATAACAGATGAAGTCATAGCGCGGCCCCCCAGTCCGGCATATTCCCCCACGGGAATAACACTCACTTTTGGGCCGCCATCTGCCCCCATGTTTATTCTGAGAATTTTGTCCATAAAAGTCCTCCTTTCCTGGTGAGATTTCTTGTATGCTTATAGACCTGTCGGTCCTGATGATACTGTTGAAAAACGCCCATATGCTTTGTTGCGCTGCAGCCCTCGGTGCTCACGTATTTACAATATACGCTCCGCGCCTCGGTCCTTGCGCGCCTCGCATCTGAACATTTTTGAACAGTTTCTGAAAAATGTGTTTTTCAACACCCTCTGAATCTTTGACAATGTCCCGCATAAAGCATGCGGTAACGTGGTTGAAAGGTAAATGAAAGAACTACTCTTTTGCCGTAACCGCGTTATTAATAAAAAAATGCAAATGAATAGGTAAGGTTAGAAATGAAAACTTCGATACTACGTAATAGTATGTTAATTTTAACATGCATGTCAAGAAAAACGTGAAACGAATTCATAGAAACTCTTTGTTGGTTTAAGTATGTATCTTGCAAAGAAAAGAATAGGTTCCAATCAGGATATGTGCGTAAGAATTTGTTAAGGACGTGTTCCCTCTTTATGTACTATGGTTTCATAAAATTTCATGCCGATCTCTATTCCGCGATCGATAAAATCAGGACCGTATATTTTGCCGGTACGGGTGCGGAAAGTATCCCGGATGCGCTTAATCCCCTCCATGCCTTTTAAAAACCGCGTGAGGACAGCATCCAGGGAAGCCTTTCTGTATTCCACCATATCCCAGAGCATCTCCGTGAAATTGTCCGGACCCCAGCGGAATTTGTCGGCATCGTAGAGAGCATCGGACAGAAACCGGGCCGCCGGGTCTTTTAGGGGATCTGCGGGACGAAAGGCTTCGTGATTTCCGATGGCGCCGGTGATGGCCGCGACTTCATGGGCTGACAGGTCAAAGATGGCGAGCAGTTTTGCCGCCTCTCCGGCGCTCACCCGTGCGTGATCATTTTCCATCCGCCGGATATCATGGAGAACACCGGCAATATGGGCGAGGAGAACCATACGACGGACTTCCGGCATGGGGAGGACAGGTCCGTTCTCTATAAGGGAAATGGCCCCGGCATCGATGGCAACCTTGCGGACGTGGACGATACCGTGGCCGATGCGGTCTTCCCGTTCTCTGACAAGCGTGAGGCACTCCCTCACAAGGGGAGAAGAGCTGAAGAGCCGCCGTGATCTCTCCACTTCCCTTTTTTTTTCCTGATAGAACCTCGGAATTTCTATGGAGCGGGCGATCTGTCTTGCGAACTTTTTCGCTTTCTCAAGTTCTCTGTCCACGCGTTGTCTTTCTCTGATGTATGATTCTGTTTTCACGACCTCATGCCAGGGTGCAGAGAGGTAATCTCAATGTGTCATGTCGAGCGGAGCGAGACATCTTAGTAATGAAGTATGCCAAGATTTCTCCCTTCGGTCGAAATGACAAAGTGAAAGTATTTCAAAGTTGCTTCACCTAATGCACACGGAGCAGGTATTCCACTACCTTTTCAAGATGGCGCAGGGTGCTGCATTCCCGGGCCATAGTACAGTAAGGGAGGTATGCCTTCATTTCTGAATCGCCCGATCCCCACATGGATGGCGTTTCGGGATTGAGCCATATCAAACGCCTGCATCTGTCGGAAATGGACCGGAGCACTTCGGTCCGCGGATTCCAATAATTATTGCGGGCGTCTCCCAGGATGATCACCGTCGTGCTCTTCGAGAGAGAATCGGCATATTGATCCATGAGATCACAAAAGGAACTTCCATAATCCGTCCGGTTCATGAGGATCGGCAGTCCTGCTCCTGATTTCAGCCTGGCCAGAGCCTCCTGCAACGGGTATGTTTCAAAGAGATGGCTTACTTCAACAAGGTTCGAGCAGAAAATGAAGGATCGGATTCTGTAAATGGCCTCATTCAGACTGTATAAAATAAGAAGGAAAAAACGGACGATATTCGAAACGGAGCGGCTCACGTCACAGATGGAAACGATTTCCGGCCGATCCATCTTCTTTGATTTCCAGTGGATATCGAAGGGAATTCCGCCGTAGGTAAGACTCTGCCGGAGGGTTTTTTTGAAATCCAGGCGCCCCCTCCGGGCAGCCTTTTGTCTCCTCGAATAGCGGTCCTTCAATTGCTTGACCATTTTCTGTACAAGCATGTGGATCCGCGTCAGATCGCGTGTATCAAGTGAGGAAAGGTGAAGATTTCTCATATATCCCTCAGAGAGTTCATCGACCCTTTGTCTGGCGTAGAGATCGAGCTGCCTCTGAATAAAGTTTCTTACCATTTCGATGAGATTATTCCGCATGATTTCCAGAAACCGCGCCTGTGCGAGGGCCTCCTGCCCTCCTTCCTCGGTAAGCCTTTGGATATCTCTGCTGAGTGCCTCCATGCCGAGTTCCTGAAAAAACTTCTGCGTGTAAATACCTTTCTGAACCGGGGATTGAATACTCCCGATGTCGGCCCTTCCCGCGGCCTCATTGAATGCTATGGTAAGCCCGCCCCCATCACCCGCAAGAAATGCCTGCGTGAGAAATGCCGCCCCCAGGACAGCGGGCGGGGTGGCGTCGTGTTCAGCGGGAAAATCTTCCCCAAATGCATCATCGATGGAAAAAAAATGCCGGAAACAGACCTCAAACATTTCTTTCTCCGGCAGAGACTTGGCGAGGGAGGCGGAGAGAAAATCTTTTAAGAGTTCCCGGTCCGCATAGCCGGACAACTCCGCTGCCCTGAGGGCATCCATTGTTTCCGCCACGGATACCCGCACACCGGAACGGCGAAGGGTAGTGATGAAATTTTCCAGAATCTGATCCACTCAGAGTGCCTCCCGGAGAGCATGCTCCGTTAATGAATGGAGTTTTTCTTCAGTGACCCGGATGTCTTCCTGGGCTTTGAGAAATGTGTTTAAAGTATTTCTGACCAGCTCCCTGTCCAGTTTTTCCGCATGGAGGAGAACAAGTGTTTTCGCCCAATCGATAGTTTCACTCACGGAAGGCAGTTTTTTAATATCCAGTTTTCTGACCTGGTGTATGAACGAGACCAGCTGCGAGGTCAGTCTCTCTGATATGCCCGGGACGCGTGTTCTGACAATTTCCCTTTCGAGCCCCTGGTCGGGAAATGAAATATAGAGGTGCAGACAGCGCCTCCTCAGGGCTTCACCGAGCTCCCGAGTGCTGTTACTGGTGAGAAACACAAAAGGTTGTGACGTCGCCTCTATGGTGCCGATCTCAGGGATGGATACTTGAAAATCGGACAGAATCTCCAGGAGAAAAGCCTCGAACTCATCATCTGATTTGTCCACTTCATCAACCAGGAGGACTGCGCCGTCCTTTTCCTGGATGGCCTTGAGGAGCGGCCTCGGTTCAAGGAACTGGGGGGAAAAAAAAATATCATCGTACTGGTGAAGTTTTTCAATGGATTCGGCAAGATTCATCTCCCCCTCGATGATCCGGTTGAGCTTGTCTTTCAAAAGCTGGGTGTAAAGGAGCTGTTTCCCGTATTTCCACTCATAAAGGGCTTTCGACTCGTCGAGTCCTTCATAGCATTGGAGCCGGATCAGGGGAACGCCCATGAAAGAGGCTGTCGCCTTGGAAAGTTCCGTTTTGCCCACACCGGCGGGTCCCTCCACGAGTATGGGTTTTCCCAGGTGGAACGCCAGATACACCGTATGGGCGATCTGCGTGGTGGCAATGTAGCCAACATCTTTGAGGCCCAGGCGGACTCTCTCCACAGTAGAAAATTTTTCAGTCGTTACGCTCATCGTGCCATCCTTTATCCCTGTTGTGAACCTGCATCGAATTTGTGAAAAAAGCTCCGCATGATCTTCTTGAAAGATGCGAGTTCTTCCGGGGTGAATCCATCCATTATTTCCCTGTTCACCCTCCCGACAACGCTCCTTGCCTTTTGCATCTCCTTGATACCCTTCGGGCTGATATACACGTGTGATGCCCGGCGGTCATGCGGGCTCGTCTCCTCGCAAGTCCCGCTTTCTCGAGGCGGTCTACGAGACCGGTGAGGGTGGAATTGTCTATGGAGAGAATCCGGCTCAGTTCGCTCATGGTCCTGCCGTCCTTTTCCGCGAGCAGGAACAGGATACCCGCCCGGGCCGGCGTCACCCTGACATTTTCCCTCATCATGACATTGGCGAGGTGATTCCGGAGTTTTTGCTGTGCGGTGAAAATGAGATAAATAAGCCTGTCGTCGGGGGGCATCGAATTAACCTCGGCGGCATGAATCCGCCTGCCTATTTATTTGGCATACCAAATAATAAATGTCAAACAAAAATCTTTTTCCCGCCTTTCATGTATCACGCTGGCTGCGGTGTGAGTCTGTGGATGGGGAAAACCTGTTTTTCAAGGTATGTCATGACGCGGCGTGCTTCAGCGCGGGCCTCCGCAATTCGTGTGGGGGAGATAAAGGGATGCGTATCCCTAAGGGAAGAGCCTTCGATAGCCGCGGCGGCCCTGCCGCCCATCTGGCCGAAGTAGTCGCTGTCCGGTTCGGCGTCGTGGAGCACGGCCCAGGCGAGGGTCCAGTCACGGGCGATGTTGCGGGGATTGTAACCGCCCGCGCCGAGCATGAGCATCTTCGGCATGAGATTTCGCATCTCATTGATGACTTCGGTGAAGATATTGTTGGTGAGGGACAGATGCGACATGGAATCGTTGTACATTGCATCAACACCGGCTGCGAGAACGCAAATGTCCGGTTTGTACGCGCGGGCAATGGGCGATACGATGCGGTGGAAAACTTCACGATAGATCTGGTCCTCTGTACCGGGGGCAAGGGGAATGTTGATATTGTAGCCGACGCCTTCGCCTTCACCGAGTTCGTTTTCAAATCCTGAATTCCAGGGGAAGAGTGTGCGTGCTGATTCGTGGAGGGAAATGGTGAGGACACGGGGTTCGCTGTAAAAAGCGAACTGAACGCCGTCCCCGTGGTGGGCATCCATGTCGAAATAGAGGACACGGCATCCCTCCTGGAGCAGATACCTGATGGCGATGACAATATCATTGAGATAGCAGAAGCCGGCAGCGTAGTTGGGACCGGCGTGATGGAAGCCGCCTGTGGGACTGAAGACAAGCTCGACATGCGGCTGTGAGATCAACAGGTCGGCGCCCATGACGGATGAACCGACAGCCAGCATTGAATATTCAAGCACGCCATGGGCAACGGGATTGTCGCCTGTGCCGATGCCGTAGGAAAGCATGCGGGGATTGAACACACCACGGGAAGCCATCACAAGGTAATGATAGTAATGGATATCGTGAAAGACGAGCACGGAGTTTTCATCAATGGATACAGGCTCCATAATCTGTGCGCCCGGCAGGCGGAGGAGGTCGTGTCGCGCGCACATGTCGAGGAAGAGGCGGGAGCGGGCAGTGATGAAGGGGTGGTCTTTGCTGATGGTGAATTCCTCGAATAGGGGCGAATAGATTATGACGGAGCGGGTGTCGGGGAGGACACTTTGGCCGGCGAGGTAATCGGGTGCCGTGATGCGTCCCGTTGACGGCACGACAGGCGTAATTATTTCTGAGAGTTCCGGCGTTTCGGACGCCTTCGCCAGGTCGAGTTCCAGCTCGAGCTCATTGACCTCGCGGCGGACCTCCCGGAATCCGACCTTGTGATACATGCGGAGGGTACGCGCGTTGTTGCGGCTTTCGAATACCCAGACTTTTTTGTATCCTAAACGTTTGGCAGCAGCGAAAAGCAGGTAGGCGACTATATTTCCGATGCCGCGGTTCTGGGTCTGGTTGTGAACAAAAAGGGTGAACTCGACACTCTTAAGGCCGGGCATGGGATAGAGCATGCCGTGGGCGATCAGGGCATCTCCCAATTCTGCCTTCAGGTTCATCGCGGTATGGAGGGAACTGCGAATCCATTCGATGCGGGTATTGTGGTCAACAGGAGGAAGACCCTGGATAGCCGCTTTGGGCTCGTACGTGTCGTACATCCGCGTCAGGGCGTCGAGATCGGCTTCCTCGCAGGGCGAAACACGAATGACTTCCTTCTTCTTGTCGAGGGCCGAATATGGCCATAGGTCGAGTTTTGCAAATTGTTGACGGATGTCCAGAGAGTCCACCGATTTCCCCATCTTTAGCCTCGCCTTGTGGACGTGAAACTTCACTACATAATCACTAAAGCTTGCAAGAATTCTCTTCCTGCAATGCGAAGTATAGGGTAATATGTCCGTGCAAGTCAATAGTATTTGGTCATACATGGAAATCTATCTATTCATTAGTATTATCGCTTTTTGCGCCGGATTCATTCAAGGGCTCTCCGGGTTCGGCTCGGTCCTTCTGTCACTGCCGCTCCTGGCGCTTTTCCTGGAAGTGAAAACTGCCATTCCACTCGTGGCGCTCTTCGGAGTCGCGCTGACTGCATTTCTCCTGCTACAGCTTCGAAGATACTGGGAGTGGAAAAAGATTTATCCCCTCTGCCTCGGGGCTCTCCCGGGCGTTCCGCTGGGAGTGTGGTTTCTGAATCGCACGGAGGCGCAATTTATTCAGTGGTCAGTTGGCGCAGTTCTTGTAGTGTTTGCTCTCTACAGCGTATTGTCAAAACCTTCGTTCCGGGCTACGAAAACCGGGTGGGCGTATGCATCAGGGTTTATCGCGGGATGTCTTGGCGGCGCCATCAGTGCCGCGGGTCCCCCTGTGATCGTCTACACATCACTCCAATCCTGGAGCAAGGATCAGATCAAAGTCACCCTTCAAGGATTCTTTATTATCTCCGGAATCGTTGTTGTTATTTTCCAGACGATGGGAGGACTTGTGACGGAAAGGGTCTTGTGGTATTTTTTCGCAGCCCTCCCCATGCTGCTCGGTGGAACCTGGGTTGGATCACTCCTCTATGGAAGAATGCGGGAGGAAACGTATCGAAAAATCCTATTGATCTTTATGGGACTTCTTGGTTTGTTCATGATTCTGAAATAACAGCCTCTTGTACGGCCAATTATCCTGAACATATCTTTTATTGCTGCCTGTTGATCCTTGACACCTCACGCAATCCGTACTATTCTCCGCACCACAATCACTATTCATGATTGAGTTGTCTTTCTCTTCGGGTTTGGGAAAATCACCATGAGAGGAACCGCTTCCTCAAACTGAGCCGCGGTGTATGCACATGCGCGGCTTAAAAATCTGGAAGATGGGGGATTTTTATATTTAATTCTTTATGAAGCAGGAGCGTATCACCAGAACCGACAAAACCGGACACTCCTTTGACATGGGTATAAGTTGCCTGGAAGATGTGCCACCTCTCTTGGAAATGTACCGCACATTCTCTCCGAGACCCGCCTCTCAGGGGCTCCCGCCGGAAGATTCCGAAACGTGTCATAACTGGGTAAGGAATCTATTTACCATAGGCGATAATCTTCTCGCCTGGAGAGGCGGCAGCGTTATTGCCCACGCTGCGCTGGTTCCTGATACAAATTGCAAGTCCGGTGAATTTGTCATATTCGTTGATAAAAAAGAAAGAAATCTTGGAATCGGCACACATCTGACGCGCTTCACTCTGGAGAGATACAGACAGCGGGGTTTTGACTCAATCTGGCTGACGGTAAACGTCACAAATTATGTCGCGGTGAGACTTTACCGGAAGGTTGGGTTCATATACTGTGATACGGAATGCTATGAAAGGACGATGATTATTAAATTAACATAGCTTTTCTAAGGGCGATGTAGGAAATATAACCACAAAACAAAAAATATTTTGCTTAATAGGATTGGAACGGCAGGACATTTTCTGTTAAATATAAACAAGTATCTTCTGAATAGTTTTTCAACGCGGATCAACTGAGGGCCAGAGGAAAAAATATGAAAGTGCTTTTGGGCTTTTTGATACTTTTCACCTTATGTGTACAATCCGCCTATGCCATAGACCAGGGCACAGCGCAGGGTACGCTCACCATAAATACGGAGACCATCGCGCTTACCCATTCATATGCCCATCTTCATGACAACGCGGAGGGGCTCCTCAGCCGCCCGAAGGAACTCCGGATTGTGCTTTCGGACCGGGAAATTCCTTATGAATCGCTACGGGGGTTAGTGTTTCTGCCTGTGGAAGATATGGCGAGAGAAAACCGGGTTCGGGGTTTGCTCATGACTATGGATCCCAAGGATCAAGGCAGGGTTGTTGTTACTCTCCTCATGCAGCCTGTGAGAACGGGCCAGTCTCTTATGATGCTTACACTGAGCGCCACCGGACAGGAACTCTTTAAAAAACTGATCCTGTCAAATGTGCGTGTGACGGGTGAGATGGAGCATGCCGACACACGCAGCAGCGGAGATGAGGATCTGCCGAAGCTCACTTTTGCGGTGAAATTCAGTGCGCCGCTCTTTAAGGAGCTTCCCGTGAGCGCGATTTACACGGGGAAGAAAGCGCAAAACAGTCCCCAGGTGAAGGTGTATCGTGAGAAGATCAATGCGTTGAAAAAGGGAGATTTTGAAGCGGTCAAACGCCTGTCGTCAGAACGGGCGAATCGCCGGGACGCCGCGATGCTTGCGCACATAGATGATCAGACAAAAAAGGCGTCCGCTGCAGAGGCCGCGGCAGATTTCGAAAAATCGCTGAAGCACATAAAACGTGTGGTGGTGCGTGAAGATAGTGCCGTTGTCATTTTTTCTGAAAAGGAGTGGGCCACTTTTGTTCGTGAAGGCGGGGAGTGGAAGACGGGTGATTAAGAGGACAAAGGGTAAGGGACGGGCGATTCTTACAGAGTCGCTATAATACTACACATTACGAATAGGAACCTTAGCACATGGGCGAAGCAAAAAAGGATGAATCAACGGAAGAAAAGAGTTTTGCGGAGTTGTTCGAAAAAACTCACATGCGAAAAGATTTTTTAAAGCCAGGGCAGAAGGTTGAAGCGATCATTGTAAAAATTACTCAGGATTGGATTTTTCTCGATCTGGGAGGAAAGAGCGAAGGGTATCTGGACAGAAAAGAATTGACCGATGACGAAGGTAATTGTTCCGTAAAGGAAGGTGATTCTATTAACGCCTATTTTCTCTCATCAAAGCACAATGAGAAGCTTTTTACTACCAAGATTGGCACAGGAGATTCCGCACGAATTTATATAGAAGAAGTCTGGAGGAACGGGATCCCCATTGAGGGGATTGTGGAAAAGGAGATCAAAGGGGGATTCGAGATCAAACTGGCGGGTGATATGCGGGGCTTCTGCCCGTATTCCCAGATAGGTCTCCAGCGCAGTGCGAATGCGAAAGACTATATTGGCCGTCGTCTTCCTTTCAGAATTACGGAATATGGAGAACGGGGCCGCAATATCATTCTGTCTGCCAGAGCCATTCTGGAAGAGCAGAAGAAAAAAGAGGAAGACGCGCGGAGGGCAGAACTGCATGAAGGGATGCTCGTACAAGGAACCGTTGTGTCCATCAGAGATTTTGGCGCTTTTCTGGATATTGGCGGTCTTCAGGGGCTCCTTCCAATATCGGAGATCGGCTGGGACAGGGTGGAGGATATTTACGGGCGCCTGTCCGTCGGTCAAACATTGGATGTAATCATTACCAAGCTGGATATGCAAAACAACCGCGTCAGTTTATCTCTGAAACAGACGCTGTCCGATCCCTGGAATGAGGTTGAGGCAAAATACCCCGAAGGGACTTTTCATACAGGAACCATTGTGCGCCTGACAAAGTTCGGCGCCTTCGTCAACCTCGGACCGGGAGTCGACGGTCTTATTCATATTTCCAAACTGGGAAAAGGCAAGAGGATTGCTCATCCCAGTGATGCGGTAAAAGAGGGGCAGGTTTTCGTAGTGAGAATTGATGGGATAGACAAAGATCAAAAGAGGATATCTCTGGCCATACCTGAAGCAGAAGCACGGGACGACAAAACACGTAAGAGTGAAAAAGAATCTGTAGAAGACTTTCGTGAATATGTTGATAAAGCCCAAACATCGATGGGTTCATTCGGCGACATTATGAAGAGGAAGCTCGGAAAAAAGAAGGAAAACGATACGTAAATAATCATGAAGAAGAAATGGTCTCCTGCGCTCTTCTTGGCTGCGGTGTTGAAGTCACTACCATACCATCCAGCCGTAGGGGATACCTTTTTCTTCCAAAAATTGACGGAATTCATCCACCGCGCCGAACCTTCCTCCGAATACCTTTTCAATAAGGGCAAGAGTAACCCTGTCCTTGTCTTCGGCATTGACGGTGACAATGAATTCATAGTCGCCATCATCAATCAATTTTCTCGGTGTTTCTCCCACATCCTGTCCGGAAACGATGAGCTTTCCGTTCTCATCAACTTCGGCACTGATAAACCGTGAAGTTGGCCCGCGTTCTTCAAACAGAGCAATTTTTTTCAATCCAACTTTGCTTTTATCATCGTCCATATATCTTTTCCTCTATAGAGCTATGCAAGATGAAAGGCCTCACCAAAATATTCCACTATTTCGTCTTGACATGCAAGCGGTGATTTCTTTATATTTGAAACACAAAACGGAATTCTTAACAAATATCAAAAATTTATAAATATCAAAGGAGGGTGGAGCGATGATTCGAAAAATTGTTCTTCTATTGCTGGTAACTCTGTGTGTATCTTCTCCGGTCTTGTTGGGAATACCCGTTTCACTTTTTGCAGAAAGCGAAAAGACCTCACCGCAGATGTGTGAAAAGCGCATTAACGTGCGGGAGGGATCGCAACATTTTGCCATTCCTTATTGTCGCAGCCGCGCACTCAGCGATGGACACAGCACGGCTACAAGAGCCGTGATCGTCATTCAAAGCAGCAGCCTCAACGCGGGTGACTGCTACAAGTGGATGTGGGAGGCGGCAGGCAGGACAAACAATCAAAGCAATATCGTCGTATATGCACCCCAGCTCCCTGTGTTTAAAGACATCGCCGCGTATAACCTTGCAGATAATGTCCCTGTGTGGGAAGATAGTGAATGGGCGGTTGGGGGTGATTCGCTCAAACTTACAGGAACTCGGGCAACGCAGATCAGCTCCTTTGAGGTGATTGATCAATTAATCAAGGCGTTTTATGATCGTCAAAAATTCCCCCGGCTGCAACACATTGTGGTAGTGGGGCAATCAGCCGGAGGTCAGTTTGTAAACCGGTATGCGATCACGAACGGTATTCACGCAGAAGCGGCAGGAAAAGGCCTGCGTATACGCTATGTGGTGATGAATCCCTCTCATTATCTCTACCTGGACAATAAGCGCCCATCCCCTGTTGATGCAACGCTGAGAGTTCCCAACGCCATGACCATCTTTGCGCTGAACAATTATCTTCCCGCAGCAGAACACCATGATGCGAATAGCGGGGATTGCAGAAATTATAACCACTATCCAAAAGGGCTGGAGGATTTATGGAGCTATCCCGCCAGGCGTACAACCACCTCGATGAAGACAAGTTACAAAACCAGGGATGTCCGATACCTGATCGGGGCGCTGGACAGGGAACGCAATGCAGAAGGTTTGAGCAAAAAATGCAGCTCCGATTTGCAGGGATTTGTACGGCTGACGCGCGCGAATCTCTATTGGAAGCACTTGAAGGACATCTATACCGATGACATAAGCCGCTATCAGAGAATTGTTATCGTCCCCGGCATTGGGCATGGTTCTGAGAACATGTTCAAGCATCCAAAGGGAGGCATGGAACACATTTTTGACTATGTTCCGTTTTAAACCTTCACAGCTTTCCCATCTTCAGCAGATTCACAAGCAATTTTTGTGCCTTAGCACGCATGTCTGTGCTCATGTGGGTGAGCATGAGACGTTTTGAATGGGTAACATTATTATTCCTTATGGATCGAAGAATCTCCGCCGTTTACTGCGGAGAGCTTCAATTCCCCCAATCATCAGGATAACAACCGCTGTTATTGACTTGCCGCAGTAATAATTCCTTGACAAATACTCTTTAAAGTCATATGTGTCCAACCTTTGTGAAAGATTCTGTATAAAGAAAGAGAATGACTCATATGAAAATCGGACTGATCGGCTTGCCCAATTCCGGGAAGACGACAATTTTTAATGCGCTTACGAAAATGGATGCAAACGTCACCGCATACTCCGACGCAAAGGCGGAATCCAATGTGGCCGTCGTTTCAGTGGATGACGACCGGCTTTATAGCCTCACCGACATGTATAAACCGAAGAAAACCACCGGCGCCACGATTGAAATGATCGATTTCCCTTGCCTTAAGGAAGGCTCTGCAAAAAATGGTTTCTTTACAGGAAACTCCACGGGATGGATTAAAAGCACCGATGCTCTATCCCTGGTTGTGCGTAATTTCCACGATGACCTGGCTGGAGACCCTACACCGCTTCGCGACATCAACGAAATCAGTATGGAGCTTCTTCTTGCCGACCTCATCCTCGTGGAAAACAGGCTGGAGAAAATCGCATGGTTCCAAAAACGGGGGCAAAAAACAAATTTGCTCGCACTGGAAGAAAAATCCCTCAGAAAAATTGCGGAGCACCTTAACAACAATAACCCCATCCGTGACCTCAATCTTGATGAAGATGAAGAGAAAACAATACGCGGTTTTCAATTTCTCACGAAAAAACAGTTCCTGGTTATTCTGAATTCGGACGAAGCGGTTTTCGGACACAATAAGGATTTGATCACGAGAATAGAAAGGCAGTACAATGTCATCGAATTTGCCGGCCGCTTTGAGATGGAATTATCCCGCCTCAACGAAGAAGAAGCAGAAATCTTTATGGAAGATATGGGCATCGGAAAGTCGGCAAGGGAGAGACTGACGCAATTTGCATACAGGACGCTCGGATACGTGAGCTTTTTCACCGTCGGTGAAGATGAAGTGCGGGCGTGGGGTATTCACGGGGGAGATACGGCAGTAAATGCGGCCGGGGCCATCCATACCGATCTGGCACGGGGATTTATCCGTGCGGAGTGCTTTACCTATAACGAACTCATCACATGCGGATCGGAAAAGAAGGTGCGGGAAAAGGGCTACTTTCGGTTGGAAGGAAAAGATTACATCGTCCGGGACGGTGATATTCTCAGCATCCGATTCAGCGTCTGAGCATCTCAAAAATTTTTCACGAACGGAACCACTCTCTGTAACCGATTTTTAATCAGGACTTTACCATTACCAACATCATCTTGAATCTCTTTACCGCCCTCAGTGCGTGAGGTTTCCCGCCAGGCATAATGATCATTTCCCCTTTTCTTAGTTGATGCGCTTCCCCGGATATGATAATCTCTGCCTCACCATCCAGGACGTAGACCATGGCATCAAAGGGCGCGGTATGTTCGCTCAATCCCTGATCCAGATCGAAGGCGAATATTGTTACTGTCCCCGTCGGTTTCTTTATGATTTCCTTGCTGACGATGGAACCATCCTGATAGGTAACCATATCTTTAACGTTTGATACTTTCTGCATCATAGCCCCTCCGACAAAAAGAGTTTGATTATTTCGACCTCTAATCTCACTTGATCTTACTTTACTATTGACTTATAACTCAACCATTTTATAGCATACATATGACTTTCCTTATTCCTTTATACAGTCTGCACATACTCCAAATCATTTGGAGGAGAGAAAGATGAAAATACTGGGTATAAACGCCATCCAAAAGGGTTCTAAAAGCGGGATTCTGAAGTTGGTCAAGGCCGTTCTGAAGGGGGCAAAATCGAAAGGGGCCAAGGTAGAACTGGTAGATCTGTGCATATTACATAGAGAGTCCTGCAGCGCGTGCGGAGTATGCGACACGAAAGGAACATGTATGAAGGAGGGTGATTTCCAGGTTCTCTCCGGGAAGATACTGGCAGCTCACGGAGAATTTCGGAGCCATTGGAGAACCATAGTCGAACAAATTTAATGACTAAAAATCGAGGAGGAATACACCATGAAAAACATGAAAATTTTGATCTTCAGCTTGTTGGTGACAATTTTCATAACACCCTTCTCTGGCGCATATGCGGAAACGGTGAACGTACCTGACGCATTTACGGTCATTCACAGCCGAAAAAGTGTGAGGAATTTTACAGGTCAGGCCGTGAGCAAAGACGACCTGATTAAAATTCTTCAGGCAGGGATGGCGGCGCCATCAGCCGTCAATAAACAACCCTGGTCCTTTGTCGTGGTCACGGAAGGGAAAGCTCTCAAACTTCTGGCCGGAAAACTTGCAAATGCCGGTATGTTAAGAAAAGCGGGAGCTGCAATTGTCGTCTGCGCACTTCCGGAAAAGGCCTATGGACAAAGGAGAGAACTGGCGATTATCGACAGTACTCTCGCAGGGGAAAATATTCTGTTGGCCGTGGAGGCATTGGGCCTCGGCGCGACGTGGACCGCGGCGTACCCCTATGAAGACAGAATGACTGCTGTTCGTGAAAGTTTAGGGATTCCGGAGAACGTAATTCCATTAACCGTTATTCCCATAGGCTATCCCGCGGGCGACAACAAACCGAAAAATAAATATAAGCCCGAAAATATCCACTGGGAGAAATGGTAGCGCGGATGAGAAAGTTTCCATCGTTCGGGCGGGATCACATGGAACGAGGAGGATAATGGGGTCAGGCTTGATACTTGATATTTAATTTTCAAATATAAAGCCTGACCCCGTCATGCACCTACTTTTTCAAGAGCATTCCGTATCGGCTATTAAGTTCCAGAATGGCCACGTCTGAGTAGATAGTCAAAAGCCCCAGTTCACCTTTCTGGTTTTCGATCAATACAGTCAGCAAGGGAGTTCGAAGGTCACGCCCAGCGTTGGCCGGGATAGCACCCGAATGAAAGCGTGCTGCATCTGAAAGCCATCTGCGGATAAACCTGTCAAGGTAATCACCGGAGATCACATGGCACGAGGAGATGCAATAAAACTAACGGTTGTCCCCATTTCTCCATTTTTTTTACGCCGAGAAAGCGTGCATGATAGTCGCTCTCTACTTTAGCTGGTATAGCGGACTATCCTTACCAAAGTTAATGATGAGCGGGGTCTGGCTGTGACCAATTTCCATAGATATTTTCGTGGTCTTATTCTTTGAATATTCACCAAGCCCCACCATGGTTATCTTCCCGTCTTTATTTCTGTCGGCCTCCTTGTTGTTATTCAAACCGTCCAGTAATGCATGGGTGAATAGTCCGTTACCCCGGTAGCCGTCCATCGCCGCCTGCTTACCGCTGGCCGAGGCGTAGATGTGAAGCCCCATCTTCTTGGCAAGTACTGACATCCTTGCATCATACAGGCCGCTGACGAGGGTGTCCACTCCGCCTGCATGGCAGGTGTCAAAGATAAATAGTTGGCTTAGGGCCTTTATTTTCTTGGAGGCCTCCACGATCTCGTTGGAGCTGATCATGCTGCTTTCGCTTACTATGCCATTATAATCATGCGTAAGGAGATAATACTGATTTTGTAGAAGCACTCCATGGCCGGCAACAAAAAGGATAAAGCTGTCCTGCGGCTTTATGGTTTTCGCAAGTTCGTCGATCCTATTTGTAATGTTTGTCTTGGTGGCCTCTTTATCCGTCAATAAGGCATAGTGGATGTTCTGGTGCTTATATAATGTGGCAGCCTGAGTCTTCAGCTTCTCTTCTATGTCCCTTGCATCCTTTACGGCATGCTTCAGGTTAACCCTATTATCTTTGTACTGGTCTATCCCGACGGCAAGAATATAAAGATGGGGGTCTTCGGACTTGGCGCTTGAATTAAACTTAACCGTCTTCATGTAGCTCTGGACGGTGTTGCTGCTGTTGAATGCAGTGACGCTTATTTCGTTCTCTCCAGGGATCGCTTCTATTTCCTGGCAG
>PDVJ01000283.1_pt1 | contig 16235 bp, 14 predicted proteins | sample 1369811 | NCBI WGS metagenome assembly PDVJ01 (sample SAMN07795376, study PRJNA414565) | Alkali sediment metagenome, whole genome shotgun sequencing project. | reverse complement strand
GTGCGATCACCCATGCTGCTAAAATCGTTTTTTAAAAATGATGCGAGCTTTCTCGCTTTTGTCTCCTTTGACATCTTGATTAACGTTCCGAGTTCGACACCATACGGGTGCGGTCGAATCTCTTCACTTTTCTTTGGTAGGATATCTGCGGTTCGTTCAAAGACATGTTCGGTTCCGTCCGCTTCTTTAAAGACGATTCGGGCATGCGGATTTACGATAGATGTACTCTGAAGATAATCATAGACAAACCGTTTTCCTCGTTTATAATCCGCGTTCAGGCTGACCTCAATGCGCGTTCCAGATGGCTTGTCCCAATGCATGATTTCCTGATGTTGGACTTCACCGCGGTTCTTATTCGTATCAATCGCAAGGTCAGTCAATACTGCAGGTTGGTCATCTTGGATTTTTGAAATAATCTTCGCGTGTTTTCCCGTGGTTAACTGACCATATAAAACGACGGCTGAGATACCAATCCCTTGTTGTCCCCGACTTTGCCTTACTGCATGAAACCGTGAACCATACAGCAATCGTGCGAAGATATGAGGTATTTGCTGTTTAATGATACCAGGGCCATTGTCTTCCACAATCACGACGCATTCTTCCTCAGTTGGGTTTCTAACTTCGACATAGATATCGGGAAGGATACCTGATTCTTCACAAGCATCAAGCGCGTTGTCAACACCCTCTTTGACACTGGTGATAAGTGCTCGTGTCGGATTCCCAAAACCGAGGATATGCTTATTCCGTTCGAAGAACTCCGCGACCGAGATTTCTTTTTGTTTTTTTGCTAATTCATAGGCGATTGCTTCGGGCAAAATGCTCCCTCCGTTGTAGAGTGATTTCGCATCCGGTAACGGTAATAGATAAGGTTATTATAAAATTATTGCATGATGATATAAAAGATAAAATTTTAGTAACGAAATCAAAAGCAATGTTTATAAGGAAAAATCTACTGTGCGTTCTGAAACCGCTCCTTATGAGGAAGCCTGTATGACAGACTACGATCAGAAAGCGATGGAAGAGAAATGGCAGAAAAAATGGCAAGAAATGAAAATCTATTATTTCGATTTCGACAGTACAAAAAAACCATACAATATCGATGTTCCTCCACGGTACGCATCAGGACCGTTGCACGCGGGTCATGCGGTACATTACACCCATATTGATTTTGCTGCCCGGTACAAACGAATGCAAGGCTACAACGTTTTTTTCCCCTTGTGTTTTGATGTGAACGGAATTCCCATTGAAGAGCGTGTCGAACGACAACTCAACATCACCCGTAAGGATATAGATCGCCATGAATTCACCAAGCTGTGCTCTGAGTTTGCGCAAAAGAATATCGCGACCATGACCAACCAGTTCATCAGACTTGGGGAAAGCATGGACCCCAGCATTTACTATCAGACCGACGCTGAATACTATCGCAGGATCACGCAGATATCCTTTATCGAGTTGTTTCATAAAGGTTATATTTACAAAGGTCAGTTCCCCGTCAATTGGTGCCCCCGTTGTATGACCGCGATGGCAGATGCTGAGGTCGTGTATAGCGATCGAACGACAAAACTCAACACCATCAAGTTCTATTTTACAAAACCACAAGACGAACAAATACTAAAATTCCATGGCATCGGTAAAGACAAACAGGGAGTGTACATTGAGATTGCGACAACACGACCTGAGATGCTTCCTGTCTGTCAGATTGTTGCGGTACACCCGACTGATGAGCGGGCATCCTGGTTAGTAGATCAGATGGTAAAGGTCCCTGGGTTTGACAAAGAAGTAAAAATCGTGGAAGATGACGCGGTTGACCCTGAGTTTGGGACTGGTCTTGTGATGATATGTACCATCGGAGATAAAGAAGACCTTAACTGGGTCTTTAAATATAAACTTCCTCTGGAAATGAGTATTGATGAAGAAGGAAAGATGACCGCTCTTTGCGGTAAATACAAAGGTATGAAAATCGAGGATGCACGCAAAGCAGTCATCGAGGATATGACAAAAAACGTCAAACAAGAGCCGCTCGCACAGAACGTTGGTGTCTGCTGGCGATGTAAAACACCAGTGGAATTCATCAATGCCAAACAATGGTTTTTGAAAACAATCCCGTTTAAACAAATGGTTCTTGACACCAGTAATGCAATGAGGTGGCATCCAGAGTTCATGAAAATACGGCTGGAAGACTGGGTCAACTCTCTTGAATGGGACTGGGTGATTAGTCGACAACGATACTTCGCAACACCAATTCCGTTATGGGAATGCGAACAATGTGAAGAGGTCGTGCTCGCATGGCCGGAAGACTGCTATGTTGATCCCACAATCGACAAACCACCGGTAGATACATGCCAGAAATGCGGCAGCAGACTCAAAGGCTGCGATGATGTCTTTGACACTTGGATGGACTCCTCAATCTCACCGTTATATAACACGTTCTGGAGACGAGACGAGAAGAAATTCAAGAAACTCTATCCTATGTCGTTGCGTCCGCAGGCGCATGATATCATCCGCACATGGGCGTTCTACACCATCCTGCGATGTACTTTACTCACCGACGAGAAACCTTTTGAAAACATCATGATGGGTGGATTCATCCTCTCGGAAGACGGGACCCCGATGCACGCAAGTCTCGGCAACGTGATTGATCCGCTCGAAGTTATTAACGAGTATGGGACGGATGCGTTCCGTTGCTACGCAGCCAGCTGTGCCTTAGGTGAAGACAATCCCTTCCGACGAAAAGATGTTGTCCGTGGTACAAAACTTCTCAGGAAACTCTGGAACGTTCAACAGTTCATCGGCAACATCATCAAAGAGGGGAAACCAGCAAAACCAAAAAAAATCCAGGATATCGATACATGGATTCTGACAAAGTACAGTAAACTCGTGAAGAAATGTACTGAGCAGATGGAAATCTTTGATTATTCGCAGACCATGAGAGAAATCGAATATTTCCTGTGGCATGAGCTTGCAGATCATTACATCGAAATGATCAAAGGATCAATCTATCACAAAGAGAACGTCGACAGCATCCGTTATACATTATACACTATTGGATTAGGATTATTGAAGTTGTTTGCCCCTATCTTCCCTCATATCACCGAAGAGATTTATTGGGATTTGTACAAAGAATATGAAGACGATAAAAGCATCCATGTTTCCCCCTGGCCAGAGCCAATCCTTATTGATGAAGAAAAAGAAAAAGCTGGTGAATCGGTGAAGGTCTATATCGCCCAGGTTCGTGCATGGAAAAGTGAACAAGGAATCGCACTCAACGCCCCCATACAGGCGACTGCGACCTACGCACCTAAAGAAACAATTACGAAACTCAAAACCGGTAAATCCGTCATATTCTCAACCTTGAAATACCCAGAGAATCATAAGTTTATCGCTGGAAAACCCGAAATACAAGAAACCATCACCGCAGTCCAACCAGTTTTTGCCAAACTTGGTCCTACTTTTAAAACCGATAGTAATAAGATTTCGCAATGGATCAAGGAGCACCAAGAAGAGCTTATAAAAACAATCGACAGCAAAGGAGATATGCTCATCTCAGAGATCCCGGGGGTGAAGGTGGTGAAGAAAGAAGGTTTGCTCAAAGCAGGATATATCCAGGTCAAACGAGAACCAGGTTTGAAAGGTAAAAAAGGCAGCACCATCCTGTCTTTTGATGGATTTTATGTGGAACTCCAGAGGAAATAATTATGAAAATCAACAGGAAAACATTAAAAAGCTGGGCGATTAAGATTCTTGCAATTCTGATTGTTCTAGCGATGATCCTTACCGGGTTTGTTGTTATCCTCTACAAATAACCCTCTTTTCTTCAGAGATTTCATAATACCTTCGGATCTTCATTAATATCGAAAGACATTTAATCCTCTTTTCTTTGAGGGGGGAGGTGAGGAAGGTTAATTCTATGTCAGAAAATACACAGGTTACGAAAGAGCTGAAAGTCATGAATCGATGGATCATTGTCTTTGGCGGCATCATGATCCAACTTGCTCTCGGTGCAATTTATGCATGGTCTGCGTTCACCACTCCTCTTCAGGGAGCGACAGGAAACGCAAGTGAATTTGCATTCACCAAAACGCAGACCCAGGCGATCTTCAGCGCAGGACTAGCAACGTTTGCGATCTTCACAATCATTGGTGGGAGACTTCAGAATAAAATTGGTCCAATGAAGGTTGCTTTGACTGGTGGTATACTCCTCGGTCTTGGATACATCTTAGCAAGTTTTGTTGGTGCAGATTTCATCGGAAAACTGGTCTGTATTGGTATCATTGCCGGTGCCGGTATCGGCCTTGCCTATGTTGTTCCTATAGCAATTGGTGTGAAATGGTTCCCTGATAAGAAAGGACTCGTCAGTGGTCTAGCGGTCGCCGGGTTTGGATTTGGTGCATTTATCTGGATTCTCCTTGCAAACCCACCAACGATCCTCGGGTTCAGCGGTTTGATTACAAAACAAACTGGTGCATATGTGTACACGATCGCAAACGTCGATAACGCTTTCCGACTCTACGGTGCGATGTTCCTCATACTTGTAGCGATTGGTGCTCTCGTCATGAAGAACCCACCCGCAGGATGGAAACCAGCAGGATGGACTCCACCAGTAGCAACAACCAGTAAAAAACTAGGTCTCAGTCTCAAACCCAAAGAGATGCTCAAAACAAAATCATTCTATCTCCTCTGGATGATGTTCATCATCGGTGCTCTTGCTGGACTCATGGTTATAGGCAATGTGCAGAACTTTGCTAAAAGCTCAACTGATGGGTTTGCTGCTCATGGGTTTAGTGTTACTGATGCAGGTAATTTTGCGGTTTTAGGTGCTGCAGTGTGTCTGCCCATCTTCAATGGTGCAGGGCGCATCGCCTGGGGACAAGTCTCTGACAAAATCGGGAGACGAAAAGCGCTGCTTTCCATGTTCCTCTTCCAGGGTGTTATGATGATTGTGTTCTTCTACACCACATCCAACCCATACTTCTTCTACATTGTCGCTGCCTTAATAGGATTCAATTTTGGAGGAAACTTCGCATTGTTCCCCGCTGCAACAGCTGACTCGTTTGGCGCGGAAAACCTCGGGTTAAACTACGGGTTTATCTTCACTGCGTATGGTATTGGTGGTATCGTTGGTCCACTCCTTGCAGGTGGGGTTCAGGATGCAGGCATGAGTTTCCTGTATGCGTTCATACCAGCCGCAATCATGTGCTTTATCGCTGCGGTGCTTGCACTGATCTATAAGGACTCCACAGAAAAAAAATCCGCTTAAACAATATACATTGGAACGGAAAAAAAACGGGCTGTAAAACGATTGCCGCCAAAAACGGCAGTCGTTTTCCACTCTCTCGTTTTCTAATAAACGAAATTAGACAATCTTATGGACCATCCAGAGGTCATCAATCCACAGTCCGATCACTGGTATGTTAAAACCCCAGGACTGAATCGTTTTCACAGATTTTTTAATCTGATTCAACTGTGTTTCTTTTTGAACGGGATTACCCGCACAGTCAAAATGACCAATGATTGCTATACTTGTTGATGCGTGTTTTATAACAGAGATTTCCACTCTTTTTTTCAGAGATTCAATCAAATCACATGGTTTATTTTCTGCCAAAATTTTATTAGGTCCAGGTTCCGTTATCATATCAACAAAATCAGCTGCATATTGTTTTTTCATCCAATCGATAACCGGAAGTTGAACGCGCCCATCCATGCAGTTGATCGCAGTCACAAATTTTTTCTCGCTCATGAAATCTCCTGGAGAAATATATTTTATAGTTCAATTAGTTGATACGAGGCTGATCCTAACCCGATCTGCTCCCCATATTTTATTTGTTTTAACGGATTTACTTTGTTGATTTTTTCAAACACATTTTCTTTTACCTTGTTGATAAGGTCTAATGATGCTTTATCAGTCGCCACCGGGTCATCACCGACAAGATATCCAATATCGGGACAAATGATTGGTCCTGCATTTGGATCGCAATCACAGCCTTTTGCAATACGTTTTAATTCATTCATATATAAGACATTTTTATCCTGAACGCAGGCTTTTGCGGAGCACGCGAGAAGAAACTGGATATCTGCATCTTGATTCTGCAGCGCCTTGTTTTTACAGGCGTCAACGCAAACACCGCACCCAAAACACTCTTGCTTGTTATATTTCCAAGAATCATTCTCAACATCGATTACTTGAAATGGACAAACCTCAGCACAGACACCGCAGTAGGTGCATGCGTCTTTTCGATAGACCGGCTGACTCCCAGTATGGATTTTTATTTTTGTTTCTTTCGTAACCCCACCCATGCCAAAGTTCTTGATCGCGCCACCCATCCCTGATTGAATATGTCCTTTGACATGAGTAAGAGCAAAGATGTGAGTCGAATTTTTTAAATGTTCAGCAACCTCAAAGGTTCTGCCTTTAACAACGGTCGGGACACCTGTGTCGTCAATGACCACGTCACAGCCAACGTTTTTCATGTCGAATCCGTGGAGTTTTGCAAGCTTTTGATATTCTATTTTTGTGTACCTAGAGCCCCTATAGGCCACCGTGGTGTCAAAAAGAAAAGGGTCCGCGGAAACCTTCTTTAGTTCATCAACCACAAGTTTCACCAACTTAGGTTTCACAAAATAAGGATTATTCTTCTCACCCATATGAAGCTTAAGAGGGACTTTTTTCCCAGCAAAACTCTGAAGCGGAAACTGAACAACCGCGTTATGCAAATCCTTGAGATCGGTAAAAAAAACCACCTTGTTCATCCGACTTTTTTCTCCCACTTCTTCAACTTTAAAACACTGCCGAGCGATCCCCCATGTTTAATCTCTTCTCTAATGCGATTCTCTTGTTCCTTCACATCGAGTGCTCGATTCGCTATCTCTTGCGCTATCTCTTGCGGCACCACCACGACGCCTGAGTCATCGCCGATAATCCAATCACCTGTTCGAACCGTTTGCCTCCCACAAGTAATCTCCGCGCCGATTTCCCCAAACCCTTTAGGTTCCCCTGCATTAGGAACGATATATCTAGAGAAGATCGGGAACTTAATTTTTAATAAGTCATCATAATCTCGGACCGCACCATCGATAACCACCCCAGCTAACCCTTTGAGTTTTGCGCTCCAGGTGGCAAGTTCTCCCCAGACTGCAGTGTTTCCGCCATTGACGTCAACCACTATCACCCATTCTTTCTCTGCTTTGTCGATTGCCTCGATCGGTTTTGCCCAATCACCATCTATCGTTCGCACGGTAAGAGCACGTCCAGCCATATGAAAACCAGTGGTAATCGGTCGTATTCCTTGTACGGCTCCTTGTTTATGCATCGCATCAGAAATATTTGGGGTTGAGACAAGCATAAACGCTTCATATAACTGTGTTGTATCATATTTTTTAAAAAGCTCGGTCTTAATTGATTTCTTCTCAGTAATTGCCTTTTTCATACGTTTTGTTGCCTCAGTCACATTCTTTGCTTTCGTGATCGCACCACCAACGATGATTATGCGAGCACCGACACGGATCATATCAGCGACTGTCTCACTGTTTAAACCACCTGCAACGGCGATTGGGAGATTTGTATGGTTCACAAGCGACGAGAGAACATGAAGTGGTTTTTTTCCTTGCATTTGTTCGTCAATACCAACATGAATGCAGAGATAATCAGCGCCAAGCTTTTCAAGTTCTTTTGCTCGTTTGACTGTATCGGGGACGCCGATAAGATCGATCATGATTTTTACACCGTATTTGCGTGCTGATTTCAGTGCATCAAGGATTGTACTATCATCAGATACCGCGAGAAGACAAACGACGTCAGCACCGGCTTTTGCAGCCATCTCTGTCTCTAGAGCACCGGTATCTATGGTTTTCATATCTGCAACAATGGTTTTTGCTGGGAATTGTTCTCGAAGCTGGCGAACAATGTCCATCCCTTCACTTTTAATTAGAGGAGTTCCTACCTCCAACCAGTCAGCTCCACCTTTCACCGCATCCTTTGCAATCGCTACTGCTCTATCTGCATTAAGCAAGTCTAATGCTACCTGTAAAACCGGTTTCATCATAAGGAGAATAGGGACGTATTATTTAATACGTTTTGCAAAATTGTTTATTTATAAAAATAATATTGCCTTGATAATAACAGGATTAAACCACTATATAAAGATATTAACAGTATCGGACAAGCATTAACACGGTTTTAACAAATGTTCAATAATGAGTATCATATTTTAATTTTCTAACCATCTGGTTTTTATGTCTTCAAGATTAGAAACTTCACCACTCATCTTCAAAAGAAGCATAATCGATTCTGCTCCAGTCATCAAGGTCAGGACTAGATCGTGAACCATCAGAGTAATCAACAAGCTGGTACACCCATGCATAATTCATACAGCTTTTATACGGGCGGTTAATCCACCATGCCGGCTGCCAAGGACCATAACTATTTCGATCATGTCCAGGTATCGGATGGAAATCAAACGTGTGACCTAACTCATGCATATAACAACTCCCATAGACAATCTCTCTATCAAGTAATGGGATTTTTGCTTTTTGTTCCACCCCATAACTTGCTATTACAAAAGCATTTGAACGGAACATATAACCCCGTGGAGTTGCATCATACACAACTAGACCATAATGAAAAACACCTCTACGCCAGTTATTCTTATCCCCATGTAAGAAATAATTCCAATAGATATTCTCTATTTTTGTATGATCTACTTGAGCACTATATGCGAAGACGTCATACCCGCCCATAGTACCCATGTCGAGGTGTAATACAATATTTTGTTTATCAAAACCAGTTAAAATGAGTTCTTTTGAGTTTTCTGGGAAATAAGTTATTTCGCCATTAGGACCTTCTCCCATTTTATCCATTTCAACAAAAACATCCTTTCTAAAAGGATCAGAAAACCATTCTGAGGTTAGGAATTCTTCAATATTATTGATACTATCTTTATCTGGGTCAAGTTTTTCATGATCATCCCATTTAAGGGGATCATAGCCCCATTTATATTCCCAGTATGTTGAAATATTATCATTATCAGGATCAAGAGAGTAATCATCCACTGTTGGATCGATACCTAAAATATCTACCTCAATCCCATAAGGTATACCATCACCATCATAATCATTCTGAGTTATATCAAACCAGAGTTCGCAGTCTTGATCATTCTCATAGATTGTCCCATCATCACAACCACAAAGTCTACCATAACCACTAGAATCACCAATCGAATCATCACCAGTCCAATGACCTGTTTTTATACTGTATATAAGATTAACGTCATAACCATCACGATCACCACTAATATCATAAGGGACATCTTCTGTTTCATCCCCCGTAGAACTCCAAAGCTGGATTTTAATGTTTACAAATTCCTGATCATCTGGAACATTCAGTGATGCACTCCACTGAGGATCATAAATATATTTCGTATTAATCCATACATTGCTTGTGAATTCAACATCGTTGATGAAGACTTTTACATAAAAATTTGGGTTGTCATTCTCAACAGTATTTCTACTAAATATTTTGTTGATAGAAGTATGTAGTTCATTTATATCTAAAAAACGAATAGTCTTTATATTTAGTGTGACTGAAACATCAACTAAAGGATCAAAATCTGTTAGGATACCATTGTTGAAGCTCGAGGAAGTAACTATTGTATTCAAAGATAAGAGTAGGATTCCAATTATTGAAATAACATATATTTTTCTCATAATTTCACCCCTAATTTATATAAACAATGTAGATTATAGATATAAATTTATCCTATATGTATGGATCCTGCTCAGGTCACCGAAGTACGTTCCATCAAGGTTCATTTATATTAAAAAAGTATTGCATCATAAAAAACCTTGAATAGAGAATCATAAATCAGGAAAATATCGCTTTTTCCTTCAATTTTTTTGTCGTCCCTTCAGATATATATTTGTAATACAAATAATAAATAAAACTACAAATACAAAATTAATACCCCTGAGCTTTTTCATTCTCTCCAATAAATATGAAATATAAAAGCGGACTATTTTCTTTTAATAGAATATTTGGTTTTTTCCAAACGTTTTCTGACAGTATATAAAGAAAGAAGGACATAGTCGTAAATGAGGTATTTCATATGAATACAGGAACAAAACAATTCATTGCATTGCTCATTGTTGTTTCAACAGTCGTTGTCCTCGCAAAGATCTATCTTCAGTTCTAATTCATGATTTTTTTTTAAAAAACCTATATATACTCGATATACATAGTACATATGGGGATATTTCCTATGAAGAACACTGCGTTCGTTAAACGAAAAAACAAACTTATTATTGGTTCATGTTTCGTTTTATTTCTTCTGATTCCTTTTTCCAGCGCATTAAACACTAACGAATTTAATCCTGTTTCTTTTGAACCATACCATTATCATACCTACCAAGAACTCACCGATGAGTTACACTCGATACAGATGAACCATTCTGATATTATGTCTCTTACCTCAATTGGGAAGACATACGAGGGTCGAGAGCTATGGATGGTGAAACTCTCCGATGATGTGAACCAAGAGGAAAATGAACCGGGTGTTCTTTTCATGGGAGCGCATCACGGTAATGAAAAGCCTGGGTACGAGATCTGTCTCTTCTTCATTCGATACATGGTTGAACAATACGAAAACAACAGCCTCCCTGAAATACGGAATGCAATCAACAGCACACAAATCTATATCATCCCAATGGTAAACCCAGATGGTGTCGAAGCTAATACACGGAAAAACTGCGCCCCGAACCATGGACCGTTTGGGCGTAGTACAACAATCACCTCCTATGGGGTAAATCTTAACAGGAACTATGATGATCCCTGGTTCCTTGCGTATATCTTTCCAGGGAGTTATTATCTTCCGTTCATTCTCTCTGATTCAAACTTCAATTATCGCGGTCCTTATCCCTTCTCAGAAAATGAAACCAAGGCCGTAAAAAACTTTGCAGAAGCACATACCATCTCCATTTCGATTTCCTATCATTCGTATGGTGAGTTTATTATCTATCCATGGATGCATACCTCCAAACAAACACCAGATGAATCACTATTCCGCTCGGTTGGTGAAAACATCTCATTGATAAACAACTACTATTTGTATGTAAAAAATTATCATCTCATCCAACGATATGGAGGTACTCTCGGCAGTTCAGAAAATTGGTTATATCGCGCACGAGGGATTATTTCATTCACGGTAGAAGTTGGCAAAGAGCGAACACCTAGTAATCCTCAATTGATGTATGATCTTTGTATGACACAAACCACGGTTCATCTCTATCTTTGCCAACGTGCACAGACTATTGAATCTGAGAAAACAACATTTTGTCATTCATAATTTTTTCAGCTGCTTCTTTTTTTGTATTCTTTTTTTGAATTTTTAAAAAACTATAAAAAAGTCGATGATATATATCCTGCTTGAAATGTGTTTTTAGTGATTACAGTGAGAGAATGGGGTCGTTAGTGAGGTGGTGAGGAGATGTGTTTTAAAAAGACTATTGCCCCCATTCTCTAGTAATATATATTGAGGAAGCAAGTATATAAATTTTATTATATATTTATTTATCACTTTTAAAAAACAGCACACTGTTCTAGAAAAAGAAAGAAGGAATACTCCTGTGTTATAGATGTCTCAATTCTTGGATGAGATCGGATAAAATCACCTCAATGATCGCTTCAACACAACCATATTGTCATTGAAGAGAAATTATATCAGGTGAACTGATTTTTAGTTGTATGTATCGGAAATCTATTCGATTTTACGCAACCATGTTATTTTTTCGGAGTCCAGATTGCTTTCCCTAGAGGTAAAATGCTCTTACTAGCCATCGTGTTGAGTATAATTGCAGCGGCAGCATAGAACGATAACACCGAGGTTATGAGAAGAAAAACACCAGCAGGCTGTGCAGACATTTCATACAGATAATGAGGGATAAGGAAAGCGACCGCTAAATCAACCGCAATCAATATTCCAAACAAGACTTTATTGGTCATCAATGACGCCATGGTTGCGATGATACTGAAGATGAGAATACCGATGAGACCATACGCATAATAGGTAATATCTCCTTTACTGACAATAGTAGAGTTGTTGATAAACAAAGTGAGTGCAATCGAAAACATCGTCATCGCGTACACCGAAAACACAGTCGCACCAAAGACATTGTTTCGTTTAAACTCCATAATTCCTGCGATGAGCTGTGCGGTCGCACCAAACATTAAGATCCATGGGATCATCAGTGATTTCTCAACACCTGATGCAAATTTCAGATCAGCAGACGCAAGCACTAACGCAGCAACCGCAAGTCCAAATAAACCAAGCGCGGCAGGTTCAGCCACTGGTAAGGTTTTTACTGTTGTTTCCGTATTCAAAACGCCTTTCTTATCAGTAAAGTTCGCTTCTTTTTTTTGTACCATTTACTTCCACTTCTCCCAATATCGTTTTTCAGTAATCGGTCGCTGTTCCCCTTTCTGATAGGTGCCTCCCCAGACATTCAGACCTTTTTTTTCATCAGCATCAATCTTATCCTGTAACATCTTGAGCATCTTTTTATCGGTAAACCCGAGTTGTTTCATTTTCTGCGGTGTGGGAACACCGTTTGGTGTCCATCCCCTACGGTAATAGACAGCATCCGCGAGTTTTTTATACTGGTCTCGACGAAACTCGTAGAGAACCGTGAGTTTCTCTCGTACGGTCATTTTTTCAACGTCCTTCTGAGACAAACCAAGTTTTTCAACGAGTTGTTTGTCGTACCGTTCTTTCCTTGATACGTACTCCATTTCAGTAACCGGTCCCATAGCTCGGAACGGGATCCAATCGTCTTTTCGCTGTCCTCGTCCCATCCACACATTCATCGCACGCTGCCAGTTGTAACAGCGTTCACTTTGTAAAATAAGGTCTTCTTTGGTGACGTTCCAACCGGTCATTGCATTCTGATATATGACGTAGTTTTGCACATGTTCGGGAACCTTCGAAGGCTCTGACGTCTCTGCATTGTTCGCTGGTTCAATAGCGCTTCTGCTTTCATTTGAAACGTTGGGATCGCGTTGTTCACCATATCCATGAAAATCAACCAAGCCTCATCGTGTTGTGGTCCTTTCAAGGTTAGTCCGTATCCCCCTTGCATCGCAAGTGATTCTTTAGTGACATACTCTGAGAACTCAAGCCCTTTGCTTTCCATGCCGGTGTCTTCCACGAGTTGTTTCTCGCCCCAACCATTCTGAATAAGCCAATCTTTCACCCGTCGTGCACCTTTAGCCGCAACTTTGATAAACTCACCGGTATCGTCTTGTGCGATTCGATGTAATAGCTCGAGTGCCGCATCCGCGTTTCCAAAACAGAGTTCCAGGCCATTACATCGTTCCTTATTTAAAATTCCATACTCGTACATCTCCATATAAAATGCAATGGCTGTTCCTGCTGAGATAGTATCAATCCCGTAGGTGTCACAGTAGAAGTTAAACTCAAGGATCCACAACGGGTCCCAGATGCTCATATTCGAGCACGCGCCGATGGTTTCATATTCTGGGCCATCGACGGTTACCTTTTCTCCTTTGTACGGTCCGGTCATCACGGTATATCCGTCAACGGTTTTTGCGCAAGCCATCGTGCAACCATGCCAGCATCCATCAGGAATTATTTTCGTAAATAACTCATAGAACTTTGGTGAATAGATTTTTGACGCTTTCGGGAAACTGCCAAAACGATAATTCTCTGTTGGAAGCAGGTCGTAGGCATCCATGATCTCCACCAGATGCCCGGTTCCCACAGCACGCATGTTGCACTGATATCGGTCTAGATTGCGGATCTCACGATGCAGTTTTGTCCCAACTTTTGCAAGGCTCACCGGATCAGCAGGATGATTGGAGACACCGTCGAACCGCTCCACTTTCACGACAAGCGCCTTGATTTTCTTATCCCGTAACACTGTTCCTAATCCACCCCGACCCGCTTGTTTAATCCGCGGAACTTTCCGTCGGATATCATAAAACGAGAAATTCAGACACCCCCAGTAGCTATGCTGTGCAGCAAGCCCGGACGACACGACAGAGACTTTCTGTCTTGATTTGTAAGTATTCTCCGTTGCATAGATCTGAGTGAGTTGTTCACTGAGTAAATGCGTGTTTATTTCTTCTAAAGGAGCGGTTTCAATTGAGACGGTCCCTTTTTCACCGTCGATAACGACCACGATGTCTTCTTTTGCTTTGCCTTGAAGCTCTAGTGCATCAAAACCAGCGAATTTCAAATACGGGCCGAAGAACCCACCGACATTGCAATCACAAATAATGTTCGTTGAAGGTGAGACGCTTAAACAGAGGGATTTCCCTGATCCTGCGTATTGTGTGGTGCCACAGAGCGGACCCGTTGTGATGAGCAGCTCATTTTCCTCACTATTCCATCGAGTCGTAGGTTTAATCGAATCCCAGAGTAGTTTTAACCCGAATCCCCGGCCACCCGTAAACTTCTTTTTCATCTCATCGGTGACTGGTTTTTCCTGTATAACCCCGGTGCTGAGGTTCACGTAGAGCGTTCGATTCGCATACCCCTTGTTCACCTCCCCTTTCTTATACGAATAGGTTGCTAACAACTTATGAGCAGATTTTATTTTCTTCAGATCCCAGTGATGTTCTGTATTCCCTGTTCTATACTCTTCGATTGCTATCTGTCCTTCCACCATGTTACGCCCCTAGTTTATAATATACAACTTGTGTAATATCTGCAATTGGTACTTCAACGAGTTCTAATGCTTTTTCTGGACATGCGCGGACACACGACCCACATGAGATACATTTGAATGGTTCAATACGAACATCCGATTTTCTCATTGCACCAATAGGACAAAACCCGACACACGCTTGACATCCGATACAGACCTCTTTCTCAAGCCATACCACCCCATTTTTTTTTCTCGTCAATGCACCAACCGGGCACATATCAAGGCAAAGTCCGCGTTGATCACACACGTGCATCGTATATCCTTTATCTGTTTTTATAATGCGAATCGCTGATTTCTCGCCACCGTCTTTGGTTTTAAAATGCACCTGTGAGCATGCTTTTTCACACTCCAGGCATCCTTTGCATTTCTCTGAATAAAACTTCAGGATTTTTACTGTTATTGAGTGACCCATGAATTATTCCCTCTATAACCACACGATGAGTATGGTGTTCATAATGACAATGATCCAGCAGAGCACTGAGACACCAATAGTGATCGGGTAATAGAGACGGTTTTGTATGACGATATCAAATTTTTTCAGTGTAAATACTGCAGGAACGGTAACCACTCCAAGGAGTGCTGCAAGCAGTCCGCTGGCAAGAATCTGTGGGATGAAGACGATAAGGTTTTCTACGTAGAATCCTGCGGAGGAAAACACCGGTGTCAGGATCTGTGTTACGATATACCCGCCAACGTAGACCAAATAGGCTGAGCATATTCCAAGGCTTGCTTGAATGGTAAGTGTTTGAGGTTTTTTCAAATCAAGGGAAAAACCGGTCCAGATGAGGTCAAAAAGAAGTCCTTCTGTCATGATTGCGATCGCGGAGCAAATGAAACAACCGCCGAAGGGGTTAAAGAATCGAAGTGCTCCTGCAACAAGCCCTATGCCTACTTGCATGCCTGGTTGTCTGAAAGTGGTTCTACTTAACGTCATCAGACCTATGGCAAAGATACCGGTCATGATTGCACCTGCCGGGAGATTTACGTCACGGAGAAGGGATCCGATGATGCATTCAGCAAAACCCCAAAGAGACCCAAACACGATGATCCCTGCGATGAATTTCATGTTCTTCATGATTTATTTCACCTCGATTGTTATGATATTTTTAACACGAAAAGCTTTTGGTAAATCTGAAAAGATCGATTCACTCTCTTTTGTGAGCAACCCGTTTTTCATGTTTTCCCAGGCGACGGTCTTTTCATACCCATCTACTCCCGTTAGAGTGTACCTATGCTGCTCAGGTTGAGAAACTCCGGTTTTCAGCATCAAGTCATCCAATGCAATACCGGAATATTGAGATTCATTAAATGAACGTGGCTGGGTAAGAGAAAACAGTTGATCGATGGAATAGTGTTGTCCGTTCACTAACAGGGTATTGGTCGTTACTTGTGTTGCATACACATAAATTGAAGAGACACTGCCGATGATTAGAATTAGGAGCGCAAAAATTGGTAGTAGTCGGTCCTTCCCCATAGGTATCGATGGGATGGATACAAAGGTGGATATTTAAAAATTAGCCTTG
>PDVJ01000282.1_pt1 | contig 16284 bp, 20 predicted proteins | sample 1369811 | NCBI WGS metagenome assembly PDVJ01 (sample SAMN07795376, study PRJNA414565) | Alkali sediment metagenome, whole genome shotgun sequencing project. | reverse complement strand
GCATCGGTTTTTTCAACTCCCGATCATGTCAATTTTATGGCGACGCATGCCAAAGGGTTGATTTGTGTCGCTATTAATCCTGCTATCGCCAAGAGACTCAATTTGGAGCCGATGGTAAAGTCCAACTCTTCCATGCACGAAACGGCCTTTACCGTCTCTGTAGATGCCACTGCTGCGACTACGGGTATTTCAACGGCAGAGAGAGATATGACGATTAAAATCTTGGCCAATCCGATCAGTCATGCTACAGAGCTGGTCATGCCGGGACATATCTTTCCTTTGATTGCCAAAGAGGGAGGTACCCTTGTACGTATCGGTCATACGGAAGGGTCGGTTGATCTGTGCCGTCTTTCGGGATTGGCAGAATCTGCCGTCATATGTGAGATTATGAAAGAAGACGGTTCCATGGCGCGTCGTGATGATTTGGATATTTTTGCCCTTAAGCACGACCTCAAAACAGTTTACATCTCTGACATTGTTGAATTTCGTCTTGCTAATGAGATTTTGGTGAAAGCCACAGCAGAAGAGGAGATTGAATTTTTTGGTGTGAATGTTAAAAAATATCTTTTTGAAGACCATCAGGGGGATGAACATACTGCTATTGTTTTTTATAATGCAGGGGAAACCTCGAATGTACGCGTACATAATGTGATCCCTGATATTGATCTTTTGTTAAATCAAAGCCGTTATTTGCAGCTTATTGATTCGATACATTATCTCAAACAAAACAGCGGGGTACTGCTTTTTATCAATAAGCCTAAACATGGCAGTGGAAATATGAAAGAGTATGGGATCGGCGCACAGATTTTAAAAATACTGGGTGTGCGTCACATGAGACTGCTTGCAGATAATAAAAATACGGAGTTCTCTGCGTTAAACGGTTTTGGATTGGATGTTGTAGAAATTATTGATCCAAAGGAGGGTGCTACAGCCTTCTAGCGGACTGTATTGCACTTACGTACTGTTTGATACCTTTGCGGAGCTTGTTGCGGTGTGGCACCTAATGCAGTACCGATAGCGGCACCTGCAATGGTTGCCGCTGTGTTCCCACTGCCGCTTCCAAATTGATGCCCAACCACCCCACCGATAATTCCACCCACAATTGCACCGCCAATATTAGGAGATTCATTCTCGGCAGTATTAGAGATAGGTACTTGCTCGTACCAGCAGTTTTCTTGAGGAGCAGAACTTGGAGCAGGTGTCCCTTGATTTTCTGTATGTGAGGGAACGGTATGGTAATCATTTTGAACGGGTCGATATTCTTGACCATCGATAAAAACGCTTCCCTGACCCGGAAGGTAATCGCTATAGGAAACGGTGATCAGCCCTATAAGGCCTAAGATGACGAGGTATTTCATGCGTTTATCCTCTATTAATCAATAAGTTTTTTACCCGGTGAATCTTGATAATTAATTTCTGTTGATCTTTTTTTACCTGTGAGTGCTTCAGTGATTTGGCTCGTTAAATCATCAATGGATAAATCAACAGTTTCTTCCGCAGGAATGGGATCATTAATGTTAAATGTCTGCTGGCCTATACCTGTAAACGTTTTTGCTAAAATGATTTTCCCACTCTCTTTATTGGATACTTGGATGTGAATGGATGTTGTTGAAGATACGGAATAGCGAACGTTACTTCCATCAGGAACAAGACGCGGCTTATTGGTTCGCATTGCTTTGATAGAGCCTGTGAGAGTATAATCACCTGATTTGGATAAAGATACACCGGCATCATAAAATGCCGTTTCAATAATGCTGGTCATTTTATCAGAGTACATAATTTTTTCGACCATGACAGTATCATTATTGGTCGATGCTGTGTATTTATGACCTTCTTTATAGCCTTTATAATCATTGTCACGTTTTTTAGTAGCCTCTGCTGAGCCCGTACCATGATAGCTAAAAAAACCAAATCCACTGCTCTTAACGTCATGAGTTACTTTCTCATCTTCTTTTATGGATCCATCCAAAGAATGGGAAGCTTCGGCTACACTGGTTTCAAAACTTTGAACAACGGTGTAGTTATAAGAGAGTGGCTTGACGTCAAGGCTTTTCCCTTCAGGCAGCAAAACAGCGGCTGATAAGCTAAGCGAGGACGCAAACAAGAGGGTAAAAAGATATTTGGAATAAGACATGTTTACCATCCTATTGAAGATTTAGCAGTGACCTTGCGAATCTCTTTCTCATCAGCCCAAAGAATTTCACCGCTTTGTGGATCGACCAGCTCCATGGAAATATTGTAATAAACATCTTTAACATCATCATTTGCTTTTTTGATTGAACGGACATTGCCTGTGATAATATAATCAGCATCCGTCATAGATTTCATTTTAGTTTTAGATGTAGCCGTTGTTGTTAAATCCCGCTCTGCATTTACTTGATTAAGGTTGGCCGTATCGGCTAAAAAGCGTACTTGACCTGACTTAAGCAGCTTTATACGAATTTTGTCTGTAATGGCTTTCGTGTCAATGTGCTCATAAGTGAGATTATTGACCGTACGCAAACGAACTTTTGGAGATTGCTGCGCTTTGGCAATATAGCGTGTTTCTAAAAGAGACTGAGTTAATGTTTCTGCTGTTGATTGCAAATCACTTGATCCAAAATCAGCTGTTACGGTTTCAGCGGCTTTAGCATCGCCATACTTAACATTGGAACCAGATCCTACCATCCCTGCACCACCGGTTGCACATCCGCTAGAAAGAATGGCTGCAGCTGTAATTGCAGTTGTTATGATTATTTTATTTAACGTCATGAATTTTCCTTATTTATTTGGGGTTGAAATTTGAATTCGATAATCTGCAATATCAGGAAGATTGGTCATTTCAACTACTTGTATGCGCTGTTTTCCGATGATTGTGAGGGGTTTCCATGCAGTAGAGTCTTTGACAAAGCCTTTTGCATCTATCCACTCTACTTGGTAAACCATTCCTTCAACTTCATTGTCATCTTCGTTGACGAATTCAAACATAACTTTCAAGAATTTACCTTCTTGAACACTTTTTTGTTTATCAATGCGAACGGTTTCTTTTCCTATAATATTAGGAGTATGTACGTTGGAGCATCCTGTAAAAAAAACAGCCAAAAAGGCAGTTGAAACAAGAGAAATTAAAATGGATTTAGTAGGTAACATTATCTATCCTTACGTTATCGGGGGTTATGTATGAAACAAGAACTAAAGTCCCTTTTTTATCCGTTGGAAGGGTGAATGACTCTTGTCTGTCATTCAATATCATAGTGAATGTTTCTCCTCTTTTAGCTTTAAATTTTGCAAGATAGCCTGAATTTGGAAGAACTTCCCAATTTCTATAGCCAGAATCACACAGTGAACTCCCTGCATCCATTACTAGGGATGTAGCCAAACCTGCAAAGAATCCGAAGTTATCGCTCATTTGTTTGGCGGCAATGGCTTTAGCTGTAGCTCTGACAACGGCTTTAGCCAAGTCTCCAGGAAGCTCATCTTTGAGTGTTTTATATGCCATGGTATTGCTTTTCAACAATCGCGGAGGTTGCATATTTAAAGCTTCCGTTCTAATAGTCAGCATGCTAATATCATTTATGGGTGGATTAAAAGCGGGTAAATCAATACTGGTATAGCTTGCACCTTGAAATATGGGAAAGCGTATTTTATCAATTTTTAATGAAGGTGCTTGTCCAGATAAAACTACTACGGTAACTTCCATAGTAACATCGGCTTGAGGTTTAGAAGGAATCTCTACCACTTTTTTATTTTTCTTACCTTTAGCCGGTAGTATTTTCGGTGCTTTGACCTCAACCTTTACAGGTTCGACATGCGCAATGAATGCTTTGGAAACGTCGGGATTTAAAGACATCGCACGTTTGATACTTATTTCTGCATCGCCGCTTGCTTCACCGTTAGTTGCTAATGTACTGATGATACTGCTAAGCGTATAGGAAAAAGGATCTTGATAGCTGTTCGCCAAATTTCTTACATCATCATCTTGAAGCATAGATGCCATCGAATATCCCTCGGGTAATGCTTCAATATTTGTACCGTCTTTTGCTGCTTTGGTCTTTTCTTCTGCGGCATCTTTTATTTTTTCTTCGGTTTCTTTAAGCCAAAATTCTTGACGTTGCTCCATTCTGCGCATTTCAACTGCTGCAGCTTCAAAATCACCCAGCATAGTGTAGTTTAATGCATTTAAAGTGTGCATCAAGGTTCGCTCATACCCTTTGCCATAATACGATTCGGCCCCTTTGGATAACAATGCAGAACCTAAAAACGAGCCGATATTACGCAGACTGACTTTAGCTCTGTTTTCATATTCATCGAGAAGTGCATATGCTTTTTCAAAAGAGTGTATGGAGGTATTAAAATCACCGTTTGCCTGTTGCAGGCGTGCAAGATCGAGCCAATACCACAACTCATCATCGTCTGATTTGTCCGCATGCAGAGTCGATAATGTTGTGGAAAACTCATTTTTAGACAAGCCTGTACGAAGCTGGTCACAAGAAAGCTGTGTCGCATTTAATTGAAATGCACACATAAGAGATAGGGCAGATATTGTTATAATCTTAGAATGAATCATCAATACACCCATGTATATAAATTTATATATATTCTAGGTATAAATAGATTAAAGGTTGTTGAATTTAATTTTTCATTGCTTTAATAAACGATTCATAGATATCTTCTAGCTGTAAATCTTGTTCGAGAATTTCAGTGTTGTCCTGAACCAAATAGTGTTCCAAAATAGCGACGCGTTTGAGTAAATATTCAAACATCTCTTTGTTAATGTCAGGAAGTTTGTTATGGCTGAAAGGGTCTTTGTCTCGCCCTTTTTGGATTACATGTGCTGGGATACCGATGGCAGTACTGTTTTCGGGGACATTGCGGACAACAACCGAATTGGCACCTACTTTGGAATTCTCGCCAATGGTGATGTTTCCTAAAATTTTGGCACCTGCACCGATAACGACTCCACGTTTGATAGTAGGGTGACGTTTACCTGGGGTGAGACTTACACCGCCTAGGGTGACGCCTTGATAGATGAGGACATCGTCTTCGATGATCGCGGTCTGACCGATAACAACCCCTGTACCGTGATCAATAAATACACGTCGGCCAATGGTGGCACCTGGGTGAATATCGATGTTGGTAATGATTTGATTGATACCCATGATAATACGTGCGATAGCTTTGAAATTATTGCAGTACAAACGATTGGCGATACGGTACCAAAAGATGGACCATACACCAGGGTAGTTAAAGAGGAGCTCTAATCTAGAGCTGATGGCAGGGTCATTTTGATATACATTTGAAAAGTCTTCAGAAATTTCACTTAACAGTCCCAAAGAGTTCTCCTTAACGTGTCGTTCTTAAATACCCATTTTGATAGAGGTACATTTCTAGTTTTTGAAGTGTATCAGTTTTTTCTTCTTCTGTAATAAATTCACTGGTAGCCAATTTATTTTTAAGGTTGGTTAGAAGTTTCGACGCATCATAGCCAATGTCTTCGAGAATATTGAGGACATTGTCAGACTCGGTAAAGTTCTCGATTTCATAGCCTGTATCGTTAATAAGAATGGTACATTCACTTGGATGGGTAAAAAGATTATGGTTCATCCCCAGAGTTTCTTGATAGGCACCTACGTTGAAGAAGGCAAGGAAGTATTCCTCCTGATCCAAATCAATATCGTGGAGATACAAAGGGGTATCGGGTTTAAATCGAATTTCTCCATCGCTGTCGCAGGTTATGTCCCAAAGGCTTGCGGCTCGGATAGCCGGTATATCAAGCCGATCCAACGGCATGATCGGAAACTGTTGCTGTAGTCCCCAATAGTCAGGGATGCTTTGAAAAATAGAGGTATTGATCAAATAACGTTCTTGCATCTTAACTTGTAGCCGCTCGATTTCAGGCATCGGATTGTCCTGAGAGAGGTAAAGTGATTTTTTGATGATCTGATGCACTAAAATCTCAGCATTGGATCGGTCTTGCAGATCAATATGCCCTAGATTAAAGAGGGTTAGCAGTGATTCCATATGGTCAAGTGCGTCGTGCATGTATTCAATGCATGTACGTGGCGCCAGTAGAGAATTCAGTTCGCGCAGTTCTTCGATAAGAGGAGGGTTTTCCTCTTTTAGCTTTAGCGATTTAGCTTGATAGTCATGTGAAAAAAGTTCCAGTACGGGGGCAATGAGCACGGAATGCGATGCCACGATAAAGCGTCCTGATTCGGTATAAATGTCGGGATGTTCAACACCCTTGGCATTCATGATTTCACGCAGCAAAAAGACAACGCTGTTGGAAAATTCTTCAAGGGTATAGTTACGCAAACGTGTGGAACTGTGTTGAGAATACTCCACTGCCAATCCGCCACCGATGTTGATAGCATTGAGGTTATCCGCACCCATTTTTTTGAGCTCTGCATAGATATTCCCAGATTCGCGCAAGACACGTTTAAGGGTAGAAATGTCTTGCATTTGAGATCCAACGTGGAAATGAATCATGGTGAAATATTCTAACATGTTGTTTTCTTGGAGCATCCCAATGGCTTCGATGAGCTCGGTAGAGGTTAAGCCAAATTTAGCACTTAAGCCGCTGCTTTTTGCCCATATTCCGCTTCCTTCACTTTGAAGGCGTACGCGAAACCCGATATTAGGAACTTTTAAACCGCAGGATTGTGCAACATCAATAATCCATTCAAGCTCACCTAGACCTTCAATGGTAATGGTGATATCATGACCCATTTGCGCGGCCATGAAGCCAAGGGTTACCATCTCTTCGTCTTTGAAGCCATTTACGGTGATAGGTGAACCCAGGGGTGTTTTTGACATGGCAATGGCAAGTTCTGCTTTGGACCCAGCTTCTAAACCATAGCCGTATTTTTCGCCAAGCTCAACAATGGCATCAACGGCTTCAGGAAATTGGTTAACTTTGAGCGGGAATACGGCACGAAATTTTCCGGTGTAGTCATTTTCAAAGATTGCACGTTGAAAGTTGGAATACAATAAATCAATTTGTTTCCCGATGAGATGAGGAAAACGCAGTATGAGCGGTCCTCTCAAATTGGTTTTTCGTATTCTTTGTGTAATCTCTATAAGTGACGGTGAACTCTTATAATTGACCTTGACTTTGCCCTGGTCAATCATAAAGTTGTTTTCACCCCAGATATCGATACCGTAATTTTGCATTAATGACCTTTAGTGGTGGAATTTTTGATGAAAATAAATGTCGACGTCAAAGTAGATTTCTCCGCCTTCATTTCTAAATGTGAGATGGTTACGACCTAAGTCTGTAATATTACGAATCCCCATGACCGCAAGCATGTTTTTGATACCTTTGAGAAGATTGTTATGGTAGTTGGCAATTTCGCCCGCTTTGCGAAGCACCAAATACGATGCACGTAATGCCGGGTTTTGCGTTGCCAATCCGACAGGACAATGGTGAGAACCGGTACCGGCACACATACGGGCACGAATACATCCCGCACTCATCATAAACCCGCGCGCGATTCCAACGGCATCTGCACCCATAGCCAAGGTAATGATCACATCATCCGGTGTTAAAATTTTACCGCTGGCAATGAGTTTTAAATCCTCGCGCAAACCGTAATCTTTCATCACGGTATCCAAAATATAAAGGGCATTAAGGGTGGTGAGCCCAACAGCACCCATAAGCTCCAATGGGGCAGTGGCACTTCCGCCATCTCCACTGTCAACGGTAATAAAATCAGGATTGCTTAGTCCTGTACGTTTACGTTGCGACATTACTTCTGCGAGTTCTCGGACGTTGGCATCATCGGAGATGACTATTTTCATTCCCACCGGCTTCAGCGATATGTCTTGCAGTTTTGCAATAAAATCCAAAAGTTCTTCATCACTGGAAGCATAAGGGAAACGGTTAGGTGAAATGAGGTCTTTATGGGCCTCAACTCCACGGTAAAAAGCGATATCATCCGATACTTTCGCAGCGGCGAGCTTACCCCCTGTTTGCTTTGCACCTTGCGCAATTTTAATCTCCGTCATGCGGCAAAAACGTATTACTTTGGCATAACGGTCAAAATCAAAGTTCCCCTCTTTATCGCGAACACCGTAAAGTCCTGAGCCGATTTGAAAAACGATATCGGGCATATCTGCAGGGACTTCTTTGGGAAAAGCGCTCAAGGGGGCATTCCAGTTGATACGAAAAAGAAAATGTGAGACAGGATCATATAAATAGGTGTTTTCAATATTGCTGTGCAAGAGAATACGTCGGTAGACTTTAATAGCGACCCCTCGGTTAAAGATCAAAGCGGCTAAGCTGAAGGCTAATTCGGCAAACCACGTCCCTTTTACAACTTCGAGATATTCCATATGAGCCGGATCGGGGCGGTGGGTGTAAAAGAAATTGGAAGTCAATCCCCCTTCGCCGGTATTAACCGGAAAGTGACCCAAAGTAGAGCCAAGCGCAAAGGCGCGTATCCCCTCAGGACTTAGAGCCCCGTCGCTCATAGCTGAGCGTATAATAGGGGTTTTTGTTTTAAAAGGCTTGGTACGTGTTGGTCCGAAAGTTATGCCCAAATCTTGATTTACTTCGGATTCATTGAGAACATGAGAAGAGTGCTTGACGATAAAACGGGAGTTATTAAACGGTTGTGTTAGAGAAAAAGACATAAAATTCGGGACATTTTTAGCGGCTTTGTACACCCATTCAATTTTGTCTCTTGAATCATAAAAAGCTTCGTTGGCGAAGTATTGACGCATCGGCTCACGTAAAGCTTCAAATACATAGCGCATACGTCCGATAACGGGGTAATGTATTAACAGCTGGTGTTTACGTTGTACGTAGCGGTCATACACAAACAACATAAAAAGTAAAAGAGGAATTATCCAAAAACCTAATGCGAGGATTTCATCTAATCCATTGACAACTGTCTGTTTAATTTCCTCCAACATATAAAAACTCCTTATAGTGCATCTAAAGAGATGATAGTCTCTTTTTGCTCAAGTAAATCTTTAATCCAGATAGAATTGGTGTTTCTTTCATTCTCACCGATAACAGCACAGTAGCGAGCATTGATACGATCGGCACCTTTGAGATGGTTTTTGAGGTTTTTAGGTTCATATTCAACCACAGCTCTGTCGGTTTGACGGTATTTCTCAGCACATTTGAGAATCAAGGCCAATGATTCGTTTTCCATAGCACCGAAATAATAGCCGTTTCGGGTAGATTCAGGCATTACGATGAGTTCCATAAGACGTTCAATGCCAATCGCAAATCCTACAGCAGGGGTCGGTTTTCCATCCAGAAACTCGATAAGACGATCGTATCGTCCTCCCCCTGCAATCGCACTCTGAGAACCGATGTTGTCACTGACAAACTCAAAAGCCGTTTTGGAATAATAATCCAACCCGCGTACCAGATTCGTATCAATTTCGTACGCAATATTATGATCATCCAAAATCGTTTTCAACGTATTAAAATCGCTCTGGCACCCATCGCACAGCTGATTGATCAGTTTTGGTGCATTGGCATAGAGGTGTTGGCATTTTTCATTTTTACAATCCAAAACACGGATGGGATTGGTTGCTTTGCGTCGTTGGCAGTCATCGCAGATATTCTCGCCGCAGGTGTCGATAAAAGAGACCAAATTTGCGCGATAAGCGGGCATACAGTTTTGATCACCCAAAGAGTTTAGCTGTAAGCGGTAGCCAATGCCCAACGCTTTTAAAATATCGGCTACCATCATAATCATCAGCGCATCTTCATACACCGAATCCACCCCGAAACTCTCAACGCCAAACTGATGGAACTCTCTCAAACGACCTTTTTGCGGACGCTCGTAGCGAAACATCGCACCGTGATAGTAGAAACGGTGGATTCCCCCTTTTTTATCCAGTTTTTGTTGGATAAAGGCACGGACTACTCCAGCCGTTCCCTCAGGGCGCAAACAGACATCATTGCCCCCTTTGTCGGTAAACTGGTACATCTCTTTGCCCACGATGTCACTGCTCTCACCTACAGAGCGTTTGAACAAAGCCGTCTCTTCAAGCAACGGGGTTTCGACGTAATGAAATCCATACCGTTTGGCAATGGCTGTCGCGGTGTCTATAAAATAGGTAAAACGTTCATAGTCGTTTGAGAGGATATCATTCATCCCGCGTAACGATTGAATCATAAGGCTCCTTTGATGAGATTGGCAATCTCGAGTGTAATGGTATCAATAGATTGTGACGCATCGATTACATGCGTTTGGACTCCCAATGCATGTGCGGAGGCTATGAGGGCTTCTTGGATAGAGAGGAGATACTCAATACCTCTGGATTCAATCACATCGTGCTCTTTTTGAGACAATCGATAACTGAGTACTTCTGCCGAGAGAACAAGGATAAAAACATGCTGAGGAAAATGATTATCGGTAGCTAAACGATTGAGCTGTACGAGAGTATTGAGATCACATACATCTTGAACCGTTGCGTAAGCTACACCTGAGACGCATGAGCGATCGGATATGATCAGAGAATTGATATTAGGAACGATGACTTTTTCGGTGTGTTCCGCACGATCGGCTAAAAACATAAACATTTCAGCTCGTTTATTCTCTAATTCACCGTTGAGCACCATAGACCGAATGGTCTGTCCGACATGGGTACCGCCTGGTTCTTTGGTAAATACGGCATCCGGAAACACTTGACGCAGAGCCTCTATCTGCGTGCTTTTTCCTGCGGTATCAATCCCTTCTATGGTAATGTACATGATTTCATACTCCCAATAACATTTTGGACGGAAGCGGGAAGCAGATGCTCCGTTTTACCGTTGAATTTTAACAAGTTGCGAACGATGGAAGAGCTGATAAAGGCGTGTTTGAGTTTGGGCATCAAATAGACCGTTTCGATTTGGGGGTCCAATGAGTTATTTAAATATCCCAGCTGCAGTTCAAATTCAAAATCACTGACGGCGCGAAGTCCGCGTATGAGGACAGTCGAATTGATCGATTTTGCAAGCTCAACCGTGAGATTATCAAATCCAACAACACGAACACGATCGAACTCTTTGACCGCCAGCTCGACCATTTTGACCCGTTCATCAAGACGGAACATAGGACGTTTATCCGATGAATCGGCGACGGCAATGACCACTTCGTCAAAAAGGTTGAGTGCACGTTCTATAATATCATAATGACCGTTGGTGATGGGATCAAATGTACCCGGGTAGAGGGCTATTTTATGCATGATCGCTCCATCGTTTGTAGAGGTTGTTTTCAATGCCCATGAGATCGCACCATTTTCCGATCATAAAATTTTCCATCTCATCAAGCGTTTCCTGCCCTGAATAATAAGCGAGAACCGGCGGAGCGATAATGACCCCCATCATCGAGAGTTTGTGCATGTTTTCCAGCGCTATGGGTGAAAAAGGGATCTCTCTGGGTGCCAGAACAAGCGTGCGGCGTTCTTTGATCATGACACTTGCCGCACGGGTTATGAGGTTGTCTGCTATTCCGCATGCGATTTTGGCCAGGGTATTCATACTGCACGGGACGATAATCATCGCATCTGCACCGTAGGAACCTGACGCAACAGAGGCCCAGATTTCATCGTTACCGTGTAGCGTTGTGTTTTCCTCTTTGTCTAAAACGATTTGTGCGTGTTGGGAGACAATAAGGTGCTTTTGTATTTCAGCAGGGAGGGCTTTTACAAATTTTAGACCTAAACTGGCACCGCTGGCTCCACTGATTCCGACGACAACTTTCATTGCAATTCCACCCGATTTTCTCCGATCACTTTGGCTTTTGCCCTTTTTTTGTCGCTTTTTTCAATCGTAATAATATCATACAGTGCCCCTTCTTGCGTGGCCGTAGCAATAAACTCAACGATTACAGAACCGTTTTCTACCTGTACGCTTACTTTTGACCCTTTTAACACGATAGGAAGGGTTTCAAGATGACGATCAACGATTGGGGTATTTTCTCGCAAGGAACGACGGAATCGGTTTTTTTGATCGGGCAGGGTGCTTAGAGGTTTGCCTTTGAATTGGGTAAATGAGACCGATTTTATGGATGTATTTGCCGAAGAAAGGATATCTTTTCGACTGATTTTTTGATTGCTGTGAAGCACATTGAGTGTGGCTTCCAAGGTAAAATCAAAATAGCGTCGTATGCCGCCCTCATCCAAGACATAAAAAGTGCCATGATTATTATCACACACATCTTTATCGAAAACCGCTTTGGCATTTAGAGGAAGCGTTTCGATGAAACCTCGGGGGAACACATCAATTTTTTGAATGGTCATAGAGGGGTAGCTGGCCATAAAAACATCGTTTAGCTGTTGCTTTAGAAGGGAGAGATCCAGTGCAGTTTGTTTGGTGAAATTGACATAACGGACTTTTCCCACATCAAGACTGCATCCATTGAGCTCGTAGGTTTTAGCGATAATCTGAGCGTTGATACGATAGGTGATTTTACCATCTGGTATCTGTAATATTTCAAAACGTTTCGGACAACTGTTTGTGAGATCAGTAGAAAATATGGTTGAGTTTTTAAATGTATAGCTTTGCTGCAAAGCATCGCACCAAAGTGTGCTCGAAAAAAGAAAGAAGAAAGTCAATAATCGTGTTAACATAAACGTGATTTTAACACAATTTAGGAGTGTTTACGCAGGATGCGTATACACGTTTAACCTCTTGCCGTCACTTCGAGCAAGTGGTAGCCGAATTGGGTTTTAATAGGACCGTATAAAACGCCGACATCGCCGCCAAATACCGCTTTATCAAACTCAGGAACCATTTGTCCTGGACCGAATTTGCCTAAATCGCCGCCTTTTCTGCCTGAGGGACACTTAGAGTGCTCAGCCGCAGTGCTTTCAAATGATTCGCCGTTTTCGATTTGCGCTTTGAGTGTGTTGCACTCCTCTTCGCTAGCTACTAATATATGTCGTGCCGTTGCCCATGCCATAATGACTCCTTTTATTTTTTGATTGAGGTTGGTGCTCTTAAAGCTGATCAGCACCTTTTTGTGTTAATACCAGTGTCACGCCATCAGATTGTACTTCAAACAGCCCTTCATTCGCCATTTCATCCATTGCGCGTGTAAAAAATTTGTCTTGTTTAGAATCCAATTTTTTTAAAATGGCTTTGATGACATCGCTCTTGGTCATAACATGACCAGCAACCGCTTGGCTGGATTTAAACCAATGGATAAACATTGTTTTGATCTCATTGACTTGAAGCGTCTCTAGATTCTCTTTTTTCGGCGGTGCTTTACGCGCAAAACTGGGAGAGGGTTTTGCGTAATTTTTTTTAGGTGTCATCTTTCGAAATTACAGATCGTGCTTGGGATAGGTTTTTTATCTTTTTTACTGAGATAAGAACTTTTCAAATGCTTTCCATCCGCAGAGACTTCATGGATGATTTTGAACACATAGTTCTCATTCGAGTTGCACAGTTCCGTACTCATGTCGCATTCCATAATGATTTTATTGGGAGTGCTCTCCTGCAAATTGGCGAGATATTGCGGCTGATTCATTTTGACACAGTAATGAGAACCTTTGATGTTTGAACATGCGATATCTTTACAGTGATACATCGTCACCATCTTCTTTTCAGTATCCGGCAATAATTCTTCTTGAATCGTAGTATCTCTGGCAATGTATTTGAACGCGATACCGATATCTACATCCTCAGGATTGTCAAAATGACAGCTGCCTTGTTGTGGTGCTGTTTTTGACATTTTCCAACTCCCTTCCAAAGCACCGATCCACTTATAAACTTCAGCCGGAGTTGCGGCTTGCACAGCAGCGGAAAAGGTAAAACTTAACAGCATTGATAGGATTATTTTTTTCGACATAATAAAGTCCTTTGTTTCTATTCATTTACGTAAGATTATCATAAATATAACCACAACGTCAAATATTGTCACTGACGGTTTGAATTTATTTTATTCTTTTAAGGTAAAGGTATCTGAAATTTTTAGGTAAAATACGGGTCTTTTAACAAACAAGGGATGAAATGAAAGAGTTGAATGCAATGGATTTAAAACTCGCATTTGAGTTAGATATTAAAATGGCTTTGTATACACTTGACCGATACAACATCGCGGCTAATTTGGCTTTGGTAGCTTGTGATGATTATGATATCGATAAAGCCCATCTTATTGAGAGCGTAAGACAAAGTGATGTTGCAAAAAGAGTGAATGATCATTACGTAGCGGTTTTATTTACCTTTGTAGATCATGTCGGTGCCAAATGTGCTTTGGAAAAATTGGTCAATCGTTATGAGCAATATGATTTAAAGGGGAGTTTGATCATCTTGAGACAAGGGGAAAGCATTGAATCCGCATGTGATCGATTGCTAGAAGCCAACCACACGATTCATCAAAATCCTGCGAATAAAATATTCTGTGAAGTTGAGCATGCTAATTGAGATCGTTGTCTTTCCAATACTTTGTTCCTATAGAGTCGGATGCCCGGAGCAACGGTAATCGCCGCGCCGAATGCTTCTCCCTTGTCTGAGAGTTTTGCAGCAGCATCGGCCTGTGCATTGGCTTCCCATCCTTCATTAACAAATCGATCAAATACGGCTTTATTTTCAAAGATAAAAACTGCTCTAAAATCTTTTACCCCAAGTCCAAATCCCACACCGCCAGAGGCCATGTTCATGTAGGTATTTTTACCTGTTTGATTGACGTGGGCCATTCCTGAACCTCCTTCTGCCGATAGAAGCACAAGATTTACGCCGACATTGCTGAACGTTGCATATCCGTAGGCATTGCCAATCATCTCTTTGGCTTCCGGTGCATGTTTATACAGAAGCTGTAATGTCTCATTGCTGGTTTGAATACGTTCTGAACGTTGTTGATCCACCGTTTTACCGCTCCAAAAACCTGAAAACATTATTATGGCCATTACACCCCATAGGATCATTTTGAATGATCGGGCATCTGCCTCTGTCTCTCGTTTGAATAGGTTCATAAACGCATCCTTTTGATTTGTAGTAAGTTAAATTATTATTGGAGTGGATATTTCTTGTCTTTCCACTCACTAAATCCATTAATCATCCAGTATACGTTTTTGTATCCTTGCTTTTTGACCGCAAGAGCAGCTTCATAGGAACTCGCACACGATTCACCATAGCAGTAAAACACCAATGATTCGTCTTTGTCTTTTGGCAGGTCTATAGCCATATACTCCGCTTTTGAGCGGTCAAAAATGATGTGTTTTGCACCTTTGATATGTTGTTTATTGTAATGGCGTTTTTCACGAGCATCGTAAAAAAAGGCTTGCTTGTCATGGAGCATTTTAGCTTGTTTCGCACCAATGACTTTAATACCGTGACGAGCTGCCTCATTTTCATGTGGGGCGATAAGACAAATATCGTATTTGACATCCATGATATAACTTTTTTCACCGTCATACTCAACACCTGACACTGGCGTGATACTCAACAATACGGTTAATAGAACCAAATAGATTTTCTTAAACATGGAAACCTCCTTGATAATTTAATCTTATATGCTAAGACGAAAGAACTGTGTTTAAGATTATGAAATAGGTTTAATTTAATTATTAGTGGAACGAGGGGAAATCTTAGAAAGAATATTTTACTCAGTTCTAGAAATAAAGAATTGCACCTTTTCCAAAGGTACCTCTTGTTTTGCTTCCATGTCAAAAACACCTGTAATCTCTTGTTGTTTCACATCATTATATTGTCCGATATATCCATCTTTTAATGTTGCGTCTGCAAAATAGTATTTTTTTCCATCAAACGTTACATAGGAAGTTGGCTGTTTTAATGATTGGTTATTTGGCACATTGACGGCAAGAAAACCATGATCTTTTGTTAAAATCAATACACATGGGTATTTATTTTGTAAGAGCAAAGTCGCCAATAAGAATGATTTTTCATCGCAATCACCGCCATTTTGGTTGATGACATCTGCTGGATTACGATTGATTGTACTCGATTTATAGGGAATACTTAGAACATATTGGTAGACATGGTCTATCTCGCAATAGGCATCTCCTTTGCACGTTTTTGTCAGCATATCTACTATCGGTTTCATCTCATCGTGTTCATAGACATCGTATTTGTAAAATCGGTCATGAATTTTTACCATTCCCTTTCTTTCGCAATACTGCGCATCGGTTTCAGGGGGTACATTTGCTCTGGCGTAGAGTGAATAGGCGATGATAGCAGCCACACTGTACAATCCAATGCGGTAAAAAAGGCGTTTATTTAGTATGGACATGTGTGATTACGCTCGTATATTTATTCATCTTGCAATGTATTTTGCTTAACCTCAATCAAAAGATTTTTGATTTCTTCAAGTTCACTGTGAATATGATTTGACG
>PDVJ01000195.1_pt2 | contig 16308 bp, 11 predicted proteins | sample 1369811 | NCBI WGS metagenome assembly PDVJ01 (sample SAMN07795376, study PRJNA414565) | Alkali sediment metagenome, whole genome shotgun sequencing project. | reverse complement strand
AGATTGTGAATGATGGCGCTGCCTGTCTCCTTGAGAGAGCTGATTCTCTTTCGTTCTTCTTCCTCTTCGCGGGCTTGTTTCTCCTGGATTTGTTTCTTTAATATAATCCCTTTCTCAGAACTCATTACATGCCTGTATGTTTGCTGGATAGCTTCAGTTCTGCGGTCATGGGCATCTTTGTCTTCGGTTGTTATGCTATCTGCCATATGGTGGAATTTGTGGTAAACTTTCTCAAACGTATCCCAGCTCATTTTTTTCATGATATCTTCAAAAAGTCGATTATCGAGTATATTTTCAATATTTTGAGACAGCGTCACGGCGATGAGTTCGGCATCCATATCCGCGATGTACGCGGCAATAAGCTGGGAGATTTTTTCCCTGTCGGCATGCTCCGTTAATTTATCAAGGGTGCTGAGCATGTGCAGCATGCCCTCCGACAATTTTGCGGCGGGGATAGTGCCATCGTTGATATGCTGCATGCCCGATTGAAATATTCGGGCGACCCATTCAGGATCCTTTGCCATTTCCTTCACCTTCCGCGAATCCAACATGGCATCCGGAACTTCGGACGTGATATACTTCACGATGTCTTCATCTTTTATCTCCAGGCTGGCAACGATTTGCTGGTCTTGATCCTTGGCGATATATATCTTTTGATTAATAAGAATGTGAGGCATGGTCCCCTCGGCGATGAGCTGCTCAAGCCCTCCTTTCTGCTTCACCTCGTCAGGCTTTTTTGCCATAGTGTGGAGAAATAAAATGAGTTCGCTTTTTTCCAGTCCTTTCTCGAAGGTAAGACTCTTGATCCCCCAATTGAGCATCAGCATAAGAAAGACCGCCACCTGAGGCTTACCCAAATACTTCTGGCTCAGCGGCTCCCCGGAAAGGAGCAGGTTCCTGTCCGATTCCGCAAAGAGAATGGATTTCTCATCCTCAAAAAGAGCCGTAAAGGTTTCGTAAAGCTTGTCGACGGTCTTCATGATCATCGCATTCGTAGGCGGGTAAAGGCGTAAGTTAACAATTGCTGAGTTCATAATGACCAATGTATCAACGGCCTTTTCCTGAATAACCAAGCTGGACATTCTGTCACCTCATGAATCCCGCAGTGAGTATATACCATCTATCTATCTGCGGAGAGCTTCAATGCCTCACGCTGCACAACATAGTGTGTACAGACGCATGAAAACTATAAGTCTTGAAGATGGCTTCTATCATTCAAAGCCGTAATTGTGCCTTTTCCGTCTTCGAATTCTATAACAGTTTTTGATGCCACGTCCACACGCACCTCTCTGGCGAAGGAGAGATCCATATTGCGTATTCTGCAGAGAATGGTCATGATGGTCATGCTATGGGAAACAACGAGAACGTTTTTTGATGTATGGAGGATTTTTTCAATGGCTCTCCACGCGCGCGACTGGACGTCATGGAGCGATTCCCCGTGTGGCATAACAACGGAGGCAGGGTCCATGAACCACTTTGTGAGGAAGGGAAGGTGTTTCTCCTTTAACTCCTCCATTGCAATATTTTCAAAGTCGCCGTGGTTGAGCTCCTGAAGATTTCTTTCAACTTCGATGGGCACATTATGATATTTACCGATTGCAAGAGCCGTCTCGTACGCGCGTTTTAAAGGACTCGATACGATGCCCTCGATGGATTCATTTTTGAGAGATTCTGATAGATTTTCTACCTGCCTGCGGCCGTAGGCGCTCAACTCGGTATCCGTGATTCCCTGTACCCTGTTTTCCCTGTTTGAGAGGGTTTCTCCGTGTCTTACCAGAATCAGCTTCAATATCGCTTCTCCGAATACTATTACTAAGCGTTCCCTAACGCATACGCTCAATCTCCTGGATTTTCTTTTCCAGGCGCTTTGGGGATACAGGAAACGCTGTCTTTAATTCCTGTGCGAATACGGATACTTTATACTCTTCAATCATCCAGCGATAATGCTCGATGGCGTTTAATATTTCTTCCGAAACACCTTTCGCCGCAATATTTACCATATCTTGCAGTTTAACGGAAAAGATTTTTATTTCGTGCTCCTTTGCGAGGGCTTTTCCCAGGTGAGCTACGCCCCTTTCCGCACGGATGGAGAGAGCCTTGAGATATCGTGGCACATGGTTCAATCTCTCATCGTCATAGTGCATCAGGAAATCACGAGGCATAAGATGACTGAGCTCCCGACGGAGTTGCACAAGGTACTGGATCACCGCTTTGTTGAAACGGTTGGTGTTTTCCGCAGTGTCCATTGCTGATACGGAATCATTATAAGCCTGCAGAAGGGGCACACATTTTTTTAAAACCGCCTGACCCGCGGGGAGGATTCTCCCGCTCACACTTTCTGCATGGTCAATAAAAGCGCTATGGGTTCTGATGTCTTTTTCGAAAAGGTCATGGAGCACTTTATCAAAGATCATATTTTCAACCGTCTTCACTCCGCCAAATTTTTCCGTCCATGTCTTTACATCACCGGAGAGGGAAAGGGCCTTTCTAAGATACTTAAGATCATTTCTAAAAAACATCGCATAAAGAGCCATCACACCTCTTCTATGGGAAGCATCGGCTTCCTGCCTGCTTTTGAATACTCGGATGTTGACGCATCTTTCCCCTGCTTCCAGGCCTGGATAGGCATAGCCTTCAAAAATACCGGCGCTTTCCAATGGTATCTCCGCGGGAAGTTCTCCGAAATCCCAGGCTGTCAGACCTGTTTTTTCCCAGGACAAACGCGCTTTGTTGAAAGCGGCTGATTCCGCATCGGCAATGATGCCTTTTCGAAGTTCGTGAATATCACGGCTCGCGGCAACTTCTTTTCCCTGCGCGTCGACCACGGAAACCCGTATCTGCAGGTATTCGGCAAGGGCATCGGGAGCCCACAATGAGACCGGTATGTCGATGCCGAATACTGCGTAAATAATTCTACTCAGCGCGGACAATAGAGAACCTTCTCCCTTATGCATTTCGGACATGATCACATCGCACGCGCGCGAAAGGGGTGGGAGTTTTTTTCTATACTCTTTGGGAAGCCCTTTCAGGAGTGCGGCAACCTTTTCCCGGAGCAGTCCTGGGATTATCCAGTCCGCGGAATGTGCCGTCAATGCTGATACCATGTGGATGGGAACTTTCAGGGTAATGCCGTCGTCTGCGGTTCCCGGGGCAAAGCGATACACGCAAGGGAAGCGATGCGTATCCAGAAGGATCTCATCGGGATAGAGAGACAATTCCTCATTCTCCGGCCTTCGCTGCAGGATATCTTCCTCTTTCATATGGAGAAAACTGTCGCTTCCTCTTTCCCTGATCAATTTTTGCAGGGTCCTCACATCATAGATGCCGGACAATTTTTCACGATAAAACCGGGCTATGGTCTCTTCGTCAGCAAGCAGATTGCGCCTCCTGATTTTATCTTCCATGTGTGAGACGCGCTCAATGACCTCCTGATTATGGTTCAGAAAGGAAAAGGGCTTTTTCAGATTCCCCTCCACAAGGGCGCTCCGGACAAATATTTCCGAGGCCTCATCGGGATTAATCCGGCCATAGGAAACAGGCCTTCTGGGCACAATGACAAGACCAAAGAGGCTTACCTGTTCAAAGGCCACAACCTCGCCACGATCCCTGCTCCAGGTGGGCTCGGAATAGGTTGAACGGCAAAGATTTCCTCCCAGTTCTTCCAGCCACTCTATTTTGATGTTGGCTGTCATGCGCGCAAAGAGCCGTGACGTTTCAATCATCTCGGCGGCTACGATCCAGGTGCTCCCTTTGTTGAAAAGTCCGGAACCGGGAAAAATCATCACTTCCTTGCCCCTTGCAGCAGTGTAAATATTTTTTTCCTTTTTCAGTGCGATGTTGGAAAGGTAGCCGGAGAGAATTGATTTATGGATACCTTCGTAAAGGGTATTATCATCCACGTCCTGTCTCTTACGTGTATGCCAAGCCTGCTCATGCAGGATCTCTTTGAGCTGGTCATGCACGTCAATCCATTCCCTCATCCGTCTGATCGATAGATAGTGTTCACGGCAGAATTTCTTCATACGATTCTTACTTTTCGCCGTATGCAGGTGACCATGGTATTGTTTCCAGATGCGAAGGAGGGTCAGAAAATCAGAGGACAGATCGACAAAGCCGGCGTGGATCTTATCGGCCTCCTTTTCATATTCCACCGGTCTTTCCCTCGGATCCTGCATACTCAGGGCGGCCGCAATGACCAGGATTTCTTCCACGCGACCTTCCTTTTTCGCCTCAATGATCATCCGGGAAATTCGGGGGTCCATGGGAAGACGTGCCATCATTTTTCCTCTCGGAGTCAGGACATACTGCTTCACCGCGTCCGCATCACTGTTGTGTGCTCCTACTTCGATCGCCCCCAGTTCCATAAGAATATCAATGCCATCCCGTATGTTCTTCGGGTGTGGGGAATCAATAAAAGGAAACGTTGATATGTCTCCCAGGTTGAGGGACAGCATTCTCAGGATGACCTCCGCCAGGTTCGATCTGAGGATTTCCGGTTCTGTGAACAGGGGTCGGTCTTCATAGTCGGCTTGGTCAAACAGGCGAATACAAATGCCTTTCTGTACCCGGCCGCAGCGTCCTTTCCGCTGGTCGGCGCTGCTTTTCGAGATGTCTTTCACGGGCAGGCTTGTCGTGCGCGAACGGGGATTATACTGGGAGATTCGCGCCAGGCCCGTATCGATTACATATCGGATTCCGGGAATGGTGATGGATGTCTCGGCCACATTGGTTGCGACAACGATCTTGCGTGACGTTGCCGGCTGAAAGACGCGGCGCTGTTCCTTCCAGGGAAGACGGGAGAACAGTGGAAGAACAGTAGCTTCATAATCAAGCTTTGCTTCGATGAGTTCGCATGTATCACGGATATCCTGTTCTGTGGGCATGAATATCAGGATGTCTCCGCCATACCTGCTTTCCATGAGGTCTTTGAGTGCCGCTATCGCGGAATCAACATACATGATATCACTAGACGCTTCAGATCCGCTGTTTATAGGTTTGTAGCGTACTTCCACAGGATACATGCGGCCGGAAACTTCAATTATGGGGGCGTGGAACGCATGGGAGAATTTTTGCGTGTCGATAGTTGCCGAGGTGATAATGACCTTGAGGTCTTTTCTTTTTCTCAGGAGTGTCCTTAAGATACCCATGACGAAGTCGATATTCAGACTTCTTTCATGGGCCTCATCTACGATAATGGTATCATAGTGGCGGAGAAACGGGTCATTCTGGGCTTCATTCAGCAGAATCCCGTCGGTCATGATTTTGATGTAATTGCTTTTCCCTGTGCGGTCTTCAAAGCGGATCTGATACCCTACAGATCGGCCGACTTCCTCGCCCAGTTCTTCGGCTATCCGATGAGCCACGGTTATGGCGGCAACCCTTCGTGGCTGGGTACAGCCGATCATCCCGGTGATTCCCCTGCCGGCTTCAAGACACATCTTCGGAATCTGAGTGGTCTTTCCCGAACCCGTTTCACCTGTGATCACCACGACACGATGCTTTTGTATGGTCGTGACAATGTCATTTTTTTTTGAGGTAATCGGAAGGGCTTCCGGATAGGTGATAGTGGGAATATTGGCACGCCGTGCGACCTTATCCCTTTCAAGGGTACTTACAAACCGTTTTTTTACTATGCTCTTATGAATCATATAAAGTGTATTATTTCATGAAACCAGCTTCAATGTCAACAAACCCGGTGCCCTCTCATACTCTGCGTTTACAATTAGCGCAAAAAAGTATATAGTGTAACAAAACCCGCGGATTTTGGCCGCGAGGGAATGACTCGAAACGGTACTGCAGAAAGGGGTTTATCATATGCCTTTGGCCACTTTCTATTTCCAGCTTCATCAGCCTTTCAGGCTTCACCCGGATAGAAATAGATTTCTCTGGGATGAAAGTAATAGTGAAATTTTTTTTAAGGTCGCAGCGAATTGTTACCTGCCGGCGTTGCGGATGTTTGCGGATCTTATTCTACACTACCCCGCATTCAAAATCGCCCTCAGCATGTCAGGCACATTTATGGAGCAGGCTGAACTTTACCAGCCGGAGGTGATCAGGGTATTACATGAGCTCGTAAACGCGGGGAAAAAGAACCAGCAGGTTGAATTCCTTGATGAGACCTATTATCATTCTCTTACAAGTCTCTTTGCCGATCCTCAAAAGCAGGAGTTTCGTGATCAAGTGATGCTGCACAGGGTAAAGATGCATGAGCTTCTTGGAATCCTTCCTACTTCATTCAGGAATACAGAACTGATGTATAACAACCAGATTGCGGAAATAGTCGCCGATATGGGGTATCAGGCTATCCTCTGCGAAAAAAGAGACGACATGTTTATGATGAAAAATCGTCCGATTTCTCCGAATGCCGTATTCCGGGCGAAAGGAAGCAATCTGATTGTAATCCCGAGAAATAGGGAACTGAGCGATGACATCGCGTTCAGGTTTCCTCACAGTTCTCTCTCGCCGGATGAGTATGCATCTCATATCGCGAAAATTGATGGCGAGGCTGTTCTGCTTGGATATGATTTCGAGCATATAGGTGAACATATCTGGGAGGATAAGGGCATATTTGAGTTTTGGAAAGGATTGCCGGAAGCGCTTGCAAAATATCCGAACATTGTGGCTGCCAATCCCTCGGACATTGCTGAACGATTCAAAGATGCCGACTGCCCCGTTGTAGATATTCATGACTTGTCGACATCTTCGTGGGCCGATAAAGGGAAAGATACTTTCGGCTGGCTGGGGAATCCCACGCAATATGATCTTTTTAAAGACATCGAAAGCATAGAGAAGGATGTACGGAAAGCAGGGGGTGAGCTTTTCACCAGGTGGCGGCATTTAACCACCTCGGACCATGTGTATTTCCTCCATGAGAAGATTGGCGAGGATCACGCGGTACATTTCTATTTTAACCCGTACGGAGGATCGACAGCCAGGGCGGCGCAAATATTGACGAGAAAAATTGATGATCTCCAGTTGATGATAAAAAGGTTTGACGTCCTGAAGCATGGCGGGAAAACTGCCGTGCTCATGATCACGCCGGAAACGGGGAGATTGCCGGAAGATATGGGAGGCCTGTCAAAATATATATCCGGCAAGAGCGGGGGGCAGGGAGAAGTAATTTCTGCACTGTGTGAGGGGCTCACCGAAAGAGGGATTGATATCCATCTGGTGACGCTGAACTTAAAAAAACGGTTTCAACGTGAATTACACATGGATGAAAATCAATGGAGGGAAATCAGATACAAAATCGATCCGGACAAAATTCACCTTGTCAGTTCTGCAATTTTTGCGGAAAATCTCAGTGCATACACTGGAGATGTGTTAATGACCGCTGCAGAATTTCAAAAGGAAATAGTCAATAATATTATCAAGGAAGTCAGGGCAAAGCATGAGGGGAGGGTGATCATCCATTCTCATGACTGGATGGCGGGAGGCGCCATTACGGCGTATGCCAAAGCGACGGGAATACCGGTGTTGCACACTGTCCACAATGTCTTTACCGAGCATCTGCCGGTTGATCTTTTGAGAGGAATCAATCTTATAAACATAGCCGAATACATCTTCTTGTCTGAACATGAAGGAAGGCACGCCATAGACTGCCAGGCCACGGCCATAAAGAATGCGACGATGATCAATTTTGTCGGGAAGAGGTTTTTAGAGGAGATTGTTGATGATTTCTTCCTGGACAGACTTCTTGTGCCTCCAAGCGTCCGCCAGGAAGTCAAGGCGAAGTATTATCAGGATTCTGCCAGAGCCATCATCAATGCACCGTCTCAATTGATGTATCCTGAAATCTGCGAACATTGTTTCAGAAAATATGGTCCTGATGAACCTGTACTGGAAGCAAAAAGAGAAAATCTTGTTGAATTCCAGAAAAGAACGGGCCTTCGGGTTGATCCGGATGCAATACTGTTTTTCTGGCCGTCAAGACTTGATCCGGTTCAAAAAGGTATTGAACTTCTTGAATATATCGCCCAGCATTTCGTGACGATACACAAGGATGCACAGATTGCAATTATTGCTGACGGTGTCGGGAATGATCGGACCCATGTGGATATTTTAGGGAGAATCGCGTGTTCATCGAACGGCAGAATTACCTATCAACCATTCAGTGAAAGTCTATCCATGCTGGGATATGCTGCTGCACATGACGTCTTCGGCGCTTCGCTGTATGAACCGTGCGGTCAGATTGACCAGGTCGGGAATTTATTCGGGGCAACAGCTACCAACCGCGACACAGGCGGGTATCATGACAAGATTCGGGAGCTCTACCTCAAAAGAGACGGTTCACCCCAAGATGTGGGCAATGGTTTTCTCTTTCGCGATTATGACACCGGAGGCTTATGGTACGCGTTGAATAAGAGCATCACCTTTCACAGGAGATCCCCGAAAGTAAGAGAACGGCAAATCAAAAGGATCATGAAGGAAGCACGGGAAAAATATGATCAGAGGAATATGATTGCCGAGTATATGAGAATCTATGAAAAATTGAATGGAGGCAAGCCACTGACATAAAAAATGATGCGAACCCCATAATAGAACTCACCTCGTTTTCTTACCTGATAATCAAACATTTTTATGTGTACATTCCCGCTATTCAACAATGACTATTGTCAAAAATTGTCAGATTGTCGGATTATTTTACACATTTAATAACATTTGTTTAACAAATGATAATTTTTATGAATTCGGCAAATATTTCAGAGTTCAGCTTCTGATTTTAAGGGAAAAATGTCGGATTCCTTTACAGAGTCGATACATCAGGAAACACTCTAAAATACAGTATCCTTTTAATATCGATGCTTTATGGGAATGGAATGGAACTTGCAACTATTCGGAACTTCAGCAGGCCGTGTAGAACATATACATTGTATTACATTAGTCCCTGCCATGGTACATAAGAAATCATAAATCGAACACATAAAAAATATTTTATTCATTTCAATGAAGATCGCCTTTCTCAAAAAAAAACCTGAAGAAGGTCAGATTCTTAATAAAAGAACTGAATCGACGTCAGCCGATAAAAGGCTGGACGCATTCGTCAAAAGGGTGCAGGAGGATATGGCGAAGAATAAAATAAGCCAGATCGAAGGAGACCAGTTAATTATAAAAACCACCCTTTTGATAAACATGCTGACGAGACTGTAAGGTTTTATCAGCCTTGACTCACCGCATCCAAAATTTTTCTTGCTGCTGCCCTTACACCTGCCGGAAGTAATATCCATTCATATTCCAGAATATGCTTCTGCAGATTTGCCGAGGCATCTTTGAGACTCAAGGATCCTCTATGCAGACCTATGACAATGTCGCGCGGAATTTTCACATTTGCTTTCAAGATGACAGGGCCCTGATCGATAGGAAAACCTACCTCATGTATGGTCACACATGTTTCAAAATCATCTTCCGGGTTTTTAATCTCGCGGTAAATATTATCCATGACGTCGGTTAATACCCGTTCATGAACTTTGAGGCCGTACATGTGCCTTCCACCGTGCTTTTGTGTATCTGCCGGATGAATATTAATCGTTAAGACCCCTTCTATAGGATAGAGTTCCCACACGCACCCCGCTAAAATGATCAATTGAATGTGATTCTCCTTGACATATTGTTTTAGCCGACCGTTGAAATCAGGAAATCTGCAATTTCGGGTATAAAGCCTATGTTATACGCATTCATTACGGCGTGTGCGTCTGTGCCGCTCCCTGATGCGATGATCCCTGCATTAATGCCTGATGTATTCATACCGTTGTCTCCTTTCATAATGGCAATAGTGAAAATAATTAATTTTAACCAGCCTTTATCAGGACAAGAGCGGTCCTGGTCGGCAGATAGATGGTGATTGAATGTCGTATACTTCCATCAGGAAGCATTTCAGGACGCGTGTAATAGACCTGTCCGGGCTGAATACGTCCATGTCCTCCGAAGTCGGATGCATCGCTGTCGAGGATCAGGCGATATTCTCCAGGAGATATATTGACAGGATATTCCGTGAATGAACGTGTCGGGTTGAAGTTGAAAAGAAAAACCAGTCCGGATCGCTCATAACCCAGAAGCTGATTTTCCTGATGCTCGAGGAGAAGCCGCGGTGCAGGAGCATCAAGAAGATTATAGTCAGAAGCCATGCGTATCATTGCCTTATCAAATTCAGCCATGAATCGGTATCGAAGATTATTGTCATCACGCAGATTCCATTGGCGGCGCGCATACTTGTATGACCAGTTATTTCCCTCACGGGGGAAGTCTATCCATTCGGGATGTCCAAATTCGTTGCCCATAAAATTGAGATATCCGTTTCCTGCAGTGGACATGGTGACAAGTCGGATGAGCTTATGCAGCGCAATTCCTCGTTCTACCTGTAGATTCGACTCGAAAACATTCATGTGCGTGTACATGTCCGCGTCGATGAGCCGGAAGATTAGCGTCTTGTCACCGACAAGGGATTGATCATGTGATTCGGCATATCCGATGGTTTTTTCGTCGATACGGCGGTTGGTGAGTTCATAATACAGATGCCCTATTGGCCAATGCTCGTCGGGCGTTTCCTTTACAAGCTTAATCCAGTAGTCCGGCGCACCCATGGCAAGACGGTAATCGAACCCGTAGCCACCTTTTTCAACAGGAGCGACAAGTCCCGGCATACCGCTCACATCTTCCGCAATCGTGACAGCGTTGGCATTCACGGTGTGAATTACTTTGTTCGCCAGGGCAAGATACACTGCTGCATCCTCATCGACGTTTTCTCCGAAATAGTCCGTGTATGAGGAAAAAACCTTCCCTAAGCCGTGGTCGAAGTATAGCATGCTCGTCACGCCGTCAAAACGGAATCCGTCGAAACGGTATTCATCAAGCCAATAGCGGCAATTAGACAGAAGAAAATGGAGAACCTCCGGCTTGCCGTAATCGAAACAGCGCGAATCCCACGCCCAGTGAAAGCCGCGGGTGCCGTCGTGGAAATACTGATAAAAACTGCCATCAAAACGGCTGATGCCTTCTTGTTCATTCCGGGCCGCATGGGAGTGAACGATGTCCATGATCACCGCCAATCCTGCCTCATGCGCGGCATCAATCATCTCTTTCAGCTCTTCAGGTGTTCCGAAACGGGATGAGGCCGCAAAATAGTTGGATACGTGGTATCCGAATGATCCGTAATAAGGATGTTCCTGGATGGCCATGAGTTGCAGGGTGTTATACCCGGCATCAACGATGCGCGGGAGAATATTTTCACGAAACTCACGGTAGGTGCCGATTTTTTCCTCACACTGCGCCATGCCGGTGTGCGCTTCGTAGATCATTGGAGCTTTTGATAATCCGCAAAAATCAAGCTTCCGCCATTGGTACGCGACATCCGGAGACCATACCTGGGCGGCAAAAAGTTTTGTGTGGGGATCCTGCACCGCACGGCGGGTGTAGACAGGAATGCGCTCACCGTACCCGCCTGGCCAGTGTACCAATAGTTTGTAAAGCTGTTCATGGTGAAGTCTTGAAGCGGGCAGGCGCAACTCCCAGCTGCCGCTTTCCGTCATGCGCCGGAGGGCGAATTCCTCTTCCTTGCGCCAGCCGTTGCAGTCTCCGATGAAGTAGATGGCCGTGGCATTAGGCGCCCATTCACGAAAAACCCATTCGTCACCCTCGCGATGGAGACCGAAATACTCGTGACCTGATGCGAAATCGGCGAGTGTAATACGGCCACCGGTGAGACGCTGCTCCATCGCCCTGATTTTCATATATCTGCGCCGAATCGATGACGTGTAGGGCTTCAGGTGTGGATCTGCCGAATAGAGCTTCAGCTCCTCGGTCTGCACGCCTCTGTGCCTGCTTTCTTTGGACGGTGTCCGTGTTTTTTTTTGCATTCCTTTCCTCATTGCCGCCAGCCGAGATCCAGAACCATGTCTTGCGGCGCTTCAATTTTCACAGAGGTGAATATGGATTTTTTTTGTCCTCCCGGGATATCAAGATTCCAGATCAGGGATGAGAAAGTTTTTTCCGCGGGCTCGGGATTGTGCGTGAATGTTACCGAAATTCTTTCATCCCTTGGCTGCGGAGTTGGTTCTTCCACGATTACCCTCACGGGAGAAGTTCGGGAATTCTGAACATCGATTTGCCAATCCCAGGTGTAGGTGTGCTTCCCTTGAAGAAATGTTTTTTCACCTGATTTCTTGGAGAGTAACTGCGCTTTTACTGTGATAAGCGGATCAACCCCAAAGAAAACGATTGCCTCTTTTCCGAAAAGCGCAAATTCACGTTTGCCTAAAATCGCACCGTCCATCACAAATGAGCAGCTTCCTGAAGGGATTTCTTTTTGTTCCGTAAGGTTGACCGATGCCCTGACGAATACCTGATGATTCTGGCTCGGCCTGGTCAGATACGCGAATTCGGATGGCCACGATTCTTCCTGAATCTTTACCTTCTGCTTCGCTCCCGCCGGGATATTTTTCTTGCCGAGCTGCCAGAGTGAATAGGTACTTTGTCTAATCTCTTTCGGCGCAGGTGGCGCCGCTGCGGGAGCAACGACATCCCCTTCGCGCTCGTCGGCAGCTTCTGCCTTCATAGCCTTTTTTCGGACTGCTTCAGATCGGAAAAAAGATCGAGGCTTGATGATCCATGGCGTTAATTCACCGGGATGTGTCACTCGTGGAGGCTTGAGAGTGGCTAAGTTAATATTCACATTCTTCCAGTCCTGACCCGTGCTTTGCCATATTTCAGCTTCCCATGTAAAAGATATTTTTTTATTTTGAGGATGAGCTTCTAAACGATACAGAGGGTGCCAGCCGCATTCGGAAAGAGAATACGTATAAGAAAGGGTTGTCTCGACATTTTTGGATCCCGAAAGGAAAATGGTAATCTCCCATGCGGTCTCTCTCCTTCCGGCTGCACGGTCGAATTCATCCTGCGCTTCCTTGATCTTTTTATCCAGTTTCTCGAGTTCCCCTTCCTGTATAAGCTTGTCCTGATATGATTTCTTGACGTTTTTGCCGATTGCTGCAGACATGTTATGCGCATCGGCGACAGTCTTTACCTTTGCCTTGGTTTGCAAGTGCCAGAACTGGACCTGCGTGTCGAGGGCTCGTAGTGCTGATTGAAGACTTTTTCTTTCGTCCTTGAGTTTATCGAGCCGTGTGCGCAGGATTGCGATTCTTGCATCATCCTGGCGGACAATCTGCCGCCACGCCATGTCTTCAATTCTCATTTTTGAATCTTGCCGTACGTTTACGGTAAGAGAATCGGGATCAGCCTGTCCGGGCAAGATGATGATCGCTTTCCGCAAGTCTTTATCCTCTGCATGAAGCGTTACTTTCGCGACTTCTTGTACATACGCGGAATCAGGAAAGAACGTCACTTCATGGGGCGCTGACCATGCATGCGCAGGAGAAAGGAACACCGCCACAAGAATTAATGAAAAAAAATGTTTTTTAATGGTTTTTTTGTCCGGCATCTATTCACCTCAAGACCTAAAATTATGTGCAATTGATTCCGCAATCGATTTAACCTCCCCCATGATGGAAAACACATCGACATGCAGGAGCTTCCGCTCATGCATCACGAGAGAACCTCCAATAATGCTCGTTTTCACATCCGGACCTGAAGCCGCATACACGATTTGTGAGTAATGATTATACAGGGGGGTAAGATGCGGCTTGTTCATGTCAACGATAATGATATCGGCATATTTGCCGGGTTCGATGGAGCCTATACGATTTTCCAGACCGAGCGCCTTTGCCCCTGATATGGTGGCCATCCTCAAAACCGTTTTCGCGTCCATTACGGTGGGGTCCATCTCTATAACCTTATGGAGCCTGGCTGCCGTACCCATCTCCCTGAACATGTCCAGATCATTGTTACTCGCACACCCATCTGTACCAAGGCTTACCGTAATGCCTTTATTGATCATGCGGGAAACAGGGGCGCAGCCTGCCGCCAGCTTCATATTGCTTTCCGGGTTGTGGGATACTTTCACGTTGTTCTCCCGGAGCAATTCAATTTCACTGTCATCCAGCCATATGCAGTGGACAGCCAGGGTGAGACTGTCGAGAACGTCGATATCCTTTAGATAGCTGACAGGTCTTTTCCCGAATCGTTCTTTTACGATGGCGACCTCTTCTTTTGTTTCCGCTATATGGATATTGTATACGACACCGCACTTTCTGGCAATATCCTTAATGGAGGCGAGAGTGTGAGGCGAACATGTATATGGTGAATGGCAGGCAAGAGAGGGGATAATCAATGGAGATTTTTCCTGCCATTTGTAAATGAATTTTTCGGCAATGTCGGCAATCTTTATAGGGTCATTTTGTTTGGGCAGGTCAATAAACCCCTGAGAGATTACGGCGCGCATGCCTGAGTCGACGGCGGCACGGGCGACGCTGCTTTCATAAAAATATGCATCACAGAATGTCGTCGTTCCGGAGAGAATCATTTCCGCAATGGCCAGCATCGAACCGGCATACACCATATCACGGTTTACGAAGCGTGCCTCCGCAGGAAAAATGTGGTCATTCAGCCACTCCATGAGGGGGAGATCATCGGCAAGCCCGCGAAAACATACCATGGGCAGGTGGGTGTGGGTGTTTATTAATCCCGGCATGATTACAGACCCGGCTGCATTGAGGACAGTTTTGGCATCGTGTGTATTTCCACCGGGAATATCTTTTTTTTCCGCGGCAAAGACTATCTTCCCGTCTTTGATACCAATTGCCGGATTTTCGATGACGTTCATGCTTTCCGACATGGTCAGGAGCGTGCCGCCTTCGATCAGGATATCGAGTCCACTATTGCTCATAACATTTTTCCACGGCTACGTAATGTTCATACCGCTTTTGATCTTCTGTGAAGTTTCCCTGACCATGTCGATTATCTCGCTTTCGTCGATGGTCAGAAGCGTGCGATTTTTCATGACTACGTTGCCGTTGATGAACACGGTGTCCACATCAGTTCCATTTACGGCATACACAATATGCGAATATTCATTATACAGGGGAGTAAGATGTGGCCGGTTGAGATCAATGAGAATAATATCAGCCTTCTTGCCGGGGGTGAGAGAGCCTATTATTTTATCAAAGCATAACGCTTTGGCGCCGTCGCATGTCGCCATGCGGACAACAGTCCTCGCATCCATAACCGTCGGGTCGTAGTGCACGACCTTATGCAGCTTGGCCGCCGTATCCATCTCCTGGAACATATCCAAATTATTATTGCTGGCACAGCCATCCGTACCCAGGCCGACAGTAACGCCGGCAGCGAGCATTTGCAGAACCGGAGCAACTCCGGAGGCGAGCTTCATGTTGCTTTCAGGATTGTGAACAATTTTGCAGCCATGATCGGAAAACATCCGCATGTCATCGTCTTCCATCCATACGCAGTGAAAGGCAATGAGCCGTTCATTGAGACAATCCATTTTCTTCAGGAAGGATGTCGGAGTGTCAACGCCTTTGTCTTTACACAGCTGCTCTCTTTCTGTTTTTGTTTCCAGGTAATGAAAGGCGAGGGGGATGCCGTACTCATCGGCAAGATGCTTTGCATCTTTGAGGAGGCTTTCGGAACATGTATAGAGAGAATGAGGTTCAACGGCTATGTGTATCAGGGGGTCATCTGCCCACGTGGCAATGAGCGTTTCCGTGTACTTGATGCCTTCGGCAGGTGTTTTTGCGTTGGGTGAGGGGAAATCAAAAAGAACCTCGCCTATGCGACACCTCATGCCTGCCTTTTTTGCCGCCCTCGCAACCTCGTCTTCAAATATATACATGTCACAAAAAGTTGTGGTTCCGGACTTAATCATCTCCGCGCAGGCGAGAAGGCTTCCCATGTAGGAAAACTCCCTGTTTACAAACGCAGCTTCGGCGGGAAATATGTAGTTGTGAAGCCAGTCCATGAGTTCCAGGTCATCGGCCAAACCTCTGAAAAAGGTCATGGGCGCGTGGGTGTGGCAATTAATGAGACCGGGCATTACCAGGAAACCCGCCGCATTGAGTATCTCACGGGAAACGTATTGATTCTCTATTGTTTCCTTTTCTCCGACTGCAATGATATATTCTCCCTTGACGGCAATCGTGCCGTTTTGGATCAAAGTATCCTTTTCATCCATAACCAGTATCCTGCCACCGGAAATAAGGTGATCAACCTCGATCACTGTAGAATACCTCCCCTTTATGAATGTGCACTTTATACCATCCAATTAATGTCTTGACACGTTTTTTTAAAAATAATAAGAAATTCCCCACATTATGCCTGGGTGGCGGAATTGGTAGACGCAAGGGACTTAAAATCCCTCGATACTTAGTATCGTGCCGGTTCGACTCCGGCCCTAGGCAC
>PDVJ01000280.1_pt1 | contig 16319 bp, 19 predicted proteins | sample 1369811 | NCBI WGS metagenome assembly PDVJ01 (sample SAMN07795376, study PRJNA414565) | Alkali sediment metagenome, whole genome shotgun sequencing project. | reverse complement strand
ACATGGGCTATCAAGGAGTGGGCTACCCTGCTCGCGATGCTCGCCTGCTTTGCGTCTCTAATGCCCCTGGGACGCATCTTTCTTGGAATAAAATTTTTCAATCCTATTCAGGGTGCTCCCACAGGGAAATACGCCTGTTCCATAAGGTCGTATCTCAAGTTCAGCGGGATCAATGGTCTGCTCCTGTGGCTGTACCTGCCGCTCATTTTTGTTCTTTTTGGCGTCCATGTGTACGTCGTGCCCATTGACGGGATTTTTCCCATGATGATGGTGAACGGGGTGGTCTGGTGGTTTTTCTGGATCAACCTGATCGGGTTTTTTATCTTCAGACGGTGGTTCAGGAGGGAGTCGCAAAAGACCGGACTCACATGGGCGGAGGTGGGTGTTTCTCATCGACAAGAGGGTTTCGGGCTGGACCGCGGGAAGACTGCAAAGACCATTTTGCTGGCCTTGATCCTTTTCGGCTTTGCGTACTTCAGCGAGCATCTGCTCGAGCAGATCTTCATTGTGGATTTCAGGTTTCTCTTTCCCTTTGCGAGCGATCTGACGGTTGAAAGAGCCTGGATCTGCCTGCGTTACTTCCCATTCATCCTGGTCGGTTTCGTGTTCATGGGGGTCTTCCTCCATGGCCAGCTTCGAAGACCCGCAAAGGACAGCCGGCTGGCTACATGGATCTCGTGGTCCTTCTGGAATCTTGTTGCCATGGTCACGCCGGTGATTCTCTTTCTCATGATCCAGTATGTGCCGCTTTTAGCAACCGGTTACATCCCCCTGGTCGGTCCGGGCGGCATGTTTGTCTCCTTTGTGCTCAATCTTTTTCACATTATCGGTGTTCTGATCATCGTCGTCCCTCTGTCCACCTGGTTCTATCAAGTTACCGGAAAAATCTACCCGGGCGCCTTGCTCAACGCCCTGATCGTGACCTGGATGTTTGTCTCCTCCCAGGTGGTGGCGCCTATCCCTGTGTGAAGCCGGTCGTTCTTTCAACCCTATTGACAACCCGGAGAGAACGCCATAAAATGACTATAGTCAGTTGACTATGAGCAAGAATGGAGGAGACGATGGAAACCTTGTCCGTGTCAAAATTCAAAGCGACTTGCTTATCCGTTTTGGAAGAAGTCAAAACGAAAAAGAAGAGAGTTTGCATCACCAAGAGGGGAGAACCCATTGCGGAAATCGTGCCCGTGAATACAAAAGAAAAAAAAGTTCCCCTGAAAGGTTGTGTGACATTCATTGGTGATATTGTCTCCCCGGTGGCCGAGGATGAGTGGGAGGTTCAGAAGTGAGGGATATTCTTCTGGACACTCATGTTTGGATCTGGGCGAGTCTCGATGATCGGACCTCGCTTTCGCCAAGGGCGGTAAGAGCGATCAAAGAAGCGAAAAGAAAATGGGTTTCAGCCATTTCCTGCTGGGAACTGGCGAAATTGGTGGAAAGAAAAAGAATCGGGTTTTCCATACCGGTCCTTAACTGGATCACAAGGTCTTTCAACGAGATGGACATCAGCATTGCCGATCTTTCTCCAGAAATCGCCGTCGAAAGTACCCAGCTAAAAGGATTTCACAAAGATCCGGCGGATCAAATCATTGTAGCCACATCCCGCGTGTTGGGCGTACCCCTCCTCACTTCAGACCGAAGGATACTGGATTTCCCTGACGTGGAAACAATCTGGTAGACTTTCGTAGTGACGTCGCATGGTACTCGAGGTAGTCGAATTCCCGTCTTTGGACGGAGGGCGGGTCTCATTTTTTGACAGAGCGCAAATTCAATTATGTCAAATGTTGAGATCTGACCCTTGCCATTCGAGCAGCGCCTAATTCAAGGCGGTCCGTCTTCGACCATTAGGTTACCAAGTTCGTTCTGGTCGCCCTGCCTGATGGGAAATTTGTCCTGGAGAATCCTGCCCACCTCTCCGACGGCCTGGCAGATACCCTCCGCCGGCCGCCCGTCCTTGATCGCCTGAATGATCGTGGCAACAACGCCATTCCAGTGCGCCTCGGGAATCGCGGCGTTGATGCCCCGGTCGCCGAGGACCCAGACTGTGCGCTCGCAGAGAGAGATATAAATGAGAACTCCGGTCTCTTGACGCGTTTGGTATAGGCCCTTGCGGAAAAACTGGATGTGGGCTGCCTCCCGAACCTCTTCCTCCATTTCTTTTCCGCGAATGAAAAACCGCTTCAGGATATGGACACGTTTGACAGTTTCGTGAAACACCAGAAACAGGGGAATCAGCACTGCCAGGAATACCCACAGATTGGAAGGGCCGGCCCAGAATAAACCTCCCAGCGCCGGAGTGAGAGCGACCGCTGCAGGGAATGAAAAGGCGGTCGCACCGAGCAGACCGGCCATGGGATAATGATAGCTCGTGGGGACCAGCATAACGACGATTTCGCCCCTTGTGCGGCTCTCTGCCTCGCGGACGCAGGCTTCAATCTTATCTTGATCCGCTTTGGAAATGAAGCGTTCCAACAGGTCTTTCATGAAATCCCCATCTAGCCCCAATCTACCAGCTGCCTGAAGCTCCGCCGCCACCGAACCCGCCGCCGCCACCGGAGAAACCACCGCCTCCCGAGAATCCGCCTCCGGAGGAGAACCCTCCGGGGAAGCCGCCGTATCCTCCCCCGGACCGCCTGCCGTAATGCAGAGGTCCACTGCCGCGTGCGATACCGGCAAATAATGAAAGGATGAAACCGACAACTAGGCCGATGCCTGCCAGGGCAACCAGGAACCCCAGTCCGGGTGAAAATGCCATATGGCCCAGGAACGGCATGAAAAATCCACCAGCCGCCGTTCCCAGCTGCCGACTCACCCTCCCAAGCGAGAACACCAGAAAAATGAAGAGGAACAGGAACGGAATGGCATTCGTCAAATCCCTTGAGCCAAAACCGCGGGAGTCCTTCTTATCTTCTGCCTTGAACTCGCCTCTCACGACATCGATCATGGCCTGCACGCCGTTCACCACCCCCTGATCGAAACGGCCCGCTTTGAATTCGGGAACAATGATTCCGCGGATGATGCGGCCGGCCTGAAGATCGGTCAGGCGCCCCTCTAATCCGTAACCCACCTCGATCCGCACCTTGCGATCCGCCCGGGAGATGAGCAGGATGGCTCCGTTGTCAAGGCCCTTGTGTCCGACCTTCCACTGCTCTGCCACCCCCATGGAGAAATCCTCCAACGCATCCCCTTCGAGGGACGGGACGGTGAGCACCACGATCTGGGTCGAGTCCCTCTGTTCAAGATCCTTCAACAGAAGATCCAGCTGGCGCACAACCCCCTGCGAAAGCATCCCGGCATGATCATTCACACGCGCCCGGAGCGGTGGAACCTCCAGGGCAAGGGCGGCTTGGATCAGCACCACCAGAGTCAACGCCGCTGCGGCTGCGACTCGTATGGCTCGATGCAGGGTCGGTTTCTGGAGCATGGCGTGCACAGTCCTAGAACTTCACCTTGGGCGCGGCCTTGGCTGCTTCATCGGCTTTGATGTATTCCTTGCGCTTCAGGTGCAGCAGCAAGCTGTTGGTGAGGCTGTTGGGAAAACTGCGGATCGAGCTGTTGAACGCCTCGGCGGCCTCGTTGTATCGCTGGCGGGCCACATTGATCCGGTTCTCCGTTCCTTCGAGCTGATTCTGCAGGTCTTTGAAGTTTTCGTTGGCTTTGAGATCCGGGTACTGCTCAACCACCACGAGCAGCCGTGAAAGAGCTGACGAGAGCTCTCCCTGGGACTGCTGGAGTCGCTGCAGTGCAGCTGAATCGCTGAGATCGTCGGCGGACAGCTTGACAGAAGTGGCTTTGGAGCGGGCATTGACCACCGCTTCGAGGGTTCCGCGCTCGTGAGAGGCGTAGCCCTTGACGGTTTCCACCAGGTTGGGGATCAGGTCCGCGCGCCGCTGAAGGGTCGCTTCTACGTCCCCCCATGCCTTGAAGACTTTTTCTTCCTGCTGCTGCATGGTATTGTAGCCGCAGCCGCTGAGTGCCACAACCGCTGACAAGATTATTGTCAGAACAATGGTTCTCTTTTTCATTTTAACCTCCCCCCCTCCTCCCTCCATTAAGAGAATTTGGTAAAGAATAATATGCCAACCGAAACAAAAAATAAATAAACAAAGAGTTTCGAAAAACCGGGCCAGATTGATCAAGCCGGTGACAGTTGACTGAACAGGCTTGCACAAAGTACCATGGTCTCCACCCTCCTGCTGCCTTAGGATTTTGTTGGTTATGCCAAAACCACAATCTCCCAAGAGGAGGAGATTTCTTGGACAAGAGTGGATCCATAGTGTAACTGATGCGATGAAAAATCCCATCCGATAAATAAAGGAGAAAAAAGATGCCGTATTTTCTCAGTCCGAAGGTGATCTTCGGGAAAGGTGCCCTCAAGAGGCTTTCTCTTGAGCTGGAGGGCAAGGGTAACCGCGCCGCGCTCATTACGGATCATACCCTGAAGGAGAAATCCACCGAACTGGTTGAAAGTATCAGGGCAGCGGGATATGAAGTCAAGATATGGGATGAGGTGGAAGCTGACCCCACCTTGGATATCATTCTTGCGGCAAGCCGGTTTCTCCTCGATTTCAATCCCCAGTGGGTGATTGGGTTCGGCGGAGGATCGGCCATAGACACGGCAAAGGCCGCTTGGGTGCTCTACGAGAGGCCGGACCTGGCCGCTGGAGATCTGACCAAGGCCATTCTACCCAGGGTCAAGCTGAATCTGCGCCAAAAAGCACGGTTTGTGGCCGTCCCGACGACAAGCGGCACAGGGGCCGATGTGACCTGGGTGGCCGTACTTACCGACCGAGCCATGAACCGGAAAATCGTCTTCGCCCATAACGACATCGTCCCGGACCTATCGGTCCTGGACACCAATCTGACGCTCGCCTTGCCGAAGGACTTGACGGCCAGTACCGGCCTCGACGTTATCGCTCATGCCGTGGACGGATACACATCCAGGCAACAGAACGATTTCAGTGATGGCCCTTGCCTGCAAGCCGTGAAAATGGCCATGGACTGGCTTCCCGTGGTCTGCCGTGACGGCTTGAACCTTATGGCAAGGGAGAAAATGCAGAATGCGGCCACCATCGCCGGACTGGGTTTCGGTAATAGCAATACCGGCCTCTCCCATGCACTGGGCCATTCGGCCGGCGCGGTCTTCCACCTTCCACACGGACGCGCCATCGGTATTGCCCTGCCCTATTCGCTGACCTATATCGCCTCAAATCCGCCAATCGAAGGGGTCCCGGATCCGGTCGAACGCCTTGCCGCACTGGCCAGGTTTGTGGGTTTCAACAACCCATCCCCCGGTGATGCGGTGGATGCCTTCATCGGCCGGATCAGGTCGATCCAGAAAGAAATCGGAGAGCCTTTAAGTTTGAGGGATGCCGGCATTACGGAAGACCGGATGATGAGGGAGATTGAAACATTGGTCCGAATTGCCGAAAAGGATCCCAACATGTACACAACGCCCTGTGAGTGCAAAGGGAAAGCGCTAAGAGAACTTTTCGAGATCATGTGGCGGGGGTAGCATAGGGCCGAGTGGAAGAAAGTAAGCTGAAGGGATAATTCACAATTCAAGAGCAGACCTCAATACACGCGCTGATGGAAGGGATGTACCAGCCATGGAGGATTCCTCTCCCCCCGTGGATCTGCTGGACGGCCGCCCTTGGGTTGGGGTCCGTCCTGGCCTTGCTATCCGCAATCGTCATGTATCTCACAGCGCCAAAGGCAACCAGTGAGGAAGATCCTGCCTTGTCGAGATCGTGATGCCCCGTCATATAGTCGACATCGAATAGCAACAATGCGCTTACGATTAACGTTACAATGGTTAGAAGTCGGTCAATTGAAGATTACCAAATGACGAGGAAAGGATGAGCGTGCCCACCTTTGGCGATTTTTAAAATTTACCTGCCCCGCTATCGCATGGTTCCGAAGTCATAAGTGGGAGCTCGCGTCCCTGGCGCTCCTTGACAAGCTATTGGTTGTTGAAGTCTATCGTAGAGACAAGCAAAAATGCCCTTATAAGGCAAAGCCGTGATAGCCCTGCAATGAGCTATTGAATTGTGGATATGGACAAAAGACGGAATGTTGCCGCGAATGCCACCCATCTAGTGTCCGGGGGTCGTGTGTTCGCTCTAGGCTTAATCTTCTATTTTCTCTAACTTAAAAACCACAGGTCTTAGACCATCCGTACAGCACGAGATCGCAACGCCCTTTTCTTTCATCCAAGGATAATAGCCGCCGTACAGGATATGCACCAGGTCTCTCTGTATGTCAGCGAAGGCCCAGTTACAAAATCCAGGCGGACAATTATGATTATCAACCACGAATTCTTGCCCTAACTCAAACCGGTTACATTCTGGAGTTACCCTGCTTTCATCAAAAACAGCTGGAGGATTCTCACCGTACAAATCCTTATTGTTTACCTTCTTGACCACCGTGATTTTTACCTTGGCCATTTAAACCTCCTGTTACTAAAATCATCATTTGGGATAGTAAATTCCACACAACCTTCTCTATATACGAAATCCAGAAGAATAACAACAGTGCCTAGTACGCCAACTAAAGCTAACATTTTGGGATTATCCTAAGCCACCAGGTCTTTTCTTGATTACCACAGGGTGAATTCGAAAAAAACACGCTCAGGAATTATCTCCACCTGCTCACCGAGTTTTCTGTCGGATTTCGTGACAGGGAAGCGGAATCCCTGACCTCGGAGGAGATCCTGTCCTTCTTGGGTCACCTTACCGAGGGTGCCAAGCTGTCCACCAAAAGACTCCGATTTTCTCTTCTTCGCGCGTTTTTCACCTTCATCATAAACACAGGCAATGAGAGATTCCCAAATCCCTGTGATTCACTGATGCTTAGGAAGATCTTCAAAGACTACAGACCCGTCCCCTGGAAAATCGTGGAAAAAGAAACTGTGGATGAAATCATCTTTCGGACTCCAGATCAAAGAAACAGACTCATCTTGGAATTGATGGCACGGGGAGGGATGAGAATTGGCGAGGTTCTTAAATTGACTCCCTCTGACATTGACGGTGGAAGAATAAGCATCCAGGCACCCAAGAGTGGTCGTCAAACAGAGGTTGCCTTTGTCCCGCAAAAGTTAGCCCATCGCTTGGAAGCTCAAATCTTCAATACAGTCCTATTTCAATCGCGGAAAAGTTCTGGACATTTATTCTGGAAGCGGCAATCAGTGCTGGCACGGCGGTCCGCATCACTCGCTAACCTCCTGTCTAGCCCCGACCTCCGATGGGCGTGACTTCTCCGGTCTCCCTCGCTTCTCAGATCTCTCCCGCTGCGCCGATCAGCTCCACTTCGTCGATCCAATCCACAGCGCCGGTCAGGGACGTGCACAGTGTATGAAAAGCGCCGTCTTTCGAGGCCGACACGCCTTCCGCCATTGTCGTTCAGATCGTATGTCAGGTAAACGTCGTACACAGCGAAGGTGTAACAGCTATCTGAGTTCTTATCAATTAGGCTTTGGTAGGGTTTTAGAACGAAAAAAGACTTAGGTTGGAAGCCAGCTGGTGGCCTTTAGCCTCAGGTCAATAGGTTTAGGTTGGAAGGATTACCTTCAATAACTCCTCTTCGTGTTTTCGCCGGTCTGCTTTGCGTCGTTCTAATGAAATGGGATTCTCGACTTTTCGCCGCTGGCCCCACCGCCTGTCCACTAAAATCCGCACACTTTGTTGTCCTGAAAAAGCCTCACCTAACTCCTTCAGAAGGTGATCATAGCGTCTTCTGACAATGATAAGCATCTTCTCAGCTTCTTCTGGCTCAACCTGGGCGGCTGGTTGACCGATACTCAAAACAAGTGAAGGCGTCTCATACATTTGCAAGCCAATTTGAAAGGAGCTTTTGAATTTGTTTTAAAACAATTATAGCTCAATCTATCGTGGTATGTCAATAGGGCTTTGGGTGGAATTTCTTATGCAGCCATTATTTCTTGACTTGATGGATTGCATAGAGGACGGCCTGGAGGCGTCTCGTTACATGCAGTTTCCTAAAAATGCTGTTCACATGGGTCTTGACGGTCTTCTCGCTTATGAAGAGCTTATCGCCAATTTCTTTGTTCGTGCAACCCGCGGTAAGGAAAGATAGAACTTCGCGCTCTCTTGGCGTCAAGTCGGTCTTGTGCGTCTCAATCTCATCATGGGTCGGAAGTCCGTCCATCGGTTCTCCGGAGTTGAAAGACCCTCTCAAAGGCGGAATCTCATAGAAGGTGAATTCAGTCGTCCTAGGACCGGTAGGCTCCAGGAAAGCCTCTTTATGAAAGGCCTGTGCCGTGAGAAGTTCCCTCAGAAATCTAGGTGGAAGAGATAAGTTGGAAACGATAGTGAGTAAAAACCTACTAAAAGTCAAGAGGATTCACTTGGGATACCCAAGCGATTACGACACCAAGTTTATCGAGTTGGCAGACAGAGCGCAGGTTATGACTTCCAACTTCAGCCTATTGCGTGGACAGGAAGGGGGCCGGTTACGATTTCGACACTGAATCGGAACCTGAGCACCTCTCCGAAATCTGAATTTTCAGATCCACGGCCCAAAGGGAATCATGCGTATCGAAATCATAAGCCGCAGGTCTCAAAGGAGGCAATACCCTGGCATCACAAATCGTTAACGAAGAGCTTCCCCCGGAGTGGCCCGATAGGACCACGATCGGGTTCAGCGGCCAGTTAGCATTTCACAATCCTTTCTCTGCAATTACTAGCATTTCAAAGTCTTCAGTCGATAATTTGTCATCCCGGCTAAAAGCGCCAAGTTTCGCACCGAAAATATCAATGGTATTGAAATCAAGGGTCTTTAACAGCCAGGTTATTTCCGATGGCGTATAATACCTTTCGTTGCAATGGAGTTCTTTTTTGTTTCCAAGATCATCTTCGGCGTCTATAGTGCTACTTTCCCGGAAAGTCATCAGATCGAATGAAATGCTGCCGCATTTTGCGTTCCCTTCTTTTGCGTTTGAATCAAGGAAATCTTTGACGGAATGGAACAGAGGAAATAAAGCATTAAGGGTCGTAAATATCAGTTTCCCTTTCTGCGTTAGGCTGTTGGAGGCATTCCGGAGAATCTGACAATTCATTTCATCGGTCTCCATTAGTGGGAATCCTCCTTCGCACAACATGATGACCAAGTCAAATTCATGCAAGAATGGAAGATTTCTGGCATCATGCTTTTGAAAAGGAACTTGCAGATTATGTATGGATGCCTTTTCTCTTGCTCGTTCTAATTGAGAATCTGAAAGATCGACCCCCACAACAGCATAGCCTCTTTTTGTCAGTTCAATTGCATGTCTGCCTGTTCCGCACCCAATATCCAGTATTCGCAAGCTTTTATCATAATCTATCTCTTTTTCAATGAAGTCGCATTCACCAATGGTGCCTTGGGTGAAGCACTCGTTATCATATTTCAGTCCGTAGTTTTCAAATAGTTCTTCATACCATTGTTTCATGTTGCCATATCCTTTCGTTTTGGTGCTAGCCAGTAATTAGATTGATCCGCAGAAAATGCGGAACTTCAATTTCCTGTCCGCATCACATGCCTTGCGATTTCTTGATGAGGGCATGCAAGCTCTGACGACAACTGCACCCATTTCCTAGGCGGCCTCATTTCCCCACTTTTCGCCGCTGGAAATCAGCGACACCAGAAATGCGCATTAACCAATCCCCTATTTTTGGCGATAATTCATTGATCATGAATGAGTAGCGCAGTGGACGCGAATTGATACTTGCTTCTACTCTGCCTTTCTCAACTGCATGTACCACCGCTTTCGCAACCTGAGAGGGCGAGCATGATCCAACCATCCAAGGGGGTTGCATTCCAAACTTCGCGAACATTCCAGCTTCTCTTATGTAACCAGGAAAGATCGTTGACAAGTGAACTCCCGTGCTAGCCAGTTCCAAACGCATCGCACGGCTGCATTCTGCCAAGCCGGCCTTTGTTCCCGAATATGTTGCTGCTTAGGGACCCCCGCTCTTGGCTGCGATAGAAGCTATATTCACTATGTGTCCAGTATTCCTTTCAAGCATTTTTGGGAGAACAAGGCGGGTTAGCGCCATTCGCGCGATAAGATTCACCTCAATAGTCTCTTGTATAGAAGGCCAAGATAATTCTACATATGCGCCTTCAGTTTCGAGTCCTGCATTGTTGACCAGTACGTCGATTTTTCCAAATCTCAGCTGGACATGAGCCACAAGTTTGTCACGTTGGGGTGATTCCCTTAGATCGATAGGCACCACTAAGGTCTCGGTCCCTAGCTCATTAAGGCGTCTTGCTACATCGTGCAATCCACTTTCTGAACGAGCCGCGAGCGCTATGTTGGCACCTCGCTTCGCAAGAGCCTCAGCGGCGACAGGGCCAATACCACGCGACCCGCCCGTTAGGAGCACCACCATCCCATTTAATTGTTCCATTGGCTACTCCTTTCTGAATTGCCGGTGTTCTCGGATCTGCAAAATTAAAAAGCAAGGCCACCTAACAAACAACGATTTCAGGGCACAGAGTGACGCAAAAAGTCAAGTTGAGCTGCATCGCGGAGTATGCGGCTGGGATTGGGTATGCAGATTTAGGCGTTGGCTCCCGCTATTTTTGATGCATTATAGAAGAGGAAGGGGCAAAAGACAAACAATAGGGGTGAACTGGAATTTGTAAATCTGAGAGGTTTCAGCGACCTTCCAGCACGATCCAATCCGTATCGCTCGTTTTAAGAGTTGCCGGATGCGATAGATTAGCAAACGTAAGTTTCAAAATTTATGGTTAATAGGTGCACAAACTGACGAGCGATAAAGCAGATGTTTTTCACCTCCTGAGTTACCTAAATGTACCGGGGTGCCGACCTTATCCTGTTTGTACGAGCGCCCTATTCAATTTCCTGATTATCAGAATCACCTCCGAGGTCTGAATCCGTTATGGCGTTGGCTGACTTTCTATCTCCTCCGTTGGTGCTTGATCCTTGGCAGACATGATACTCTTTCAACGCTTCAAGCCTAGGGTTCGTTGGAGCATCTGGAACGGAAAATTGGAAAGGGGTAGCAAATATCATCATGTCGGATTCATTTCCGATTTCGTTGATGGCCGTAACACCGAGTTCGATAGACCCTTTGACAATAGGGAATGAGGGTACTTGCTCTGGCAAGACCACCTCGGCAACATTTCCAATCAAGGCGCACGGTGAATCATAATTGACTTGTCCTTCTTCCGCCCAGTAGAGTTTATAGCCTATTACGTTTGAGGAGGTTGAAGGCTTCCAGAGAAGTCTCCTCTTTTTGACCTTTGCCATTCTTCACACCCTCCGTCTAGCAGCATGGGTGACGATATTGAAAAGTGCAAACGAATACTGCTTTGAGTTCACAAACATACCGAACGCAACCATGGCCAGTCTCGTCAATCACTCATGTGGTTGCTGTTTTCGTATCGTTCCTTGTATTATTTCCTCGCAGAGGTTCTCTATCTCCTTTGATGCTTCACTTTTAGGTGCATACTGAAACACTGAGACTCCAGCAATCATTGATTCGACATAGGCAATCCTTTGAGTTATCTCGGTTTCGAATACATCCATTTCTAAGGCCGCTATGGCTTCTCTCCCATCACGGCCAAGTCTAGTCCGTGGGATCTTTCGGCTGACAAGAAGCCTACCTTCGAGTTTTGGGTTTACTTTCTTCGCCTCTTCGATCATTCCAATTGTAGTTCTGCTAGACCAGATATCCAATACGCTTGGAGCTAAAGGGATTATAGCAAGGTCAGAGAGTTCCAAAACAGACAAGGTGATTTCTCCAATTGCAGGCGGCGTATCAATAACAAGAAGGCCGTGATTCCCGTCTGTCTCCATTATGTCCCCGGAAGAGACTCGCGATGGATGACGCCTCACTTCAAAAGCTATATTCCCCTCGATGGACTGCCATTGAGAAGCGGTGCCTTGAGGATCAGTATCCAGAAATCCTACCTTATAGTTCCTCCTCGCCATAGCGATACCGATGTTGATCGCAATCGTTGTCTTACCCACCCCGCCTTTTTGGTTAACTAAGCTGATTATCATCATTCACCCCTCATAATGTCCGTCGCGGACTAGATGTGCAATAAGAACCATTTTAGGTTGGCGGGATTCTATGTGGAAGTTCAAAGAATCTCAAGCCCAATTTCCCAGAATTCTGACTACAGGTCTTCAGATTCATACCTGCGAGTAGTTTTCAGCAAAGAAACCGCTTGAATCGGACTATCCGGGGCCAGAGGACCCGGCTTTACGCCCGATTCATAGCTTCGCCACCGCGATTTCAAAGCATTTTTGGGGCAGAGCCCAACGCCTCTGACCTGGCCCGAAGGACCAGGATTTTCAGAATGCACTGAGCAATGGAGGCAGAGAGGTTATGAAAGGTTATGACTTGCAGATAAAACCTACCGAGCACGCGCTCACGGTGCCGGTTATGACTTCCCATTTGAATCGGAACCTGAGCTGTCTGAAGGTCCCAGTTATTCTTCGGATCCAATCAGGCTTCTAGCAACCTCCGCCAAATCCGCTGCCAGTCGCTCGGTTTCTACAGCCAGCGCAACACGCTGCCCAATATCCAAAAGGATCAGGAGATCCTCCTTCCTGAAACCGTCAGGCCTTTTCCCGGAGTCAACATACATAGCTCCCAAAATCCGCGATCTGTTGATCAACGGGACACACATCACCGATTCGACCTTCTGCACCTCTAATGTGTCTATGGGGCCACTCCTGTCTTCAGTATAGCCTTTTGAAAAGATCAGAGGTTTACCTCCCCCCAGAACGGTTTGCACAACCTCTTCACTGAAAGAGGCACTAACATCCTTGCCGGATTTATCGTTCACTTTGCAGATGCTTTCCACGGTCTGCAATGTCTCCGGATCGGCCAGCACGAAAGCGCCTCTGTCTATCCTCTTCAAATAACGGAAAATATGGCCCAGCACCTTTTCCAGAGTGTCCTTCAGCGTCCCACTGTCTTTGAGAGTAAGAGAAACCCTGTAAAGCAGGTCTTCCCTTTTCTGGTCAGTCCTCGCTCTTCGGTCCTCAGAGACTGCATCCTTTTCTTCCTTTTCCCGAATAAGACTCACCGTATCCAGGAAGGGCACTATTTGCTCTCTGCAACCTTTGCCGAGGCAGATCACAGTCATCCCAATTGCCAGAGGCACGCCCTCCTGCACCTCCAACTCATGACCAGGGACCACATATTTGCCGTCGTAGAAGGTCCCATTCCAGCTGTTCAAGTCTGTAACAAAATGCTTGCCTCTAATGCTTTCAATCTTCAGATGTTTCCGAGAGACTGTCTTGTCTTCAATACGGATGTCGTTATCAATGGAGCTACCTCTAACTTCAATAGCAGACATGAGATAACCAGGCATTAAGAGACGCTGGTTTGGTCTGTGACGTAGGCTCGAATTGAAACCATTTCCTAAACGGATTTAGACGGCCAAATTCAAACCCCTTTTCTATAGCTCTTATCATGGCGAGGTTTAGAATTGAAGTTGAAATCTATCGAGCAGGCAGGTAGAGGGTTTGTTAGTATTGCCCAAATGAACCGGAATTTGAGCATACCCTCGAAAGTCCGGGTTTCAGCTCATCTGTCGGATTGGAAGCTTCGTATCGAAGTGGAAAGCTGGTGATCGACCTGGGAGCACCACATTACCAACTCAAGTCAGAAGGTCGCTTCAAACAGAAAAAACGGAGCGATGATAGTCACCCCGCCTTTCCTGTTTAACGGCCCGTTCTGAATCAGTTCTTACGAAATTTTCGTCTCAACCCCGCAAGCCCCACCAGACTAATGCAGTTTATCCTGTCCCCATTGGTGCCAATTATCCGTGGGTTTTGAATTGAGCCTCACAGCATCGGCACCAACGGGATTTTTGTTTTGAAGACAAAAGCGGAGCCGAAATCCCGCTCCTGTTCTTTGACCATTGAATCAATGGTGAGAACTTACTGGTTAATCAGACCTTTCTTGGCAGCTAGGGCGGTCAGGGAAGCCACATTATGGAGTCCGAGTTTCTCCATGAGGTTGGTGCGGTGGTTTGCCACGGTCTTGAGGCTGATACAGAGAAGGTCTGCAATCTCCCTGTTCTTGTAACCCTCAGCAACCAGTTTTAGAATCTGCCTTTCCCGTTTGTTCACGGTTTCCCATCCGGATCGAATTGCGGACGCTTTTTTCCCTTGCGTAAGGCGATCGAAGATTGTGTCCGAAATGCTCGGGCTGAGGTATTGGCGACCATCCAGGACACGATAGATGGCCGTCAGGAGCTCAAAGCTGCCATCCTCTTTCAGAACATATCCGTCAGCCCCTGCCTGCAAGGTGGAAAGAATGTATTCCTCACTATTGTAAGCAGTGAGCACGATGATTTTGGTTTGCGGGGATACTCTCTTGATTTCCTTGATCGCATCGAGGCCTGTCATTCTAGGCATGAAAAGATCCAAAAGAACCAAATCCGGAGAGTGATTCTGAGCAGAGCGGATCGCTTCTAGTCCGTCCGCTGCTTCATCGACAACCTTTAAATCTGGATCGCAAGAGAGGATTGATTTCAAGCCTTCCCGGAGGATTTTGTGGTCTTCGGCAATCACAATACTGAACGGTTTCTTCATGGGTCAACTTCTATCAGGTTCACCACGAAATTCTGGTCAGATAACCCTGTTTTCGACACGCACGGGAGTAGGTAATTTACTTCCATCATTTGAGAAGAAAATTGCCCCTTTGTGGCAGAAGTTTACACACTCAACCCACATCACAAGAGCCAGAAAATGGGCCTCTTCGTGGTGAATAGCTCGCAAATACAGGCCCCTCTGTGCGTGGAAGGGGATAATCAGAGGGGCTTAGGAGGAAAGACTAGCAATCTTAATGTTGCAAATTTGGTGCCCAATGACTTGGGTCTGAAAGGGATCGCAAGCGTTTTGATTTCCAATTGTAAGCAAGTGTGAAAGAGAGGTTGGGACAAGTTATGACAGCCAAATGAAGCCTATTGTCTGGATAGATAGGCGGCTCGTTATGACTACATCATTACCTTCCTTTCCCCTTAACAGTGCAGTGCGCACGTTTCTATAGTCCTTTTTGGTGCTTCTCTGAATGACCGCTTGCGGCCTTCCCATCTCAAGCGTAAGGTCGAGTCTCATTGGCGATGAATTCTCTCTCTTCTCCCAGTCACCCGTCCTGACAAACCGACCAAGATCACTTCTCAAGCTGCCGGGTATCTTCTCAATTGGCCTGGGTTGATCGCCATGGCCGCTATTCTGGTTCTTGCCGCGTGGAACGGTCAGGCGCCTATCGTCGTGCTCACCAGCCTTCTGTTTTCTGCTGCCGGTTTGGCCAAACTCTGGAGTCACCTGTCGATCGCTCGCATCTCCTGCCGCCGCCAGCTCAGTGAGTTAAGGGTTTTTCCGGGAGAGAAAATCAGCGTGAAGCTTCAGGTGGTCAGCCTAGAAAAGCTGAAGAAGGCGCTGTAGAATTACAGCTTGATCAAATAGAGGCGAACCGCGTTTTGAAACGCAGAGGGTCTTTATGCTTGACGTAACTCATAACTTGGGTTAAGGTAACCTATGATGGTGAGCTTCAGAGACAAGCGAACGAGAGAGCTTGCCGAAGGAAACAGGGTCAAGGCTTTCTCCGGTTTTGAGCGTATGGCGGAGCTAAAGCTTGACCAGTTGGAAGCGGCGACCTCGATTCTTGACTTGAGCCTGCCCGGGAACCGTCTTGAAGCTCTCAAAGGGGAACGTCAGGGCCAGTACAGTATCCGCATCAATGACCAATGGCGGATATGCTTTGAGTGGCCCAAAGGAAGCCTTGGACCGGTCAATGTTGAAATAGTCGATTATCATTGAGGTGAATCATGGGACGCAGTGCGATACATCCAGGCGAACATCTCGCCGAGCAGCTTGAAGAGCTTGGCATGAGCGCGGCTGAATTGGCTCGTCAGCTTAAGGTTCCGACCAACCGAATTACCGCGATTCTGAATGGGCAAAGAGCCATTACCGGAGATACCGCCTTACGTCTTGGGCATTTTTTCGGAACAAGCGCTGAGTTCTGGATGAACCTGCAAAAGCTCTATGAACTTCGCATCGCCGAGCAGAAAACGGGAAACACCGTCGGGGCGTTGCCAACGCTGGCGAAATACATGAATAAAGGCCGCGTCCATTCACATTCTGACCGCATGTAACCACCTCCCGGTGATTGTTTTGCGGACGCCCTCTGAGACGGTGTCTTCCCCCTTTTCCCTTGACAGTGCAAAGCGGGCATTCCTATACTTCTTTTCGTTTAATTCTTGCGAGTTACCGCTTCAAGCCTTTCCATATCGCGCGTAAGGTCGAGTCTCATTGGCAATGAATTCTCTCTCTT
>PDVJ01000279.1_pt1 | contig 16324 bp, 13 predicted proteins | sample 1369811 | NCBI WGS metagenome assembly PDVJ01 (sample SAMN07795376, study PRJNA414565) | Alkali sediment metagenome, whole genome shotgun sequencing project. | reverse complement strand
CGTCGGGAGCGTTGGGGCGAAACTCGATCGAGAATGATTCTCGGTGTCTGCAAAGAGTCCCGACACCCCGGCGTTTCACATGACTGCGGCGATGAGCGGACTAGAGGTCCGCTGTTCATTCCGCAACGAGCCGAAGCTGAACAAACAAGAAGCCCGTCACGAGGACGGGCTTCTTGATGCTGTTGCAGCGGACGCTCGGTGCCTGCGGCGGCGACTCAGGCTGAGACCGGCGAGGCCTCGACCGAACAGCAAAGCATGGTGAGTGCGCAGCGTCGTTGGCGCCCGGAACTGGCGGAGAGGGAGGGATTCGAACCCTCGGTCGCCGTGAAGCGACGCCGGTTTTCAAGACCGGTGCATTCAACCGCTCTGCCACCTCTCCGTTCTGAACTATCCGCTTATCAGTTCCGCCCCGCCCATGTACTTCCTGAGGGCTTCGGGCACGACCACGCTGCCATCCGCCTGCTGGTAATTCTCCAGCACGGCAACCAGCGTGCGACCCACGGCCAGGCCCGATCCATTCAGCGTGTGCACGGGCTCCGGCTTGCCGGTCGCCGGATTACGCCAGCGCGCCTGCATGCGCCGTGCCTGGAACGCCTCGCAATTGCTGCACGATGAGATCTCGCGGTACTTCTGCTGGCCAGGCAGCCAGACCTCGATGTCGTAGGTCTTCGAACTGCCGAAGCCTACATCACCGCCGCACAGCGCCACGACACGATACGGCAGGTCCAGGCCCTGCAGCACCTTCTCCGCGTTGCCCGTCAACTCCTCGAGCGCCGCATACGAATCCTCGGGCCGCACGATGTGCACGAGCTCGACCTTCTCGAACTGGTGCTGGCGGATCATGCCGCGAGTGTCCTTGCCGTACGAACCGGCCTCGGAACGGAAGCACGGCGTATGCGCGGCGTACCTGCGCGGCAGCGTGTTCGCCTCGAGGATCTGCTCGCGCGCCAGGTTCGTGACCGGCACCTCGGCGGTCGGGATCAGAAACAGCTCCTGCTCACCGGACACCACGCGGAACAGGTCCGCTTCGAACTTCGGCAGCTGCCCCGTGCCCACCAGTGACTGGCGCGCCACGAGGTACGGCGCATACACCTCGGTGTAGCCGTGCTGCGTCGTGTGCAGGTCCAACATGTACTGGATCAGCGCGCGATGCAGGCGCGCGATGCCACCCTTCAGCACGACGAACCGCGCGCCGGAGATCCTGCCGGCGGCCTCGAAGTCGACCAGCGCGAGTTTCTCGCCGATGGCGACGTGATCGAGCGGCGTGAATTCGAAATCCCGTGGCGTGCCCCAGCGACGCACTTCGACATTCGCCGTCTCGTCGCGGCCATCCGGAACGCTGTCGTGCAGCATGTTCGGCAGGCCGAGCACGATCTCGTCGAATTCCGCCGCCGCCGCAGCCTGCTCCTTCTCGAGGCTCTCGAGCTTGCGCGCCAGGGCCTCGCCCTCGGCCACCAGCGCGGTGATGTCCTCGCCCTTGCCCTTCGCCATGCCGACCTTCTTGGCGTGGGCATTGCGGGCAGCGCGGGTCTCGTCGGCCGCCACCTGTGCGTTCTTGCGCCGTTCCTCGAGCGAGCGGAATCGCTCGACGTCCAGCACGAAACCCCGGCGCGCCAGATTGCGGGCGACGGCTATGGGATCGGTGCGGAGCAGCTTGGCGTCGAGCATGTTCGAAATCGTCCTGGGCGCGAAAGCGGCGAATTATAGGGGACAGTCCCGAGTCGAGGACATTCTCCTCTTCCGGCCACTGCGCGAAAAAAGAACAGCGTCCGCTATTTCCGCCGCCGGGCGAGCGCTTCGCGGATGCTGATCTCGAGTCCGCGCTCGACGGGTTCGTAGTAACGCGCCGCCTCCATCCCGTCGGGAAAGTACTTCTCCCCCGCCGCGAAAGCATCGGGCTCGTCGTGGGCATAGCGGTAGCCCTGTCCGTAGCCAAGGCCCTTCATCAGCCCGGTCGGCGCATTGCGCAGCCGCAGTGGCACGTCAAGCGTCCCGTGCTTCTTCGCATCCTCCATCGCCGCGCCGAACGCGACGTACACCGCGTTGCTCTTGGCGGCGCAGGCCATGAACACCACCGCCTGCGCAATGGCGAGTTCGCCCTCCGGGCTGCCGAGCCGCTCGTAGGTCTCGCAGGCCTGCAGCGCGAGAGCGAGCGAGCGCGGGTCGGCGTTGCCGATGTCCTCGGAGGCCATCCGCAACACGCGGCGCGCGACGTAACGCGGATCGCAACCGCCATCGAGCATGCGGCAAAGCCAGTACAGCGACGCGTCGGGGTCCGACCCGCGCACCGACTTGTGCAGCGCGGAGATCTGGTCGTAGAACTGCTCGCCCTTCTTGTCGAAGCGCCGGTAGCCGCCCGCCGACACCTCCGAAGCGATCGCCTCGGTGATGACGCCGCCACCGGCACGCGCGAGGTCGAGCGCGACCTCGAGCAGGTTGAGGGCCCTCCTCGCATCGCCATCGGCCGCACGGGACAGCGTCGCGACTGCGTCCGTCTCGATCCCGACAGGTGCCGCGCCCGGCGCCGCTTCGTGCCCGAGCGCACGCTCGAGTACGATTTTCACGTCGTCTGCGGTCAGCGGCCTGAGCACATAGACGCGGGCGCGTGAAAGGAGCGCGCCGTTGATCTCGAAGGACGGATTTTCGGTCGTGGCACCGATGAAGCAGACCGTTCCGTCTTCGACGAACGGCAGGAACGCGTCCTGCTGCGACTTGTTGAAGCGGTGCACCTCGTCGAGGAACAGCACCGTCTGCCGCCCCGAGTCACGACGCAGCGTCTGCGCCTGCTCGACGGCCGCACGCACGTCCTTTACGCCCGCCATCACGGCCGACAGCGCCACGAACTCGGCATCGCAGGTACGGGCGACGAGTCGCGCGAGCGTCGTCTTGCCGGTGCCAGGCGGCCCCCAGAGCAGCATCGAATGCAGGCTGCGGCCTTCGAGCATGCGTCGCAGCGGCTTGCCCGGCGCGAGCAGGTGCGATTGCCCGACGAAATCCTGGAGGTTGGCCGGCCGCATTCGGTCGGCCAGCGGCCGCCACCCGCCCTCTGGCGCACCGCTCATTTCCAGCCCAGCCACGCTTCGAGCCGCGGCGCCCAGCCGCCGGTCGAAAGCAGCGCAATCGTGATACCGACGACGACGCCCAGCGCATTGGCAAGCATATCGGGCACTTCGGCCGACCGGCCGAGGTTCATCAGCCCCTGCAACGCCTCGATCAGCAGGCCGAGCGCAAGCAGCGCACAGGCGACGACCCAGTACCGCCCGCGCGCGACGAGCCCGGTGAACCACACTGCGAGCAGCGTGTATGCGACCAGGTGCTCGGCCTTGTCGAAATTGACGGGCACGGTGGGACCGAAACCCGGTTGCAGGCTCGCGAACAGGACTGCGGCCAGCAGGACCAGGCTCGTTGCGATCCAGAGGCGCCGGCGACGCAACTGCAGCATCGGTGCCTAGGGCTGCGCGTCGCCGATCACGTCGGCGCCCGGCGGCGGCTCGAAGCGAAACAGGCCTGCATCGAGCGGAACGTTGCGCCGCACGTTGCTGAAATCGAGCGCGGTGGTCTGGCCGAGCTTGTCCTTCAGTTCCATCGCCGCCAGCTCGCCCTTCGCGTTGAACCCGAGACTGACCAGCTCGAAATCGGTGGCGCGATCCCTCGGCTTGAGGCGGCACCAGGTCCATGACCCGTCGGTCTCGACCGGTCCGCCCGTGAAGCTGTCGGCGACCGAGCCGGCCCCCGACAACAGCATGGCCGGCGTCGAACCGAGGCCCGCCTCGAGCGCCCGGACCGTCACCTGGTCGAGGTCGCTGTCGTAGAGCCAGAGCCTCGTGCCGTCGGCAACGATGGTCTGCACGTAGGGCGTGCGATAGTCCCAGCGAAACCGGTCCGGACGAGACAGGGACAGCGTTCCGGTTGAGCGACTGGTGATCTGCCCATCGCGACCGCGGACGACCTGCACGAAGTCCGCCGACAGCGTCTTCAGCGAGCCGAGGAACTGGTCGACGCGCGCGAGCGAGGCGTCGTCCGCGGAAAAGCAGGGAGCCGACGCGAGCAGCAGCAGGCTCGCGAGAATGCCGCGACCGCGACGGGGAATTGCCATCGGACCGGTCAATCCGACTCTGGCGGCGGCGGCGCGATCACCTCGCGACTGCCGTTCGACTGCAGCGGCCCCACGAGACCGGCCGCCTCCATCGCCTCGATCATGCGGGCTGCGCGGTTGTAACCGATCTTGAGGCGGCGCTGCACTCCGGAGATCGAAGCCTTGCGGCTCTCGGTGACGATGCGCACAGCTTCGTCGTAGAGCGGATCCTGCTCCGGATCGCCACCGCCCTCCTCGCCGCCGGACTCGCCGGACAGCCCCGGAATCGGCGCCGACGGGCCCTCGAGAATCTCATCGAGATACACCGGCGGACTCATCGACTTCAGCCGACTGACCACGCGGTGCACTTCCGCGTCCGAGACGAACGCGCCGTGCACGCGCACCGGCAACGACGTGCCGGGCTGCAGGAACAGCATGTCGCCGTGGCCGAGCAGCGCCTCGGCGCCGCTCTGGTCGAGGATCGTGCGCGAGTCCACCTTTGCGGAGACCTGGAACGCGATCCGCGTGGGGATGTTGGCCTTGATCAGGCCCGTGATCACGTCCACCGACGGCCGCTGCGTGGCGAGGATCAGGTGGATGCCGGAGGCGCGCGCCTTCTGCGCGAGCCGCGCGATCAGTTCCTCGACCTTCTTGCCGACGATCATCATCATGTCGGCGAGCTCGTCCACGACCACGACGATGAACGGCAGCGGTTCGAGCAGCGGCACGGTGTCCGGGTCGCCGCCTGGCGGCAGTCGCTTCATCTCGAGCGGGTCGCGCATCGGCGTGCCGGCGTCGGCAAGGTCCTTCACCTTGCGGTTGAAGCCCGCGAGATTGCGTACGCCCGCCGCCGCCATGAGCTGGTAGCGCCGCTCCATCTCGGCCACGCACCAGCGCAACGCGTTCGCGGCCTGCTTCATGTCCGTCACGACCGGCACCAGCAGGTGCGGGATACCCTCGTACACCGAGAGCTCCAGCATCTTCGGGTCGATCATGATCATCCGGACCTGCTCCGCGGACGACTTGTAGAGCAGCGACAGCACCATCGCGTTGATGGCCGTGGATTTGCCCGAGCCGGTCGTGCCGCCGACCAGCAGGTGCGGCATGCGCGTGAGATCGGCTACGACGGGGTTCCCGCCGATGTCCTTGCCCAGCACCAGCGCGAGCGACGAGGCCATGTCGTCGTAGGCCTTGGACTTGATGATCTCGCCGAGCGTGACGATTTCCCGAGCCTCGTTCGGGATCTCCAGGCCCATGGTGGACTTGCCGGGAATGATCTCGACCACGCGGACGCTGACTGCAGAAAGCGAGCGCGCCAGGTCCTTGGCGAGGTGCGAGATCTGCGCGACCTTCACGCCGGGCGCGGGACGCAGTTCGAACCGGGTGATCACCGGCCCGGGGTGGACTTCGACGACCTCGGCCTCCACGCCGAAGTCGCGCAGCTTCAGCTCGACGAGCCGCGACATCGCCTCGAGCGCCTCGGGCGAGTAGCCGCCCTTGCGCGGCGGCGCGTCATCGAGCAGCGAGAGGGCGGGAAGTTCCGTGGAGCCCGTGCGCTCGAACATGGAGACCTGCTTCTCCTTCTCGACCCGCTCGCTCTTCTCGACCTTGGGCGCAATCGGCTCGATCCGCGGCGGCTTGCGCTCCGCAGCCTTCTTCTGCTCCTCGCGCACGACTTCCTGCCGCGCCTGCTTCACTTCGCGCCCCGCCTTGACGTCGCGGGCGGTCACGAGACGGCCCTTGATCCAGTCGATGCCGCCGAGCACGCCGCTGCCGATGCGATCCATCACGTCGAACCACGAGATGCCGGTGAAGAGCGCTACCGAGCCGAACCAGATCGCGAGCAGCAGCAAGGTCGCGCCGAGGAAGCCGAGCGCCCTGTCGAGCCCGAGGCCGACGAGCGAGCCGAGCAGTCCGCCTGCGGTGTTCGGCAGCGAGCCGTCCAGGAAATGCAGCGTCGCCAGTGCGCAGCTGCTCGCGAGTGCCAGCACGAATCCGAGCCCGCGCAGCGCCGTGGCACGGCGATCGATCGGCTCCTTGCTGCGACGCTCCCGGTACAGCGCAAAGCCGGCGAGTCCGAGCATGATCGGGAACAGGAAGGCCGGCACCCCGAACAGCACGAAGAACAGGTCCGACAACCACGCCCCGACCGGACCGATCAGGTTGGTGACCGGCCCGGGTTGCCCGGTCGACGAGAATGCAGGGTCGGCTCGGTCGTAGGTGGCAAGTGCCACGAGCAGGATCAGGCCGAGCGCGCCCAGGATCCACAGCGCACTCTCGCGCAGACCGCGGGCCACGCTGGCCGCCTGGGCCGTTGCCTCGCGCTTCGATTCAGTCCTGGCCACCAAAGATCACCTGAAAGCTCAATACTTTCGCGTAAGCGTATGATGTTGCGAAGATTACCGGGATGGCGCGACGACCGCCACTGCGCCGCGCGTACCGGCCGGCAGCGTCTGCCCGGCGGGTGCTTTGCCGTCCGGCGGGTAGTTGCTTACCATGCCGCGCCCACCCGGGCGCGTCGCGCCAACGAGCGAGGAAGTATACATGACCGGTCCCCGTCACTCGCGGCTCATCATCCTCGGTTCCGGACCGGCCGGATACGCAGCCGCGGTCTATGCCGCGCGCGCGAACCGCAATCCGCTGCTGCTGACGGGCATGGAACAGGGTGGCCAGCTCATGACGACCACCGAGGTGGACAACTGGCCAGGCGACCCCCACGGCTTGACGGGCCCCGGACTCATGGAGCGCATGCGCGAACACGCGGAGCGCTTCAACACCGAGATCGTGATGGACCACGTGAACGAGGTGGACTTCAGGCGCCGCCCGCTGCTGCTGCAGGGCGACCGCGGCGAGTACACGTGCGACGCGCTCATCATCTCGACCGGCGCGAGCGCGCGCTACCTCGGCCTCGAGTCCGAGCAGGCGTTCCGCGGCCGCGGCGTCTCGGCCTGCGCGACCTGCGACGGCTTCTTCTTCCGCGGGCAGCGCGTCGCAGTCGTGGGCGGCGGCAACACGGCGGTCGAGGAAGCGCTCTACCTCTCCAACATCGCTTCGCACGTCACGCTCGTGCATCGCCGCGACAAGCTGCGCAGCGAAAAGATTCTGCAGGACCGCCTCTTCGAGCGGCAGAAGGCCGGCGTCGTGGACATCGCCTGGAACCACACGGTCGAGGACGTGCTCGGCGACGATTCGGGCGTCACGGGCCTGCGCGTCGCGGCGACGGACGGGACCGGTACACGCGATCTCGCCGTCGCGGGCGTGTTCATCGCGGTCGGCCATACGCCGAACACGCAGATCTTCGAGGGCCAGCTCGACATGAAGGGCGGGTACATCGTGGTGAAGTCCGGCATCGAAGGCGGCGCGACGGCGACGAGCGTGCCCGGCGTGTTCGCCGCGGGCGACGTCGCGGATCACGTCTACCGGCAGGCCGTCACCTCCGCGGGCACGGGCTGCATGGCCGCCCTCGACGCGGACAAGTACCTGGAGCAACTGGACGCCGGCGCGCATTGACCCGCCCGGCCCGCGGCTCCATGCGTGCCCAGGCGGAGATCATCGAGCGAATCGCAGGCGTCCCGGCCGCCGAGTGGGATGCACTCGACCCGTCCGGCAACCCGTTCACGCGGCACGCGTTCCTCGAGACTCTGGAATTCTCGGGCTGCGTCGGCGCGGACAGCGGCTGGCTGCCACGTCATCTGGTACTGCGCGACGCCGATGGCAGGTTGATCGGCGCGGTTCCCCAGTACCTGAAGCTCCATTCCTGGGGCGAGTTCATCTTCGACTGGAGCTGGGCGCAGTCCTACGTGCGCGCCGGACTCGACTATTACCCGAAGCTGCTGTCCGCAGTGCCGTTCACGCCGGTGACCGGGCCGCGTCTGCTCGTCGCAGGCGATGCCGACCCTGGAATCCGCGCTGCGCTGGCCGGGCTGCTCCTCGAGTCGGCGCGCCAGTCCGGCGCCTCGGGCGCACACGTCACTTTCACGACCGCCGGGGACCAGTCGGCACTCGAGCAGGCCGGGTTCCTGCGGCGGCACGACTGCCGGTTCCAGTGGCACAACAGAGGCTACCGCGACTTCGAGGACTTTCTCGACCGCTTCAGGTCGGACAAGCGCAAGAAGACGCGGCGCGAACGTCGCCGGGTGCAGGAAGCCGGCGTCGAGTTCCGCACACTGGACGGTACTGAAATCGACGGTGCACTCTGGCGCACGATTTTCGGCTTCTCCGAGCGCACCTTCCTGCGGCACGGCAATGCGCATTACCTGAGCCCGGAGTTCCTCGAACGGGTCGCGGGGCTCATGCCGGGCACGATCGTGGTCAAACTGGCCGAACGGGCCGGCGTGCCGATTGCCGCCGCGATCTTCTTCCACGGTGGCGGCCGGCTCTACGGCCGCTACTGGGGCGCGGCCGAGCACGTCGACTGCCTGCACTTCGAAGCCTGCTACTACCAGGGCATCGACTACTGCATCGCTCGCGGTATCGAAGCCTTCGATCCGGGCACGCAGGGCGAGCACAAGCTCGCGCGCGGCTTCGAGCCCACGCTCACGCACTCCGCGCACTGGCTCGAGCACCCGGGCTTTGCCAGGCGCAGTGATTCCCTGGCTGCCACCGGAGTCCGCGCCCGATGCGTTCCCTCCGGTCGATGAGGCCCTGGCCGAGCCCGACGGACTCCTGTGTGCCGGAGGCGACCTGTCCGAAGCCCGGCTGCTGCAGGCCTATCGCCGGGGCGTGTTTCCCTGGTACGCGGAGGGGCAGCCGATCCTGTGGTGGTCGCCCGATCCGCGTGCGGTTCTCTTTCCCAGTGAATTCAAGGTCTCACGGAGCCTCGCAAAGACGCTGAGGAACCGCGGATTCGAGACCACGATCGACCGGGCGTTCGGCGAAGTGATCCGGGGCTGCGCCGACGCGCGGGTGCGGCCCGAGGGCACCTGGATAACGCCGCAGATGTCGGCCGCTTACCAGCGGCTGCACGCCGCCGGGTTTGCCCATTCCGTCGAGACCTGGATCGATGGCCGGCTCGCGGGCGGCCTCTACGGCCTCGCGCTCGGACGCGTCTTCTTCGGCGAATCGATGTTCAGCCTGGAGCCTGATGCGTCAAAAGTGGCTTTCAAGCAACTCGTCGACACCTCGCTTGCACTGGGCGTCGAGCTGATCGACTGCCAGGTCTCGAGCCCCCATCTTTCGAGCCTTGGCGCCCGCCACATCCCGCGGCGCGACTTCGCCCTGCGACTCGCCCGGGCGATCCCGGACCTCGCGCCGGTTGTGGGCTGGACGCAACGCTGAATTGCATTGCGGCAGTCGTTTATGCAGAATTCGCGCGCTCGATGGGCCACAGTGAGGGTGCATGGCGAAGGAAGACGCAATTCAGATGGAAGGCCGGGTGGTCGAAACCCTGCCGAACACGACGTTTCGTGTCCAACTGCAGAACGGTCACATCGTGACCGCCCATATCTCGGGCAAGATGCGCAAGAACTACATCCGCATCCTCACCGGCGATGCCGTGACGGTGGAGATGACCCCGTACGACCTGACCAAGGGCCGCATCGTCTACCGGGGACGCTGACCGGTCACTCCAGCAACGCGGGCTCCTCCGCCGACCGCACCTCGATCTTGATCGAGTCGTCCCCGCCCAGCCTCACGAAGGCGTGCCCGCCCTTCTCCAGACGCCCGAAGAGCAACTCCTCAGCCAGTGGCCGCTTGATGTGCTCCTGGATCACGCGCGCCATCGGGCGCGCTCCCATCTTCGGGTCGTAGCCGCGCCTCGCGATCCAGGCGCGCGCGTCGTCCTCGATGTGCAACGCCACTCCCTTCTGCTCGAGTTGCGCCTCGACTTCCAGGATGAGCTTGTCCACCACCCGCTGGATGGTCGGCTCGTCGAGCGGCCCGAACTGCACGATCGCATCGAGGCGGTTGCGGAACTCCGGCGCGAAGAGGCGTCGCACCGCTTCCATGCCGTCCGGCGCGTTGTCCTGGGCCACGAAGCCGATCGGCGCGCGGCTCATGTCGGCCGCGCCGGCGTTGGTGGTCATCACGATCACCACGTGGCGGAAATCGGCCTTGCGTCCGTTGTTGTCGGTGAGCGTGCCGTGGTCCATCACCTGCAGCAGCAGGTTGAACACGTCCGGGTGGGCCTTCTCGATCTCGTCGAGCAGCAGCACGCAGTGCGGATGCTTGGCGATCGCCTCAGTGAGCAGCCCGCCCTGGTCGAAGCCGACATAGCCCGGCGGCGCGCCGATCAGGCGCGAAACCGTGTGTCGCTCCATGTATTCCGACATGTCGAAGCGGATCAGCTCGACGCCGAGCACCAGCGCGAGCTGGCGAGTCACCTCGGTCTTGCCGACGCCGGTCGGGCCGGCGAAGAGGAACGAACCTACCGGCTTGCGCTGGTCGCCGAGGCCCGAGCGCGACATCTTGATCGCGGAGGACAGCGTCTCGATCGCACCGTCCTGGCCGTAGATCACCAGCTTCAGGTTGCGCTCGAGGTTGCGCAGCACGTCGCGATCGCTCGACGACACCGTTTTCGGCGGGATGCGCGCGATGCGGGCCACGACGTCCTCGATCTGCTCGACGGTGACGCTCTCCTGGCGCTCGCCGGCGGGCTTCAGCCGCTGCCGCGCGCCCGCCTCGTCGATCACGTCGATCGCCTTGTCGGGCAGGTGCCTGTCGTTGATGTGGCGCGCCGACAGTTCCGCTGCCGCGCGCAGCGCGTCGTCCTCGTAGCGGATACCGTGATGCTCCTCGAACTTGCTGCGCAGCCCGCGCAGGATCTCGATCGTCTCCTCGACCGTGGGCTCCACCACGTCGATCTTCTGGAACCGCCGCGTCAGCGCGTGGTCCTTCTCGAAGATGCCCCGGTACTCCTGGTAGGTGGTCGAGCCGATGCAGCGCAGCTCGCCGTTCGCGAGCGCTGGCTTGATCAGGTTCGATGCGTCCATGACGCCGCCCGACGCGGCGCCCGCTCCGATCACGGTGTGGATCTCGTCGATGAACAGGATGGCGCCCGGCTGTTTCTTGAGCTCCGAGAGCACTGCCTTGAGCCGTTTCTCGAAGTCGCCGCGGTACTTGGTGCCGGCGATGAGCGACCCCAGGTCGAGTGCATAGACCGTGCAGTCGGCCAGGACCTCGGGCACGTTGCCCTCGACGATCAACCGCGCAAGGCCCTCGACCAGCGCGGTCTTGCCCACTCCGGCCTCGCCGACGTACAGAGGGTTGTTCTTGCGCCGGCGGCACAGGATCTCGACCGTGCGCTCGATCTCGAGCTTGCGGCCGATCAGCGGGTCGATCTTCCCGTCGCGGGCAAGCTGGTTGAGGTTCGTCGCATACTTCTCGAGCGACGAACTCGATTCGCCGTCGCGCTCGGCTTCGGCCTGCGTTGGCTCTTCGCTGCGCGTCTCGCGCTCGTCGCCGGTCTTGGAGAGTCCGTGCGAGATGTAGTTGACCACGTCGAGCCGCGAGACGTCCTGCAGCGTCAGCAGGTAGGCCGCGTGCGAATGCTTCTCGCTGAAGATCGCCACCAGCACGTTCGCGACCGAGACTTCCTTCTTGCCGCTCGACTGCACGTGGAACACGGCGCGTTGCAGCACCCGCTGGAACCCGAGCGTCGGCTGCACCTCGCGGTCGTCGTCCTGCTTCAGGCGCGGCGTGGTCTGCTCGATGAACTCCTGCAACTCCCTGCGCAGGCGCGTCGCGTCCGCGCCGCAGCCGCGCAGGATCTCGCTTACCCTGGGCGAGTCGATGATGGCGAGCAGCAGGTGCTCGACCGTCATGAATTCGTGCCTGGCCTCCCTTGCCGCCTGGAAGGCCTCGTTCAGGCAGATTTCGAGTTCGCTGCTCAACACTGCTTCATGCCTCTTCCATCGTGCACAGCAGCGGGTGCTGCTGCTGCCTGGCGTAGGTCGTGACCTGGGCCACCTTGGTCTCCGCGATCTCGTAGGTATACACGCCGCAGACACCTTTGCCCCGCGTGTGCACCTCGAGCATGACGCGCGTCGCACTCGTGCGGTCCATGCCGAAGATGTGCTCCAGGACGTCCACGACGAACTCCATGGGCGTGTAATCGTCGTTCAGCAGCACGACCTGGTACAAGGGCGGCCGCTTCGTCCGCGGCTGCGCCTCCTCCACCACCAGTCCGTGGCCGTGCTGTGTCTGCTCTTCGCTCATCTCGTGCCGGTGCTCCCGCCATGCCTATATAGGGCCATGACCGCGCCAAGACAAGCGCCCGACCGGCCGCGCGGGGAATGGTCGGAGGATCCGATATTTGGACGCTTGTCTTGAGACGGTGTCCCGCAAGTCCGTATCATGCGCTGGTCCCGGCGGCCCACCAGCCGGGAGGATGAGTACGCGCCCTAAATGCAGCTGCCACAAAGCCTGTCCCGCCTCGCCACTTTCCCGGAAAGTGCGCGCTCCGGTCGCTGGATCCAGTCCCTGCCGTTGCTGGTGTCGGCCGGCCTGGTCCTGCTGCTGGCCTGGCAGCTCGTGCAACTCGGCTGGACCCTGCTCGGCGCGCGCCAGGCGCCTGTGCCCGCCAACGCACCGCGGGTGGCCGCCCCCTCTGCCGCTGGGCCTGCGGTCGACCTGTCTGCGATCGTCGGCGCCCACCTGTTCGGCATCGCGGGCGCCGCGGAGTCAGGATCCACCGACCCGAACTCGGTGGCCGCGACTCAAATGAACCTGGTGCTGGTCGGCACGATCGCACAGACGGATCCCGAGCGCGGCTATGCCATCATCGGCGACAGCGCCGCGACGGCCAAGGTGTACGCCGTCGGCAAGACGATCACGGGCGGGACCAGGCTTCATTCCGTCTATCCGGACCGGGTCATCCTGGACCGCGGGGGCCAGCTCGAGGCCCTGCTGTTGCCGCGCAAGTTCACCGGTGGCGGCATGGCACCGGTCGCGGGCCCGGCTCCCCAGCAGGGTGGACAGATGCTCGGCGACCGGCTGCGCGACCTCGCTTCCCAGAATCCGGGCGCAATCACGGAAATCATCCGCCCGCAGCCGGTCTTCGCGAATGGCCAGCAGCGCGGCTACCGCGTATACCCCGGTCGCAACCGCGAGCAGTTCACCAAGCTCGGGCTGATGCCCGGCGACCTGGTCACCGGCATCAACGGCACGCCGCTCGACGACCCGGCGCGTGGCATGGAGATCCTGCAGTCCATGAACGCGTCGACCGATGTAAACGTGACCGTGGAGCGCAACGGTCAGACGACCCAGATCAACATCAACAATGCCCAGGTCGCCGCGGATGCGGCCGCGGCGGCGGCCATGCCCGAGGCGATCCCGGTTTCCGAGATGCCGCCGGTCGCAACGCAGCAGGACCTTAGGGAGTGACGATGAAACCGAAGTTGCCCGACCGCTTCGCCCTGACGCTCGCTGGATGCGCGGCGATCGCGCTGCTCACGCTCGCCACGCCGGGCGTCACGCTCGGGCAGGCCGCAGGCGGGATCACGCCGAACTACAAGGACGCCGACCTGTCGCAGATCATCGAGGCGGTAAGCTCCGTCACCGGCAAGAACTTCATCGTGGACCCGCGGGTGCGCGCGCAGGTGACGATGCTCTCCTCCACGCCGATGTCCGCGGACGCGTTCTACGAAGCGTTCCTTTCGATCCTGCAGGTGCATGGCTTCGTCGCCGTCGAATCCGGCGACGTGGTCAAGATCATCCCCGACGCCAACGCGCGCCAGCTGCCCGCCAACGACCTGCCGTCCCGCGTGAGCTCGACGTCGGACGAGATCGTGACCCAGGTGATCGCGGTCAAGAACGTGAGCGCCGCGCAGCTGGTGCCGATCCTGCGGCCATTGATCCCGCAGTACGGCCACCTCGCGGCCTACCCGGCCTCCAACATGCTGATCATCTCGGACCGTGCCTCCAACGTCTCGCGCATGGCGCGGATCATAGAGCGCATCGACCAGACCGGTGACGAGGACATCGATGTCATCCCGATGCAGCACGCGAGCGCAATGGAAGTCGTGCGCATCGTGAACCAGCTCTATACGACCGCCGCGGCCGAAGGCGGCGGGATGCCCACGGTGAAGATGGTGGCCGACGAGCGCACGAACAGCGTGCTGGTGAGCGGCGAGCGCTCGCAGCGCCTGCGGCTCAAGACGCTGGTCACGCACCTCGACACCCCGCTCGAAGCCGGTGGCGACGCGCAGGTGCGCTACCTGCGCTACGCGGACGCCGAGAAGCTGGCGACGAAGCTCCGCGAACAGATCCAGGGCATCGTTGCGGCGGCCGCGCCGGGTGCGGCCGGCGGCGCGCCGGGTGCGGCGCCCGCGGCGAGCGCGGCCGGCGTGGACCGGAGCGTGACCATCTGGGCCGATCCGCAGACGAACGCGCTGGTGTTGACCGCCCCGCCAAAGATCATGCGCTCGGTCATGGCCATCGTGGACCGTCTCGACATTCGCCGCGCGCAGGTGCTTCTTGAGGGCATCCTCGTCGAGCTGTCGGTCGACAAGGCCGCGGATCTCGGCATCAACTGGCTGCTCGCGGACCGGGACGCCGACGGAAACTTCCTGCCGGCCGGCGGATTCATACAGCCTATCAACGGCACCGGCCTCGGCGAGATCATCCAGGGTGTTCGCAATCCGGACAGCATCGCGGCGCTGCCGAGCGGACTCACGCTCGGCGTCGGCCAGATCGTGACGAACGGCCTGAGCTGGGCTGCGCTGATTCGCGCGCTGCAGGCCACCGGCAACACGAACATCATCGCCACACCATCGGTCCTGACGCTCGACAACGAGGAAGCCGAGATCAAGGTCGCCAAGGAGGTGCCGATCCTGACGGGCTCGTACACCAACCAGGGCATCACCGGGTCCCAGGGCCAGGTGAACCCGTTCCAGACGATCAGCCGCGAGGAAGTCGGCATCATCCTCAAGATCACGCCGCAGATCAACGACGGCGGGTCGGTGGTACTGAAGATCTCGCAGGAAGCCTCGAGCGTGGCGGCGAGTTCGGAGCAGGTGCTGGCGGCGCAGCAGGGCCTGATCATCAACCAGCGCACCGTGACGACCAAGGTGCTGGCCGAGGATGGCGGCATCATCGTGCTCGGCGGCCTGTTGTCGGACGAGGCGCGCGAGGAACGTGCGCAGGTGCCGTTCCTCGGGTCGATCCCGCTGCTCGGCGAGCTGTTCAAGACCCGCAGTGTGAACAAGACCAGGACGAACCTGCTGTTCTTCGTCCGGCCGCGCATCCTGCGCGACGGCGTGGACGCCGCGATCGAGACGAACGCGAAGTACAACTACATCCGCAAGCAGCAGGAAGAGGCGTTCGGGGGCAAGGTGCCGCTGATGCCGACCGAGCGCCAGCCCACGCTCCCACCGCTCGAGCAGCTCGTGCCTTCAGACATACTCAGGCAGACCGAGCTGGCGGCTCCGCAGGGAACCTCGCCCGCGGTCCGCACCGAAACGGCCCCTGGGTACGTGCCGCCGACTGTCGTGGCCCCCGCCGAACCGCCACCGCCGATCACGCCGCCGGTGACTCCGACGACGCCATTCGGCACTCCGGTCGCCCCGCCGCCGGGAACGGTGCCGTGAGCACGGCCGCGACCGACGAGGCCATCCTGGCCGCCGCCGGCCGCGTCGCGGAACCGGTGCGACCGCTGCCCTTCGCATTCGCGAAGCGCCACGGCGTGCTGGTGCGCGGATTCACCGACGACAGTGTCGATGTCGTGGTGCGCGAAGGGGCCTCCCCGCTCGCGGTCGCGGAAGTGCGCCGGCACCTGCGGCGGCGGCTCGCGATCAGCCGGGCGGATACCGAGCAGTTCGAGACCATGCTGCGCCAGGCGTACGAGGGCGGCTCGAGTGCCACGATGGATGCGATGGGTGGGCTCGAGGAGGAGACGGACCTCAACGACCTCGCACAGGACATCCCGGAGCCCTCCGACCTGCTCGAAAGCGAGGACGAGGCTCCGGTCATCCGCCTGATCAATGCCCTCCTCACGCAGTCGGTGAAGGAGAATGCGTCCGACATTCACATCGAGCCGTTCGAGAACCGTCTCGTAGTGCGCTTCCGGGTCGACGGAGTGCTGCGCGAGGTGCTGCAGACCAAGCGTGCCGTCGCGCCACTGATCGTCTCGCGCATCAAGGTCATGTCACGGCTCGATATCGCCGAGAAGCGCCTGCCGCAGGACGGCCGCATCTCGCTCAGGGTCGCCGGACGTGCGGTGGACGTGCGTGTCTCGACGATCCCGTCCGGGCACGGCGAGCGCGTGGTTCTGCGCCTGCTCGACAAGCAGGCGGGACGCCTCGACCTGCATTC
>PDVJ01000278.1_pt1 | contig 16331 bp, 16 predicted proteins | sample 1369811 | NCBI WGS metagenome assembly PDVJ01 (sample SAMN07795376, study PRJNA414565) | Alkali sediment metagenome, whole genome shotgun sequencing project. | reverse complement strand
TTTATTTAATTATTATTATTGTTTTGGTCAAACTAAATTATAAAAAGCAATATCGGATTAATGTCTCAAATAGTTGTGATCTTAAAACATATTTGATTTTACTATGTATGCATGGGAGGGACCCCTTGGTTTCGTGTGGAAATCGTTGATATGACTGATGATAGTTCGAAATCTCAATAAAATGAGCTTATTTAGATATGGATTTTTAAGTATATAAATATTTCAACATCAGTTATTCTTTTTTTTGTTCGGTAAAAAGACTGTAAATGATTATTTTACTGAAAAGGAGACCCTGTAACAAGATCTCCACACGAAACCAAGGGGTCCCCTATCATTCTATAGTGGTATTTTGACAAAACGTTTGACAATCTCTATTAATCACAGATTATTAATGGGAAAAAAATACTATCAACATTAAGATGAACCGTAAACACATCAAAACAATACCGATTCATGCAGCAATTATTACTGTATCGAGTACGAGGACCAGGGAAAATGACACAAGTGGAATGACGATCTGTGATATTTTAACATCTGCGGGAATTCAGGTTCAGCACTATTCTATTGTATGTGACCTGATAGAAACAATCCGTTCTGAGGTTTATCTTGCATTAAAAAATTCCAATTGTGTAATCCTGAATGGCGGAACCGGTCTTACGCATGATGACTGCACAATCGAAGCTGTTTTACCGCTGCTCGATAAGAAAATTGATGGGTTCGGCGAGCTTTTCAGGATGAAAAGCTATCAGGAAATTGGCACTTCTTCGATGCTGTCCCGCGCACTTGCGGGTACCTGTCATGGCAAAGCAATCTTTTGCATTCCTGGTTCAACCCCTGCCGTAACCCTTGCAACAAAGGAACTTATTGTCCCCGAAATCGCACACATCCTATCCCATGCAAATAAATAATTTCATAATACGTTTTTTCACTACCTGTATCTCATCAGAAAAAATTTTTTAAAAACCTGATATCGTCGCGAACATTACAGGAATTTTTTTTAAAACACGACCCGCCCCTTACCATTTTGCCGGTTCTATTAACAGTGAGGTGTGCCTCTACCGGTTGACATGGAGAAGAGCTATACGTTCAAGTATAAGGTCTTTTATTCGATCCCGACCAGCCACGTCAAGCTCTTCCTGTGTGATACTGAACAAAATCATCAGCCGGGCTTCTTTGTCTGGCGTCATCTCATCCCATGTTTCGGTTACAAAGTGCATATGGTGTGAGAGATCTTTCCATACATCCTCACTTACCGGATACGAGCAGACAAACATTCTATTTTCACCCTCCTGAATTCCGAATAATGCTGCCACCAGGCACTGGCGGGATCCGGCCGCGAATAATAATGCCTCCATTTCAAATGAGTTGGATATCGGCTTCTCTGAAAAAAATGAGCGCTGCGCGTGTTGCAAAGCAGCTTCTGCATGATCCTGCCCTGCCAGTTTGTCAGCATCAAAACAGATAATATGCGTGGAATACGACCGTGCAATTCCCTGTATCATTCGGAGAAATGCTTCACGGTCGTCAACGGTTATCTTAGCCTGCCGGATATTGTAGGTCTCTCTTGGTGTTTCCATGTATTCACCTGAAACGATTGAGTGTTGACTGACCCGAAGGGGAGTCCATATCGTCCTCTTTCATAGATACAACTCTCTTTTTTCGCAGAAGCTGATCAAAAATCTGTTCTGCCACCCCCACCCCCAGTAGCTTTGTCACCTCTTCACTTCCCCGCGCCAGTATCTCGTCCGGGGTTGTCATCCCGTTGTTGAATAATCTTCTGGCACGAACCCTGCCTATCCCACGTAACCGGATAAGTGGCAGAAGCTCTCGCCGCGTACCGTTTTTCATGCAAATTTCGTATTCCCGCACTTTTGTATGAAAGGCCGATGCAAACATTCGCGCCAGTTCGGCGCTTCCATGCAGAAGCCAGGTAACACTTTCCACCATCCCATAAATATCGCCGGGCCCAACTGAATACCGCTCACAGATTTTTGTGTCCGATATCTCATCTGTCCAGTCAGAGAGGAGCATCGCTGTTTTTAGTGCACGGTAATATGCCTCTGCAGCCTCCTCATCATGAGGCAGCGTGAGCCAGAGTTCTTCCCCATGATCATCTATCATACGGGATAATGCTGCAATGTCAGTATTCCGGACATAGAGTTTGGGCATATCCGGTGTACTACAAATGACCTGAAGGAGACCGAGATCGGAATATATTTCCCTCTCTCGCAGGGTACTGACAATCATTGCTGCACTTCTTGGATCGATATAGAGTTTTGAAACAAGCGTGCCAAACTCAGATGAACCGAGATGTTCTCCGATTTCTACCACCATATCTGAAGACACGAGAAAGGTGAGTGCGGCATCCACGGCCCTCTGCATGAGGCGTCCCTGCCGGTGTTCATGGACATAGAAAGTCCGGTTCATAAATGAGGTGAGCTCGTGACGGTTTTTAGCAAAACCGGATGCGATTAGTGATAGTATATGAGTATAAAGCGCTGTGGGTTCAGCTATTTTGGAGTGGACCTCCTCCGGGGGTGCTTCGATATACCATTCAAACAGCTCCTCAACCTGCCCTTGGTCTTTTGCAATAAGAACTGCCTCACCATAGGGATCGAGCCGTGGGCGACCGGCTCTCCCTGCCATCTGGTGATATTCACTCACCGGAATTGGCTGCATTCCCTCCCCAGCGGCAAACCGATGGTAATCCCGGATGATAACCCGCCGTGCGGGAAGGTTGAGTCCTGCAGCAAGGGTTGGGGTAGAAGAGATGCATTTTATCAGACCCTTCCGGAACCCTTCTTCCACAACCGAACGCTCAGGGCGGCCCAATCCGGCATGGTGAAAAGCGGCACCCTTCGCCACGCAGGCAGCAAGTGACTTTTCCATATCAGTCTCAGCACCTCTCAGTATCCTCTCGGCATATGCAGCGAGTGCAGGATCTTCGCTTTTTATTGCCGCAGCAGCACGTTTTGCAAATGCCTCAGCATTACGACGTGATGATACAAAGACAAGACATTGCCCGCCTTCAGTAAAAGTGTCAAGACAGAGGTTGAGATCATCGTAATTCTTTGATACCGCTTTGACAGAGCGGGTCGCATCACGGAAATGGATGCAGTCATTGAAAAAAACTCCCTGCCGGAGATCAACAGGGCGCCACGCGCTCGTCACAAGTTCCGCATCGAGCCAGCCGGCAAGCTTATCAGGGTTTCCTATGGTTGCGGAGAGCCCGATTACCTGCATCGCAGGATTCCGGAACCGCATCTTGGCAATCACCATCTCAAGTGTCGGGCCACGTCCCTGCGAGTCAATCATGTGAATTTCATCGACAACCAGAAGCGTGATATCTGCAATCCACCGTGCGTTGTTGCGCAGGAGAGAATCCACCTTTTCACTGGTAGCAACTATGATATCATTTCTTCCCAGCATATCATCGCGACGGTCAAAATCGCCGGTTGCAATACCAACCCTCACCGCTTTATTGCCAAACTCCTCAAATTTCTCACTCGCAAGAGCTTTAAGGGGAACGATATAGAGGCATTTCCCCCCGTTTGTGATGGTATGGTGCATAGCCATTTCGGCAATCAGCGTCTTTCCACTTGCCGTAGGGATAGCAACGAGCGCGTTTTTCCCTGCAAGTATACCTTTCTCTACGCACTCGGCCTGTGGGGGGTAAAGCTCTGATATGCCAGCCTTGGTATACCTCTGTTTGAGATTAGAGGGGATTGCGAGGTCCTGAATAAGCATGTTTTAACCTTTTAATATACCTTTAAATCCCCTCAAATTGGTACGAATTGCATCTTTTTTTTTTAAAATTTTGTTCTGATTGCTTTTTTAATGTCCAAGGGGAACAAAGCAGTTTCTTCTATTGGCAGAGGGGTGTTTAAAGGTATTCCAGGCATCAGTAGTAATAACTAATCATATCCTGTTTTGCCTCTTTCTTTTTCTTGTCCAGGAATGCAAAGACATTTTCATGGGGCACTCCCTCTATCAGCATATCAATCGCAGCGCGTGCAGTTTTGAGCTGCTCAGGATAACCGATCAAGGCGATAGTCTTTCCAAAGACAGAAATCTCCACATCTGTCATATCCTCAATCTGCTCACGTGCACGACCATCTTTTCCTATTATTCTTCCTCTGAGCCGATCCAGCTGCCGTGGACCTTCTGCCATACCTGAGAGATCAATAACCTCGAGAAGCAGATCTTCATCCTCAATCATTTCAAAAGCACGTTCTGGTGAGAACCCTCGGTTAATGGCGTTGATAACCTCCACAGCCCGCAGGAGCGATACTGTGTGCTCTTCAGAACTCTCAACCTTTACATGACCTTCTTTGCTATCGACGGTAATTGTTGTGTGGGTCTTTACTTCAAGTTCTTTTTTTGTTGTACCGCCTTTAGACCTTCTTTGCTATCGACGGTAATTGTTGTGTGGGTCTTTACTTCAAGTTCTTTTTTTGTTGTACCGCCTTTACCTATCAGAACACCCACTCTGCTTCCGGCGATTTTTACTTCTTGCATCATTTTTCCTTCCACCTCGAATTTTGAATAGAGATATCCTCTTCACACCATTGTTCTCTTGCTTATCATAACGGGGTCCGTTGTTATCATGGTTCAGCGGTATCAAGCCCGGTCACTGCATTGAAAATTTCGACATCATTACGCACATCGCAGCGGTTTTTAAAAAACCTGTTGATATTGCGGATATCCCTCATCAGAAACTGGTAAGCACGGGGGTGATCTCGGGTAACTGACTGACCCATATCAATGAGATATGGTTGGTCGCCGTACAATATATTGAACTCGCTCAGGTCCCCATGCACGAGTTCAGCTTTGTTGTAAAGGATATCGATATACTTCAAGATGGTAGTATAGATTCCAGCCGGGTCATCGATATCAGCATTTTTGAGCTGTGGGTACGGGATCTCATCCTTTCCTAAATATGACATAATAAGGATATTCCGGTCCCAAACGAGGGGCTCAGGAACGGGAATACCCGCCTCTCTGGCTCGTACAAGATTGGAGAACTCCTTTCTTGTCCAGGCAAAGACCAGCTCTTTCCGGGATTTTTTCACGCGGGAAAATCTACGGTCACCAACTATATAGGAGCTCATGGTGGTAAAATTTGCCGTGCGGATCCGGTAGATCTTGATGGCAACCCCCATTCCATCCCGTTCACCATAAAAAACATTCGCTTCTTTGCCGGTGCTTATCGATCCGCCAATTACTGAGAGCCATTTTTTATGGACGAGCTTGTAGAGAGCAAGGAGTGTGACGTCATCAAAAACATCATCGGAAACTTTGAACTGGTCAGCATCTTTGATACGGACACCCAGCTCTTCTAGTCTCTTATCGAATTCTCTTCTAGTCTCTTATCGAATTGATCCATTCGTTTCTCTAAACTCACAGAGAGCCACCGACAATCATAAGGTAATTTTCCAACTCAACGTATATATTCCCGCACAGGCTCCAGTATCTCAACAAGTGACTCACCACAGGATTTCTTGAGATCAAGCGGGTGTACTTCACCCTTGCCATAGGATAATTCAAGCTCCGGGTAGCTCGTAAAAGTCCGGTCGCCCCCGAATTTTTCCGGCCTTTTGAGGGTAACTTCAGAAAGACGGGAGAATATATGAAACTGGAATATCTGGAGAACCGGATTTTCCGGAATTTCAGGAGGACAAAACGCCTTCTGACATTTTTTGCGAATTTCTTCTTCCGAGTCAGCAATGGATATGTAATTTCCCTGCGAAGATGACATCTTTTTTCCGTCAAGCCCATTAAGAATCGGCGTGTGGATACACACCGGAGCTTTGTATCCGAAATTTATCAGGTGCTCACGGGCGAGCATATGGATCTTTCGCTGATCGATACCCCCGACCGCCACATCAACTCCGAGCATAGCAATATCGGCCATCTGCATGATCGGGTAAACCATTTGTGAAACCGTAGGATGGTCCATCTGCCTTCCCACTTCATCCATGCTCCGTGTTGCCCGATTCAGGGTAATCTGCTGGGAGAGCTGGAGCACAAGCAGTTCATAGTCCCGGTTGAGCTGAAGATCGGATCCCAGAACATATTTCACGTTCTTCAAGCCAAGGCCGTCAAAACAACGCCGGTTGTAATCTGCGAGTTCGCGGACTTTTTCCATCGTTCCTTTACGGTTGAGGAACGCATGGAGATCGGCCAGCAGGACGGTGACTTCAAAACCAGCGGCCTGGAGATCCACAAGTTTGTTTACGGTAACGAGATGGCCAAGATGTATCTCGCCACTGGGTTCGTATCCTGCATAGACTTTTTTTTGCGGTTGGGCGAGAAGTGTGCGGAGCTCGTCTTCTGTGACGACTTCAACAGTATTTCGGGTTACCCGCTCGTACGTATCCATTAAAAATAATGGGTTATGATGGGTGTTAATGGTTATTCTGGATGAGGTTTAATCCGATACTCACGTTGGTAGTCAATATTGATTTTGCCGCGTCCTTCTCAAGTCCGACCATAGCGCGGATTGCATCAATATTTTCGACAACTACATCAGCTTCCTGGTGGATTGCCTGGAAAAAACAGAGCTCGTTTTTATTGGCGTAGATTGACTCCTCAAAGATGCAGTTCTCCCACAGGTCAGAGCGTTGCCTGCCGAGATCCATGGCAAACTCCTTGAGTTCGGCAGTACTTTTAATTCCCAATGTCTTTTTGATAAGCCCCAGGCGGGGATGATTTTTGATGAGGTCGATGATCCTGTCACGGCTGACTGGTTTTTTGGTAGTAATCTGGATTGCATGCATGTGCATCATGGTGGTGGGCACGATCATCGCCATTGTGGTGATAGAGATGTGAGGAAGTACTGTCAGGACATCCGGGCCATGGTGACTGGGCACACTCACGGGATCAAGGACAACAGCATCTATCGGTCCTTTTTTTATCTCGCCAGGATCGGATCCACGCCTTACCATAACTGCATGGACATGCGCAACACCATACTCCTTATCTATTTCATGAATGATACGGCAGAGTCCGGTTGTGTTGCAGGAAACCACTCTTACAAACTGCCTGCCAATTGCATCCTTGTAATTGCAAGACGAGTTGAAGGAGAATCCGGCGATCTCATGCTCTTCGCCCCCCTGCCAGAGAGCTTTTTTCCCGAGTTTCTCGTACAGTGGTTTATTCGTTGCACCTACATCACCCGGTGTTGCATCCACAATAACATCGGCAGCTTTGCACATATCTTCGACTGATCCGACAACGGTAAGCCCCGCTTTCTCGAATGCAGCCTTTTTTGATAGATCCGCAATATAGAGAGGATAGCCTCGTTGTTTTGCTACAAATGCTTCGGCGTTCGGGCGGGTCTTTGATACCCCGATCACTTTCATGTCCTTCTGGGCGGCAACCGCATCAGCAACACGTTTACCAATCGTGCCGTAACCATTGATGGCAACCTTGATCATACAATCGTACATGGCAGTAGTATACAAAAAAGCTATGGGGATGAAACCAACCTGCATGTACAGTATAATCCTTTTTTTAAATACCAGACATGTGATAAAGAAAATGTGAAATAATTTATAAACGCAACTCATTTCCTGAATCGTATCGTAAAAAGAGAGATAATGGAGATTTTTTTCAACGGTAAATGATAAGATGTGAACCAGGATTTTCCCATGGAAAATTATTAAAAAAAATCAGTATTTTTATTTACTCCAGTCGTAAAATTTCCGGATAGAACGATTTTATCAATTGTTCAATCTGTAAAAATGCCGTTTTATGATCAATAAACATTCTGAACGATTCGCCCGTCTTGTTATACAGTGTCAGGAAACCGGGAAGCAGAACCGGATTCATTAATTCTATTGTTACCAGATCTTGTTTTGCAATCTCGTAGACCAATAATTTTTCAATAGTCTCGATAGTCTTTGGACGATTATCAATGGTTGCTCTGGTACCGAAAAGGTCGTCCAGAACATAGGGTCCATACTGCATACCCCTGGGTTTTGAGAGATCAAAATCGGGATTTTGGATAACAAACAACCGCTGGTTTGTTGCATAGATTCCATAACCCCTTGGAGGTGAGGGGATGAGTCCAGCAAGAGATCCGCTCGCGCTTCCTCCGGCGACTTTGAGTGTAGGACTTGATATACCCCCGATATATATCTCCTTTTCTGAATCTCCCGGTGTTTGAGCTGCCTGCTGGTGCTCGGCAACCGTAATTGTCTCTATTGCCGCAATCAACACACCTTTACCGTCGTGCACCGCAGTTCCTTTACCCCACAAATACATCGGTTTTTCACGAATTTTGACTTTTTCCATTTCACCGATAAATGTGTTCCCCACTCGTTTTATTCCCGGGAATTTTCCGGATTGTCTTTTATCTGTTGATATGACAATATAATCAACCAGCATAGGTTTTGGTTCACCGAAGAATGGAATGGAATACTCACGATTTCCCTTACCCACCATTTCCTTTGAAGGAACACCAGTCAACTGTTCCATGGCTTTATTCCATATAATTACGACTCCGGTTTTATCGATAGCAAATACCGGGTTCTCGAGCGTATCAATGGTTTTCGTAAATGTTTTCCACTCATCCTCAGATTCCGAACCAAGTGTAGTTGTTTTCAGGGTAGAGACAGCATCCTTTACACTCTTTGAAGAAGGGGTTTCATAAATCTGTACCAATCCGGGAACCTCCCTCCCAGATGTTTGATACTCACTACAATCTCCATCGGAATTGAACATCGCACGATAATTCCATTGGATCAGAGTGGATGATCCATCTCTCTTCTTAATGGCATGTTCGATGAGTATTCCAGGATTTAACGGTGATAGATTGTGTAATTGCTCCACAATTTTTTCGCGCTCTTCTTCCGGTAGTAGTGAAATAAAATTGCTACCGATTGCCTCTTTCTTCCCGTTTCCTATAAAATTCGCATATGAATCATTTACATAACGAATTTCTCCTCCCGGGAGAAAACGGCAAAGAAGATCGGAATTGTTTTCGATAATTGAACGATACAGACCTGCACTCTCAAGCAATGCACGGTCTGCCCGAATTTTTTCGACACGTCCCCGTATGAAGTCAACAATCGTGTCCATGTCATTTACAATTCCCCCTCCTTTTTGCACATAATAATCTGCACCATTATTTAACGCATCGATGGCAACATGGGCGCGATGTTTACCGGTGATGATAATAAAAAGCCCGGAAAATCCCCCGGCCCGGGTTTCCCTGAGTAAATTAATCCCGTCCATATCAGGAAGGCCAAAATCTGCAATGACTGCATCAAACTGCCGGGCGCTTAAAAGTTCCAATGCATCTGTTGCATTCGAACATGTTTTTACCAAAAACCCGGGTTCCCGTTCAAAAAAATTTTCTAAAATCTCCAATACCAAAGGCTCATCATCCACGCACAAAATAGAAATTACCGCATTATCGGTCAAAGTAATTACCACTCCTTATTATAGTGCACCAGATACTTTTTCCTATTGTTACTTTATTACAGGTAATCTATAATATTATAGCCTCTAATTTTTTTTATTTAATCAAATGAATATCGAATTTGCTAACTTTTTTATAACTTGTCCGAAACAATCAGACGCTTTTTAAAAAAAGGAAACCTCACATATAGAGTTCCTGGATTTTTATCACTTCTGTACTGTCCTTTGCGTTTGTGTACAGATCAAGTGGTTCTCTGTTTACCTCCAAAAAGCGGATACCCCAACTGATTTTCGAGAGGAGTTCAGATGCCCGATCCTTTTCCCCAATAATATACAGTGCAGCAGCAAGTGCCTCAACCGATGAAAGTACACAGGGTTTGCCAAAATTTACCGGATTTGCCGCAATTAAAAAGGGAAGCGCCCGGCGGATTCGCCAGGACCGTACTTTCCCGGTGTCTAACACTACCCATGAGCAATCCAGTACCGTTATTGATTTAACGTACTTATCAGCCGGGGAAAGTGCCTGCTCTGCAGTGGGATCAAGGAGTAGTGTATTTCGTGGTATTTGGGATATTTTATTGAATATTTTTAAAAAACCAGATTTTTCAAGTTTTTTTACTGTACACTTCCTGGGGTCACAGCTGTTATCCCGATATGCATACAGCGGTATCATTGATCATCTGTGCGTGCACACACTGTATCAATGTACGTACTCTGCAGCCCCTGTATTCTCAATCCAGCGCTGCGTGCAAAGGGGATCACGAAACCGTTGGATCTCGTGCTGTTCGAGCGCACAATAGAACGGTGCAAAAAATTCAATATCGAAATGATACCGCTTCCCTGTCCGGAGACGGTCTATCTGGGACCTGACAGGAAGCCCGGCACATTTCTCGAAAGACTCAACACACAGGAATTTGCCCACCTCCTCGATGTGATGGCAGGAAAGGTACAGGAGATCTTCGAACTGCGGGGATTTCCAGCCTGTATTATCGGGGTCAACTCGTCACCTGCCTGTGGGGTGACAAGCACCTATTATGGAAGTGAGGGTACCACTCCTCCGAAAAAAGCGGGTCGGGGTGTATTTCTCAAACGATTCCCACATATCAGGGCTATGGACGTGGCAACTTTTTCTCAATATCGCGTGTATCTTGCAGCACCTCTGTTTTCAGAACCCGAACGTGCTTATAATCTATCGGTTGCCAGACATTTGAAAAATAACTTTTTTGATGTATTCCTGCCTCAGGAAGCGGGTGACGATTCAGACACGAGGAACAAAGAAGAACAGGTTCGGATCTTTTCAGAAAATATGAGAGCTCTGAAAAATGCCGATTTAATCGTTGCAATTATCGATGGTGCGGATGCAGATTCGGGGACTGCGTGGGAGATGGGGTATGCATACGCACACGGAAAACAGGTAATTGCGTTACGAACAGATTTCCGGAGGTCCGGCAGATATGAAAAGGTCAATCTCATGCTCGAAGAATCGGCAACTGTAGTAACGAGTATAGAGTGTCTTCTCGATGCAGTTAAGTCCCCTTTAACCGTGAAATCAGATTCATAATAGTTCGCTCCTGAAAAAATTATCGAATCACTTAGATCTGGAATTTCAGTATCTCCGAAAATTTTCACTTTGCACGGCTTTACAGGAACGAGCACCCCATGGTCACTATCGAGCAGAAGTGAATTCATTCTCAGTGCTGTTTCAACTCTGGTTGGCACTCTAACCATTCCGATTTTTTATCTGATAGGAAAAGAGTTATGGGATAAAAATATCGGTATCATCAGTACTGCCCGCTCTCAAAGGAATTGATTGAGGAGAAGTTATCCGTTTTACCAATTCAAAAAACAAAAAACACCTCGTTTTGTATAAAATCTCTTATTTCTAAACATCCAATGGTTCTCTATGTCCAACCTTACCGTGGCTATCCTTGCTCCCCCCGACTATGCCAAAGATCTGGGAAAGAAAGGTACGACCAGCGATATTACTTTCTACAATCTGAAAAAAGGGGATGCAACCGTCACCTTCATTGAGCCGACACGGTATCCGGAAAAAGTATCATCGCTGTTTTATGCGGTATCCATTGCGGATCGTGTGGTTCTGGTAGTTGATGAAATCAACGCTACTTTTGGTGAGTGTGTTCTGATGCTCCAGTGCGCAGGCAAATCCAATGGATATCTTATTCTCAAGAACTCTATTTCACCGGATCAAATTACACCACTTATCAAGGGAACGGTTCTTGAACATTACGAAGTGATTGAAGAGGATATAGTCGGCCTTCGCGAGAACCTGCTCAATATTTCCGTAAAACTGACAGCCCACCAGAAAGCTCATGATACCGGGGGGAAAGGGGTAGTTCCGGTTGATGCGCATTTCAATGTGAAAGGAGTCGGGGTTGTCGTGCTCGGCTTCGTGGCACAAGGAGTGATAAAAAAGCACGATATACTCAGGATCCTTCCGACCGAAAAAACCGCCCAGATTCGCTCCATCCAGAAACATGATGACAATGCTGAGAATGCGATCAAAGGAGACAGGGTTGGTCTTTCCCTGAAAAATATTGAATCTGAAGACCTTGACCGAGGGTATGTTCTCACTAATGATCCAGCAATAAAACATGCCACCACCATATCGGGAAAAGCCCAGCTGGTGAAATACTGGCCGGCTCCTCTGAAAGAAGGCATGGTGTTATGTGCCGGCTACTGGATGCAGTTCCTCCCCACCCGCCTGGAAAAAGTCATTGTGGAAGGTGACTGGAGGATGCCTACACTTACCCTTACCCTGGAAAAAGCGCTGGTATACTCTCCCAACGCACGTGTTGTTCTCCATTATCTAGAAGGTGGCAAGCTCCGGGTAGTTGGGAGTCTTGTTATCTCTTAATCATTTTTTTTGATTTTCGTGCTCACCTTAATTCTCCTTCTTACCCCAAAAAATCTTCAACTTTTCCTCTTGTTTCCTAATACCTTATGTAGTGGTAAGATTATCTGTACAATGATACTTATGGAGATATTTGGATGGATTGTGCTGGGAGTAATTGCTCTCGTCATTGTAGGACTGATCATCTGGGCTGTTGGTATCTACAACCGTTTCTACAGCCTGAAAAATTCATCCGAGGCAACGCTCGGACAGATCCGTGTAGCTATGAAAAAACGTCTGGATATGATCGATCAGCTGCTTGGTGCGGTAAAGAGCTATGCGAAGTTTGAGAAAGAAACCTTCGAACGTGTTACCGCAATGCGGGCAAGCGTTGCAACTGCTTCACCTGGTGATCTGAATAAGGTTGAAGCTGAATCCCGTTCGATCTTCGGACGCCTGTTAGCGGTTGCAGAGAATTATCCTGATCTGAAGACCAATACGACGGTCATGAGTCTCATGGATGCTGTGAAGGGAATTGAAGAAGAGATTGCCCGGCAGCGTTATACCTACAACAACATCTCACAGGAGTTTAACACTTTGATGGATACCATCCCCTCAAATATCATCGGCCGACTGATTGGACTCATCAAGCTTGAATACCTGCAATTTGAAGAAGCGATAAAAACTCCTCCGAAGATTGAGTTCTAATGGGTAATAGCTGTGAGTGAAATAAAACAACTGGCATTGCTTGTTATCGCGACTCTGGTCCTGGGTATAATCGGGCTGGGTCTCATCACGGCAATTCCTCCACTCTTCGATGGCAACCTTGTGGTTGACTCATATGATGCAGTCCTGTACGAAAACGGGACCCTGACTGAGCAATATACCTATGATGTCAGGATATCTGGCGAGTATCGTATGCTCTTTCGTTTTTGGGAAGCACCTCTCACGTTTCGTACACGTTCAAAACCATCAGTGCAATTTGTTTCAGCAACCGTTCCATCCGGTACTTACGGCTATGCGAAAGATGAGGACGGAAATGTTAATATCATCGGTGTTGCGGAAGATAGTTCCCTAAAAGCAACCATCAGAAACCTTGCCGAAACAAATGAAGTCGGAATTTACAAACCTGATTATTTCGATGAGGGAAAATATACCGTCGCCTATACCTACGTCATTCACCCCCCCATCGAATACGACTCCTCCACATCGCACCTTAACCTGAAATTTGCAGGAGGGAGCCATATTCCGTACCGGAACGTCAGAATCACGGTACCTTCTACCAAGGTTGAACAGGTGTTTGTGTATCCCCCTATGATGAAGACGGAAAAGAACGGGGATAGTTACGTTATAACCGGCAGTGTTGCAGGAGATGAAAATCTGGCGGTCGAAATCCTCTCAGCTGCTGATGGTTTCAGTCAGATTCAGGGATACAGGAATAAAATCGGGAACGTCAGGGAATCAACCAGTTCGGCAGCTTTCTGGTACAATCTTACGTATTATATGGCGTATTTCCTGAACTATTGTGCAAAAATTGCGGTACTATTCGTCCCGTTCCTTCTCCTCTCTCTATACTACAGGTATGGCAGGGAGAAATCAATCACGGTTCCTGAATACCTGAGCACGATTCCTAATCCTGCGCTTAAACCATGGCAGGTGAACCTGCTGTTCAAAGGTGATGCGCAGGATTTCAATGAGGATGGCTATTACGCCACACTGCTTGATCTCCATCGGAAAAAGATCATCTCTATCACTGAAAAAGGAGAAGGAAAGGGAATTGAAATCAGGGTGCTCTCCGGTGCGACAACCGATCCCTATGAGCAGCGCGTGCTCGGATTTATCGATCTTGTAGCAGAAAACGGCGTGTTTGATACTGCCGGAATCGAGGCACTTGCCCTCAGTGCAAAGACAAACAGCAGTGCAGAGGAAAAAGCGTTGAAGTACCAGCGAACGCTCACTGATGTTACCGGCAGGGTGGACACGACACTTGTCTCCCAGTATATAGTTGACGGGCGAGATCACCTGGTGCCGCTTTTGCTGACGGGTATCGTTCTGTTTGCAATTACCTTGATCTTTGCCTTTGTTGCGTCCATTCAATCGTATATTCTCATTCCTGCTGTCGTGCTCTGGGGGGTAGTTGTGGTGCAGGTAATACTTTCTATCGCTGCCCCCTCCACGCTTTTCGGGCATTGGAAAGATAACCGGTATAAAGAAAAACTTGAATGGGATGCCTTCACCCGCTTCCTTTCTGATATGGCAATGATACAGAAGTATGCGCCGGCAGATCTGTCGATGTGGGGTGAATGGCTGGTATATGGAACCGCATTAGGTGTGGGGGACAAAGTGGAGCGGGCAATGAAAGCACTCAACATCCGCGTAGCAGAAACAGGTGTCCCCATCGGGGTTATGGGAATGAACGCTGCATTCGTTCCCCTTAAGCACTTCAGCCCACCAAGTCACGGAAAATCCGGGGGTTCTGGTGGTTTTGGTGGCGGAGGATTTGGTGGGGGTGGGGGTTTTGGTGGCGGAGGTGCCGGAGGGAGATGACTTTGAACCCTGCAAATTCCAGGTACGTGTGATCATGTAACAATTATCATTTATTGACGTTTGGCAATAATTTAAACGCCATTTTGGCCGTTATCATAAAAGCTATAAATCCGCACAAACCATATGAATACCAAAAAGGGAATCTGATTATATGCAATATACAGAAGGGCAGCTCGGCAGGGTTTTTGTCGTGAGAATCGATGACGGTGAAGATATGTTGACCTCGCTGCACCAGTTCATCAATGACAAAAGTATCCAGGCCGGTTCGATCCTCTTCCTTGGCGCCCTGATGAGCGGGAGAATGGTAACCGGACCTGAAGAACCGGTAATACCCCCAATTCCCCATTTTGTTCTGTTTGAAGGGGGGTGGGAAGTCTTTGGTGTAGGAACGATTTATCCTGGTGAAGGCGGCCCGCACATCCACTATCATGCCTCGGTAGGTCGGTCCGGGCATGCCCTGACCGGGTGTTTGAGGGAAAAAGCCATAACGTATCTTATTATCGAAGCGGTTATTTTGGAATTTACCGGTCTTTCAGCACGGCGGGAATTTGATAAAAAGACCCAGGTTCATCTTCCGGTACTGGGAAAAATAGAGGGGACTACCTCCCCTGGCACAATCGATGAAGTGGATTCAGGTGAATCCAGTGAAGAATCCCCACAGGATGAAGAACAAATGGACGATCTACCCGATGGACTTGCAGATATTATCCGTGACCTGACTGGCAGATCTTCATTGTGAAGAATATTTTTGCTCGTCATAATCTTCACTAATCCTATCCAATTGTTATGATGCATCAGCCGGAATTTCTTCCCCTGTCAGACTTTGAGAAAAATAAGCTGGGCATCCGACAATTTGACATTATCCTGCTAACAGGAGATGCATATGTTGATCATCCCTCTTTTGGTACTGCTCTGATTGGCAGGGCCCTGTGGGATGCCGGTTTTACCGTAGGAATCATAGCCCGGCCCGACTGGACGACTTCTGCTGATTTCACTGAGTTGGGAAAACCGCGACTGTTCTTCGGAATATCTTCAGGAAATGTTGACTCTATGGTGAATAATTTCACTCCAAATCTTAAACGGCGGAGTGATGATGTCTATTCTCCAGGGGGGATCCCCAAACGACCCGATCGGGCAACCATTGTTTACACCAACCGGGTGCACGAACTGTTTCCGGACACTCCGATCGTCCTCGGCGGTATTGAAGCAAGTCTTCGAAGGTTTGCCCATTATGACTACTGGCAGGATCGCGTCCGTCAGGCAATCCTTGCTGACGCTCCGGCAGATCTTCTTGTTTTCGGTATGGGAGAGAGACAGGTAGTGGAAATTGCCCGACAGCTTGCATCCGGTGAAACCATTACATCACTACAGGGTGTCCGGGGAACTGCTTTTAGGATGGAAAAAGCAGATTGGCGCAGCAAACGACCGGAAGGGATTATTGAACTCCCCGGGTTCACTGAAGTTGCACAGGATAAAACGTCATATGCCCGTGCGTTTGCGATGCATT
>PDVJ01000277.1_pt1 | contig 16336 bp, 13 predicted proteins | sample 1369811 | NCBI WGS metagenome assembly PDVJ01 (sample SAMN07795376, study PRJNA414565) | Alkali sediment metagenome, whole genome shotgun sequencing project. | reverse complement strand
GCATGGCTTCGCCCGCAATGACCCGCTGCGACGGATCCGGGCCTGCGTCGGCAACGCGATCGAGCGGATCGTCCACGTCGCCGTCATCGTCCTGCCGCTGCCCGGGGAAGAATCCGAAAAGCCGTGACCGGACTTTCCGGCGGCGCTGGCTGTCGCGGATACCGTTGTAGAGGATCCGATAGAAGAGCGGCTTCCACTCCTCGCTCGGCCGAGCGCCGTAGCTTCGGGCCAACCGCAGCATTGCGCCCTGGACGATGTCGAGTGCGTCGTCGCGATCCCGAACCGCCATCTCGGCGATACGGAACGCGCTTCGCTCGACGCCGGCGAGAAATCGGTTCAGGTCGGTCGTCTGCTGCAACGAAGGCTCCCCGGCAACGCCGCGGGTGACGGCGGCGACGACCCGTACTGCGTCGATCGAGAGACTGGCAAAGCTCTCCATGAGCGTAAACTGGCTGCCTCCGGTCCAGTCGCTGGTTGGTCCATACCGACCGAAACGCCAGTCACGCCAAATGGTTGACGTGAATTGATGACGAGGATTTGCACTGCCGGGTGGCGCCGGCGCGGAGGCTGCGCAAAGTCGCCGCATCGGAACTGGACAGAGTCCAGTTGGATTTTGGCAGCCGTACGCAAGTGCCTGATTATCATCAGTTAATCAAGATCCGGTGATTTTCTGACCAAATAGCAAAAGTCATCGGCGGGACCGGCACTTGGAAGCACAACGCGCAGATCATCCACAGACTTTTCCACAGCCGCTGTGGACAACTTCACATAAGCGACTTGCCGCTTGAGCCCTGTCCTCGCAATTGCCATCGACGCGCCTCTGCGGCGACTTTTCGACTACCGACCACCCGTTTCGGTGGACGTCGGGGACCTGCGACCCGGCATGCGGCTCTGGGTCCCGTTCGGCCGCCGCCGCGTCGTCGGAGTGCTCGTCGAGACCCGTGCCCGATCCGAGTTGCCGGAAGCCAGGCTGAAAGCCGCACTCGGGGTAATCGACGACGAGCCGGTCTTCGATGAGCCCCTGCTCGAACTGCTCAGGTGGTCGGCCGACTACTACCGTCACGCCCCGGGCGAGGTCATCGCGGCCGCATTGCCAGCGGCACTGCGCGCCGGCGCTTCGATGCTGGAGACCACGGAGCGGTGGACGCTGACCGCTGCCGCGCGCACGGACCAGTTGCCACCGCTGCCGGGTCGGGCGAACCGGCTGCGCGAACTCGCGCAGTTCCTGGGCGGGCGGGACAGCGCCGATGCCGCGGAACTCGCCGCCTTCTCGCCACGCTGGCGAGATCATGCGCGCGAACTCGAGAAACGTGGATGGATTGCGCGCCTGCGCGTGGCAGAGCAGGCGTCGGCGCGGGACGGCGTACGGACGGCGAAGGGGCTGGATCCGATGCCGGAGCAGCGTCTTGCCGTCGATGCGATCGCTGCGGCGAACGGCGTATTCGCCCCATTCCTGCTGCACGGAGTCACCGGCAGCGGCAAGACCGAGGTCTATCTGCGAGCGATCGAGGCCGTCGTGGCGCGCGGCGAGCAGGCCCTGGTCCTGGTGCCCGAGATCGCGCTCACCCCGCAGCTGGTCGCCCGCTTCGCGCAACGCTTCGACGCACCGCTGGCGGTGCTGCACTCGTCGCTCCCGGACCAGGAGCGGCTCCGTGCATGGCGCGCGGCACGCAGCGGCGCTGCGCCCGTGGTGATCGGTACTCGCTCGGCGATCTTCGCGCCGCTCGCACGACCCGGGCTCATCGTGGTGGACGAGGAACACGACCCCTCGTACAAGCAGCAGGAGGGCTTCCGGTATTCCGCAAGGGACCTCGCGCTCGTGCGCGCGCAGCGCCTCGCCATCCCGGTCGTGCTGGGCTCTGCCACTCCGTCGCTCGAGAGCCTCGAACGCGTGCGAGCGGGCAGGGCCACGCTGCTCAGCCTGCCAAACCGGACCGCGGGTGCCTCGCAACCGGCGTTGCATCTGATCGACCTGCGCAAGCACGGCGAGACGCAAGGCATCGCCACGCCGACGCTGTTTGCCATCAAGCGGCACCTCGAAGCAGGCGGACAGGTTCTTCTCTACCTGAACCGGCGCGGCTATGCGCCATCACTGTTCTGCCCTGCGTGCGGCTGGGTCGCGCCCTGCCCGCGCTGCGACGCACGCCTGACCGTCCACCAGCGCGACCAGCGCCTGCACTGTCACCACTGCGGCACGGAACAACGGATGCCGCAGATCTGTCCGGACTGCGGAGAAGCCGTGAAGCCCGTGGGCCAGGGAACGGAGCGCATCGAGGAGACGCTCACGCGGCTCTTCCCGGACGTGCCGCTCGCGCGTATCGATCGCGATGCCGTCCGGCGCCGCGGGGCACTCGAGGCGGCGCTCGAGCGTGTGACCAGCGGGGAGGTGAAACTGCTGGTCGGTACGCAGATGCTGACCAAGGGGCATCACTTTCCGGACGTCAGCCTCGTGGTGGTGCTGAACGCGGACCAGGGGTTGTTCGGCACGGACTTCCGCGCCAGCGAGCGCCTGGCGCAGACCATCGTGCAGGTCGCCGGACGCGCGGGACGCGCCGAGCGACCTGGCGAGGTGTTGATCCAGACGGAGTACCCCGAGCATCCGCTGCTCGCCCGGCTCGTGGCCGGTGGATACGACGCCTTCGCGTCGGCTGCCCTGGAGGAACGACAGCAGGCACGCTGGCCGCCGTTCGCCCGCGTCGCGGTGCTCAGGGCGGAAGCCGCGCATCGCGAGGCACCGACCGCATTCCTCGATCGTGCGCGAGAACTCGCGGAGTCGATGTCGACGGCCGGCGTCGAGGTCCTGGGGCCGGCGGCCGCGCCGATGGAGCGCCGTGCGGGCCACTATCGCGCGCAACTGCTGCTGCACGCACCGACGCATTCACCGCTTCAGAAAATGTTCGGGCTCTGGCTACCCGCGCTGGAGCAACTGCCCGAAGCGCGCAGGGTTCGCTGGTCGCTGGACGTCGACCCGCTCGAACTCTTCTAGCGTCCGGTGGGGTTGCGCTATCCGAAGACCTTCATCTGGCTCAACGCGAGGTGAAGAGACCCGAACATGACAATGGCACCGACCGTAAGGGTGGTACCGACCGCGACTGCAAATCTCTTCTTGTGATCGAGCATGTGCTTCTCCAGGTGATGGGACCCAGCTGGCGTCCAGGACGGTCTGGCCAGAGGGTCCAGCCAGCCGGAATGCGTCCGGCTGAGTGAAAGAGCCTACTCTTATATTGCTGCTATGCAGCATTTTGTTGTGAAATCGTGAACTCGGGACACCAATAACTCTGCACGATTGAGGAATATAAATACCATATCGACGCTTTTATTAGCATTTGAGTTCATTTTTGGCGAATTTATTCGTCCAGGCTGAGTCCCTGCAGGAAGGGACGTCTGGAGAGGCGGGGGCATCGGGATCGGGTCAACGGCTTGCGTATCCGGACGTTCTACGGACCAGGCGAGGCAAAAGGGCCACGCGCAGAACCCCACCGAATCCAGGAGATCGTCATGAACAAACCAAGGAATTCCGCCCGACCGATGCTGGTGATGCTCGCCGCAGCAGTGGTGGCGGCACAGTTCGGCGTCAATGCAGCCGAAGCCGGGAACAAGGGCCAACGTCAGGCCAGCCAGCGTCCGAGTGGCAGCTACTCGCACCAGAGCCAGGTGCAGCGCACGGCGACCGGTCACACACGCAGCGATACGTGGACCGACGCGCAAGGCCGTACTGCGAGTCGCAATGCCACGGTGGTCAACGACAAGGCGGCCGGCACGCGGACGCGCGACGTGCAGCGGCAGGGACCGGAGGGCCAGACGGCGACCCGGCACGACGAGACGCAGCGCACTGAAGGCGGGTACACGCGCAGCTCCACCGCGACGAACGCCCAGGGCCAGACTACGACCCGCAATGCGACGGCAACGTATGACCCGGCCACGAAGACGTGGACCAAGGATGTCAGCGTGAACCGCGGCGAAGGCGGTGGCGGCGGCTGATCTTCGCCGCTCTAGATCTCACGGGAGCCCGTCGCCGCCAACGGTGAGCGGGCTTCCCTCTTTCTCGCCCGGTGGTCGGGCGCCCGCGTTGAATCCCGTTTCACGTGAGCTGCGAAACTGCTGATTCGCGGGCCGAGGACTTCGGCCGGCTTTGTTGCCCGATCGCGACCGCGCCAAGCGTTCCGCGAAATGGCGAAACCAAACGACTGGAGCCCCACGTGAGCAATCGCCTGTTCGAGCCCACCACGATCGCCGGCCTGAAGCTGAAGAATCACGTTGCGATGGCGCCGCTCACGCGACAGCGGGCGGACCGGATGGGCGTGCCTCAGCCTTTCGTCGCGGACTACTACTCGCAGCGCTCGGGCGCGGGCCTCGTGATAGCCGAAGGCACGCAACCGAGCTTCGCCGGCCAGGGATACTGCCGGACGCCCGGCATTCACACTTCGGAGCAGGTGGCTGCATGGAAGAAGGTCACCGCGGCGGTGCACTCCAAGGGCGCGAAGATGTTCCTGCAGGTCATGCACTGCGGTCGCATCGCCCACCCCCTCAATCGGCAAATCGACGATGCGCCGGTGGCCCCATCCGCGGTGAAGCCGGCAGGCAAGATGTGGACGGACCAGAAGCAGATGCAGGATTTCCCGGAGCCGCGCGCGCTCGAGACCGGCGAACTCGGCGGCGTCGTCGAGGAGTTCGTCCTGGCGGCACGAAATGCGATCACAGCGGGGTTCGATGGCGTCGAGCTGCACGCCGCAAACGGTTACCTGCTGAACCAGTTCCTGGCCACCAATGCCAACCAGCGCACGGATGCGTACGGCGGATCCGTGAACGGACGCATCCGCTTCGTCGCCGAGGTCGTCGAGGCAGTCGCAGCCGCGATCGGCACGGCACGAACCGCGATCAGGGTCTCGCCTGGACACATGTTCAACGACCTCATCGACGCCAACCCGCTGGAAACGCACCGCGCGCTGCTCGATGCGCTGCCCACGGCAGCGATGGCGTACGTACACGTCATGCTGCCGAACGCCTTCAGCCCGCAGTTGAACAATGCCGGCGACCCGGACGCCCTGCTCCCGGCCTTGCGGCCCCACGTGAAGGGCGCGTTGATCGCCGCGGGGAACCTGACGCTCGATAGCGCGGGTGCGGCGCTCGACTCGGGGTTGATCCAGGTGGCGGTGTTCGGCCGGCCGTTCATTGCGAACCCGGACCTCGTCGCCCGCTTCGCATCAGGCGCGCCGCTCGCCGCGCCGCGTGAGGACCTCTTCTATACGCCGGGACCCGAGGGCTACAGCGACTACCCGTCGCTTGCGGCATGACGCCGGACTCGAACTGGCGCGAGGCGCTTGTCGGTCCGTAGCGCGCAAGCCTGGCTTGCCAGGCATGCTGGCACTTGCGTCGGGCGACTGGAGCCCCAACACTTCGTAGCTTCAGCGAAGACACGGCAGATTGCGCTCGCGGCACGGGCGCTCGCAGGCTACAGGCATATATGAAGTCGATTGGCAGCAAGCCGGGCGGACTGCGCCTCGAGCGGATCAAGGCCTCGCCGTTGTGGGCTGGCGATGCGTTCCGCAACATGCACCCGCTGCTGCCGCGCCTGCTGAAGCCCGATGTCGCGGCACCCACGTTGAGCGCGTTCCTGTTCGAGGGCAACCGGCGAGTGCCGACGGGGCCGCTGCCGTCGATGAATCCGACGGCGTCGTGGTCGAAGAAGCCACGCACGGGCCTGCGCGCGACCTGGCTCGGGCATTCCACGGTGCTTCTCGAGATCGACGGCGTTCGCGTGCTGACCGATCCGGTCTGGGGCCTGCGCGCCTCGCCTTCGCAGTGGGCGGGGCCGAAGCGCTTCCAGCCGGTTCCCGTCAGTGTTCGGTCGCTGCCGCCACTGGATGCCGTGGTCATCTCGCACGACCACTACGATCACCTCGACTACCGCACGATTCATGCGCTCACCGAGCGCGACGTGCCGTTCGTCACATCGCTCGGCGTCGGTGCGCACCTCGAAGCCTGGGGGGTGCCGGCCGAACGGATCTTCGAACTGGACTGGTGGGAGTCGTACTCGCTGCCGAAGGTCGACCTGACCGTGACGGCGGCGCCTTCGCAGCATTTTTCCGGGCGCGGCCTGCGTGGCCGCAACTCAACGCTGTGGTCGTCGATGGTGCTGCGCTCTCGGCGTCATTCGGTATTCTTCAGCGGCGATACGGGACTCACGGCCGAGTACGCCGAGATCCGCAGGAGGCTTGGTCCCTTCGACCTCGTGATGCTCGAAGTCGGCGCGTTCCATCCTGCCTGGGGCCACATACACCTGGGTCCCGAGAATGCACTCGAGGCCTGGGAACTGCTCGGCAGGAGCGCGTTCCTGCCGGTCCACTGGGGCACCTTCAGTCTCGCGATGCACGCCTGGGACGAGCCCGCGGAAACCCTGCTGCGCCTCGCGCTCGTGATGCCGCGCCTCGGCGAGCCCGTGGAACCGGCTCATATAGAAGACGTATCGCCCTGGTGGCGTTCGGTGGAACAGCGAACGCAGCGCAAGCACGTCATAGAGCCGGTCGCGACGAAGGTCCCGAAAAACGTGCCGTGGCCGATCGACTGATCGCCGACCCGGCCAGCCGGGAATCACGACTGACCACTGGTCGGCCCGCGGCTACAGGTCCTGCACCTGCTGGAAAAGGTAAAGAACGATCGCGCCCAGCATGACGACTGCAACGATTTCCATGACTGTCCTCCGTAGTGCGCCGATGTGGCGCGATGTGAATCATGGATATGAGATGTTGCAGCGGGGCTTCAGGTTGCATTCACTGGGATGAACTTCGACGAAACGTGCATTGCGCACGATGAAATACGGGGCGGCCGACGCCGGCGCTCCTCACCAGGGCAGCGACGAACCGTTGGCGTGCAGGAAGCTTGAGTTCGTCGATGCGTGCAATGAGATTGTGCGCGGCAGTCGCCGGGTCGATGTCGCCACGCCCACCCGTCATCGGTGTCTGCACGAAGCCCGGGTGCAGCATCGCGACCATCACGCCCCGAGGGGCCAGGTCGATGGCCAGCGAGCGGCCCGCGGCGTTCAGCGCGGCCTTCGACATCCGATAGCCGTAGTAGCCGCCGGAGGTGTTGTCGGCAATCGAACCCATGCGGCTCGTGATCAGCACCAGCTTGGCGCCGCTTGCGAGTTGCGGCGCCAGCAGCGCGGTCAAACGTAATGGCGCCAGTGCATTGACTTCGAACTGCAGGCGGATGCGTGCCGCTGCGTCGACATCCAGCGAACCGAGTGACTCCTGGGTCAGCACTCCCGCATTGTGAATGACGAGGTCCAGCGGCACGCCAGCGAGGCGTGCGGCGAGTGCCGTGCAGCCCTCGTCGGTCGCGAGGTCGATGCCCTCTTCGACGCGCACTGGCAGCTGCGCGAGACCCGCGCTGCTCTTGCGGCAGGCCGCGATCACGGTCGTGCCTCGCTCGGCCAGTTGTCGTGCCAGCTCGCGGCCGATGCCACCCGCCGCGCCAGTAATCAGTGCAGTGCTCATGTGTATTATTCCTTTGGAACCGACGACCACGTCGGGCACGTGTCAGCGTAAGCCGAGATTGAGCGGCGCGTCCATTGGGCGCGCAGCGAGCTCGGCGCGCTGGCGCGCCATGTCGCGCTCGATGTCCGCGAACACGGCCTTGAATTCGGGTTTGTTCCTGATCGAGGCGAGGCTCGGGTCGAAGTCGCGGGAGTAGCGCCAGTAAGGGCCGCGCCAGCCGGCTCTTTCGGCCTCGCGCAGCGCGGCGAGGGCTTTGGCACTGTCACGACGCAGGGCGTGGATCCGCACATCCGCAATTCCGTAGCCCCGCACGCCGAGACGTGGGATCGTCCGGACGACCTGCTCGGCGCGAGTTAGAAGCGCGCCCGCGGCGGCGCCCTCCCCGGCCGCCTGCAGGACCGGTACGACATCGATTGCAACCTGCCAGTTCGAGCCATCTATCATGGGTGACGTTGATGCAAACAGTTCCGGATAAGCCTCGGCGTACCTAAGTCGCGCCGCTTGGTAACTGCGCTGCTTCAGGTCGGCGTCGCGCAGCCATCGCAGCACCGCGTCGGGATCAGTTGTCCACGAGTCGAGCGCCAGGAGCCGCTGCGCATCCTGCAGCGCGGCGTCCCACTCGCCCCTGTACATGTGCGCTTCAGCGGCCCCCATCAACACCGCCGCATGGTCCGGCCACCGCTTGCGGGCGGCCTCGGTCACGCGAGCCGCTGCAACGTCGTCGCCCAGGTCGAAGAGAATGCGGCTGCGATACAACTCGAGCAGCGGGTTGTCCGGGTCCAGCGCAGCGGCTCTCTGCAGCAGCGGCACTGCGTCGGCAAATCGATTGCGCGCGTAGGCGGCGAGCAGGCCCGCCTGCCTGTACGGCATGGGCATGTCGGGATCGATTTCATTGGCCTTCCGGAAGCGGTCCGCAGCCTCGTCGAATCGCCCGACCGACACCAGCGCCCGGCCCAGATCCGTATTGACGATGGCCGACAGGGGATCGAGTTCGACGGCCTTCTCCGCCGCAGCCAGCGCTTCGTCACGGTGACCGAGACCTCCGGCGTTCCTGCTGAACCGCTGGTAGGCGGCGGCATAGTTGGGATTCAGTGCAATCGCGCGACGGTAAAGCGGATCGGCGCGATCGCCTTGCCCCCGGAAGCTGCGGATCAGCGCAGAAGACGCCCACGCCTCGGCCAGGTTCGGATCGAGTTCCAGCGCCGTGGCGACTGCTGCATCGGCCCTGGCGAGGTTGACTTCCTCCCGCGCGCCCGCATGCTCGATCTGCAGGGTCAGCGAGTCCGCAAGGCCCGCGTAGGCCAGCGCGAACTTCGGATCGAGGTCGATCGCCTGCTGGAAGAATTGCTCGGCGTCCGACAGTGTTTCGGCGGTGCGCCGCGCCATGCGCTGCCGGCCGAGCTGGAACGCCTCCCAGGCTGCGAGATTCCGCGTCGGGACGATGTGGACTCGCGCCTTCTCGGCGGCCGTCAGCGTCGTCTCGAGTGCCGAGGCGATCGAGGTCGCGACTTCGCTCTGTATCGCGAAGATGTTGGCGGCCGTCAGCTCGCGATCGTAGGACTCGGCCCACAGGTGGGCATCGCTCGCCGTGTCGATCAGCTGCGCCGTCACCCGGACCCGGTCGCCGGCCCGCTGCACGCTGCCTTCCAGCACCCGCGTCACGCCCAGTCTCTCGCCGATCTCCCTCGTCGATAGTTTCGTGTCCCGGAACTGCTCGACGGACGTGCGCGCAATGACCTTCATCGCGCCGATCTTGGTGAGCTGAGTCAGGATATCGTCGTGGATGCCATCGACGAAGAAGACGTCCTTGCCCTGGTCACTGCGGTTCTCGAAAGGCAACACGGCGATCGATGGGCGCGCATCCGCGACAGCGGCAAGCGCGGGCGGCGCGGCAGTCGTTGCGGGCGATGACGCGATCGCGGGCGTGGGCCCGGTCGGCGGCGTTTCATTGCCGCGCTGGTAGCGCCAGAAGATCCCGCCGCCGAGCAGGAACAGCAGCGTCAGGATCGCGAGCTCGGTGCGCGTGACCCGCTGGTGGCCGCGGTCGCCGTGGTACCACGCGAGCACGAGCGCGATCGGAAGACCGATCAGCAGACCGAGCGTGGCCAGCTGCTGGATCTGGCGAGGCCAGTCGAAGGTGCCGCTGACGTACGAGAGGCCCTGCAGGAATCCCCACGCACCCGCCGCATAGGCAATGCCCCACTGCACGACCTTGCGGCGGCGCAGGCTACGGGAAGTTCACGCCCCCGGTGACGAGGTTTGCCTGCACCGTCGCGCCCTTCTTCGCCGGGAACACGAGCGCATCGTCGTCGTTGTCCATGTTGTCCACGCCGCAGGTGTAAGCAACCGTGTAGTTCCCGGCGGGCAGGAACGACACCTGGTAGAAACCTTCTGCGTCGGCCTTCACCATCTGCACCGGGTCCGGCGGCGTGCCGCCGTAGTCGTCCGGCACCGTAGTGCCCGCAGCGTTCATCCCGTCCGAAAAAGCATAGACCATGCGCGTGCAGCCTGCCGCGGCCAACAGGGTCGGGTCCACCCTGCCCGTGATTGCGCCCGCTTCCGAGTCCCTCACCAGCCGCAGCACGGGTTTCATCAGGTAGCCCTGCGTGCAGTTGACACCCATCCCCTGCTGGCCCGGAGGCTGTCGAATGGACTTCCTGAGGTCGAAGTCGGCGGTGAGCGCCAGCGACCCGCCCGCGGGCAGCGTGAAGCCGCGGATCAGCTTGAGACCGGACTCGTCACCGCTCGGGATGCGGAGCTCGCACTCGTTGCCGTCCACCATGATGTAGGAGTCGCGGACATTGCTCTCGTTGTCCACGATCAGGCGCAGCCATTCGTAGTTGCCCGCGGGAAGCTGCACGCCGTCGAGCAGCACCGACGTACGGCCGTTCTGCAACGGCAGCAGGTTGATGCGCCGCGGTGCCGCGACGCCCTGCGCGTCCTTGAGCTCCTGCATCACGGGAGCACCGCCTTCCGGCTTGAACTCGACCGCTCGGAACTGGACCCAGACTTCCTGGGCGGAATCGACGGGCGCGTCGGTCACCGACAGTTTCATCGAACCGGTCGTGGCCTTGCCGTCGCCGCTGCTGCCGCCCCCGCAGGCGGCGATGTGGTCATGACGGGTCTCCAGTCGGCTGCCGGTGGGTCTCTTTCCATGCTAGTAAATCGCCGGGGAATCGTGGCGGCACTGGTTCACGGTCTGGACTCGCTTCCTCGCCGGGAATTCCCTAGACTGGCCGCCCTCGCCGGCCACGCCCCTGACGGCAACACCTTGAAATACCTGATAGAAAACCTGGTGCGGGACGCCCTCGCCGCGCTTCCAGCCGGACTGCGGCCCGACGATGCGGTCGCGACAACGCCAACCATCGAACGCGCGCGCGACACGACCCACGGCGACTTCGCCACGAACGCGGCGATGCAGCTCGCGAAGGCGGCCAGACGCAAGCCACGGGAAGTCGCTCAGGCGATCGTGGACGCGCTGCCGGAAAGCGACCTCGTCTCCCGGGTGGAGATCGCGGGCCCGGGCTTCATCAATTTCTTCCTGGCGCCGTCGGCCTACCACCAGGAACTGCTGCGGGTTGCGGACCAGGGTGCTGCCTACGGGCGCAGCCAGCTCGGCGCTGGCCAGCGCGTACTGGTCGAATTCGTTTCTGCCAACCCCACCGGGCCACTTCACGTGGGCCACGGCCGTCACGCCGCCTTCGGGGCGACGCTCGCGAACCTGCTCGACGCCACGGGGCACAAGGTGCACCGCGAGTACTACGTGAACGACGCGGGCAGGCAGATGGAGATCCTCGCGGTCAGCGTGTGGCTGCGCTACCTGGAGTGCTTCGGCGAGCAGTTCCCGTTCCCGAGCAACGGCTACCGCGGCGACTACCTGCACCCGATCTCGGACAAGCTGGTGGAGCAGGCCGGTCGCACGCTCGTGCGTCCGGCGGCGGAGGTGTTCCGCGACCTGCCACCCGACGCGCCCGCCGGCGACAAGGACGTCTACATCGACGCCGTGATCGCGCGCGCCAGGGAACTGCTCGGCGGCGACGCCTTCCACAAGGCGTTCGACATCGCGCTGAAGGACATCCTGGCCGACATCCGCCAGGACCTCGAGGAATTCGGCGTCCGCTACGACGAGTGGTTCTCCGAGCGCAGCCTCTCGGACGGCGGCGCCATCGACCGTGCGCTCGAGCGGCTGCGCAGCAACGGCGTCGTCTACGAGAAGGACGGCGCGCAGTGGTTCCGCGCCACCGACTTCGGCGACGAGAAGGACCGCGTCGTGGTGCGCGAGAACGGCATCAAGACCTATTTCGCGTCCGACATCGCCTACCACCTGCACAAGCGCGAGCGCGGGTTCGAGCAACTGCTGGACGTGCTCGGCGCCGACCATCACGGCTACATCGCGCGCGTGCGCGCCGGACTCGTCGCGATGGGCGAGCCGGGCGATTCGCTCGAAGTGCGGCTGGTGCAGTTCGTGACGCTGTATCGTGGCGGCGAGAAGGTGCAGATGTCCACGCGCTCCGGCGAGTTCATCACGCTGCGCGAGCTGCGGCGCGAGGTCGGCAACGACGCCGCGCGGTTTTTCTACGTGATGCGCAGCAACGACCAGCATCTCGACTTCGACATGCAGCTCGCGACCTCGCGCTCGAACGAGAACCCGGTCTATTACATCCAGTACGCGCATGCACGCGTATGCAGCGTGCTGCGGCAGATGCACGAGAAGGGCTTCGCATACGACGCGGCCCGCGGGCGGGCGTCGCTGCACCTTCTCGTCGAGCCGCACGAGCTCGCGCTGCTCGCCTCGATCAGCCGGTATCCGGAGATCGTGGAGCAGGCGGCGCTGCAGCGGGCGCCGCACGCGCTGGTACACTACCTGCGCGAGGTCGCCAACGATTTCCACACGTATTACAACGCGCACCAGTTCCTGGTCGACGACGCGGAACTGCGCGATGCGCGGCTCTCGCTGATCCAGGGGCTGCGGCAGGTGATCCGCAACGGTCTCGGGTTGCTCGGCGTTTCGGCGCCCGAGGCGATGTGACGTGACGAGCCAGGGCAAGACGCTCAGCCGCGACTACAAGCACGTCAAGAAGCTGACGCCGGGAACGCAGGGGTTCACTGGATGGATGGGGCTGCTCGTCGGACTGGCGATCGGNCTCTCTGTCGCGCTCGGCGTGTTCCTGCACTNCCGGAACCNGCCGCTCGCCGAACCGGAGCCTGCCACCGGNAAGCCNCCGGCTTCGGCGCGGGCGACCGAGGACGCGGCACCGGCCCCCGTCGATCCGGCCAAGGACTACACGTTCTACAACATGCTGCCNGAGCAGGAGATCGAGGTCCCGAAGACCGCGGATAAGCCCGGGAAGCCCGTGTCCGGTCTGCCGGCNGGCGACGTCNTACTGCAGGCCGGCGCGTTCAAGCAGTCTGCGGAGGCCGACAAGCTGCAGGCGAAACTCGCTCAGTACGGCGTCGATTCGAAGATCCAGCGTTTCGCGCTGGAGGACGAAACCTGGTATCGGGTGCGCATCGGGCCGATATCGACCGTGCAGGAGCTCGAGACCGTCCGGTCGACGGTATCGCCCTCGGCCGGAGAACCCCCGCCATAGGAAAATGCCGGGCGCCGAGTGTGCGGACGAAGGGGACCGAACCCCCGTTCCAGCTGTTCGATTACTTGAGGCGCTGCCAGTACTGCTCACGCAGCTTCGACTTCAGGATCTTGCCGGTCGCGGTCATCGGCAATTCACGCACGCAGACGACGTCGTCGGGCAGCCACCACTTCGCCATGCGGGGCGCCAGGAACTCCAGCATTTCCTCGCGTGTGATGTCCTGGCCGTCCTTCGGCACGACCACGAGCACCGGCCGCTCGTCCCACTTCGGGTGATACGCCGCGACCGCGGCGGCCAGTGCCACCTTCGGGTGCGACATCGCCGCATTCTCGACGTCGATCGAGCTGATCCACTCGCCGCCGGACTTGATCACGTCCTTGGTGCGGTCGGTGATCTTCATGAACCCCAGTCCGTCCCAGGTCGCGACGTCGCCGGTCGGAAACCAGCCGTCGGCATCCAGCACCTGGCCGCCCTCGCCCTTGAAATAGCCTGAAGCGATCCACGGGCCACGGATCCACAATGGCCCGAAGGTCTCGCCGTCAGTCGGCGCCACACGCCCCTCGGCATCGCGCACCTCGATCTCCACGCCGAACGGCACGCGTCCCTGCTTCAGCAGTTGCGCCTCACGCTCGGCTTCGGGCAGCGCGAGCACCTCGGGCGTCGGCGTGCTGATCGTGCCGATCGGGCTGGTCTCGGTCATGCCCCAGGCATGGATCGCCGTGACCCCGTGCGTCTCCTTCAATGCCTTGCGCACCGCCGGCGGCAGCGCCGTACCAGCGACGAGACAGCGATCGAGTGCGGTCAGCGTGACGCCCTGTTCCGCCATGTAGGCGAGCAGCATCGTCCAGATCGTCGGCACGCCGACCGCGAAGGTCACGCGCTCACCGACCAGCAGCTCGAGCAGGCTGGCTGCGTCCATGCGATTGCCGGGCAGTACCATCCTCGCACCGACCATCGGGCACGCGTACGGCAGCGACCAGCCGTTCGCATGGAACAGTGGCGCGATCGGCATCACGGTATCGAGGCTCGAGAGCGCGAAGGAATCCCTCTGTCCGACGCTGAACGCGTGGATCAGCGTCGAGCGATGGCTGTAGAGCACGCCCTTCGGATTGCCCGTCGTACCCGACGTGTAGCAGAGCGACGACGCCGAGCGCTCGTCGAACTCCGGCCACGCGTAATCGTCGTCGGCCGATGCAATCCAGTCCTCGTAGGCGACGAGCTCGAGGCTCCCGGATGCCGGAAGACCGGCGCGGTCCGTCAGCACCACGTAGCGCTCGATGCAACCGATCTCCGGCGCGATCTTCTCGACGATCGGCAGCAGGTCCGCATCGAAGACCAGCACGCGATCTGCGGCGTGACGGATGATATAGGCGATCTGCTCGTGGAACAGGCGCGGATTCACCGTGTGCAGCACGGCTCCCATGCCGGACACGCCGTAGAAGCACTCGACGTGGCGATACGAGTTCCAGGCGAGCGTCGCGATCCGGTCGCCCGGACGGATGCCCTGCCGTTCCAGTGTTCGCGCAAGCCGCCGCGCGCGCCGCTCGATCGTCGCATAGTCGGTGCGGTGTATGGTGCCGTCACCGAGCCTCGACACGACTTCGCGCCCGCCGTGATTCGCGGCGGCATGGCGGATCAGCGACGAGATGAGCAGCGGGTGATCCTGCATCAGGCCGTGCACTTGGACGCTCCGGTTCGGGTTCGTACGAAGATACAGACTTGGCGAGCAGGCCGCCGAAGTCAACTGGCGGGGGGCGCGATTGTTGCGCCTGGCCAGCGGCGGGTGAGTTCCGCCGCAATGGCCTGCCGGATGGCCGAAATCTGATCCATGGCCGTCTGCGCCAGGTAGACGGCCTGATTGCTGACGACCATCCGAGCCAGACCTTGCTGCGGAGGACGTCCAGCTCGCGCGGGTCGCTGACGATGCGGCGTATCGGGAGCGTCCGTTAAGCCTGTCGCGCCACCGCAGCCGCGTGCTCGGCCAGCCCCTTCTGCGCCAGCCATTCGGGGTTGTAGAAGCGCGAGAGGTACTTCTGCCCGCCGTCGCACAGGATCGTGACGATGGTGTGCCCGGGACCGAGGTCACGTGCGACGCGCACGGCTGCCGCAACGTTCGTGCCGCTGGTGCTGCCGAGGAACAGCCCCTCCTCGTGCAGCAGGCGGTAGGTCGTGCGCACGATCTCGGGGTCCTCGATGCGCACGGCGTCGTCGATCGGCGCGCCCTCGAGGTTGGCCGTCACGCGGCCAATGCCGATACCCTCGGTGACCGCGCTCGAGCCTTCGGACTTGATTGCGCCGGTCTTCACCCAGTTGTAGAGCCCGCTGCCCATCGGGTCCGCGAGCACGATGCGCAGCGCGGGCCTCTGCTGCTTGAGGTAGCGCGACACGCCACCGAGCGTGCCACCGGTGCCGGTCGCACAGGTGAACGCGTCCACACGGCCGCCCGTCTCGTGCCAGATCTCCGGGCCGGTGGTGGCGTAGTGCGCGTCGCGGTTCGCAGTGTTGTCGAACTGGTTGCCGCAGACGGCGCCCTCGATTTCCGCGGCAACGCGCGGCGCGAGCTTCTGGTAGTGGTTGTCGTCGGCGTACGGGACGGTCTTCACGACCTGCACTTCTGCGCCGAGCGTACGCAGCAGCGCCGCCTTCTCGGGCGACTGGTTGTCCGGCATGACGATGACGCAGTGGTAACCACGGGCATTGCAGAGGTGCGCGAAACCGATGCCGGTGTTGCCAGCCGTGCCCTCGACCAGCGTGCCGCCGGGCTTGAGCAGTCCCCTGCGCTCGAAGTCTTCGAGGATGCCGCGGGCGGCGCGGTCCTTCACCGAGCCGCCGGGGTTCAGGAACTCGGCCTTGCCGAGGATCTCGCAGCCGGTCTCGTCGCTGAACCTGCGGAGACGGATCAGGGGGGTGTTGCCGACGGTGTCCGGGAAGCCATTACGTACGGTCATGAGTTTCTGCGCTAGTGGGACCGCGGCATTCTAGCGGCAAGGCGCGGCGCGTTGTCGGCCGAGTCTCGGAAGAACCGCCCTTGTGCCTCGGCGCGTCTCGGCGTCATGCGTCGCCGAGATGTCCTCTGTTGTTTGGTGGAGAATGACCAGAGCGCCAGGGAGACCGCGGCATGTGGACGACTTAGTCACAAGTCTCGACGCTGATCGCGAGCCAGCCTTGCCATCGCCACGCCCAGGTGACGCGGTCTCCTATCAAGCAATTCTTCCTGCACCACAACTGCGATACTGACGAGCAATAACG
>PDVJ01000276.1_pt1 | contig 16340 bp, 13 predicted proteins | sample 1369811 | NCBI WGS metagenome assembly PDVJ01 (sample SAMN07795376, study PRJNA414565) | Alkali sediment metagenome, whole genome shotgun sequencing project. | reverse complement strand
GTTTTATTTCCTGCGAGGGGGTTTGGGTGGTGGTGGAGCTACCCCATTGCCGCTCAACTGAACGGCCGTTACCGGCGCTGCAGGATCGTTTGATGGTATTTTGACCTCGGTAGTATATGCTCCAGCCACCTCGGGCTCAAAAAGCACACCAAAGACGCAGCTTTCACGAGGTTCCAAAACCATACCCGAACACTCGTCTTCGAAGATTCGGAATGGTGATGGTGTCTGTAAGAGATCAATCGGACTGACCTCCAGGGGTTTCCTTCCATTTTTCGTGCTGTTCTTGACAACAAAAAAAGCTGCCTTCATCCTTCCAATTTTCACATTTCTAAAGTCCCTGTATTTTGGCCACATAACAAGGGTTGGGTCAGCCTTGAAGGTAGCCTTTAGCTCTTTGTCAGAATCCATCACGATCTTGCATTCCTTTGTGCCGCTGCATGCACCGGACCAGCCAACGAACTTTGAATCTTCTTGTTCAATAATACGGAAAAGTATGATTTCTTTTCCAGCAGCATAAGGCTCAGTACAATCCGCCCAATTCTTTCCGCACTTGATCCCTTTGGGCTTGCTTTGCACAAAACCAACGCCATTGCCATCCGTGCTGACTGTCAATGTGTAGTTCGACTCGGCAGCTATACCTGTTCCAGTCAAGGAAACTTCCACAGGCCCGTAACTAATAGCGCGAGCATATGGATCATTTGATGTGATTCTGAGAGTTGCCGCCTTAAGCCCTTCAGATCCCGGGACAAATCGAATGGTGATGAAGCAGCTTCCCCCGGGCATAATGGTAGGTGTGAGATTCTGGCAGGTTCCAGGATCAACGTTGAAAAAAGCGCTGTCACCACTAATAAGCTCAATGCTCGTTACCGCCAGATCCGATTGCCCGATATTAGAAATATTAAACTGCTGTGTCTTCGTGCCCCCCCTTGGTACTTCTCCATAATCATAATTTACGGGTGAGACATCAATATCAGGTCCGGGCTGACCGATAAATCTCATAATGACCATATCGTTGTGATCTCCTGAAATTAGAGCATTCGTTCTAGTATTACCGACAACAATGATTTTCCCATCAGGCTGGACAGCAACAGCTTGGCCTAAATCACCGAAATAGGTTGTCCCGTCCCGCCAGCCACCATCGAACGTAACTACCCCGTTTATACCGAAGCTTACATCAATGGTTCCATTGGGGGCATATCTCGCTAAAAACACATCCGCATCATCAGATAGTATATTTTCGTCGTGGTTCATGGGACATGAACCAACCATGAGAATACTACCATCTTGCTGAATTGCAACGTTTCTGGCGCTACTTGACCTAACAGGATTATCAGAGTATCCAAAGTGGTCTCTGTAGTTGAAATAGACTACACCTGAATCTGCCCCAAAGGTAGTATCAAGGGTACCGTCTACCGCATAACGGAGAACAAATGGTGAAACGCCTGCTTCGCCAACGACAACAATTTTGCCATCCGGCTGAATTTCCATACCACGCGGTAATGCTCCGGTGAGATATCCCTCAGGAGCAAGCTGGCCACAGAACGGTACACTTTTAGAATCAAAAATACCTTGCTGGTCATATTTTAGTATTGCAGTACATGGATGAGCCTGGATAAGAACGGCAATCTTACCGCCCGGGATTATTTTAACCCTTCGTCCAACAATATTTTCAGTAGAAAAGAAATCAACTGCATCCGGCTCTCCATACTCGTAGTAAGCATATCTTACCACACCGTTTGTCCCAAAAGTCATGTCAAGTGTGCCACTTGGAGTATACTTTAATAACAAAAGATTCTTGTTATCAGCAGAAGCGATGTTGTGGGTTGCCACGAGAATGTTGCCGTCCTCTTGTATCGCAAGCGAAGCACTGGTGTCTATGCCCGAGAACCCTACATTATTAATAAAAACTACCTCACCGCCATTAAAACTGGCATCAAGGGTGCCATTGGAGTTATACCTGAGAAGGATCACATCATAGGAGTTCTCATCCTCACTACGAAAACCAGCTATAATAATCTTGCAAAGGAGAGGTAGGAATTGTTATACAGGCCCCTTCCTGAGTTATTGAAACTCCTATCCAGGCTTCCATCAGGATTGTACCGAATGACAGCAATCTGAGCTTCCCCAGAAAGTTCTGCAGTAGTGTCAGCCACCACTATCTTGCCATCACTCTGAAGAGCGACTGCATTTGGTCTTTCTCCATACATGAAAGGGGTCAGGTATGTTGCAAAACCATTTGGACCGTTAAACGTGGTGTCGAAAAATCCCGGCACCACCGCCGTGGCAAGAACTGGAAAAAATAAAGTCATAATAAACAGATACAAAATACTTCGTCTTACACAAACCATAGCCAAATACCTCCTTTAAGTAGTTTTGTGCCAGCAACATCCCCGGTCTCAAAGGAAATATAATAAGCCGATAAATATCCCGAGGCACGTCCCGGCAAATCGGGTTTTGTTCAAATTAAACCCGATTACAAACTTAAACCCTTAAATACAATAAGGAAATATTCTTGTCAAAGTCATTTGTCACACTTTTAGGAAGCTTTTGAATACGTAAGAATACGAAATGAAGCAGAAATCAGGTTTTGGCGTTTAAGAAGGTCAACCTCTCACACAATACACCATGGCGTACTCCGTTGGCGTCGATCACGAGTTCCTCCGCACCGAGATACCTCACGATCTCCTGGAGGAGGATGATACCCTGAAGGATGATATCTTCCCTTCCTTTTTCCATGCCTGGTAAGTTGTTGCGCTCACACAAAGGCATGTTTGCTAGCTGGTGCACCACATCATCAATGCGCTGCAGGCTCAATCTCAATCCATGAATTTGCTTTTTGTCCCACTGACAAAGACCGGTGGCTATGCTTCCAAGGGTTGTTATTGTGCCTGCAGTTCCAACAACAGACTGAATCCCCTTTCCGAAGGGAAGCTTTAGAATAGATTTGAGAAAGTCCCTCAACAGTCTGATTTCGTCGTCTAATGGCGGATCGTGTTGTATAAACATCTCGGTAAGCTTGACGCTCCCAACGGGAAGGGAGATAAAATCGATAAAATTCTCTCTATTGCCATAGATTATTTCCGTGCTCCCGCCGCCAATATCAATAATTATTACACTTTCTGTTTCGTCTGTAAGGTTTTGACGCACCGAAAGATAGGTATAGAAAGCCTCGTCGTGCTCGCTGATGACCCGAATAGGAAAGGAAAGCTCTTTATTGACAAGTTCAAGAAAAGCATCCCTGTTTTTTGCCTCCCGGAGGGCTGCTGTCCCTACACAGAGGATGTCCTGGACCTGGTTCTTATCAGCGATCGCCCTGTAACGCCTCAAAGCGTTGAGTGTTCTCTCCATTGCTTCAGTCGAAAGATTACCTGTTTGTTTTAACCCTTCTCCAAGACGAGTAATGGTGGCAGTATCATAGATTTCTTCAATTCTTTCTTTTACATCAGCAATCATGAGAAGAACCGTGTTGGTTCCAATATCAATGGAAGCATATTTCATTTGACAACCTCACGAGAATAGCACTATGATAGCACCCATGGCTCCAACCGGTTTGCTTTCCTCAACAGATTTTACGGGCATGGTTGCATTTATTTCAGGCCTTCTCTCTTTTTTTAGCCCGTGTATTCTCCCTCTCGTTCCCTCTTACTTAATTTTCATCAGCGGTATTACCTTCGATGATTATACGGGACTCCAGTCCGGGAAGTACAGGAAAATTGTCCTCATCCACTCCCTTGCGTTTATTGCGGGTTTCTCCTTCGTCTTCGTAGCCCTTGGTATTTCATCATCAGCGCTGGGGAGATTGTTGTCAAACTATCAGGTTTACGTCATGAGGATCGGGGGCTTCATCCTCATCATTCTTGGCCTCTATTATCTTGATGTAATAAGAATGCCCTTTCTCAACAGGGAAAAGGTATTTCATTTAAAGGAAAAACCTGTTGGTCTCTTCGGCTCTTTCATTATTGGTATTACCTTTTCCCTTGGATGGACGCCGTGCGTTGGGCCTGCCCTTTCGTCAATACTCATTATTGCCTCGACAACTGAAAATATCTGGGAAGGTATCTACCTGCTGGGTCTTTACTCCCTTGGCCTTGCAATCCCCTTTCTGATCTCGGCGCTTCTTTTTGATCAACTTTTCGGCCTGCTGAAAAAATACAGCTCTATCGTGAAGTATTCAATGAAGTTTCTTGGCGTTCTCTTTATTGTAATAGGGATACTTTTTTTCAGCTCTTACTGGGGGCTTGTGATCGGTAAAATTGGTCAGATGCTCTCGCCTTAAAAGTCTAAGTCAGCCATTTCGCCCTTAAACCGTTCTTTGAACTTCTTCAAAACACGATTTTCTATCTGGCGTACCCTTTCGCGAGAGATACTGAACTGTGCTCCTATTTCCTGAAGAGTGGAGGATTCTTCAGCCATGATGCGGTACTCAAAGATATAAAGTTCCTTGTCGTTAAGGGTCTTTTTGAACTCTCCAACCTTTTTGGCAAGGATTTCGCTCTTCTCCTTCTCAGCCACAACCTCTTCGACATCCTCGCCAGATTTCATCATATCCATGATGGTATCATCACCCTCATCATGGACAGGCGTTTCAAGGGAGATATCAGTGTAGGCAAGCCTCTTCTCCATGTCCTCAACTTCTTCTTCCTTTACACTAAGGGTACTCGCGAGCAGTTTCGGCGAAGGATAAACACCGAGGGCTTCGAGCTTCTGCTTCTCCTTATTAAGCCTATAAAACAGTTTTCTCTGTCCCTGAGTAGTGCCTACCTTTACAAGACTCCATGAATCCATGATGTACTTCAAAATGTATGCCCGTATCCAGAAAGACGCATAGGTTGAAAACTTTGTCCCTTTGTAAGGATTATATTTTTTGACGGCATGGAGAAGACCTACATTTCCTTCCTGGATCAGGTCAAGAATGTTCAGGTAGGTATTGTAGTATTCGAGGGCTATTTTTACAACAAGTTTGAGATTAGAAATCGCAAGCTTCTGTGCGGCAGCCCTGTCCTTGTCCTTAAACACCTTTGTGGATATCTCAAGCTCTTCTTCCCTTGTAAGTACAGGATGTTTCGACACCTCTGAAAGATATTTTTTCAGGGGGTCATATGGTACAGGAAGACCCTTGTCTTCAATGGGCTCAATAAGCTCTTTATGCTCTTCGAGAAAGATATCTTCTGTCAATGCTTCATTCCTCTTATTTGAATGAGTTCCGCAACGATACTTATGGCAATTTCCTGTGGTGTTTCAGAGTTGATATCAATGCCGATTGGTGCATGAACCGATTCTAAAATTGCCTTTTTTACTCCCTTTTCCCTCAAGTAATCAAGCACCATGCGAATCTTTCGTTTACTGCCAATCATTCCAATGTATCGCGTCGGTTGCTCGATGCTTTTTTCGAGAACAAGGGCGTCATGACTGTGGCCCCTCGTCACAATCACCAAATATGGTTTCAGGGAGAAATCAAGATGGTTGAAAACATCATTGAAGTCTTCTACGAAAATATTATCGGCCTCTGGAAACCTTTCCCTGTTTGCAAATTCTGCCCTGTCATCAACGATAGTCACATTGAAATCAACCATTTTTGCGACTTTCGATAAAAATTGCGAGACATGGCCGGCACCGAAAATATAGAGATTAGCGAGGGCTAACAAGGGCTCTACCACGGTATCGTCGTTCACGAAACGGACCCGATTCTCGTTCCAGAAATCCCTGAGTTCGGCAATTTCATCCTTGCCGATATCATCTCCCCATACAACACCATCACGGTTAATCAGGCTTTTCTGTATGGGCGTTTTCTTAAATCTTGTCACAAGAACTGCCCCTATTCCTTTCTTTTCACACTCCCCTATGCCCTCGTAGATTTCTTTGTGCTTATCAAGAACCGGTTCCAGCAGGACGTCCACATTCCCCCCGCAGAGCATGCCTTCATCAGCAACTGCTTTTGCATCCATTCTGATATGAATCAATCTAGCCACTGTTGTGTTCATGGATTTGAGCGCTTCACCAATTACCTCGGCCTCGAGCCTCCCGCCACCGATAGTGCCATAGAACTTCTTGTCCTCCCCGACAAACATTTTGGCCCCTTCTTCCCGAGGCGCAGCTCCTGCCTTGTATACCACGGTGGCAACCATGCCCTTTTTCCCTTCATCCAAATACCTGGCTACAGAATCGTATATACTCATCTTAAATCCCTTATACTCAATTGTTTGTTGTACTCGTGCATGATTGCTTCTAGGACGCCACCACCTATTGCTCTTGCCTTCTCCGTGATGGTAAAGCAGTATTCTTTGACACCTCTGGGGTCAATATCCCCTATCTTTTCATTGTTCTTCACTCTGATTTCACGAATAAGCCCTCTCAACAGTCCATCGATGTTCGCATGCACCGGCGTTTCATCAACATAAAGCACGATCTCCCCTTTCTTAACGCTATCCCCGAGAGTCTTCATGTGCTTTACTAAACCATCGTGGGGAGATCTCAACACCCTTTCAGATGTATAACCCATGGTTGGCCCTGGTATTCCAGTATGTGGCTCTGCAGCACCATCGTAGATCACCCTGCCAAGGTTGTGACCCCTGTTGCTTTCGACCACTGCATGGACATCTGCAGGAGCTGCAAATCCCGGACCCACCCCGATAACGAAGGGAGCCTCTATTTTTTTTGTTCCCAAATTTCTCTTTGCCATGATAGCATCAATAACAACATCCGGTTTGAGAACATTGACAATAGCCCAGCCTGGATCAACAATTACAGCTATTTTACCATCTTTCCAAGTGTCCTGTATATTGTCAATAGTTTTGATGCGCTCTGCTCCCACACCTTCAACAGTCATTTTTCCATCAAAGACTACCTCAGAGAAGGCGACGGTTCTCCTGACAGTGATTGGCTCAGGTATCTCTGTCATAACGATATGCCTTATATGGGACATATAAAGCCTGTGGGCAATGCCGGTAGCCATCTCTCCCGCGCCCTTGATAACTACTATGAGCTCAGGGAGTGCTTTTTCGACTTGTTTGTTCTTCGCTGAACGCTGAACGCTTTTCGTTGATGATAGCCCTTGGGTTTTGCCTTTTGAGTCTTTTAACACCGAACTCCTAACTCCTAACTCCGAACCTTTTTTCATTACAATCCTTTTCCAAAAAAACATGTCGGGTAGTGGCATTCGTTACAGTGCAAACACAAGCCACCATAGGAGAGCTTTACCATATCATTCCTGTGCATTCTTTCACCAGCCAAAATCCTCGTGAGAATAATATCAAGCACAGTGTACCTGTTGTAATAGACACAGGCAGGTGCACCAAGGATATACTTTCCTCGTAACCGCGCCACAAGAAACATGGCGCCCGGGAAGACAGGGGTGCCATAAAAAAGGGTTTCTGCCCCTGTGGCTTCAATGCCATCTCTGGTTACATCATCGGGATCAACAGATAACCCCGCTGTTGTCAAAACAAGCTCTGCACCTGAATTAAAAAGATCCAGTATTGCATCCTTTATCATCGATATGTCATCGGGGACAATCACCTTCCCAGCAATAGTCAACCCATAACTTTTCAATTTTTCTTCTACTACTGATGAGCCATCCTGTACCCTGCCGGTATATACTTCGCTCCCCGTGATGACAAGACCAACGTTCAAGGATTTGAATGGGCTTATCGTGATAACGTGCTTTTCCCCTATCCTTTCAACCTTTTTTAATTCCTTTTCATTGATATAAAGGGGTATTATCCTTGTTGCTGCAACTATATCACCTTCCTGAACAGGATGCCTGTTTGGCAGGGTGCTCAGAAGAACATCCTTAATCCTGTTCATCGCAAAAAGATGCTGGGCATTGACATAAAAAAGCCCATTAACGGTGGTCTTGATGGATACCTTCCCTTCTTTGGGAAGGGTATACTCCATGTGTTCACCGAGGATGGCCTGAGCAATCCTCGTGCTTGCCTCATCTTCGTGAACACCTTTTGCAGAACCTTCAAAGACATAGAGATAACGCTTGCCGAGATCGAGAAGTTTCTCAACATCTCCTTGCTCAATGACCTTACCCCTCCTGAAAGCCACGTCTTTTTTCTTTCCAGGAATTATCTCCGTTATGTCATGGGCAAGTGTCATTCCCAGCGCCTGTTCAACGCTTATTTTCTTCAATCCTGTAACCCCTTTCACGCAGTTGGTCTATTGCCTGGATGGTATCAAGGTCAAATAGGTTTCCCTCGTTACCCTCTATAAATACCACATCTCTCCTGTATTTTTCTATAACTTCGCGAAGCCCGCTATCTCCACAAAGCATTCCAATTTCCTCACGCAACAGGGCGGCATCAATCAGGACCGGGTGCCCTGTCTTCCCGTCATAAAGAGGCGCTATGATCCTTGGCTTGCTTACCATATATTTATTGAGGATGGCTGTAATACTATGGGATGTAATAAAGGGTTTATCTCCCAGATGAAAAAGGAGTACATCTGCACCTTCGAGGAATGGTATTGCCGCTTTTACCGAGGTGGACATACCCTCTTTGTAGTGCGGGTTGTTAATGAGATTAACCTCTAACCCTTCAAGTTCTTTTTCAATTTTCTGGTGATTATGGCCGGTCACTACAATTACCTTGTCAATACCCTCCACAATAAAGGCCTTCACGCTTCTCCGGATTACTGATTCTCCATCGATGGTTACGGTCAATTTGTTAAAACCCAGTCTACTGGAAGTACCGGCAGCTAAAATAATGGCAAAAACTCTTTCCATAGGTGAATACGCTTAGAAGACAGTTCGCAGAATTTAGGTTTGCCTCAACGTTGTGCGATGATGCCGTTAAGGCTCGTAATGAGGGTCTCCACATCTATGCCGTGGACTTCAGCCCCCTGCTCTATGTTCTCAAAAAGAGCAGCCTCACATCCAACGCAACCCAATCCAAGCTTTTCAAAAATAGGGATGGTTTCCGGATGTTTTCTCACCACTTCATTTATAGACATATTCTTGTTAATCATCCCTTGACCCCTTAAAGAACTGTTTTTCGGAAACCAGGTGAACAACCGGCTAAAATACCTCAGCAGAGAATACATAGATCTTGGTTTCACCCGACTTCCAGGCATCTCTTGGAAGCCCTGCTTTTGTACATGTGTACTCCAAAAATGTTTTTCTGTCCCATCCATATTCTGTTGCAACCTGGGGAAGCAAAAGACCTGAGTATCCCTTCTTTTCAACATACAGACCGTGGACTCCGACCTCAATCTCTTCGATATTTTCAATCTTACGCATCGGTGAAATAACCGACAGTTCGATGTCAATGTCGTTCCACTCATCTTTTTGTAAGCCACAGAATCTCGGGTCATGGAAAGCAGACTGTATTGCCATCTTCTCGACAACATCAGAAAGTGGCATGACGGCATTTGTATAGCCAATACAGCCCCTCAACTCTCCTTTGATTTTGAGAGTTACAAAAGCACCTGCCTTCTCCTTCAATTTCTCAGAAAGTTCTATCTTGCATTGCTCTTTACCGAAGAGAACGCATTCGATAGCATCCCTTGCAAGGTGTTTCAATTGCCCCTTTTCTTCGTTAGAGAGACTCAAGGTTGATTCACCATCTTTTTCAGATTGCTGCGCATAAAAACACAAGAAATATATCCAACCACTCCGTTCCTGTCGCCTGAAACATCCCCGGAGTTTGCATATTTGAGAACCTTGCTCTGTGTAGCCCCAAGTTTCTGTGAAAGCAGCATAGTAGAAATAATCGGTCCCGCCCCGCATGCTTCACATGTCCCTTTGCGGAGATTATCCTGGAGTCCTTGTGTATCATAGGCCTCCAGGTGCTGCCTGACAATAGTATCCAGCTCAACAGCTTCCGAATAAGGGTAGTAATGGGACAGATCAGTGCTGCCCACAATGAGAACTCTTTTTTTTGTTTTTTTCATCACCCCATGGAGACAATCCGCAAGGGCCTCCCAGAGGGCAGGGTCCTGCGACCCCATAATGAGGGGGACCATGGTGAAATCTTTCAGCACTACTTGCAAGAAGGGAACCTGAACTTCAAGGGAGTGTTCTCCCCTGTGAGCATCAACGTTAGGCCGAATAAATGTTTGCAGGTTAACTATTTCTCCGGTAAATTCTTCATCAACAGGGACTACCCCGAGGGGAGCAACGCCTTCAAAACGGCTCCTGTGGCTTGGAGCTATCACGATAACCGTTTCATAAGGCAGTCCCATGATTGCCTTATAGCCGTATGCAGCCACCTGGCCAGAATACATATATCCGGCATGGGGAGAGATGAGACCAAGGATCTCTCCTTCTATACGGTCAAAACTTGCATTTTTAAGGTATGCCTCTATGTTTTTGGTAAGGATTTTTGGGTTATCAGGATAAAACGTACCACTTACTGCCGGTTCTCTGATGTAACCCATGTTACAAGTTCTCCTTTTGCGTGTATGACTACAAATAAATTATATCACATCTTTACCCTTTAAAACAGATAGAACAAATGAGATGCAAGCAGGCCCAGGCAGACGATACAGTTGACTTTGATGCATCCTTTCTGGTATAAATTTCTTGTCTAAAAAGGAGATGAACAGTGTCATCAATGAGCATAACGTCAAGAGTTTTCAAACTCAAGAGGCTGTTGCTCAGTTTTGGCGAGCCATCTCAATTGTACATAAATCAATACAATTACAATCCCACTACAACTCTCACGTTCACGGAGGCAAGGAGGTAGAACAATATGGCAAGGGCTAGGGTCTTCGAAAATCGACCACCGATTCTTGGAATCAACAGTCTGGGGAGAATCGGAAAACTAACGCTATGGCACCATATCGGGAGAAAATATTTTCAAGAAATAGTCGTCAACATCGGGAGGGAATCGGGAACAGGCCTGCAATCCATTATACAAACGATAGAAAAAGACGCGACATACGGTCTTCTCCATCGGTTTCTCTATGGAATAAAATCAGACCGCCTCATTGAGATTAAGGATGAAAAAAAGGGTAAGTTGCTCATTGACGGGATACCTGTCACTATCCTTCGAGAGGCGCGAAATCCGGTTGAAATACCCTGGCGCGACTATGGCGTTGACCTCGTTGTTGATTGTACCGGCAAATTTACAGACCCTACAATCCAGGCAGATGACCCGAAAGGCTCTATCAGGGGGCACCTTGTTAAGGGAGCAAAGGTAGTAATAAATTCCTCAGCTTTTAAGATAAAAAACAAGGCCCTGACAACACCGGGAGATTGTATAACATTGATTTACGGGATCAACCACTCTGCATTTGACCAGAAGAAACACCAGCTTGTTTCTGCGGCTTCTTGCACTACAACTGGCCTCGCTCATATGGTCAAGCCTCTCCTAGAAAATGAAAAGACAAATACCATCCTCACAGCCTCCATGTCGACGATTCACGCGGTCACAAACACTCAAAGCGTGCTCGACAGTGTTCCCAAGGCAGGCGAGAAGGACCTGCGAAAAAACAGGAGTATCCTGAACAACATCATCCTNACTTCGACAAACGCCGCAGAGGCNTTGGGGCAGGTAATCCCCGAGGTTAAGNATATTGGNTTTATGGCCGACTCTATCAGGGTCCCNACGAACACGCTCTCTCTCATCATCCTTAATGCAACGTTCCAGACACGGATGAATGCCGATGGTACNGCGGCTGCCCTCAACACCAAAGCAATCAATGATATATATAAAAAAANATCNGAGANCAACCCAGAACATCTCCTCATCTACACAACCGAACAGAACGTTTCAACTGATCTCATTGGCACTGATGCTGCGGTCATCATTGAGGGGCAGTTTAATCATTCACGAACCGCTTTCATCGATGTGGACCTTACCCAGATACCCAACATTCCCGCGAAGATTCGCCAGGCTATGCCAACAAAAACTATGCGGGTCCCTGTCGTTCACGCCAAGATATTCGGCTGGTATGACAATGAATACGGGAGCTACACAAACAGGATGGGCGACCTGACGGTCCATGTACACAAGAATTTGCTGTAGGCAAATTCAGCTTTGAGTGTTGAGTGCGGTGCACTTGCTCTTCAACTCAACACTTACAATTCAAAATTCAAAACTGTTTCTAAAGGGTTATATTATATGATTCTTCTGCTTCGGTCTCGTTTTTGCCGAAGTAGACAGCACCACTCCAGCCATCGATACCAATAAAATCGCCGCTCTTTATCTTTTGACTGTCTATCAAGCTCCATCCGTCCGCTTCATAAACCTGCAGCTTACTGAAGCCTACAACCCCAACCTTGTTGAGTTGTGGAATTGTTACGGCAGCATGGGATGTACCACCACCCCTTGCAGTCAAAAGCCCCTCGACCTGCAAAAGCACACCAACATCATCTGGAACTGTGTCTGGCCGGACACTGGCCGGACAAGGATAAGCGACGTTTGAGGTTCATTTCTGCGAAATCGTTTAATATCCTTTTCTGAATAGACAGCCTTACCTGTCAGGGCGCCGCCGCTCACCCCGATTCCTGTGCCAAGAAATGATGACTGGAGGGCCTCTGTATCCTTAAAACGCCTTAATTTTGTAGTCTGCCTCTGGACCATTTCTCTGGTCTGCAGGATGTAGAGCTTATCCCTTGTTGCATTCTCAAAGGTAAACTCTATCTCCTGGTGATTGAATCCTTTTTCGTAGATCAATATCTCTGATAGCCTAACAAGCTCGTTAAAAATCTCAGGAAACTTGTTCTCCAGAGAAATCTCGGAATCCCTTTTCTCGGATAGCCGTTGCTGCTCTGAGATGGGATATGTGATAACCAGGCCTGATACGATGTCATCTCCCTGAACTCCAAAGATAAAATCACCGTACATTGCTACGTTCGTCAATGTACCTTTTGGATTTCTGGTAAAAATAACCCCTGAACCTGAATTCTCATTGAGATTACCAAATACCATGGCCTGAACAATAACTGCAGTTCCCCATTCATCGGACAGGCGCATTTGATGGCGATAAATCTTTGCCTGTTCGGAATACCATGATGCGAAAACCTGCAAAATAGCCTGGCGCAATTGGACAAAGGGATTTTCAGCAACAATAATCCCCTTTTCAGCCATCAGCCTCTTATACGCAAGGGCAACTCGTTTCATCTGTTCTGGCTTGAACTGGATCTTTCTTCTTACATTATATTTACTTTTAAAACTGTTCATGATCCCATCGAAGAAGTCCCTTTTCAAACCCTGGTACATGCCCCACGTTTGCAGAAATCTCCGGTAAGAGTCCCACGCAGCCCACTGATGACCCCTTTTCTTGCCAAGCCCCTCTGCAATTGCCTCGTTGATCCCTACATTCAGGAAGGAGCTCATCATTCCCGGCAGCGAAATGGTCGCTCCGCTCCTCACAGAAAGAAGCAACGGATTGCGCGGGTCGCCGAATTTACATCCCGTTATCCTTTCAAGCTCAGCAATTTCATGGTTAATCCTGATTGTCAGATCTTTAAAAATATATTTATAGCCAACAACAGCGTCGTAGCTCCTGAAGATTTCCGTCGTCAGGATAAAACCCGGTGGAACTCGGAACCCAAAAGAAGCCAGCTCCTTCAGAAAATACCCCTTATTACCGAGCATAATCTGGTTATCAAGGCGCTTGTCTCTCTGGTAAATCGAGGATATGGCAAGATCTGGGCTATAAGCCATCACGAGGTTGAGAATCTGCTTGTTATCTTTGAAACGCTCAAGTTCTGCATTGAGGGTTTCCATAACACCGTTGACGAGATTATCGAGCACCTGGAGACCAAAAGCAGTAGAGATCATTCCACGGATAAAATTTTCTGAATACTGGTAAATGATCTCTTCTTCGCGGTATTCTTGTGCCGTAGTTTTGTGGAAGTTTTCTGCTTGTATGAGCTGTTTCACAACAATAGGTAGGTTTAGGCGATGGGCATCAACATAATAGCCTCGGATAATATCCTGGATGCCCTTTGAGATAAAACGGAATACATCAATATACTGGTCTACGGAAAAATGTTTTACCTGTAAAGCACTCGTCACATATTTTATTTTTGCCACAAGACCTTCTGTCGCAATGCCTTCCAGTTCAAGAGCCCTTATGTAGAGCCCAAGGCAATCATGAATCATCGTCAGCGTACTCTTAGTAATAAATTTGAGATTGAGGGATCTGATCAATTCTTCAAAGAGAAAAGTTGCGAGGCTTTCCAGCCGGAGCGAGAGACCGACCGCTTCGAATTTTTCTTCATGGTACGTACCGTACATTGAGGGAATACCAGCGGCAATGTGCCTTTTATGGTAGATGTTTTCAAAATATTCCGTTTTGTGCGGTGAAAGAATCTTTTCCTTCAGAAGCTCAAGAAAGTCGAGTAATATGGAAAGGCTTCTCGAATAGTTCTTCCTCTTCAAAGACCGCCGCAAAGCTTGTACATGTGAGGGATCAAAAACATAATTCGCCTCAAGATCCCTCAAGAGCTCAATATGCTGTGGGTTGTATTTCTTATGGAGAAGCTGGTAAAAACGGATCATCAACAAGGCACGTTCCTTATCTCGTACCGTAACTCCTCTGACCCCATGAAGCTCTTTCTGTGTCTTTGCTTTATCCCAGCCAAGAAAGATCATTGGGTCGTTGTTAGCCCTTACCATCAGGTATTTAAATATTGTATGGAGACCATCAAAATACTCTCCAAAATTGACAACCTGTTTATACACTTCATCTGGCAGGTCTCGCCTGAGAACCTCCTTATCGCCGGAATGCCAATAGTGAAAAACATTTTCTACAAAACCCACAAGGAGACTATTGCTCTCAACGTGGGTCTGTTTCCGTAAAAAGTTCACAAGCTTATCGTTCCTGAAGGAAAGCTCATCTACCTTTGTTGAGATGTCCCGCAACTCACCTTCTGCTCCAATTTCACTGAAATAGACGGGAAAAATCCTAAGAAGCTGTTTTGCAAGGTTATATGCCGGGCCTATATCGGAATTCAGCAGGGCTGAAATATCCTTCTGGATCAGGTCAGTATCGCGGACAAAGATACCTCCCAGTCTGAGATTGATGATCAATGCTGAGAGCAGTCGCTTTGTCCATCTTGGTTTTATTGATATAATTTCAAGCCACGAACGCACATTCATGACATGGGCCGGGTTTACTTGAACCTGCCATTCTGCGGTTGAACCCTTAACCTCGGGATACTGAAACCCAAAGGCGATGACCTCTTCAATGAATGTATCAACGAGAGGGTGCTTGTTTTGATTAAAAACTTCCCTGGCAATTGTGGTGATGCAATCGATGATGGCACTCCGGAACTCATGGTGGCCAACGCTCTTCTTCAACAGGCTAAAAACTTTTCTCACAAACTCGTCGAGGTTTTCCTTCTGGTCCTCCCTGAAAACCATTCTCAGGGAAAGGTTAATCTCCCTCAGTGCACTCCCATGGATGTCTGAAAGCCCAGGCATGCCCATAATGTTGAAGAGAAAATCAAGCTTTACAAAGTTTTGTCGTCCCTCAAAAACGTTCGACTTCTCAAGCTCATCTGCGATCATGAGATACCCATTGACAATCTGCCAGTAATCAGGCATATCAGCGTAAGCCAGGCAGGCCTTTTCAGGCTCCGATGATAGGGATGTGTTGAGAGTATCAAGCTTGTCGGAGAGAGAGCGCAGATGCGCGTGGCTCAGGGGGAAAATAAGCTCACCAAACACCGCAATTGCATCTTCACTCTCTCCGTCGATATGAAACCATCCGGAAGGATCTGGCTGTGTGAACCAGAATTGATAGGTGTCTTTGAAAATCTTAAATAAAAGCTTGGCAAGAGAATCCATAGGTACCTTGACGCCATGTTCGAAAAGTAGCTTAAGCGTTCTCTTGAGATAGCCTGAGCTTTTTTTAAGGATGGAACCGTCATTATCTGCAATGTACTGGAGGGATTCTACCACTGAAGGAAGAAGCACGATATTCCTCGCCAAGTATTCGTTACTGTTGGACAGGATCGTGTCAATGTAATCAAAAAGATACCGTACAGCGTTTTCTCTTATCTCTTCATTGGTGGCATGTTGTATAACGTTAAAATAGATCCGGAGAATGATCCTGACAGCATCCAGGCCGTCTGCATGCCTGTTGTATTCGTAAAAATCACCAATTGAGAGGGTTCGCAGCTGCTGAAGGACATAATCCCAGTTGACAAAAGGATGGTTCAGTTCTATTAGGAGTTCTTTGGTCTTTTTTTGCAAACCATAATGGTCTTCAACAATTTTTAACAGGGGAAGGTATTCTTCGGGAATCTCAACCTTTGCTGCGGTTCGTTCAAGATTTACCTGGAGCGCTGACGATTGTAAATCATTTTTATTCGTATCCATACATCACCTGTCGTGTATTAACGTTCTCATTAATTAATCTTATTTGACAGTATATTGCAAGGG
>PDVJ01000275.1_pt1 | contig 16343 bp, 19 predicted proteins | sample 1369811 | NCBI WGS metagenome assembly PDVJ01 (sample SAMN07795376, study PRJNA414565) | Alkali sediment metagenome, whole genome shotgun sequencing project. | reverse complement strand
AAAGAAGTGTCGTTTACCATAGAGGAGGGAGTATTTGTCATTAAATCCTCAATACTAAAATTCTCTTCTGTCTGACATTCATCGGGTACCGGGATTTACCCGGTGGGAACGGTATTCGTTCTTACGTTATAGTTCCAAGCAGAGTTTGTGCAGGAAGTACGTTTGTGTTTCTGACACAGGTTCGTTCATCAGAAATCTTTTTTTTGTCTCATTATGGTTATGAGTATATAGTATTTTCATTCTCTATTGAAATATTTTTTCGATTCTGTAGAAAAGATGCAATTTGTTTTGATTCCCACTACAATCTGATTATGTAAAGGTGAAGGATTTTAAGATAGTATCGATATCAAATCTTCATTGTATACACCAACCGTAAAATTTCATGGTGGATTATGAGAAGTCGTGAGGTCCAGATAACGATGAAGCATGATCATTTTCCACAAGAAATAAAGGGGTTCCTATATTCATCTATTATTTCTCTATAGTTTATATCGGCGAAGTGTTAGAATATTTGCGGTAATTTTAAAAAAAATTATTTCTTTGTTAAAAAATAGATCCCGACCAAAACACAGGTGCCGGCAAGCACCAGAAATACAACCATAAATAACATATTATTGGATAAACCTGCAGCAACAGCAAAGAATACTGCACTCACTAAACAACTCAATCCTGCAATTTTTCCGGTGATAATCGATCGTGGATCCATGCTAAACAAAGCATATTTTTTACATTATTCGTTCATATATCTTTACTTGCGCAGGATATATATAACTATAATATTCTAATTTATTTCTATAGGTACGTATTCTCAGGAAAAACGATGAGGACAAAATACGGTTGGGTGGAGATTGATAATATCCGGTATGACCATGACGTCATTGTCCATACCGATCGAAGGGTTACCAAACGCTCAAAGAAAAAATCAAAAAATCTCAAGAAACAATTCGGCCATACCCCCCTGGTTGGACATGAACTCAAATTTCTTGACAAGGAAAAACCCGACGTTGTCATTATTGGTACCGGACAGTTTGGCGATCTTCCAATTACTACCGATGCCCTCAAAATCCTTACGCGCTATGATGCAGTAATTAATCCGACATCCGTGGTGATTGACCAGCTCGAAACTCAAACCCGCCCGTTTGTTGCCATTCTTCATGTCAACTGCTAAAGAATCAATCAAAAAGCAGAAGAGTAGTCAGGCAGTTCCATCAGACAATAATCTGCCTCCATCATGCCAGCCGCAGGGTAAACCGTATCATGACACCGGACATCTGGTCACCGGCAATCCGGTCCTCCACCCATATCGTCCCTCCATATCCCTTAATGAGCATCTTGACAATATGGAGTCCCAGCCCGTAACTGCTCCGCTTACGCGTATCTTCCAGGAACCGGTCAAAAACCAGGTTTTTCATAGAATCGGGAATACCGGGTCCCGTGTCACTTACCCCGATTTCCAATAATCCCTGCGGGGTGCCTCGCGCGGTTACTACAATCTCTGTGTCTTTTCCACCGAATTTCAAGCTGTTTGAGAACAGGTTGGAAAAGACTACCCCAAGCATGTCATTTGCGAGCACCTTCCTGTTGCAATTCTCAAGAGTGATGTGGGCGTCCGGTCGGCTACTCATTTCTTTTCTGATAATCAGTTCAAGGTCAACGGGTCGTAACTCGGGCGGGTTTTTGTAGATGCGGCTGATCGTCTCAATATTGCGGATAACATTGTCGCTTTTTTCAGAAAGCGCAACGATTTTATTTGCGAAATTTTTCTCATTATCACTCACGGCTTGCATATGTAACAGTTCAGCATAACCGCGAAGGCCCATGATTGCATTCAGGATTTCGTAGGTGATTGCATCAAGGTAGATATCAAGATAGAGGTTAGCTTTCCGGTTCAGCTCTTCGAGATCCCGGTTCCTCTCAGCAAGTGCATGCCGTGCGTCATTAAGATCATCCCGCTGTTGTTCAATCTCTTCGAGCAGATCATGGAGTTTGTCCTGCTGTTGCTGGACCTGGTCGAGCATCTGGTTGAAGTGCTTTGTCAGGGAACGGATCTCATCATCGCCCTTTTCAGGAATTCGTAAGGACAGGTCGCCGGAAGTGCCTACGGTTTTCATACCCTTATCGAGTTCGCTCATTGGTGCGAGAACGTAACGCTGGAGGAGCAGCTGGACAACGAGCAAAAATAGTATCCCGAGGAACATGATTGCTATTGCAACAATCATGATGGATCTCTGGACCTGCAGGTAGACCGGGCGTGGTGTTTGTATTTTCTGGATAAGGAATGATGGTTGGTTCTCGATGCCGGTGATGATGGCAGCGCCTTCCAATTCATTTTCTCCGAGAGGCTGGACAATGATTGCCCCGCCTTTGGCTCTTTGTTCATCACCGGCCGACATCCGCGTACTATTGCTCGAACCAGGGTAGGGCTCAAGAGTGCCATCAATCTGGAGCATCTGGTTCAGGGCTCCAATCTCTTCTTCATCAAGCAACCGGGCCATAACGAGGGTACCGGTTGTATGGTTCGACTGGTTGCCATACTGAATTGAATAACCGGCGAGGATCACTGGAGTAGTACCAATTGATGAAATCCCCCGTCGCCCGGAAATACCTCCGGGAATCCCTTCGATCACGATACTGTCACGAATAATACGGTCCAGTTCGGAGGGGACACTATCAATCGTCTCGCCACTCGTGGTAATTGTTTCAGAAAAGACGGTGTTTCCCCCTGCATCATAGACAGCAATATAATCAATACCAAGATTTTTCATCGACATCAGCTGGAATATCTGCAAGGGATCCTGCGATGTGTTCTGGTTAGTAAACACTGCAGCGGTGTCTTCCCGGGTTGCCCAGTCACGACAGGTAGCTGCCACATCTTCTATCTCATAATTGATCTGGGAAATGAACCGTTGGACGTTTGCCGTGGTTTCCTGTTCTTCAATTGTTCTGAATGACTGGAGAATAATGGACTGGGTGATGAAACTCAAAAAAATAAGAAAAATTATGAGTGTAGTCACGAGGATAAGTCGTGAACGTGTTCGAATTTTCATTAAAAAGACTCACTATACATATCTCTTGTACAGCATATCATACTTTTCTCAATACACTCAATAGGTCTATAGTGATTAAAGAAAATAAAGCCGAGGACAAATTCCTAAATATTTATTTTTGTAGATGATATACAGATGTTCATGAATTATCTCTACCTGTTCACGAAATTCCTCGTTGGAGGTGGTATCATTGTAGGGGTAACCCTGCTTGCCCAGAATGTAGATCCAAAATACGGGGGCATTCTTGCAGCGGCTCCCATTACGACTACCATTGCGTTCATTTTCACGAACGCCGAAGCAGGGCAGGCAATAACCCAGCAGCTGGTACTCGCTGCATGTGCCTTTGCTATCCCGACGCTGTTTTTCCTGGTGGCGCTTTATGTACTGTTGAACCGCTTCACCTTGTATCCCAGCCTTGGAGGCGCATTCGGATTCTGGATTATATGCCTCCTTTTCATGAACCGTTTTACGATGGACCTGTTCTGATTAGTATCCCGATTTTTTCTTCACAAAAATACAGAAATGGAGTGATGTTTCACAAATGTATCTTGTTCTGCCATAAATGAAAGAAAAATCGTCGCACTTCTTCTTACAGGGATGTCCATCCGTACTTCTCGATTTCACGGCACTCCATGGTATTTATTGCAGGTTGGCCTGATTCCCTGACGCTTAATAAAAAAGTTAGTGCAGCTACTATTCTTTCCTTATGGAGCGATCTTGTTGAACCCAATAATTAATCTGACGTTGCACGCTTTGCCAATAACTTTCTGCCAATCCTTCGGAACCTTCCATATTGAACAACGCTTCAGTCCATGCCAAATCTTCAAAAAGGTGTTTCTGTTCCTCTTCCGGAATGAACGGCAACGCCTGTTCGAGTATTTTCTCCCGGTCAGTCATCATGTCACAGGAAACAAAATTTACGAGATTTTTTTCTTTACACGACAGGCAGGAAGCATCTTTTTTCCCATGGGCAGCATCTTTTCGGATCAGCCAGGTAATATTCCTGAATTCACAATGTGCACAATTCCAGAGAAGAATCAGACCCAGAAGTGTCCCGTCTGCAGTTTTTTTATCTGAAGGTTGATTGGTCATAGTCAGCCTATACCGAAAATCACCTGTCGTGTGTCACCGTTACCTGTAATTTCCTGGTGCCGGGAAAGATCGGGAACCGGATTCCAATTAATGGTTTCTCTCACAGGAACTTTTGTCCGGGCCTTACGTCGTATCTCTTTACGGATCATTCGCATCCGGTCGATTTCAAACTTATCATTGTCGTGGGAAGCAGCAGCTATATTGAACGCTGCGTTCACATCAGCGTGAATAACCGCACCGCAATGTGGGCAATCAAAGCGTTTCCGGACGCGATGGCCGAACCTCCCGCACCGGCTGCAGCGTTTTGAGGTATTGGTCGGGTTGACATACAGGACCGGGATTCCCCGGGAGAGTGCCCGTTTCTCGACAAGGTGCAACAGGGAAACAAATGAGCTGTTTTCAAACGAGAATTCGTAAGGGTTCTCTGAATCCCTGAAATCCATGTGACGAAATGAAAAGAGTTTTTCAAACTTGATGCCGGCGGAGGATGCTTCGGCAAACCTGATAATCTGCTGTGCGATCTTGTGGAGGGCAGCCTTGAACTCTTTTTTCTCGCGGCTCTTGATTTTTTTGAGTTTCCAGAGTTTTTTCTCATGGTAGAGCTTTGTGCAGTTCTTTGTTGAAGACGTCCTCCGGTAGTGCAGTCTTTTTCCGAGTTTCATGATCTTTCCGCTTATGAGATCGGCAGCAACAACAGCATGGCCGGTGGTGTTCAAATCAACACCAATCCAGCGCGAGTACAGGAATGCATCAGTATGAAATCTGATCACCTTGGGTAGTGGTATGTTCGACAATTCTGGCAGGAATTTTTTAAAACTCTCACCTTCAGGAAAGCCCCGAGACGATGACGGGCGGCAGCATACGAGACCGTCAATTGCTGGATAATATAATGCGGCCACATCGATCATCGCCCGCCCCGTAAAAGAGATCTATCGGAATAAGCACCGGCATTTTTCTGAATCATCCGGGAATTTCCCCGCAAAACCAGCGGGTTAAAAAGAAGGATGGAGAAAATTCCCATCCCGTGCAGGTGGAGAGCTGTGCGTGGCATGGAACAGTTTAGTGAGGAGAAGGTCACTATCCATCTGGTCCCCCAGAACTCCCGGGAATAGTTTCTCCCGGGATTTTCCGAATGCGACACAATAGAGTCTGCCTGAAATATATATAAAATTTTCTAACTCTATATCTGGGTGCGAAAAGGATTGGACAGGCAGATTAAGATTTTCTTTTTGACTATACCTGACTTGTTCCCATTCCTGAAGTTATGGTACTCGCACCAGACCTAACCTGCGACCAGCTTTCACCAGCCGGGTGACTGAATGGATTGCAGGGTGCGTATGAGTATAATGGACGGATGCATCCGGTAATGTTTTCATCAGCTCTTTTGGATCAGAAAATGGTTCACAGCAGACAAACGTCCTGCCCAGTTCAAATGATGTGTGGGCATCTGATCCCGCGGAAACGGGTTTCCTGTAGCGTTCGGCAAAACCCCGGGCCAGTGCATTCTCCCAGTCGTCAAGGATACGACCATTGAACCCCTCGATGATATCAATACGGTCAATGTTCTTTTCCATGATATTTTTTTTAAGGGCACACGATCGGTATGTACAGAATGGGTGAGGGATAAGTGCAAGTGCACCCTGATCATGAATGGCATCCAGTGTTGCCTCTGCGCTGAGGAACGGGGAGATCTCTTCCTGCAGGAAAAGCCCGATGATCTCTCCATCGGCAGTCATAATTTCTTCAGCAAGGATCGTGGGAAGATCAGGATCTGTTTTCCGGAGGATATTGTAAACACGTTCAGATCCGGCAATCGTATTATGATCACAAACCAGTGGCAGGATGCCGGTACGCTGGTAACTTTCGGTTATGGTTTCAATAGGGGTAGAAGCATCTGAAGAGTAACAGGAGTGAAGGTGCATGTCAAACTTGAAATTATCCTGATGGTTACCCATCACCATGGTCGGCACATCCTTCATTTGCTACCTCTGATCCAAAACGAAAAATCCTGTGATTGATTCAATAAATGCGACCACTATCTCCCTCATGATGTCCAAACTTTCCACTCGTAATCCTCATAGGTTTCATGGAAGGTGAAAAAGACCGTCTGGTCGGTACTCGACCCATTCTGGCCAGATTGACTGCTGTGGGTCTGGAGTCCGGCAACGATCGTGGCATTCTGTCCTTCAACTTTTTTCTCCATTACGAAAAAATCGGTAATAACCGGCCCGGATGCAAGGAACGGGGATGGATTTTCCCGGTTGAACTGAATAAAATCCTCTTTTGTTATACCTGCACGTTTCGATACCGGAAGCAGGTCAAACACCGTACCAAAATTCCGTTCATTCACTGCTGTGATCCACGCCGCAATACCCGTCTCAGGTTCAGGAATTGCCGCAGCTGGTTTTTGAACCAGGATTTTTGGACCCGGGTCTACACATCCGGCTGTCATCAAAACGCAGAACACTAGTACCAGCATTATGAATGCACTCGTTACAGATTTTCTCATATTTCCTCCAGAAATTTCATCAACCGTTTTTAATAGTCGCAGTCGCCTTCTGGGTGACACCTTGTGACGCTGCAGTTATAATGTACGTCCCGCTTTCAGATCCCGCCGTAACTTTGACTTTTACAATTCCGTCTTTATCAGATGTATCGCTTGCAGGATTGACCGAACCGCCGGGGATAATACTGAATTGTACCACCGTGCTGTTCACAGGATTGCCGGACTTATCGATGAGCTTGAATGTAATCGGGTCTTTCAGTGGCAGCATCGGATATCCTTCCTGTGCATTCCCGGAGATCACCTGGATAGTGAAATCTGCTGATACAGGAGCAACCGGTGGCGGAATTATCAGCACTGCACAGGCGATATACCCGATTGTCATCAGGATCGCGGAATGCTTAAGCCCATGACGGACTTCACCCTCGGCGATTTTTCCTATGATGAGCCCGCCAAAGAATGCATTGATCATGATGAGGTGGAAAAATCCCCGTGCAAAGGCAAGGTTCACCAGCTGGTTCTTCCCAAACGGACTGGTTGGTCCCAGCTGATCGACAAACGGAAGTAAACTTGTCGTCAGAATGTAGAGAATGAAGAAGATAATTCCTTGAGAAAAGTAAAAGATTACCACGTACTGCGAGAGATTCCCCTCTTTTTCCCGCTCGATACCAATGATGCTCCGCATATCCTCAGATGCCTTCAGGATAAGATCGGCAACATACCCGCCTGAGTACGATGCCTGGACGACAAGATTCGTGTACCGCACAATCAGCTCGGATTGGAGATTTTTTGCCATGGTCTTCATGGAATCTTCAAACGATTTGCCATAGACCATCGATGTCGCAGCGTTCCGTATATTCTGCGTGAGGATCCCCATGTCCGTTTTGGAAAGTTCCTTGACGGACTTGATCGGGTCAAGCCCCCCCCGCATGAATTCTGAGAGCTTGAAGAGAAATTCCGTATAGAGCTCTTCCTTGCGCCGGATTGTTCGTTTCTGGAGCGTGATATCAATTGAATACGGCGTCATGGCAAAGATGGCGGCAAATATGATGATCTCATCAAGACCCATCTTCGGTACCACTTTTTGTGGTACAGCCACGGGCGTAGTGACACCCTCCTCGGCGCTCATCTGCGCTAAAAGTTCCTGGTAAGCTTTCTGCTTATCACTATCACCCGTCTGAACCTTCTCCGTCCCCTGGAACGTGTAGCCGGCAAAAAACGCACCAGCGACTATGAGAATTGCAATTGCTACCGGCAGTACGATGGTAAAATACTCCCGGGGAGGATTGTAGAGGATGCGGATCCTCTCCCGCAGTTCAGAAAACTCCTCTTTTTTCCTGTCGAACAGGCTGCGGGTGTTGTTGGTTTCCATAGGTATCAGGGAGTGGTGGAATATTTCACGGACAGTAGCTGTAAAAATACGATGCTGATGATCGGGATCAATACATAGATAAGGAGGTTGAAGAGTTCTGATGGGGTGAAAGGCCCAAGCTGGATCCCAAGCGCTCCTGATACAACGATACCAATGATTGCGAGTGTCATGAGCATTACCATACCCCCAAGGTAGAGTTCCCCAAATATCGCCAGTGATTCAACAAACTCCTTATAGGTCTGCCGGCGTATCGCCATGAGATCCTTGCCTTTGGTCTCCAGGTACGACTTCAATCCACCACCGCCATAAATGATATTGGTGAGGTCTATGCAGATATCCCGGAATAAATCCGATGGCGTGTTGTGCACCAGGCCGTTCATTGCCGTAACAATATCCTCTCCAAGGATATCCACGCGGAAGAGGACCTTGCGGAATTCGTTCGAGATCTGCCCGTAATCCTCGCGGGATATCCTCCTGATTATCTCAAGCGGTGTTGCACCCGAACTGGAGAGGATGGACATGAACGTCAGGGCGTACGGGATCTGCTTATCGATGTCACGTTTCTTGTTCTCGATCTCGTTCTGGAGATAGAAAGGAAACCCGATGGCTGAGGCGCCGGCACCGATGAGGGTAATGAGAGGTATATAGATATACGGAGAATCAGAATGCAACGGGCTCTGGGGGATCATTAGAATGAGAGAGGCGAGGATCAGCATCAGGAGCCCGCTGAAAATTGAGGTAACAAGCCATAACGAGGTGAACATCCCCGGCGTCATCTCGAGGTCTGCCTGGTAGATCAGTTTTGTGATATCACGGTTCGGGTTTTTGTCAAAGGATTGGCCTATGATATAGCAAAAGCGTTTGTAGGCTTCAAAGAAATTCTTAAAACTCAATGCCGGGAGTGCCATAGAAAGGAGAATCTATATATAGTAATCACTTGCAGACTATATTTTATCAGGAAGGTCAATCTTCTTGAGAACCGTTTCAGATTTGCAAACGGAACATCCCCCACAGATTTTTTTTGTCAATTCTCTGTTCCCCGCAATATTTTCCTGATGATTCATCCGAGAATCCGGTAATATACAGGTTTTTCCGCAAACGTTTCTTTCAGAACCAGTTCATGGAATCGTTTCGCTGCCACCCATGCATAATGTGCATCGAAATCGTCAGGGTGCATCGGTTCGTGTTCAACCGGTTCTCCGGCCAGTTGGGTCCTCTCAGGAAGTCCTGATTTTTTATAATGTTCAGTTACCTGCATGGTTTCCTCCTCATTTATCGCTGAGTCGATCGATATCACAGGATCGTACGGAATGGTACGTATATCCCCTGGCATCCTCAAGGATATCTGCCATATGACAAGCCGACTCTTCCGGATCGAGCTTGTTAATCAGGTGCGTCAGTGCTGCCAGTGTTGATCCCATGGACCGGATGTGAATGATCTTGTCCTGGTCGGACGGGGATTCACGGTACAGGGTTTCTGTCTTTTTTGCAAGTTGACGAATGAGATATCTGCATTCTTCCAGCGGATTCCCGTCAGGACTCTGCTGTATCATGGGATTTTTTGTGACCATCAGTGACATGCTCTTTCTCTGCTGGGGATATTCCATCATTTGCTCCGGGGCCGGATGATCTCCTTCACCTTCAATCCGGAAATTGCACGACCCATTTACATATCCTATTCTGTTAGTATATACTTAAAATATTTTCTATATAGAATTTACATAGTTACTATAGAATTTAAGGAGGGACCCGGCTCGGGTCTTTTCTGCATCAACCCGTATCAGGAAACCTTCATTTTTTTCCGAACTCCGGAACGAGAATTGCATCAATCCACAAGATGATAGCATCCCGGACCTCCCGGAACTGAAGGAGACATTCATCAGGTGTTCCTCTGCAGGATGACGGATCAGGAAAACTAACGTGAATGACTGTTTTTGCACCCGGGAAAAACGGGCAGGAAGCATGGGCAGAATCACATACCGTAATCGCCGTCCCGATACCTTTCCCGAAGTGCTCATCGATGAGTTTTGACCGGTGCCCGGAGATATCAATGCCAATCTCTTGCATGACAGCAATTGCCATCGGGTGGACACGGGTTATTTCGGTTCCGGCACTGAATGTTTCGAAGCGGTCACCATATTTTGCATTCATATATCCTTCCGCTATCTGGGAGCGGGCGGAATTATGGGTGCAGATAAACAGAATCCGGGGCTTTTTTCCTGTTCCCTCAGCAATTTCAGAATTATGATTGGCAGCAGCAGTCACAAAGAAACCCATTTTTTTTGTTTTTATTGCCGTGCATCTCTCCGCTTATCAGGACACTCGGGGAAGATTTCGGTCAGCCATACATCAATATCATCACGGAGCGTGCGAAAATCCGCAAGGATTTGTGCCTTGTTCTCCTGGATATCCGAAGGGCTCACAAACCCCCGGTGGATGATCGTCTCACCCTTCGGGATGGATCTAGGCAGCGCTGCCTTTACACGGTCGCACATGGTGATGACATAATCGAACCGGGTAGCGGTGAATTGATTCAGCTGCTTTGATTTCTGGGCAGTGATATCGATCCCTGCTTCCTTCATAACCTCAATGGCGTAGGGGTTCAGGCCTGCCGGTGCAATACCGGCAGAAAACACCGTATAGCGGTCTTTACAACGGGCATTGAGCAGTCCTTCTGCCATTTGCGACCTGGCTGAATTGAACGAGCAGATAAAGAGAACAGTCTTCTTTTCCATACGAGTCACTCCTACCTATCAATGGATTTCGATTCGCTCACCGGTATTCATATAATGAACATTTTCCGCAATTTTACAGGCATGGTCAGCACACCGCTCGAGGTAGCGGGCAACAAGGATATAGTTGGTGCAGCGCGTGATACTTTTCGGGTCTTCCATCATGTAGGTTATACCTTCACGGAAGATCGATTGCCGGAGTGAATCGATGGTATCATCACGGGAAGAAAAATCTGCTATATCTTCAATCGAATCTTTCTCGTACGCCTCGATCGAATCATCGACCATTTCAATCACAAGGTCAGCCATATGGGGGATACTCATAAGATTCGCGATGTGTGGTTGATCTGAAATTTTTTTTGCGATATTTGCAATAACCTTGCCATACCGCCCGATGCGCAGAGAAGCAGTGATCACTTTGAGCGTGCAGGCAATGACCCGCATATCCTTTGCCATAGGCTGGTTCATGGCGATGAGCTGGTAGCAGTATTCTTCAAGCCGGACCTCCATGGTATGGATCTCATCTTTTCGGGCAACCACAGACGCTGCAAGCTCATTATCCTGGCGGATAAGAGCATCCACAGATGTGCGCAACATGAATCGCCCGAGGTGAGCCATTTCCATGGTCTCAGTTTTTAAGTTTTTTAGTTCCGTGTGAAATTTTTCTGCCATGAATACCGACCTACCCGAAACGCCCGGTAATATAATTCTCGGTAAGTTCCTCTGTTGGATGCTCGAAGATCTGGTTCGTTTTCCCGCATTCAATCAATTTACCAAGATACATGAAACCGGTGTAATCGCTTACCCGGGCTGCCTGCTGCATGTTGTGTGTCACAATAATGACCGTGTAGTCCTGCTTGAGGAGGTCAATCAGGTTTTCAATCTTTGACGTCGCAATGGGATCAAGCGCCGAGCAGGGTTCATCCATCAAAATAACTTCCGGTTCGACGGCAAGGGTTCGGGCGATACAGAGCCGTTGTTGCTGTCCGCCGGAAAGCCCGAGTGCTGAATCATCGAGACGATCTTTTACCTCGTCCCAGATTGCAGCGTGACGCAGGCTCCGTTCAACTATTTTGTCAAGCTGGGCTTTATCTTTGATACCGTGTACGCGGGGACCGTAGGCTACATTCTCATATATGGATTTTGGGAAAGGATTGGGCTTTTGAAATACCATCCCGACTTTTTTCCTGAGCATAACCACATCAGTACCGGGTTCCTGGATATTCTTCTCATCGAGCGTGATCTCACCGGTAATTTTTACGTTGTCAATAAGATCGTTCAGGCGGTTAAAACAGCGGAGCAGTGTTGACTTTCCGCACCCGGAAGGACCTATCAGGGCGGTCACCTTATTCTTCGGGATCTTCATTGAAACGGATTCAAGTGCCCGTTTTTCATTATACCAGAGACTTACGTTATTTGTTGTGATAATTGCAGATTCAGACATAATTTATCCCCGAGATTTTTTCTGGAAATGATATCTCACCATAATCGCGATCGCATACATGCCGACAACAAGGGCTAAAAGTACCAATGCTGTTCCGTACTGGTTGGTCGATGCCCCTGGAATGTTCGTAGCCAGGATAAACAGATGATACGGCAGAGCCATGACCGGCTGAAATTCAGATGTGGGAAGGAACCGTGACGAGAAGACAACCGCAGTGAACATGATGGGGGCAGTCTCACCGGCGGCTCGTCCTATACAGAGAATCGCCCCGGTGACAATACCCGGGACTGCCGGCGGAATAACCACTTTACTGATTGTCTGCCACTTGGTGGCACCCAGTGCAAGGCTGCCTTCACGCAGTGACTGTGGGATATTTTTCAATGATTCTTCCGTTGTGCGGATGACGGTAGGCAATATCATCAGCGCAAGGGTGATCTGACCGGCAAGCAATGATATGCCAACCGTGAGGTACATTACGATAAATGCAAACCCGAACAGTCCAAAAACAATGGAAGGAGTGCCATTGAGCAGGTCAACCCCATTCCTGATGAGGCGGGTGATGCGTCCTTCCCGCGTATATTCCACGAGGTAAATTGCAGCACCTACACCGAGAGGGAGTGCGATCAGAATCGCACCGGCAACAAGATAGATGGTTCCAACGATTGCGGGGTAGATACCTCCCGCCCGCCCGAGGTCTTTGGGAGGCTGGGTTAAAAATTCCCATGAGATTGCAGGTAATCCCTTGATGATAATGTACCCAAGGATAATGACAAGAATAGCAAGCACGATGACTGCTGCGGCGGTAATGATACCAAACGAGACATGCTGTATGTGCTTTTGTGAGAGATGGTCCCAGCCGAAATAAAGAGCACCCAGAACAATCAGGATAGCCATTGCGATATACCACGGTGCAGCAACAAAGAGGAATATGGCCAGTGCCAAAGCAAGCAGCACCTTTACGATCCGGACAATGGATTCTTTCAGGGAAAGCGGAATGAACGGTTTGCGGTGTGAGTCCGCAGCCTGGCCCTCTTTTAAGCGGCGTAAAATTGCAACCGCGGCAAGGTTAATTATGAGAGTGATAATGAGAAGGACAACTGCAATACCAAACAAGGCATTGTAATGGGGGCTTCCCACGGATACTTCCCCCATTTCAATTCCCAGTGTTGCGGTAAGCGTCCGGATAGGAGAGAGCACATTCCAGATAGGTTCCGGAATAACCGCAGCGTTACCGGCAACCATCAGTACCGCCATGGTCTCGCCAATAGCCCTCCCGATACCAAGAATAATTGCTGCAGCGATACCGGAGAGAGAGGCAGGGACAAGAACACGGCTGATGGTCTGCCACCGTGTCGCCCCGATCGCAAGCGAGCCTTCCTTGAACTCGATGGGAACAGCACTGATGGCATCTTCAGAAACACTGATAATAGTGGGCAGGGCCATGATGCCAAGGAGAATAGATGCAGCGAGCCATGTTTCTCCTGAGGGGACACCAAACGTTACACGGATGAAGTCCGTCAGGACCACAAGGCCAAAGAACCCATAGACCACTGACGGGATACCCGCAAGAAGTTCAATTGCTGGTTTGAGCACGTTTTTTACCCGCGGAGATGCGAGTTCTGATACATAAATAGCACAGCCGATGGAAAGCGGGACAGCAAATACGATCGCCCCGAGCGTGACAAGCAGGGTACCGATAATGAGCGGAAGAATACCGTATAAGGGTTCCATCGCGGTGGGAGCCCAGGTATCACCAAACAGGAAGGGGATAGTCCCATAATCAATAAATATCGGATACCCGTCCCGCAGCAGGAACAGGAGTATGAATACAACTACAATAACGGCAAAAAAGGCTGTGATAAAAAATACTGTTTTAATTGCCTGCTCTTTGATCAGTGACGAACGAGCAGGACGTTTTGAGACGGCAGGCTGATCAGGTGTGCTCATCGTGGTTTGAACCATTTCAGCCTCCGTTAAAAGAAAAAAATTTTGTTGATCCTTCTGTGGTTATCGTTCAGCTGACGGGGACATACCCTTCGTCAGCAACAATCTTCTGGCCATCTGGACTCAGGATATACTTGATGAAGTCGCCGGTCAATCCGGTTGGCTTTCCGTTCGTGATCACATACAGGTCACGGGATATTGGGTATTTCTTTGTCTTAACATTATCCAGTGTCGGGGCAATAAACTGCTGGGAATTCCACCAGATAGGCAGAGGTTTGACATCATTGCTGACAAATCCAATTGACACATATCCAATTGAACCTGGTGTCTGGGCTACGGTCTGGAGAACTGCACCATTGGAATTTTTCTCCAGCATGTTCTTTGTCGGGCTTGCCTTGAGCAGGATCACTTCATCGAAATATACCCGGGTACCTGATGCACTGTCCCGGCCGACAACCACGATCTGGTTATTTGTCCCGGGAACATTTGCCCCGTTTATTTCAGTCCATTTCGTAATGGTGCCAAGATAGATTCCTTTCACCTGATCCTGGGTAATAAACTTGATCTCATTTGACGGGTTGACAACGATCGCAATGCCATCCTGTGCAACGGTGGTTACAAAAAAGCTTGGATACTTAGCCATCTCAGCCGTGGTCACATCACGGGAGGACATGCCGATATCGACAGTTTTTGCACCAATTGCCTGGATACCCACACCTGATCCACCGCCAGAGATCTGGATATCTGCATCCGGATGTGCTTCCATATACTGGTCAGCTGCTTTCTGGACGATGGGTAAGACGGTTGTTGAACCGCTGATCTTGATGGTCTGTTTCTGGCCGGTTGAAACCGGGGCCTGGGTAGTAACCTGCGCTACCGGTGTTGAAGCCGGCATCTGGGTTGTTGCAACAACGGTGGGGGATGCAGTCGGGGCTGTTGTGGCAACCGTAGTCTTCGTTTCGTTTCCTGTACATCCTGCAGCAAACGCCAGCATGATAACTGCGACGATGCTCATGGTGATAAGTAAATACGAACTCCTTTTTTCCTTCATGGTGTTCGATCATCCGTTCAACTTCATCTATTAAACAATTTTTCGCCATAGACTATACTAATATATATATAAGAAATAGACAAATAGAGTAGCATAGGGAAATCAGTTTTCTATTGATTTGTGGTGATTATTGTGGAAATCAGAAGAGTCCAGATAACCGGGGGAGCTTCATTTGTTGTAACACTTCCTAAAGAATGGGCAGAAGGACAGAACCTTAAGAAGAACGATCCGGTTGGAATGACAGTGCAACCTGACGGAACCCTCCTTGTTTCCAAAAATACAACGGATGAGATTATTCAACAGATTAAAGAAATTGACTGCAATACTATTGGAGATCCTGCATTTTTATTCCGCATGTTAATCGGGACATATATTATGGGTTTTAACATAATCCAACTAACTTCAAAACAGAATTTTCCCCCGTTTGTCCGGTCTGTAGTGCGTGATTTCACTCAAATGACGATTGGCCAGGAAGTTGTTGAGGAAACTGACACGGTTATCGTGATTAAAGACCTGCTCAATCCGTCGGAGATGCCATTTGATAATACAATCAAACGGATGTTTGTGATAGTTAAGAACATGCATAAGGATGCGATTACTGCCCTGGAAACCCACAATAAAACTCTTGCCGAGGATGTAATCAAACGCGACATAGATGCTGACCGCCTGAACTGGCTGATCGCCCGACAATCCAACATGATCATGCTGCATGCATCCCTGTCCCGGAAGATGGGGATTTCCCCGGATATGGCAATGCATTATTATTTGATTAGCAGGATTATTGAGAGGATTGGCGATCATGCGGTAAGAATTGCAGAACACTCTCCTCCAGTCATGGATTCAGATATTGATAAAAAAACCCTCACCATAATCAAGAAAGCAAGTGCAATGTCACTTGATATTTTTGACCGGAGTATTGTATCGTTTTTCAATTCTGATATGAAAGAGGCCAACCGAAATATCGAATCGGTTAATGTTATGAAAGACCTGTGTCAGGAAATAAATAATATCGAACTCAAGCAAAATACCTTGGTTGCCATCTCGTTAAACTATATATCAGAAAGTATCCGGAGAGCAGGTGAATATGGTGGAGACATATCTGAAACAGTCATTAATTTACTGGTAGAACGAGAGAGGACGTTGAAGAAAAAGAAATAG
>PDVJ01000273.1_pt1 | contig 16386 bp, 20 predicted proteins | sample 1369811 | NCBI WGS metagenome assembly PDVJ01 (sample SAMN07795376, study PRJNA414565) | Alkali sediment metagenome, whole genome shotgun sequencing project. | reverse complement strand
ATGTGTATCACAGGAAATAGAATCAGCTTGCAGAAGGTGATAGTGTGCAAAAGGAAGAGTTGCTGCATTTACACATGTTGATGATTCACATCAAAAAGTACTACGAAGGCCTCACCAGTGAAGAAATTGGAACCAGTCGTTATAATTCCCTTGAAATTTCCCCGGTCCACATTCACAAGGACAAAAAAGCCCACAAAGATGCTCTTCTCACGCTGGGAGATGAGATTGTGACCCATATCCACGGGCGTCATATTCCTGTGGTGAACTATTCTTCAGAGACTGCATCCACAAAAGTTGCAGCAGAACATTAAACCATTCATGGATGAGGAGAAGGCGTTCCGGGAGATGATCTCCCGCATCCTCACCCTTCAGCCCGGTGATGATGCTATCGTTGCAGTGAAGATCGATATCTGCCGGAAATACCGGTTGCCTGCCGTTCCCAAAAATTCCGCCATTCTTGCGATCGCTCAACCGGCGGATCGGGAGATACTCCGGAAGATCCTTCTCGTGAAACCCACACGGACCCTTTCGGGAGTAGCTCCTGTTGCGGTGATGACCTCTCCATCGCCATGTCCGCATGGCAAATGCCTGCCATGTCCCGGTGGACCCGACCACCCGTACAAATCCCCGCAAAGCTATACCGGTGAGGAGCCCGCCGCTTTGCGGGCACGGGAGCATTCCTACGACCCGTTTGCCCAGGTGCATGCCCGGCTTGAGCAGTTTGAACTCCTCGGGCACCGTGTAGACAAGGTGGAGCTGATCGTAATGGGGGGTACTATGACAGCGCGGACCCCGGAATACCAGGAACAGTTTGTATCACGCTGCATTGAAGCGATGAACACCTACCCGGGTGGAACAGCAGAAGCTATGCCACGAAGTGTGACCGCCATGCAGGAAGAAAATGAGACCTCAGCCATCCGCTGCGTTGCGATCACGTTTGAAACCCGCCCTGACTGGTGCCGGCGTGAACATATTGATCGGATGTTGCATCTCGGTGTAACCAAAGTGGAACTTGGTGTGCAGCATGTCGATGATACTATCCTGTCGTATAACCGGCGCGGATGTAGTGTGGCAGATACCGTTGAAGCAAACACACTCCTTCGTGATGCAGGAATGAAAGTGGGTTTTCATATCATGCCAAATCTTCCCGGTTCAACTATTGACCTGGATAAAAAAATGTTCGAGACCCTTTTTTCCGATCCCCGTTTCCTGCCGGATTTCCTTAAAATTTATCCTACACTTGTAACGCCGGGATCTGAAATTGAAGAACACTGGAAACGGGGTGCATACATGCCCTACGATGAGGAGGACATGATCGATCTGGTCGCCTACGCAAAGTCGCTGATCCCTGAGTATACCCGCCTCCAGCGGATCCAGCGCGATATTCCGGCAAAACTGATCGTTGCCGGTTCCCGGCACTCCAATTTCCGGCAGCTTGCCCAGCACCGTCTCAAGGTAACCGGCAGGCGTTGCCGCTGCATTCGGTGCAGGGAGATTGGAAGACTTCCATCCCTTGCAGAATCAGAAATCCACGTATCGAAGTATATGTCCTGCGGTGGGCAGGAACATTTTATCTCCGCAGTGTCTGATGATTCAATAATCGGGTTTACCCGGCTCCGGTTCCCTTCCCTTGTATACCGTGCTGAGCTTGAAAATGCCGCAGTCATGAGGGAGCTCCATGTGTACGGAAGCCTCGTTCCGGTGGGGAAAGATGCTGAGTCTGAAGAATGGCAGCACAGGAATTTTGGAAAAGTGCTCATCGCCCGGGCAGAAGAGATCACCCTTGACGCAGGTTTCTCCTGTCTGGCGATTATGAGTGGTATCGGTGTCCGCCCCTATTACGAAAAACAGGGATATGAACGCAAAGGACCCTATATGATTAAGGAGCTGCCATGAACCCGGCGACAACCGAATTTCTCCGACAGCGCTTCACTGATTATTATAAAAAAACCGTTCTTGTTGCTCCTTCATCGCTTGAGCAGCGGGAATGGGGTTTTGTGCTGTTCAACCCTCATGCACCCAATCTCCGGATGCGCCGGCATGTCGGTTTTTCAGGAAAGGATGAACTCTTCCAGTTCATTCATAATCTCGTGCCCCAGCATGCTTACTACTCGACGGCATACTATGAGAAACCAGATGCCGGAACCATGGCAGAAAAAGGCTGGTGCGGGGCAGATCTCATTTTTGATCTCGATGCAGACCATATAGTACGAGGCCCTTATGACCAGATGCTGGCCAGAGTGAAGGAGGAAACAGAGAAGCTCATAGCGATGCTCACCCTTGAATTTTGTATTGATTCAAAAACTATAGAGCTCGTCTTTTCCGGCGGTCGTGGGTATCATGTGCATGTCAAGGATATCGCTTTCAGAGGATGGGGAAGTGCAGAACGCCGGGAACTGATTGACTATGTCTGTGGGATCGGCATCGATCCTGCCGCAATGCTTTCCGGTAAAAAACCTGCATCTCCGGGATGGCAGTCGCGATATCGTGAAACGCTTCTTGAATATATTCACTGGCTTGGAACCCTGACTGATGAGGAAGCAATAGCACATCTCACGGGAATTGAGGGAATTGGCAGGGATTCAGCAACCACATTCCTGAAAAACCGCGAGGAGATTATTACGTCCATCGAACGACATCCCACGAGTATGATCGCAAAGAACCGTGTACTTCATGCTATTTTCATTCAACAGGAAGGGGAATTTAAAAAACGTCTCCTTTCACGTGCCGCTCTTGCAGATGAGCCTGTCACCACGGATACAAAAAGGCTGATACGAATGCCAACATCGCTGCATGGCGGGAGCGGTATGCGGGTTCAACCCCTTGAACTCCGCGATCTCCAGGACTTTGAACCGCTTGTAGACGCAGTAGTCTTTTCAATGCGGGATGTAAGGGTTGACCTTATCCATGCTGTCACGATACCGATGCTCGGAAGTACTTATGAACTCCAAAAAGGCATCATTACAGTACCGGAAGCGGTAGCAGTGTTCCTCTGCTGCCGTGGCATGGCGGAAATCAGCTAAAAGGAGAAGACACGTGGGGCCAATGGGGTTGGACGATTTGCGTATCATCCTGCTTTCAGAGCGGGAGACGGGAAGACTTACCGCAGTTGCCCCTGATCTCTTTGACAAGGGGCATACGGAACTTGCCTCACTGATTAGCAAAGTGTACGCTTTTGAAGACCCGCTCTCTGAAGAAGCCCGCTCCCTTATTGAGGAAACACTCGCGATAAAAGAGACTCTCCGGGAGCTTTTTGCACTACGGTCGCGCAAAATTCTTGCGCTTACCATCATGCATGCTGAAGGTAATTATTACGATCGCGAAGAAGTGAAACGGATGGTCCCCGTTGAGAAAGAAATGTTTGAAACAGTCACTGCCAGTATTGAACAGTGCAAGGGAATCCTTCTTCACAATGTGCCCCACCATCAAAAAAATAGTGGTACACCTGAGTACACCTGAAATAGTCGAAAGTGACGAACCCGGGATGGAGCAGGACGAAGATTCGGGTCTATCAGATATCCTTCATGCAACACCAAAGACAGAGGCACCCCTCTCGCTACAATGTGTACTCGTACGGGTACTTGAGGACATGGAATCCTTTATGGGGATTGATGGGAGGATTTATACTCTTTCAAAGGGAGATATAGTGACGCTTCCTGAGCGGAATGCTGCGGTCTTAAGTGAACGCAACATAGTCTTAAATATGAATCTTTGTAAATAATATTGGTATTCTATATCAAAATTATCGGTGAAAATTTTATGAAAATGCCAGCAAAATTCAACACCTATTGTCCTCACTGCAGGAATCATCAGATGCACGAGGTCGAGAGGGTAAAAAAAGGCAAGACAACCGGCCTTCACTGGATTGACCGCCAGAAGGCCCGCAGAGGAAAAGTAGGCAATATGGGAAAATTCTCAAAAGTGCCCGGAGGCGACAAGCCGACCAAAAAGATAAATGTGCGGTACCGCTGTGTTACCTGCGGAAAGGCACATCTGCGCAAAGGTTACCGGGTCGCAAAGTTTGAGCTGACGGAGTGAGTGTATAATGGTACGCGAGATTCGGGAAAACCGAAGTAAATTTTTCAAAGTAAAGTGTCCGGACTGTGAGAATGAGCAGACGGTATTTGAAAAAGCAAGTACATTGGTGAAGTGTATCGTCTGCGGACATGATCTTGCGCTTCCCACCGGGGGAAAGGCAAGTATCCGGGCTGAGATCCTCTCAGAGCTCAAGTGATACTTCCCATGCTGGACAGAGAATGGCCACAGGAATCGGAGCTGGTTGTATGCACCGTACAGAATGTCAAGGACTTCGTAGCATTTGTATCTCTGGATGAGTACGGTGGCCGCCAGGGTCTCATCCCCATCTCTGAAATTGCAACCGGCTGGATCAAGTATATCCGCGACCACATTCGTGAAGGACAGAAGATTGTCTGTAAGGTGCTCAACGTTGACCGGACTCGTGGTCACATTGATCTTTCCTTAAAAGATGTCAACGAACACCAGCGCCGCGAGAAAATACGTGAATGGAAAAACGAGAGTAAAGCCCAGAAGTGGCTGGGTTTTGTAGCAGAACAGACTGGTGAACCAGCTCAATCTCTTGAGAACGAGATTTTCAGTAAATACGGGGCTTTCTATCCGGTATTTGAAGATCTTGTGATCGACAGCGAAACAACCCTGAAAAAACTGAATCTCTCAAAGAAGGCTGCCGAGACTCTTCTGAATGTTGCACAGGAAAATGTAAAAGTCCCCAAAGTCGAAGTAACGGGGCATCTTTACCTCACTTCAACCCTGCCTGATGGAATCTCCGTAATCAAAAAAGCATTGAAAAGTGCTGAACCAAAAATTGCCGGAGTTGATATTGAGATCCTGTATCTTGGCGCGCCGACCTACAGAATCAAAGTGACCGCTCCAGATTATAAGAAGGCAGAGAAGGCAATTGAAAAAGCCGCCAATGCAGCGATCTCTGTCATGGAAAAGTCCGGTGGCGAAGGCAAACTCGTCAAGAAACCGAAGTCCGGGAAGAGTCAATGAGCGGTCACATCCGTCACTGCGCAGAAGATCGAATTTATACCCTTTCTCCCACATGCCCTGTATGTGGCAAACCGACTGCGATTGCCCACCCGGCACGATTTTCTCTTGAGGATCGGTATGGGAAATACCGGAGGCTGGCAAAAAATGATTGAAGAGATCTCTGTCGGTTATCTCGATGGTTTCAAGGAAAAGAACCTTGTCAATCCTGTTATGATCGAAGGACTCCCCGGAATCGGGCAGGTGGGCAAACTGGTTGCCGAATATATGATCCACATGCTTGGCGCAGAGAAGATGGGGGAGATCCATTCGATCTATTTTCCTCCACAGGTGATCCTTGAAGAAAGTGGTCTTGCCCGGTTGGCACGAAACGAACTCTATTTTTACCGGGCACCAGGAAAAGACCTCATTTTTCTCGTCGGTGATCACCAGAGTACATCAAACGAAGGGCACTATCTCCTTGCCGACCAGTACTGCGAAATCGCACAGGATCTGAAGGTACAACGCATTTTCACGCTTGGTGGATTTGGTGTCGGTCACCTGGTAAATGAGCCAAGGGTGCTGGGAGCTGTGAACCGCGCGGAGCTCCGCCCGGAACTCGAAGAGGCTGGTGTCACGTTTGACCGGAATGAACCCGGCGGCGGGATCATCGGCGCAGCCGGACTGATGCTCGGACTTTCTGCAAAACGCGGGATAGATGCAGCATGCCTGATGGGCGAAACGAGCGGGTATCTTGTCGACCCGATGAGCGCGGCAAACGTTCTCACAATACTCTCAAAACTGATTGATGTACCGGTCGATCCTACAAAGCTCAACGACCGTGCCTCTGAAATGGAAAAAGTCATCGAAGGATTAGTCGAAGGTAACAAGTTGCAAAAGGATGAAGAACTGAGCTATATCGGTTAATATGCTAGTAAATGCCGACCTGCATATACACTCTCCGTATTCGATGGCTGTCTCCCGCTTTATGCAACCGGAGCACCTGCTATCAGCCTGCCTGACAAAAGGTATCCATATTCTCGGCACTGGTGACGCGCTCCATCCGGTATGGCGGAAAACCTGGGAACCGTTTCTTGAGAATGATGCCGGCACTTTGATCCTCCCGACCAGCGAAGTTGAAGACGAACACCGGGTTCATCACTTGATATTGGCAGAGGATTTCTCACAGTTCAATGAACTGCAGGGACTCTTAGAAGGAACATGCAAAAGTTTTCTCACCAGTGGTCGCCCGCATGTCTACCTGTCAGGAGAGAAAATCGCAGAATATGTGCATGAAGTCGGGGCAATGATCGGCCCGGCACATGCGTTTACTCCGTGGACAGCGATGTACGCGTATTTTGATCGCGTTGCGGATTGCTATGGCAGCCAGTCGATTGACTTTCTGGAACTCGGTCTCTCAGCAGACAGCTCGTATGGTGCAGCGATTCCGGATCTTTACAATGTGCCGTTCCTTTCAAATTCGGATGCTCATAGTCCGCAAACGGATAAGATCGGCAGGGAATTCAACCGACTTCAGATTGCGAATCTATCCCCCAAAGATGTACTGGCGTGCATCAGGAACGGGGCCATTGAGATGAACGCCGGGTTCTTTCCGGAGGAAGGAAAATATAACAGGACGGCCTGCACCCGATGCTTTACCCAGTATTCACCGGAACTGGCAATCCGGCATAAATGGCGGTGCCCGGCTGATGGGGGCATCATCAAGAAAGGTGTGTATGACCGGGCGCACGAGCTTGCTTCCGGAGGTAAACCCGGGAAACGTCCCCCCTATCTCCATATTATTCCCCTCGGCCAGATCATCCAGACCGTGATGGGGGTCTCATCTCCGCACACCAGGAAGTGCAGGTCCCTTTATGAATGCTTCATCAGCACGTTTGGCAATGAGATTGAGGTGCTAATCAATGCCCCGATTCCTGAAATCCGCACCATCCATGCTGAAACCTCAGATGCAATTGAAGCCCTGCGGAGCGGGCATGTCACTCTGCACCCGGGCGGCGGTGGGAAGTACGGTACCTTCTCGCTCGTCTGATGTCCTGCACAACAGGGGATTGCATCAAGGCATCTAATCGTAAATATTAATGAAACAGAACAACAACATGATTAGTCAATGCTCAAAGTACATCGGGATATCCAACATGATTAGTCAATGCTCAAAGTACATCGGGATATCTGTGGATATTGCGGTTGTTGTGTGTCAGTCTGCCCGGAAGGCGCCCTTGAACTGATTGACGCATACCTCTGCGTTGAGAAAAATTGCACGAGCTGTGGTATCTGTGCAAAAGTCTGCCCTCTGGGTGCTCTGGAGGTCGTGCATGAAAAATAAGTACGATGTTTTGGTCATCGGGGGAGGTCCGGCAGGTGCGTTTGCCGCCAAAACTGCCGTTGAGAAGGGACTCTCTGCATGTCTGGTCGAAAAGCGTCCGGCAATTGGTGTCCCCGTCCGCTGTGCCGAGGGAATCGGGAAAGAAGCCCTTCATGAGTTCATGGATCCCGACCCAAAATGTATCTCAGCTGAGATGACCGGGGCGAGCATCGTAGCTCCCGATGGTTTTTTAATGAAACTCGAATCCGGGCTCGCAGGCAACAAAGTCGGATATATCCTTGACCGAAAGTTCTTTGACCGTGAGCTGGTCTGGAAAGCGGCCGATGCCGGGGCGGATGTTATAGTCAAGACCCGTGCATCAGCCCCGATTATGGAAAATGGATTTGTCAAAGGGGCAAAGATTGAGTGCTGTGGAACAGTATCGAATGTTACTGCTGACGTGGTCATTGCTGCTGATGGTGTTGAATCAAAATTCTCAAAATGGTGTGGTATTGATACCACCGTACCTGTCCGTGAAATTATGAGCTCTGCCCAGTATGTGATGGCTGATATCGATATCGATCAGCACTCAACCGTCTTTTATCTGGGCAACGAAATTGCACCCCAGGGATACCTCTGGGTTTTTCCGAAGGGTGAACGGTCCGCAAATGTCGGGGTAGGTATCTCCGGCAAAAAAAGCGGGGAAGGTCACCGGGCGAAAGACTACCTTGACAGGTTTGTTAAAAAGACCTTTCCCCAGGGGAAATTTATCGAATGTATTGCTGGCGGTGTATCCGTCTGCAAGCCTCTTGACTGTACGGTTGCGAATGGTCTCATAATTGCCGGTGATGCAGCCCGTGTCGTAGACCCGCTCACCGGTGGTGGGATCTACAACAGCATGTATACCGGAAGACTTGCTGCTCAGGTAGCAGCGGAATGTATCGGGAAAGGAGACGTTTCGAAAAAGGAGCTTATGGTATATGACACAACATGGCGGGCATCAAAAATGGGGAAAACCATCGAGCGTAACTACCATATTAAGGAATATTTGATCAAACAACCCGATGACAAACTGAACGACATTATTCACTCCGTATCAAAAGTGAATCTTAAAGAGTTCACAACCCTGTCTTTATTAACAGAAATAATCCGGGTGAACCCGAAACTGATGCTCGATCTGGGCGCGCTCGCAGCATCAATCCGCTGATTTTTTTAGTTGCCTGTTGAGGAGACGGAGGCAATCATCTTCAGCCTCTTTTTTCGTGAAAACCGTGAAGATATCATTGGGCTGGATTTTGACATTGCCACTTGGAATGATCAGTTCGCCCCCGGATCTGCGGATTGCGATGAAAACGAAATCTTTTACTTTCAGCTCACGGATTTCGTGCCCGACAATGGGAGCACCCTGCTCGGCGACTATATCGAAGATGGTCCCACCAGGAATCGAGGCAAGCTGCTGGAGCTGGGGGTTCTGCGTCCAGTAGTAGAGGCGTGACGCAACAAGCTCGTCAGGGTTCTCGCTTATCCTGACCCCGACTTCCTTAAAAAAATCCGAGTGTGAGGACTGGTTGACGATAGAAACTACATTTTGAACACGGAACTTTTTTGCAAGCCAGCAGGTCATAAGGTTGACCGAATCATCACTTGTGGTTGCAATCAGGGCATCTGCCCGATCAATCCCGGCTTCCTCAAGTGTCGTTTTGTCGGTTGCATTGCCGGTCACTGCCAGTACATCATAATGCTCGAGAACGTCGCTACAACGGCTTTCGTCCTGGTCAATCACAACAACATTGTTTGCATGTTCCACCGCCTGTTTTGCCAGGTTTTTGCCGATTCCTCCGAGCCCCACGATGATAATATACATGACTACCGGTTACCATCATCGGCATTGAAATAATTTGCGCAATAACCAATCCATGTGATCTGTGGGGTGGATGAGGCAGGAAAGGGATCTGTGCTGGGCCCGATGGTTATCGCTGCTGTGGGAGTATCCTCTGAGAATGTATTTGCCGAAGTTGAAGTGGCTGACTCAAAGCTGCTATCCCCTAAGGTACGGGAACGTCTTTATATCACTATCAGGAAGCGCTTCCGGGTGGCAACAATACGCATTGACGCGCACGAGATTGATGAGATCCGCACGGGAATGACCATGAATGCCTGCGTTGCCAGGGCGCATGCACAGGCCATAGACAAGCTTTCACCGGCAATCGCGTATGTTGATGCCTGCGATGTAAACGCATTCCGCTATGCAGACATGGTGAAAAGTCATCTTGAAACGAGCTGCGAGGTCGTATCCGAGCACAACGCAGATCAGACGTTTAAAGTAGTCTCTGCTGCAAGCATCGTCGCAAAAGTTACCCGCGACCGGGCGATTACTGCCCTTTCTAAAAAGTACGGGGAGATCGGAAGCGGGTATCCTTCGGATCCGGTCACCATTGCATTCCTTTCCGCATATATCGATGAGCACAAATGTCCCCCGCCCATTGCAAGGAAAAGCTGGAAGACCGTCACTGCCATGCTCGGAAAAAAACAGCAGAGCCAGCTCTCACAATTTTTCTGATCTCTTCTCCCATCCCGTCTGACTGCTATGAGCCATTGTTTTATGTGGCCTGCAATGCAATGAATAACGAATGAACTGGATCCTCCTGATCATTTTTCTTATCGCTGCTTACGCTGCGATAGCATTCTATATCCACTCCCGGAAACTTTGGGAGGATCACATAACTTTCTATGGCCCGATTCTTGCGCTCAAAACGAACAGAGTCGGATTTTTTGACAAATTTGCCGCATTCCGCACGTTCTTCCGGATCTATGGGACGGCCGGCGTTATCGCCGTCATCATCGTTTCGGTCTTCATTACCGTTATGCTTTTTGTCTCTGTCCGCTATACACTCCTCGTCCAACCGGAACCTACCGGGATCTATAAACCGCAGAATATCCTGCTTCTCCCTGGTATCAACGAGTACGTTCCCTCAACCCTTGCGGTCTGGCTTGCATTTATCATCACCATTGGCGTTCATGAATTCGGGCACGCGATTCTCTGTCGCGTTGAGAATATCAAAGTAAAGACCATGGGGGCGCTCATCGCCGTAATTCCTATTGGATTTTTTGTTGAGCCCGATGAAGAAGAACTTGATAAGACCAAAGGAATGGCCAAGGTCCGCATGTTCGGTGCCGGGATCACCAATAATCTTGTCGTCGGTTTTTCCTGTTTTATCCTCCTGATTCTCTTCATGGGACTGGTCACTCCTGTCAGTCAGCCGGTCATTCAGGGAGTCTATAAGGATTATCCTGCAGCCGGCGCCGGAATTCCCCCAGGTTCGATAGTTACCGCGGTAAATGGAATTCCGGTTGCCAGCAGGGTTGATGTTTCAGCTATCCTGAATACAACAAAACCCGGAAACACGCTGACTCTCACGGTGGAAAAAGATAAAATTGTGAAGGACTACCAGCTCACCCTTTCGGCCTGGCCTGGTGATATCCCCGACAGGACGAGTGGATTCATGGGTGTTGAGTATTATGATGGTACAGCAGTTATGGCAGTTGTTCAGGGAATGTTATCGCCCCTGGGTTTTTTCCAGTTCCTGATCATCCCCTTCGCAAATGATTCCGGTATTCAGTTCCTCCGGATTCTTGCATTTGAAACACCTGACACCGTCTACTATAAAGTCCCCTTTGAGGGCTTCTGGGGTATTATACACCTGCTCTTCTGGTGCGCCTGGATCAATATCAATGTTGGAATATTCAATGCTATCCCGATGGTCCCGCTCGATGGCGGGTATATCTTTAAAGAAGGTGTTGACCGGCTGCTCGATCGTCGCGGGCTTCTGAAATATTCAAGTTATGTTACCGGTGCTGTCAGCTATCTCATGCTTGTTGTGCTGGTATCCCTCATCGCATTGCCCTATCTGCTGCATATCTGAACATCTCATCAAGCTTGAGGAATTGAGGATTTATCCCCTCTCGTCCATTACTCTTTTTGCATGAAAATAGAGATCATGATTTACCCCATTAACCCGCGATGCAACATCTCTGAGTGGTACAGTTACAATACGGTTACCCTGCAGGGCAACCATGCAACCGAAGTTGTTTGCAACAATCTGCTCAATTGCTGAGACCCCGAATCGCGTAGCGAGGATCCTGTCGAATGAGGTGGGCATACCTCCACGCTGGACATGGCCCAGGACAGTTACCCGGGTTTCAATACTGAGCCGTTTTTCGAGTTCCTTTCCGAGAAGGTTCCCCACGCCGACAAATTTCTCATGCCCGCATTCATCGCGATTACATTCGGGAACTGCCATACCTGCGATATCCTCATGATGTGTCCCTTCGGCTACTACCACAATGGAGAATTTTTTTCCTGTCATGTAACGGGCTTTGAGATCTTTGCAAACATTTTCCATGGTGAATCGTATCTCCGGAATCAGGATCATGTCTGCTTCTCCCGCAATACCCGCCATTAATGCGATCCAACCCACACTACGTCCCATAGTCTCAACCACCATGATCCGGTGATGTGATTCCGCAGTTGTGTGAAGCCGGTCTATGGCTTCGGTTACTGTAGAGACTGCAGTGTCAAAACCAACAGCCAGATCAGTACCGAAAATATCGTTATCTATGGTTTTTGGTACACCGATGAGTGGGATGCCCCTTGAGGTTAATTCATACGCTGCGGAGAGCGTCCCGTTTCCCCCTATGACCACAAGGGCTTCGATACTATGTTTTTTTATTGCATCTCTGATCTTTTCCAAATCGCCGGGTTTTTTGAGCGGATCTGTCCGTGATGTGCCAAGGATAGTGCCCCCCATCGATGTGATACCGGAAACCGATGCCTCGGTGAGCGTTTCAAGGTTGCCTTCAATAAGTCCCTGCCAACCGTCGTGTATTCCCAGTGTATCAATATCATAGCTCAAACCCGATCGTACTACCGCCCGGATTACCGCATTCAGTCCAGGGCAATCTCCCCCTCCTGTCATGACTGCAATCTTTTTCATGGAGTAGTCTTTCCTTGGTTGAAAAGTTCTCGTTCCGATATATTTTAGTACAAAAATACGATTACTGTCGTGATTCAATAAATATCCGGCGGTGGATAATGCGCCAGCAGAGAATCAGTTGTGCAAGATCCCCGGCCGTGATGTATTTCCGGTTTCTAAAGATGGAAATGGGGTGAACCCGGGTCTGCTGCTCGATGCTGAGTTCGAGCTTTTTCACCACATGTTCACTTAGTTCACCATCCATAATCATCTCTCCCATCTTGTGACCGTTATGTTCGCTCGTAAGAAATTTCAGGGAGAAGTTTCGCTCTGAAAGGGACAGGATAGAGTACAGGTCAAGGGAGAGATCAATGTTCTCAATAGAATGTTTCATCCTGTTCTGGGAGAGCGTGATACGATAAACATTTCTCTCCTTCCCAAGGTGCGGTCCGTATTCTGAATAATCAATGCCGATAACTGCATCAGCAAACTCTTTTTGGGGAGCGATGTAGCGCTTGTAATCCGGTTCCCTTTCGGCTATCTCCCGGATGACAGCGTCACGGGAATAACCACGTATTTTCATATCGCGAAGGATCTTCCAGTCAGTTTTTACCTCTTTGGCTGGATCTACAAAAAGGGTAAAATCCAGGTATTTACGCAGTGCAGGGGTGAACAGCGTGTGAAGTCCTTCGAGGATGAGGATTTTTTTCGGATGGAAGATGACCGGCGGGCCAAATACTCCGTTTGTATGATTATAGACCGGCTTTTCGACCGGCACCCCGCTTTTAAGCTGGACAAGATCCTGTTCGAGCTGATCAATCCGGTTTGCCTTTGGATTTAGCGCGGTCAGTCCCTGCTTCCTGCGTCCTTCACGGTCGAGACTATGATAATCATCAAGAGTAAGGGTTGACACAAGGTCTGGTCCGAAAATGCTCCGTATACCTTCAGTAAACGTAGTCTTTCCTGATCCACTGTCACCAGCTACACCCAGGATGAAAATATAGGGTGATGCTGCGATTGTGTCCTTGAAATTCGGATAATACATCCCTTATCCCAGTATAGGTGCATATCTGGTAAAAACCATCCGGAACCTGCCATTATGAATTTTAAAAAAAGAAAAATTGTGAAGCACGGGTCAAAGAAGAGACAATTGCGTCCGTCAGGATCGTAACAGTGCGATCTTGGACCCTACGGGAACCCCAACTTCATCCGCAACAGGTTTGCATTTCGCTGCCATCAGGTAAGCTACCGGCGGAAGGTTGTCCATCTCGGACAGGGACTCAAAATTTGCCATTCCCTTTGCAATGATGATTGTGCATTTTGCTATTGCATGCCGAAGATCTTCAGGAATATTTTCCCTGCATATACCGATCTCCGCACCTCCGCCGTTTGTTGTGATATGATCAACCAGAGTGTCAAGTCCCAGTTCATGAGCATCCTTCAATGTTGCATCATTGAGAATCGGGAACTCTTTGACAGCAAGGGTAACATGAGATCCCTGCGACTTGAGGTATTCGATTAAGAGACGATCGAGTACAATTTCGCCGCAATTGTCGCTCAGATACACAACACGGGAGCAGAGAGGAGCAATTTTATCGGTATCATCTATAGTGAGCCCTTGTGCAAATTCTCTCTGGAAAAAAGCAGAAAAATTTTCTTCAACAGTATGACCTTTGACCCCATAATCAAATGTGTTCCCGATTACGGATGCAAGAACATAATCGCGGAATGTTGACAGGTTCTTACGGACTTCTTTGCAGACTTCTCTTGCCTGCTGATTTCCCAGATCTTTGAGTTCTGCGAATGGATCGGGATTACCCAGGATATCATAAGCCCTCCGGTGGATACGGCTCGCAATCTGAGGGTGGCTGAGCGGTGCGGAACGAATTTCTCCCATCAGTCTCCTGCACTCAGACATTGTTGCACCCGTGAGAGCAGAATCAGCACCGCACAATGTACATTCAAGTTCCACACGGGAAAGTAAACAATCAATGCATAGTTCGGTAATTTTCATAACAACAACCAAAAACAAGGATCGAAAACACTATCTGAAATGGGGCCACTGAGATTTGAACTCAGGTCAGACAGGTCAGAAGACCCCCAGTCTCCTAGGATGGCCAGGCTACCCTATGGCCCCGCTCTCTTACTATTGGCTTATTTCATTTATTTATCTTGTTATCGTAAAAATTGAAATATTGGCATTTTTGGTAATAATCTTACCAACAGGATAGTTACGCCGTGAGACCTCTCATCTCGCAGGATATTTTCAACTGAAATTCCTGACCTTGAACGCACATTTCACTGTACCTCATCAACCGAGGAAAAAAAAAGATATGTATATATGGTTCAATCAGGCATTATGAATTATAACTGGTAGTGCAGCAGGTGCAAAGACCATGGTAAAAGAGGAAATCTTACCATTCATGGATACAATAATATCGGCAGAGCGCGATGCAAAGATGTCTGGGGAGTCGAAGAGATGAATACTATACTTGTTGTCGATGACAGTCCATTCATCGTTGATGTATTTGTCACTATGCTGGAGCGAGGCGGTTACCGTACTGTTGCTGCATATGGGGGGGAGGAATGTCTTGAGATTTTAAAGACGGTGACTCCTGATCTGATCCTTCTGGATATCATGATGGAACCCATGGACGGTTGGGAAACCCTTGAAAAGATCAAGGAGAATTCCCAGACCAAGGAGATCCCGGTACTCATGCTTACCGCTAAGCAGCTTTCGCCAGCAGAAGCACAGGAATACGGAATTTATATCGAAGATTATGTTTTAAAGCCAATCACTCACCGCGAATTGTATGACGCGATCGAGCATGTCCTCAGCAGAAGACAGTCTATCAAATCTGATATTGACATTGCAAAACAATCCGGGTTCGATGCTGAGATCATCACTGAATATGCCCGCTTAAGTAAAACTATAGATGTAAACAAGCGCCTCATGAAGATCCTTGAGACTACTTACAATTTCGATGATTCGAAAGTCAGAGTCAGTGAAGAGATCTCAAGTGCAATCAAGAATATGGAGATGAATGTAAAAATTCAGGAGAGCCGGCTCCAACAGATAAAAGGGGAATTATCAGGTAACCCCTCATCAAATTAGCCTTCTTTTTTACCATGGCAGATTAAGATGGTGAATTTCAGACTGCTTTTTTTAAATTCGGATTATCGCAGAGAGAATATCCTATTGAAGGGCATTGAGACTGCTTGGCGAAGATTAAACGGGAATAGGCTCTGCGGAATTCCTTTTCTATTGATATGAATTCAAGATGCAGGTACAATGAAGGAGGGGGCAGTGCCTGTCCCCCATACCGCCCCTGCTATGAGCAATGATGACTGCGCACCTGTTCGGGTTTTATCGCATCGGGGGAGCCATAGCAGCGGGGGTGAAACCCACTTACATGTTTAGCTTTTGATTGAGTAATTCTACAGAGTCCGGGAATTTTCAATTCAAAATAAAAAACCGTTGAATGTAGTCCGATTTCAAACTTTTTTATGGGGAATCTATATATAGTTTTTTGGCATTGTTATAATGCTGTACATCTTAGTATACATTGGGTTCGTAGCTCAGTTCGGTAGAGCGCCTGGCTTTTAACCAGGTGGTCGGGGGTTCAAATCCCTCCGGGCCCGTTGCCACGAAAATCGTGGGTTTTTTGCGGTGATGCATCTGAAAGGAAATTTATTCACAGGTGAGGGAGCACGTGATGGTGCCAGACCATAAAATCATGAGTGAGGATGAGGTATCTGCGCTCCTCTCCCACTACAACATTACTACGGAACAATTACCTAGAATTTTCCATGACGATCCAGCGGTCAAAACCATTGGCGCAAGCGTTGACGATGTTATTCGAATTGTCCGGATGAGTCATACGGCTGGCAGGGCTGAGGCATATCGTCTCGTAATCAAGAGACCGAAGAAATAATTATTGGGGTGGTCAGTCTGATCGACAGAAGTATTTTATCAAAGGCGTATTTTTCACGGGAGCATGTTGCGCGCCACCAACTTGACTCTTTCAATTATTTCTTAAAGCACAATCTTCAGAAAGTGGTCAACGAGCAGCGGGTTATCGA
>PDVJ01000272.1_pt1 | contig 16411 bp, 12 predicted proteins | sample 1369811 | NCBI WGS metagenome assembly PDVJ01 (sample SAMN07795376, study PRJNA414565) | Alkali sediment metagenome, whole genome shotgun sequencing project. | reverse complement strand
TGGACCCCAAGCGATTCAAATGTCCCTCAACTTCGCCCTGTATTCAGGATATGAGAAAAGGAAGATTACCCGGGAGGTCCTGGCCGAAGAGCTCGGCATAACCGCCTTCAGCAGTTCCGAGATCGCGAATGAGAAGGGGATCTCGGAGCGCGTTATGAAGGCTATCGCTGAAAAGATCGGGAGGGGCCATCGGGAATCGTTCCCCGCACACAATTTCAGCTCACCGAAATGGAAGACCTTGAAACAATTGGCTTACTTATAATCCTTTTCGTGGCGGAGTGTCAATGTTTATGTCAGGGCGTAAAGAGGGGAGGGTTACCCAGCCTCGAGCCGGATTAAATCTTGCCAAGCCAAATTATTCTGTTAGAATAACCCTATCAGAATAATTCTAACCGGGAGGGCATGACATATGCGAGACAGCCGATCTCTAAATCCATTCACCCTCGGCATTATCTCCTCCGATCAAGAGTTTTGTAACAGGGAGAAGGAGGTCGAGGAACTTACCCGCCATGCCCTTAGACGCTATGGAAAAACATCGCTCGTTAAGCGGGTGATGGCCAGGGTCTCCTCACAGGGGTACCTGGCAGTCTATGTGGATTGCTTTTCCGTGATTGCCAGGGAGGATCTTGTCCAGAAATTCGCTTCGGCCGTCATCGCCTCCATGGGCAAGAACGTTATTGAAGGAGATTTTCTGCGTAAGACGGTGAAGTTGTTCAAACGCATCGTTCCGTCACTGGACATAAAGCCTGACGGCGTCTCGATTTCCGCCAAGTACGATCAATCCACCGGCTTCCCTTACCTGATAGAGGATATCTTCAGCGGGGTTGCAAGGCATCTGCGTTCAAAGAAGACCAAATGCCTGATCGTTTTCGATGAGTTTCAGGAAATATCCGAGTTGAAGGAAAGCAAGCAGGTGGAGGGCCTCCTGAGGGAGCAGGTGCAGGCCCTATCGGACATGGGGTGCTTCTTCGTGGGAAGCAGAAGGCGGATTCTACGGTCCATGTTCAATGATCGGAAAAGGCCGTTTTTCAAACTTGCCTTTAACTACCCACTGGAGAAGATCTCAAGAGAGGAGTTGGCGAACCACATAGTGAAACTCTTCGCAAAGACCCGGAAGGCTTGTTCTTTGACTCTGGCCGGTGACGTTTATGACCACGTAGAAGGGAATACTTATTATGTCCGAAAACTCTCCCACTTGCTCTGGGACATGACGGAAAAGGAGGTCACCCCTGATTTATTGAGCGCCGCAAAAGCGGAGCTCCTGGAGGCGGAAGGCCTGGACCTCCAGGGCGTCTTTGCCGGGCTTCTGATGGGGGAGAAGAAGTTGGCAATGGCCCTGGCCAAGGAGCCTACCGGCAAGCCATACGCCATGGATTATCTGAAGAAGCACAATCTTTCGCCGGGGGGCCTTCAGAAGAGCATGAAGTCTCTTCAGGGAAAAGACATCGTCGAACCGGATCACGAAGGTATCTACAGGTTGACAGATCCACTCTTTGGCAGGTGGTGCCGGGCTCAAGGCATGATTTGATCCAGAGGATCACCATGCCCGGTGATATTGGGACACATCTTGAATTGTGACTTCATCTTCTTTGCTCCGCTCCCGAACTTCGGGTCTTTCTTTATCCGCACCTTAACCTCCTTGACAATGCGGCTGACGGCCGAATGGGTCAGCCCGAACACCTGCCATATCTCCTCATTCTGGAACAACCCCTTTTCCCAAAAGACATGAACCACAAGATCCCGATCGTCCTTCTTCTCCGCCCGAACCCGATGCCCAGGACCGATTTTCTAACTCCTTGAATCTTTGAGATACCTTGAATAGGTATCATGGATACGCTGGAGACACCCGTTCAGTTTTTCCATAAATCGGTCTTCGTTTCCGTTCGCCCCAAGGATTCGTCTGGCCAGTGCCCGGAGTTCCTTCTCGTCTTTCGGGATCGCATGGATCTGCCTGTCTTCAAGAATCTGGAGGCAGTGTTCGACCCGCCGGAGAAACAGGTACTCTTCCTTGAGTCCCAGAGCCACCGGCTCAGGGAGGACATTCTCCTTGCCAAGAAGTTCCAGGGCATTGAGCGTGTTCTCTTCAAGGAGAGAAGACCGGAGTGGGTCTTCATTCCGACGATTCGCATTTTTTCAATGGATCGGGCAATGTCCTCCCTTTTCCAGCCCTGCAAGAGGACGGGCCGGATCTTTTCGAGAAACGAGTACCCGAGACGAAGGTTCCCGGCCACAGGACGCATCTTGAGGGCCGCCTGGACTTCCCAGAGCGATGCCACATCATGGTAATAACGGACGAGGGAAGACCATGAAGGAACCAGTTCCCCATCCCGGCCAAAGGGCCTTAGCCGCAAATCCACCCGGTAGGCATACCCTTCCTCGGTGTGGCTTGAGAGGTCCGATCGAAGGTCTTCCATGAGGTGAGCAAAAAAAGTCTTCTTCTCCTGCTCGTTCTTCCCATCCTCATCACTCCAGAGGCCGAGCAAATCGATGTCGGAACTGTAGTTCAGCTCATTGCCTCCAAGTTTTCCAAGGGCCAGGATGCAAAACCGATCCTTCCATTCCGGATGCTCCTGGATTCTCTTTTCAAGGACAGCCTGCGTAAAGGCGTCAGCCAGTCTCGACAGCTCCAGCATCACCTCTCGGGTCGAGGCGCCGAGGCAGATATCCCGAATCCCGATCCGCAGCATTTCCCGGCGTCTCAGGCGCCTCAACCGGTTGAGCCATTCCCCGTGGCTGCTGCAGCCTGCCGCCACGCGCCGCAGTTCTTCCACAATATCCCTTGTCTCGCGAAGCCTGTGCAGAATCTCCGGGGCAACCACCCAGTCCAGAAATCCCGGATTCCTCACCAGGGCGTCAGACAGGAACTGGCTCCCTGCAAAGATCCCGAGCAGGAGTTCAAGGCGCATGGGCTGCGACAGCAGAAGATGGTAATGGAAATCCGCGCTGACCTGGGCGCGGACAAAACGCTCCCAGTTGTTGAGAGCCATGTCAGGATCCGGCTTTCTCTTCAGGATATCAAAGGCAAGAAGGGCGAGTTTGGCAAAGGTCGCTCTTCGAGTTCCACCTCCTGCCATGCTCTTGATGTTCGCGTAGGCTCGCTCAGGATGATCAAAGCCGCCTTCACGCAAAATGGAATCCCTCGTTTCCCGGGGCACCTGGTCGGACAGGACAAGATCCGCCGCATTGCCCGCAATCGCTCCCGGAATCGAATCGCGACCAAAATGGCGCTCCACAAAGACTCGAACGGCTGCGGAATGGTTTTCAAAATCAATGCGAAGTTGCTCGGAGGGTTCCAGGGGGCCGCCTATCGAGTAGCCCATACGCCGGCCGAGATGAGCAAATTCGGAAGAGTCCTGAGACGGGAGGAAAAGATCCATGGCAGAACCGCGAAGCATGCGCATGCTGTTGATCAGGTGTCTGAGGAAGGTGTAGGCGTTGACGAGACGAGCGGATTCTTCGGCTGATAGAACACCCTCTTCGGAGAGGACCTCCAGGGCTTCACGGAGAAGAGGGGTTCTGAGCGAGGGGACCTCCTTGCCGTGGGTCACCTGGAGGATCTGGACGCTGTATTCCAGATCCACTAGACCTCCGGGACTGAATTTGGCATTGAGCCTTACGCCCCCTGTCTTTTCCGTGAACTGTTTCTCCCGCAGCTCTTTCAGTTCCTGGAGATCCAGGTGGCCGGAAAAATAGGCCATCTCATCCCTGAGCCGCTCGACTTGCTTGCCCAGCTCAGGGTCCCCGCCGATGGCCCTCAGACGAACCAGGGCCAGCCGCTCATAGGAATGGGACGGGCCGGCAGGACCATAGTAGCGGCAGAAGCTGTCCAGGCTGCCGGCCAGCGGTCCTGCGTTTCCGAAGGGTCGAAGTCGCAGATCGAGTTGAAAAATCCCTTCCCTCTTTGACTTGATCAGGCTGGTCACTCCTTTGACGAAACGGTCGAAGAATTCTGCGTTCGTGATAGGTTTGTCCCCGTCCGTTGTTCCACTGTCACTGTAAACGAAGAGTAATTCCAGGTCTGAAGCATACCCCAGGGCAGCGCCGCCGAGTTTGCCCAGTCCCAGGATGGCGTATCTTGCCTCAAGACCGGCCACGGTTCTGGGTCGTCCGAAGCGCCTGGTGAGATCCTCGTAGACCAGTCTTGCTCCCTGATCGACGACCCTTTCGGCGAGACGAGTGAGAGCCAGGGCAAAGGAGTCAAACGTTGACTCAGGATGGAGAATGTGATCGAGGTCGATGAAAAAAATCTCCCGGTCCTTGAACNNGTTCAGCCTTTGCCCTTGTTCCTCAAGAGATNGNGCNTCTTTCAGTGCCTCCCTCATTCTTTCGGCTAGGGTCTCGGTGGCTTCGGCAAGAGNATGGGTTCTGACATAGGGGCTTAGCATGGGAAGCAGGGTTTCATACTGGAGACGAATGAAGTCCTCCCACAGGAAGTCACTGGCNCCGAGGAGTCTCGCAAGATCTTTGAGNAGATGAGGATGGGTCAGCAGGTCCAGCCATTCCTTTTCCTTTTTCTTCTGCNCCACGTCCCTCACGATTTGNTCGAACCGTGAAAGAGCGGTGAAGGGGTCCGGCGCAGCACCGAGGAAATAGGTGAATTGCTTGGTGAGAAGCACGGAGAACTTGACGCGGTTGAGCAATTCCGGGTTATCGATCTTGCGGCCCCGCAGGTCGACCAGGTCGATTTCATCTTCCACGCGGCAGTGAATCGTTCTGATTCTCACGTGTTCAATCGAGACATCGTGCAGAGACAGCGCATTGGACAGGGCATACAAAAAAGCGGGCGTGTCTTCAGAGATGACCCTCAGGCGGGTGAATGCTCCGGCATGTTCGTCAATCTGGATTTCCACGGGATACGGCACAGGATAGGAGTCCTGCTGAAGAGGGGCAAGTCTTCTGACCACAAGCTCATTGACCTGTTGTTTCGCCGCTGTAATCGATGCCTCATCGCCCTTTTCAAGGAGGCGGATCGCGGCCTCCATGCGGGATCGAAGCTCAGCACCCCAGGTCTCCAGAGGGAAAGGCGTGTCCACGACCCCGGAGAAAAGATCGATGATCCTGCGTCTTTTCCCAAGGTCCTCCCTCTCAAGCCGCTTCCTCTTAATTACGGTTTGAGGAATTCCCTCATCGGTGAAGACCTCTCCTGAGACAATGCTGAAGCCCATTCCCGCGAGGATACCGGTAATCAGGGAAAACTCGGAAGGATAATCAAAGGCCAGGACCGTGCAGTCGAGAGTTCCGTCTCTTCTTGGATCAAGAAGAATCTCCACGGGATGCCGGGTGGATAGACGAGCAAGCGCTGCGAGGTGCCGCTCCACATCCTTTTCGCTGAAAATTCGGGAATATCGCTCGCCCAGCCGCGCAATATGCTCGCCCCGCAGTTTTTCGTCCGCAGTCCTCAAATTCCCTGCTCCCCGGAGAAAAATGATGGATAGTATACCACAGTCTTTCATGCCCCGAGAGAACCGAGGCACCCCGAAAACATGAAGTTCGATATCAGGCCTAAGAAGAGAAATCTCCCCTCGCCCCTCTTTATGAAAGAGGGGTAATATAGAAAACACGAGAGCTTCCCCCTTTGTAAAGGGGGACAGGAGGGGGATTTTGGGATTCAGCGCAAACCAGCGAGAAATGGGGGTTCTCCCGAACCTTTCCGGGGAACCCCCATTTGCTTAAGGTCGCAAGAGAGACCTAAATGTCGTAGTACAGCTGGAATTCCCAGGGATGGGGCCGGAGATCGACGGCCACCACCTCTTTTTCCATCTTGTAGGAAATCCACGTTTCGATCACGTCCGATGTGAACACATCGCCTTTGAGCAGGTAAGCATGGTCTGCTTCAAGGGCCTGCAGAGCTTCCCGAAGGGACCCCGGAGTGTGCGGGACCTTGGCCAGTTCTTCCGGTGGCAGATCATAGATATCCTTGTCCAGCGGATCCCCTGGGTCCACCTTGTTCTGAATCCCGTCGAGCATGGCCATGAGAATGGCGGAGAAGGCCAGATAGGGATTGCAGCTCGGGTCAGGGCACCGGAACTCCAGCCGCTTTGCCTTGGGCGAGTTGGAGTAAAGAGGAATACGAACCGCTGCGCTTCGATTCCGCCTTGAATAGGCCAGGTTGACCGGAGCTTCGAACCCCGGCACCAGCCGCTTGTAGCTGTTGGTCGTCGGGCTCGTGATCGCCAGAAGCGACGGGGCATGCTTCAGGATCCCGCCGATCGCATACATGGCCATCTGAGACAGGCCCGCATAGCCGTCGCCGGCGTACAGGTTCTTGCCTCCTTTCCACAGGGAACTGTGAACGTGCATGCCTGAACCATTGTCATTGAACAGGGGTTTGGGCATGAAGGTCACGGTCTTGTTGTACTTCTTGGCCACGTTCTTGATGACATACTTATACTTGAGGAGGCTGTCCGCCATGTACACCAAGGGACCAAAACGGATGTCGATTTCCGATTGCCCTCCTGTGGCCACTTCATGATGCTGGGCTTCAATAAGCACTCCGATCTTCTCCAGGGTCAGCATCATTTCGCTCCGTATGTCCTGCTGGCTGTCGGTGGGAGGAACCGGAAAATAGCCTTCCTTGTAGCGGGGCTTGTACCCGAGGTTCGGGTTCTCGACCCGCCCCGCATTCCATCGGCCTTCCACAGAATCAATATGGTAGTACCCTTCATGTTCGTTCTGATCGAAACGGATATCGTCAAAGATAAAGAATTCGGCTTCAGGGCCGAAGTAGGCCACATCCGCAATTCCCAGGCTCTTGAGGTAATTCTCGGCCTTCCTGGCGATGTTGATCACAGATGTTGCAGATGATGACGAGCGTCTTGGCTTGAAAAAAGGGATCGATGAAGGCGGTCTCCGCCACAGGCTTGACCAGCATGTCCGACTCATTGATCGCCTGCCATCCCCTGATGCTCGACCCGTCGAAGCCAAGGCCGCTTTCAAAAGTGTCCTCATCCACTTCCCTTGCGGGTATGGAGAAGTGCTGCCACAGACCCGGAAAGTCCATGAATCGCAGGTCCACCACTTCCACCTTCTCTGTCTTGATCATGCTTACAATGTCTTTTGCTGTCTTTGTTTCACTCATTGATTTCCTCCCCATGTTGGATTCTGGTTACCTCCCACTGAATGAATATCGTTTAAAACACGTTCGCCCGTGCGAATCTACGCTCATTGGTACAAGGGTTGAGCAAGACGCGTGCCACTGGCTATGATGCTGCAACCCTAAGGCATCCCTTGTCTTTTGGCCTCTCAACCAATTCAACCCTTGTTTTTAAAAATACAATTTTGTAGGATCGCTCTACTCGATACTACAAAAGAGTAAGCCCTTTGAACTAGAGGATGGCCCATGGCCTTTCGGTCCGTCCTTCGGAGAAAATAGAATTGATTGACGCTTTCAGATCAAGTATAAGATTGCGTTCATTTAAAAACCGTCGTGACAGGTTTCATTCATGGAATGGAGACAGAGAATCTACTGTGGAGATCTGACCCCGTCTGACGCGGGAAGGGATGTTCTCCTCATGGGCTGGGTGGATGCTTTCCGCGATCACGGAAGTCTGCTTTTCATTCATCTCCGCGATGTTCGCGGGATCGTCCAGGTTGTCTTTAACCCTGTGATCAGCAAGGAAAGCTATGATACAGCCGCTGGTCTCAAGGAGGAATACGTAGTTAAAGTGAGGGGCAAAGTCGCTCTTCGTCACCAGGGCACGGAGAACCCGAACATCAGCACCGGCGCTATCGAGGTGCTTGCCGACGAGATGGAAGTCCTTTCTCTTTCCCGGACCCTTCCCTTCAAGATCTCTGAAAAAGCGATCGCCTTTGGCGAGGACATCAAAGCGAATCCCGAAAAGGTGGATGAAGACCTGAGGCTCCAGTACCGTTACCTGGACTTGAGACGCCCATCGGCTCAGGAGCTTTTCATCAAACGCTATGAGATCATCAAGGGCATCAGAGAATACCTTGACCAGCTTCACTTCATGGAGATTGAAACCCCTTTCCTCACCAAAAGCACGCCCGAGGGAGCCAGGGATTACCTGGTCCCGAGCCGGATTCACAAGGGCAAGTTCTATTCCCTGCCCCAGTCGCCTCAGCTTTTCAAGCAGCTTCTCATGATGAGCGGCATGGACCGCTATTTCCAGATTGCCCGCTGCTTCAGAGACGAAGACTTGCGGCCGAATCGCCAGCCTGAATTCACTCAACTGGATCTTGAAGCCTCTTTCATCGACGAGGAGTTCATTTATGAAATCGTTGAGGAGCTCACAGCGAGGATCTTCGCTCTCGGAGGAATCTCCCTCCCAAGACCCTTTCCCAGAATGACCTATGATGACGCCATGGAAAGCTACGGATCGGATCGGCCGGACCTTCGCTTCGGCATGGCCTTTGAAGAGGTCACGGACATTCTAGCGGAGACGGAATACGCCGTCTTCAGGCAGGTGTTGGAAGGGAGCGGCTGCATCAAAGGATTTTGCGTCAAAGGGCAGGCTGAGGCGCTCAGCAAGAACGTGCTTCAAAATGAATACGCTGTGAAAATCGCCCCATCCCTCGGCGCCAGGGGCATGACCTGGATGAAGGTGGCGGATGGCCGGCTGGATTCGAACATCGTCCAGTTCTTCAGTGAAACGGAACAGGACCGTCTCAAAGAGCGCTTTCGTACCGAAGACGGAGACGTCCTCATCATGATTGCCGACACCTATCGAGATCTCGTGAACAAGGTGCTCTCCGGTCTTCGCCTCCACCTGGCTGAAAGGCTCAAGCTCATTCCTGAGGATCGTTACGATCCCCTCTGGGTAACGGATTTTCCTCTGTTCGAACTCAAGGATGGGAAACTCGGCTCCCAGCACCATCCCTTTACCATGCCCGACCGTATTGATTTTGATCCAGCGAACAAGCAAGAATGCCTTGCCCTGAAGTCACGGGCCTATGACCTTGTGATGAACGGGGAGGAACTGGGGGGTGGAAGCATACGGATCCACAGGATGGACATCCAGAAGAAGATTTTTCTTGCCCTGGAGCTGACGGAAGAAGAATTGGAAACTAAATTCGGCTTCTTTCTCCGCGCTCTTGAATATGGGGCTCCCCCTCACGGTGGACTTGCCCTGGGCCTGGACCGGGTGATCGCCATGATCCTGAAAGCGTCTTCCATCCGGGAGGTCATTGCTTTCCCGAAAAACCGGAGTGCCTACTGCCCGCTCAGCGAAGCCCCTTCATTTGTGGACGGGTCTCAGCTCAAGGAGCTGGGTCTTGCAGCCCCTGCCACAGACTTGGCGTATGAAAGAGCTTCGAGAGCACCCCTAATGACTGAGGCGGCAACCCTTGTCTCGGAAAGGATTTCTCTGGACCATGTGAGGCATATCGCCAAACTCGCCCGTCTCAAACTGAGCGAATCAGAGGCCCTTCTCTACCAGAAAGATCTCAACTCCATTCTCGAGTACGTGGAGACCCTGAGGGAGCTCGATGCGGAGAACGTCCGGCCCATGAGCCACGTGATCCCCATGCAAAATGTTTGGCGTGAGGACAAGCCGGGAAAAGCGGGAAAACCGGAAGAGATCCTGTCCAATGCCCCCACGAGGGAAAAAGATTTCTTCAAGGTTCCGAAGATCATTGAAGGTTAGGCTATGGATTTATGTGATCGAAGCGCAACAGAACTTTCACGAATGCTCAAGAAAAAAGAGGTGAGCTCAAGGGAGATCACCGAGTCAGTGTTCGCTAGGATCGATGAGAAAGAGAGTCTACTCAGGGCCTACATCACCATAACCCGTGAACTCGCCCTGAAACAGTCGGACCTGGCGGACAAAAGATTTCAGCGAGGAGAGAGTCTCTCCCCTCTGGACGGGATTCCCTTAGCCGTGAAGGATGTTCTCTGCACCAAAGGCGTCAAAACCACCTGCGGTTCAGCCATTCTTAAGAACTACATTCCTCCCTATGACGCCACAGCGGTAAAAGGGGTAATGAAAAGCGGAGCCGTGCTCATAGGAAAAACGAACATGGATGAGTTCGCCATGGGCTCCTCCACTGAGAACAGCGCCTTCGGTCCCACGCGCAACCCTGTGAACCCCGATTGCGTGCCAGGGGGATCCAGCGGCGGCGCTGCAGCGGCTGTTGCCGCAGGCGAAACCATCCTCTCCGTGGGATCGGACACGGGCGGCTCCATCCGCCTTCCCGCAGCCTTTTGCGGTGTAGGCGGAATCAAGCCCACCTATGGCAGAGTTTCGCGGTACGGGTTGGTCTCCTACGCGTCTTCCCTGGATCAGGTGGGAGCCCTCGGCCGCACGGTTGAAGACTGCGCCCTACTCTTGAACGCGATGTGCGGGCATGATTCGCTGGATTCGACCTCCGCAGAAGTAAACACGCCGGACTTTCGCCGAGCCCTGAAAAAAGGATTGGCGGGGCTCCGCATCGGCCTTCCCAGAGAGTATTTCGTGGAAGGGCTCGACCCTTTGATCAGGCGCAAGATCATGGAGGCGGCCGACCTTCTTGCCAAACAGGGCGCCCGCGTCGTGGAGGTGTCGCTTCCTCACACTCGGTATGCCGTCAGCACCTACTACCTCATCGCCACTGCCGAGGCGAGCAGCAACCTGGCCAGGTATGACGGCGTCAAATACGGTTTCAGGACCACCGAGGATGTAGCGGACATCGTGAAGATGGTCGAAGAGACCAGGAGCGAGGGCTTTGGAACAGAGGTCAAAAGAAGAATCATGCTGGGCACCTTCGTACTTTCTGCCGGGTACTACGACGCGTACTACATGAAAGCTCAGCAAGCAAGGACCCTGATTAAAGAAGATTTCGACAAAGCCTTTGAGAATGCGGATTGCCTGTTGACTCCCGTCTCCCCCTGCCTGCCTTTCAGGCTGGGAGAGAAAATCGCGGAACCCTTGCAGATGTACCTTGTCGACGTCTACACGGTATCCGTCAACCTCGCGGGCTTGCCCGCAATGAGCGTGAACTGCGGCATGGTCGAGGGACTTCCCGTGGGCATGCAGATCATCGGAAAGGCCTTTGACGAGGAAATGGTTCTGCGCGTGGCGCATGGGTACGAAATAATAAGATTGGAGTAATGGAGTGGTGGAGCATTGAACATTGATCAATGGTCATTGAACATTTGACATTGAAGATTGGGAAAAGCTTTTTGCCGACTCCCAATAGAGCAGTCAGATGATAAATGATCAATGTTAAATGCCCAATGTTAAATGACTATGGACTTTGACGTAATCATCGGTTTTGAAACCCACGTAGAGCTGAAGACGCAGACAAAGCTCTTCTGCGGCTGTGCTGTGGAGTATGAGGCTGCTCCGAACAGCCGGATCTGTCCCGTGTGCACAGGCCAGCCAGGCGCCCTTCCCGTGCTCAACAAGAAGGCGGTTCAGTATACGGTCAGAGCAGGGCTTGCTCTCAGTTGCATGATCAGCAGGCACTCACGTTTTGCGCGGAAGAACTACTTTTATCCTGATCTTCCCAAAGGCTACCAGATTTCCCAGTACGAAAGGCCTTTCTGCCAGGACGGCCTTCTGGAAATCACTGGCGATGACGGAAGACCTTACCCGGTTGGAATCAAGCGGGTTCACCTGGAAGAAGACGCCGGCAAACTGGTCCATTCCTCAAGTTCCTTTGAGTCCTCCACTTATAGCCTCGTGGATTACAACCGTTCCAGTGTTCCTCTTCTTGAGATTGTGACCGACCATGAACGCAACCCTGTTCGCTCCGTTCAGGAAGCGCGGAGCTATCTCGAAAAGCTACGCCAGATGCTCCGCTACATCGAGATCAGCGACTGCATTATCGAAAAAGGCCAGTTTCGCTGTGATGTCAACATTTCCCTGCGGCCCAGGGGCACGAAGGGCTTTGGCAATCGATCGGAAATCAAGAACATGGCCTCCTTCAAGTTCATTATGGATGCCCTGGAATTTGAGATCAAAAGGCAGTCGGAGATCCTCCGATCCGGAGGGGAGATGACCCAGGAGACAAGGCTTTACGATGAAGCAAAAAGGGTCACTTTGCCGATGCGGAGCAAAGAGGATGCGCCTGATTACCGCTATTTCCCTGATCCTGACCTGGTAGAGATCGAGCTTCCGGAGGATTTCATCGACAGAATTCGAAAGAAGATGCCTGAACTGCCGGACCAGAAGATCAACCGTCTCATGCAGGAGTTCAACGTCCCTCGCGACGAGGTTCTGATCCTGACCAAGGAAAAGGCGGTGAGCGACTATTTCACTACCTGTGCTCTTTCGTGCGAAGACCGCAAAAGGCTCAGCCGCTGGATTATCAAGGATCTCTTCAAACTCCTCAATAAAGCCTGCCTGCCCATGGAGCAGTGCCCGGTCCCGCCGGATCACTTCTCCACTCTGGTCAACCTCATTGCAAAGGGTGAGGTCACCGAGAAAATGGCGCGTGTGATCCTCGAAGAGATGTTTGAAAAAAGCGTGAGCCCTGAGGCCGTGATTGAGAGCAAGGGCTTGAAGCCGATTCAGGACAGTGTGGCCCTGGAAAAGATGGTCGACGAGGTGCTCGCCCAGAACCCTGAGGCGGTTGCCAAAATCAAAGAGGGGAACAAGAAACCCGTCGATTTCCTCATCGGCCAGGTCATGAGAAAAACTCGAGGCAAGGCTGACCCGGCCGCCCTCACCAAGCTAATTCAAAAGAAGCTGCGCGGGTAACCATCTTTCCTCCACGCAATTTCACATAGCAAGAAATCCAGTCGCAATAGGTCTGCGCTCCATGAGTCTGAGCCCGCTGCCAGGCTTGAATTTCGGCTTGCTTTTTGATTCTATCCGCTCATACAATGCAAAAAGCAGAGAATCCACCGGACTTTTTTCCACATTTATGATTTTAATATCTCAAGAGGCGGACTTTTTGCCATGCTATAAAGCTGATATCAAGCAAACTTTTCCATCTAACCCAACTGTTCGCTTAAAACCAACCAGAAAGGAAGTAGTCTATGACTCTCAATCTAGGAGAAATGACCACCGAAGAAAAACTCAAGGCGATGGAAATGCTGTGGGATGACCTTTGTCAGAGTGCTCCCGATTTCTCTTCACCTTCTTGGCATGAAGATGTGTTGAAGGAAAGAGAGCAGAGAATAAGGGATGGCAAGGACAAGTTTGTGGACTGGGATCAGGCCAAGAAAGACATCTGGGATTCGATCCCATGAAGATAAAGATCCTTGAATCGGCGAAGCAAGATTTGAGGGAAGGCTTCGATTTCTATGAATCACAAGAAACGGGCATAGGTAGCTATTTCCTGGAATCCCTATTTTCTGATATCGAGTCGCTTCGGTTGTTTGCGGGAATACATGGCGCACATTTTGGGCGGTACCACCGTCTTCTTTCCAAGCGGTTTCCCTTCGCCGTCTATTATCGTATCGAGGAGAATGAGGCAAGAGTCTACGCTGTTCTCGACTGCCGAAGAGATCCTGCATGGATAAGAAAACGACTCCAATGAGCAAAGTAGCAAATCCAGCAGACGGGAAAGGCCCCGCCGCAGACCTTACCGATAGGTTCAGCGCTTCCTTCTTTGGCGCGCCGCAACGATCCTCTTACGCTCTTTTTGATTGCGTTCGCGTTTCCGCTCTTGGAGGAGCCTCCCTTTCTTCTGACACCCTGATTGAGAGCAAGGGCTTGAAGCCGATTCAGGACAGTGTGGCCCTCGAAAAGATGGTTGACGAGGTGCTCGCCAAGAACCCCCTCAATTTCCTCATCGGCCAGGTCATGAGAAAAACTCGTGGCAAGGCTGACCCGGCCGCGCTCACCAAGCTGATTCAAAAGAAACTGCGCTCATAGAAAATCCCCCTCGCCGCCCTCGTTTCCTTCGGGCGACTCGGGGGATTTTGTTTTTCTCTCCCCTATTTCATCGTGATGTAGGTCGGGAAGAACATCTCCGTGTGGGTCACGGGCATGTTCTGGATCTTGCTGTTGTAGGCGAGGACAAACTTCTCCACGTGGAGCCAGAACCAGGGCCGTCCTTTCCTTTCGGATCTTTATCCCGCAAGCGCCTTCAGCAAACCATTTGCTACGACGGATGGATTCGTGAAAAGGGTTTCATGGCTCCCTTCGATTTCAACAAGACGATATTTCCCAAGGCTCTTGGCCATTGCCAAATAAGCTCCCGGTGGCAGGGACGCATCATTTTTAGAAAAGACAACCGACTTAGGGACATTCAGGTTCTCAAAATCTTTTGTATTGACCCGCGCAGTAAAAAGGGCAAGAGGTTGAGGCACCAGGCGGCTGATCAGAGCGTTTTGCTTTTCGACGGGTTCACCGGCCATAAGCATGTTACGGACGAACTCTTCTATGACGGGTACCGAATTGTCAGGAGAAGCATTCGCCGCCGCGGTCATCCCCTGAGAAGCATCGGGAGGCACCAGATCAAACTGGCTTTTCCCGTTGGCTAGGATAAAGGCATTGAGGAAAATCAACTGGGAGATCTTATCCGGCGCTTTCGGTGCAGCCGACTGGAGCAGGAAACCCGCGCTGGAGTGCCCGACAAGAACCACCGGGGCAGCTTGCCGTTTCAGAATGCTCACGATCTTGTTCACATAATCATCAAACGTGACTTTAGATCGGTCGTCCTTGGGTGATTGCCCCGGAAGGGTTGGTGCTTCTGCTGTATGACCTGCTTTCTCCAGTTCCTTGATCACTCCATCCCAGCACCATCCTCCATGCCACGCACCATGAATCAGAACAAAATGCTTTTTCATCGATTCTCTCCTTTCGATGGATTCGTGGGTCATTGGTATCTTTTCTGACCTTCTAGGGCACCTTCCAAAATCCCTCCCACCCTCCCTTTACAAAAGGGAGGAGAGGAAGAGACACCAATGGCCCCTCCATAACTTCTTCACCTCTTGGGAATCAGGGCTGGACGTGGATCCTAGAGCTTGGCCAGATACCGGTCGATCTCGAACTGGCTGACGTGGGTCCTGTAGGTGTCCCATTCGATCTTCTTGTTATCAATGAACTTGTTGAAGATGTGGTCTCCCAGGACCTCTCGCACCAACTTGCTCTTCTCCGTTTCCAGGATGGCCGCGTAAAGATTCCCTGGCAGATCCGTAATGCCATGAGCCCTGCGCTCAGCCGGGTTCATCTCGTAAATGTCCTCTTCGATCGGATCCTGCAAGTCCATCTTCTTCTCTATGCCGTCCATGCCCGCGCCCAGCATCACGGAAAAAGCGAGATAGGGATTGCAGGCCGGGTCAGGTGACCGGAATTCAATCCTGGTAGCGGTCTCCTTCCCTGGCTTATACATGGGAACCCGGATCATGGCAGAGCGGTTCCTGCGGGCCCATGACACATAGACCGGGGCTTCATAACCCGGCACCAACCGCTTGTAGGAGTTCACCCACTGATTCGTCACAGCCGCAATTTCCGGGGCATGGCGCATGAGCCCGGCAATGTAGTGCTTGGCAATTTCCGAAAGGTGATAGTTGTCCGCCGGATCATGGAAAGCATTCTTCGTGCCCTTGAAAAGGGACTGGTGGACATGCATGCCGCTTCCATTGATGCCGAAGATCGGTTTCGGCATAAAGGTCGCATAGACTCCATGCTGACGGGCGATTTCCTTGACCACCAGGCGGTAGGTCATGGTCTTGTCCGCCATGCGCAGGCCCTCGTCATACCGGAGATCAATCTCGTGCTGGCTCGGCGCCACCTCGTGATGGCTGTACTCCACGTCAATCCCCATGGACTGGAGTGCGAAAATCGTGTCCCTCCTGAGGTCGCTCCCCATGTCCAGAGGCCTGGCATCGAAATAGCCTCCTGTATCCATGACCTCCGTGGCCTTGTTGTCTTTGAAATAGAAAAACTCAAGCTCCGGCCCGATGTAGAAGGTGTAACCCTTCTCAGCGACCTTCATGAGAAGCCTCTTGAAAACATAGCGCGGATCTCCTTCATAGGGAGTGCCGTCGGGGTTGAGAATGTCGCAGAACATGCGGGCCACGGGCCGTTCCATGCCCCGCCAGGGCACGAGCTGGAAGGTGGTGGGATCCGGTTTCGCGATCATGTCGCTTTCCTGAATCCTCGCAAACCCCTCGATGGAAGACCCGTCAAACCCCATGCCCTCGGTCATCCCTTCGTCCAACTCAGAGGGGGTGACCGCAAAGCTCTTCAGGAACCCCAGCACATCGGGAAACCAGAACTGGATGAAGCTTACATTCAATTCCTTCACTACACGCTTCACGTCTTCTGAGTTCTGACAATTCATCTTTTTTATATTCGTCAGCACGTGGCCTTCCATATTCCTTTTCCTCCCACTTCTTATTGATTTGACCGACGGAATAACTGAGGTTCTTCCCCGTAGCTTCTGTTTCCTGACGGGTCATAATACACAAAACCGAGTCCAAGGCCATCTTTTTCTTTTGGCAAGGTTGTACGGACCGGCCGACCACCGCGCCGACCAGCCGGCGAGCACGGAGGTCTGGTCTCCTGTGAGTTGTCAC